>Ga0255338_1005054_pt1 | contig 12654 bp, 30 predicted proteins | sample MeOH1_35cm_T4_19_FD_203715 | JGI IMG/M metagenome (GOLD analysis project Ga0255338, IMG submission 203715) | Sandy soil microbial communities from University of British Columbia, Vancouver, Canada - MeOH1_35cm_T4_195 | ecosystem: Engineered > Artificial ecosystem > Sand microcosm > Unclassified ...
TGATGTCCCGGATCACCCGCCTCCCCTCTAGAAATGGTAACGTCCGGGCGTTCTTGTGACCCGTCTTGTGGTAACTTACGCGTCGACATGCCCGTTCCCTGAATCTGGGGTGATGGGGGGTGGGATCGGAACCATCCCGTTGAGCCGGCCCACGGCGCGCTTCCGGTGCTCGGGCGCCAAGTGCCCGTACGTGTCCTCGACCATCGCCAGCGTGTTGCCTAACAACTTCGCCACGGTCAGCAGGTTCTCGTCCGCCATGACGAGCCAGCTCGCGAACGTGTGGCGCAGCGTGTGGTACGAGACGCCGTCGGGCGACTCTCGGCCGTAGACGAGCTCCGCGTCCTCGACGATCCGGCGGAACGCCTGCACGAGTGTCGCCTCGCGGAGCGGCTGCGCCCGGTCCGCGAACGACGGCACGAGCCAGTGCGGCGACGCGTAGCGCGCCAGGTGTCGCTCGAGGAGTGCCAGCAGGTCGGCGTTGAGCGGCACCTTGCGCGCGGAGCGCTTCGTCTTCGGCTTCCACTTCCGCGCCGTCGCGCCGGCCGTCCACTCCTTGCGCTGCACCGCCAGCACGCACGCGTCGAGGTCGACGTCCGCCGGCCGGAGATGCAGCATCTCCCCGACGCGGAGCCCGGCCAGCAATCCGACCGCGACCGGGAAGAGGTATTGGTCCGGCGTCGCCGCCAGGACCCGCGCCGCCTCCTCCTGCGTGAGCCACCGCTGGCGCGCGGTGTGCCCCCGCGGCTGCGTGCGCGGGTCCACGGGCGAGTGCAGCACGCGCGGGGCCCGCTTCTCCGGGATCGCGCGCCGCTCCTCCTCCTCGATCATCCACGCGTACAGCGTGGCGACTCGGCCAACGGTCGGCGTCTGCGTGTTGATCGCGTACGGCTTCCCGTCGTTCGCGACCGTGTTGAGGTACGTCTGGAAGTCGGTAATGTCCTCGGTGGTCACGTCGTCGAGGCGCAGCGTGCCCATCGCCACCTGCGGCCCTCCCTCCACCCGCACGCGCGCGAACTCCCGGAACCGCTGGAGCTGGTACCGAGCCGCCTCCTCGGTACCGTCCGCCGTGTTCTGGTTCCCGGCCAGCCACCGCAGGTACGCCGCGGCGGCGTCGTTGACGGTCGGCCACCGTTCCGTCGTCCCGCGCAGCGTGGCGAACGGCACGCGATCCCGCGCGCACCGCTCGATCGCCTCGATGCGAATGCGGCGTTCGCGGAGCCGCCGGATGAGGTCGAGGTCGCCTTCCCGCAGGAACTGCTCGAGCGCCGCGTGGCGCGGAATCGCGATGCGCTTGATCTTCGTCCGGAGCGAGACGTGCAGGCGACCCGCGACGCGGTCCTTGAAATCCGCCTCCCAGTTCCCGGTCGTCGGGTTGAGCACGAGCGTCATGACGCCCGCCTCTGTCCGGTGTGCCGTACGTCGATCGCCTCGTACGCCTCCACGTCCGCGATGCGGTAGCGCCGCCGTTTCAGCTTCATTCCCGACCCGAACTCCTTGTACGGGAGCTCGTCGGCCGGGATGCCGCGCACCGTCGATTCGGAGATGCCGAACCGGCGGGCCACGGCGGCGATGCTCAGCCACCGCGGCTCATCAAGTTCTTCCTGGTGTGCTCGGGCGCGCGCCCGAATTGCGGTCGTATCGGCCATCATCCTTCTCGCAAAGCGTCTTTCTTCTTCTTCGCGATCGCGGTGGCGGGGAACAGCGACGGCTCCGCCTCCGCGTCCAGCGGCTGCTTGAACACGTCCTCCACGCGGCCGGGCGGCGGCACTTTGCCGCCCGACCAGGTGGAATCCTTCGGGGCCGTCATCGGCTAGAACGGGAGATCGTCATCGTCATCGTTCAGCGCCGCGGCCCGCGCGCCCGGCACGGCGCCCGGCGCGTTGGCGCCGACCTTCGGACGGCTCGAAACCGCACCGTCGACCGGCAGGTAGCCCTTGATCTCGTTGCGCGGCGGGTGCGTGATGACCGCGCCTTCGGAGTCGCGCATGATGTTCCCCTGCGGGTCCTTCTTCGCGTCGCCGGGCTTGATCACGACCTTGATCATGCACGGCTTGCCGTGGAGCTGGCCGCTGTGCTGCATCTTGAGCACGCCGGTCGCGTGGCAGATCGCGGACATCGACTCGAGCGCGATGCGCTGCGCTTCGGCGCTCGGGTTCTCGACGTTGAGCCGGTCCCACACGCGCCATCCCTTGTGCTCGCCCTCGAGCACTTCCCACGTGAACTCGAACAGCCTGCCGGTCCGCTTCGCGTTCGACTTCAGCTCGCTGTCCGTGATCCACGCCTTGTACCAGCCCTCGGGGATGGTCCCGCCTTCGCGCGGCTTCGCGGGCTCGACGGTCGTGGCGTCAAAACTCCAGGCTTCAGGCATTGATCAGTTCCTCCGTGACGGTTGGTTGTGCGGTTGGTTCGGTGGATGGGGTGGTGCCATTGGGTGAGGCCGTGTTGACCGCGTACGCGGCCCGCAGCACTTCGGAGAACGCGGGCCACTCGAGCGGGACCGATTCCGGCAGCGGGTAGCGCGTCTTCGCCAGGTAGGCGGGCTGCTCGTGGAGCGACAGGATGCGCGCGCCCGTGGTCGTGCCGCGCGTCACCTTCTTGTTGAATCCCGTGTCCGTCTTCTGCGTGAACACGTCGAGGTGCGCGAAGCCGATGACGTCCGCCCACTCCTGCACGAGCGCCGACGCGCGCTTGTGGAGCTTCGGCTGATAGCGATCGTACGGCTCGGTGTCGGGCGCATCGAAGCGCCGGATTTCCGAGTGCGCGATGAGGATGACCGTCATCCCGCGCGTGCGGAGCGCGGTCAGCGAATCGAGGAACCACTTCCATCGCTCGTCCGCCGCGACGTAGCCTTTGCCAAATCCGCCGCCGACCGATTCGATGTTCGTGACGTTGTGCTCGCGGCAGACCGCCGACCACACCAACGGTTCGAGCCAGTCGACGGAATCGACGACCACGGTGCGGTACTTGTGGTCCTCGCTGCGGAGCGCGTCGATCGCGCCGCTCACTTCCGAGAGGTCCGACGCCAGCGGAAACGCGGGCGTGGAGAGCGTGCCGAGTCCGTCCTCGGTACGGATCACGATGGGCCGGGACGACGAGCACGCGAAGGTTGTCTTGCCGACGCCGTGCGGGCCGTAGATCACGATCCGCGGCGGCAGGCGTTTGTGCTCGGTAACGATGTCGCTCAGGCTGATGGGCATGTGCGTTAGGTGGTTGGGTCGGTGGGTAGGTTGGCTAGGAAATCTTCGACGCGCTGTTTCACGAGGGCGCGCGCCCGCCCCTCCGGCGTCAGCCGGAAATGCTTCGGGCGATCGGGATCGGGTTCGATCCAGCCGTTGGCCAGCAGCTCTTGCATCGTGCTGTGCCGGACGCCTTGCACCACATTACCGTTAGGCACTGTCACTGCCTTGTCGGTGAGCCGCAGCCCGGCCCACAAGTAGCGCAGGAGTTGGATGTGCGCGGTGCTCATGCGCCCTCCGTCGCGAGCGCGCCGCGGTACCGCGACGGCACGCCGGACGTCTGCTCGAAATACTTGCTACCATCTCCCGCCATCGCCGCGTAGCCGATCTGCATGCCGGTTTGCAGGTCGACCACGACGGCGCTGTTATGTGGCAGTGCATCATCGACGCAGTGCAGCGCGTACTGCTCGGCGTCGATCCGGCGGGCGAAGCGGCAGCGCTCGATCTGATGCGAGCCCTCCGCGATGTAAACGAGATAGTTGAGTGTCATCGTCATCGCTCCCTCCGCCCCCGCCCCCGCGCACAGGTGGCGGCGTCGTGGTCGGGATGAACGACCCGACCGCAGCTCTCGCACGGGCGCTTGGCGGGCGGGGTGTTCCGCTCCCTGTGTCGCGGCCGCATCTCCAGCACCTCGGGGCCGGCGTACTGCGGGCGCCGCGTGTAGACGGAGAGGAAGGAGCCGTCCAGGCGGAATCTCATGCGGCACCCCGGGCGAGAAGCGGTGACGCATTGGCCGCGAACGCCGCCCGCGCGAAGCCCATCGGCGTTGCCGACCGCAGGTTGGCCCGATCCGCGGACGGCGGCATCACGTGTATGGCAGAGCCTAACGTCGCAGGCACGGGCGCCTTCGGCGGCATCACGAAACCGCCCCCGGTCCACAGACAGGTGCGCTTCGTGTACGGCTCGCCGTAGTCGCACGGGTCGAACAGGTGATCCGGCTTCCGCCAGAGGGTCGACAGGCGGGACACGGGGTTCTCCAGCATCCACGGGGCGCCGGAGAACTCGCACAGCATCCGGCAGGCCTCCACCACTTCGAGCGCGTCGATCAAGAGCCGCAGTCCCTTCCGCGCGAAGTCGCGCGCGCCGCTCACCGCGAGGTGCGTGCACGGCGGGAACGCGAACACGATGTGCGGGTTGGGCAAATCAGCGGGCGTCACCGATCGCACGTCCGCCCATCGGTACGTGATCGAGCCGGCCCCGACGCGCTCCACGCGGTCGGCGCGGATGGAGTGCTGCGTGTCGAGGCACAGGCAGTCGTGGCCCGCCTCCGCCCACGGGCGCACCATCACGCCGGTCAGGTCGCAGAGCGACACCACCACACGTTCACCCATCGCCCACCTCGCCGCCGGGGGCGCGCGCCGGTGGGGTAAGGGCGGCGTCGATGGCGGCACGGAGCGTGAGATACGGCTTGCCCCTCACGGTCCATTTGCTGTCGACCACGTGTCCGCGACCGAGACCGATCACACCATCGGTATACAGGCCGACGCAAGGACCATCGTGCATGTGCCTCTCCCACCAATCCAGCCGCGCCGCATCCTCGCGGAGCGCGCGCACCTCGCGGAGCAACGCGGGGAGGGCGGTGCGAGAGAGGGCTATCAGGGTGGCGTTGGCGACGTTCTCCGCGTGCGGCAGCGCGGAATACTGGACGTGGCCGATCTCGTGCCGTGGCGTGGCGATCTCGAACGCACCGCGAATGACGCCGAGCCACGTATCCGCCTCGGGCCGCTCGCGGTTGTAGTCGACCATTTCCCACGGGCCGGGGGTCGCCGCCGCGCACACGCGCTCCCACGCCGCGAGCGTCGCGTCGGTGATCACGGGCACTTCGTGGCCTTCGGCCACGCCGCCCACGGGCCGGGGCGCCGGGGCGTTAGGTGGTGCGTTCCCTCGGCAGTCGCACGCGCCGGGCACGTCCCACGCGAGCAGCGCGGCACAGCCGGGGCGGTGACGTGGTTCACGGGCCGCGCTCATGATGCCCTCCCCATCGCGGCAGGCACGTCCTTTCCCACGCGCTCGGGATTGCACGTCTCGCACTCCACGCGCTCCGTGGCCGAGTCGTGGGTGTGCCCCGGCGTCGCGCGCCAGTATTCCTGAATGGCCGCATCACAGCAGACGGGGACACCCGCGCCCTCGACTTCCCACTCCCTGCCACAGTGTGAGCACTCGTCGCGCGCGTCGCACTCGATGTACGGCGTGCCCAGCGTCGTGTTCGTCGGGAGTTGCGGGTCGATGAGCGGCGTGGCCTTCGTGATCCACTCAGCGACGGCCCGCGCGCTCGCTTCGTACGTCTTCTCGGTCGGCTCCGCGCGCACGTACCGCCCGCGCTCGATCTCGATCACCACGCGGAAGTTCTCTCGGACGGTGCGTTTCACGACGCCCTCCGCGCCCGATGGGCCGGCTCCGCGAAGTGGGCGTCCGTCGCGTCCGCGACGTCACACGTCGCACAGTACTGCACCGGCGCCCCGTGGATCGTGGGGAGCGCGGCCATGGTGCGCTCGGTGGCCGCGTCGCGGTCCCGATGTGCCGTGGCCGCAGCCACACGCTCCGCCATCTCCGCCCCCATCAGCTCGTGCCGCAGCGCCTGCAACTGCTCGCGGATGCGCGGCTGCCACGCGTACATCTGCGCGTTGGCGAGGACTTGCAGGTACAGCCCGACCTTGGCGAACCGCTGGCGCGTCCGGTCGGCGTCGTCCCAATCGATGCAGGAGCCCACGTAGATGCGCGGATACTGCCGCTCGATCTCGTCGATCTCCGCCTCTATTGCCGCCGGCGTCCGGTGGGTTTGCAATGTGAGAGTCATCGGTGGTAGATTTCGGTCGTTAGGGTTGCGGCGACGGGGAGCCTGCCAGGGCTTTGATCCGTCGCCGTTTTCTCATCTCAGTGGTCGAGGTACGCCCTGATTGCTGCCCGACTCTGCCGCCCCACTTCCCGCTCCGCTCGCTCCCGCTCCGCTTCCGCGCGGTCCTTCTCGTCCGCCCGCTTGAGTGCCCAGTGGGCCAGGTGCGCGCCGGCCAAGATCAGGGCGGCCATCACGCAGAGGATCGCCGCGCTCAGGCAGAGCACGCCTAACAGCTCGCGCCAGGGGATCATCGGACCATCCGGCGACGGCGGTTCTTGCGGAGATCGCTGACCATCGCGATCCCGAGGTACACGACGAACCCCACGATCAGCAGCGCGAACCCGCCCCAGAACGGCAGGGTGACCCACCACCACGACCAAGCGATGACGTGCGTCAGCTTCAGCACCACGAAGCAGACACCGAGCAAGCCGAGCACGCCGATGCCGCCGCTGGAACTGCTAGACTGGTTGCTCATCAGCTCGCCCTCCCTTTCCCCGCGAGCCCGAACCGCTGCCGTGCCACCGCGTGCTGCTCCTCGTGTTCCTGCATGGCCCGCTCGGTCGCGACGATGGCCAGGTCCGTGGCGTCGCGCTGGCGCGTCAGGAGCTGCCACGCGTGGCGCAGCAGGCTCGGGTTCCGCTTGCTGAGCACGCGCATCTGCGCGACGTTCACGGGCCCCTGCACGTTCTCCTCGTGGATGTAGGCGGCGTCCACCGACGTCACGAGCGCCGCGTAGTCGGGGCGCCGCGCGATCAGCTTCGCGCGGACGTGCCGCACCACGGTCCACCCGATCTCCATCACGTCCTCGGCACTCGCGCCGGCCATGATCCGCTCGTCGATCACCGCCTCGAGCGTGGGGCAGGCCGGCTGGTCGCCCGCGATGACGGCCTTCGCGCGCCACGACTGGCGGTTGCCCGCCTGCAACTCGGCGGGGCACGCGCGCCGCACGGCCGCCGCGATGTCGCGCTGCATGTCGGTGTTCCGGCAACTCATGGGGCGGCGGGGTTCGGCTTCGATTCGCCCGTCGATGGGCGGGTCACTTGGGGATTTCATGGCGTGCGTCCTTCTCGTTAGGGTTCGTTCCGGTTGCCAGACCGGGGTACGACGTCGTACTTCGGTGCTGCGGTGGTGCGGTGGTGCGAGTGGAACACCGATGGGGCGGGCTCGTGAAAGGGGCACTCGCCCCACCCCACCGGTCGGCGCCCGCGTCGGCGCCGCGTTAGGTAGTGCTATTCGACAACAACGGCGTACACAGTGACCGTTGACTCCTTCTTCTGGCCGGTCGAAGGCGCGGCGGGGATCGACTTCCACTCCTCATCCCCATCCACCTTGAACGAGATCGTACCAAAGAACAGTCCACTCGACTGCCCTTCGTTCGTCGCCGGCAGCGGTGGCTCGCCGTCGCACGCGATCTCGAACATGGTGATGCCTAACGCCTTCGCCGTGCTGATGGCCAGCAACATCCGATTGGGCCATCCCTGCCGGGACAGCGCCTCGCGGAAGATCGGACGGCGACACACGCGAATGCCGTGGATCTCGCCCGGCGTCCACGCTGACGGTTGGATCTTGTCGCTCATGCCCGTTAGGCCCCCTGTTGAGCAACAGCCCGCTCGACCGAGGCGCGGGAGACGAAGTGGCGCCCGGCGATCTTGATGGTCTGGAGGTCACCCGACAGCGCGCGGTTGAGCACCGTCTGCCGGTGGATGCCAAGCCGCTCGGCGGCCTCTTTCACCGTCAGCCAGTCCTCAGCCTCTACCGACTTGCGAACCGCACTCGTTGCTGGCATGCTACCCTCTAGCGTTTGTGTCACCGCCGTGCGAACGGAGTGCAATATTGTGGCATGAGTTGCTACGCGCAAGAGATGGGACGCAACAAAGTGGCGAAAGTAACCACCTATCCGGGTAGGCGGTCCGTGGCAGAGAGTGTCGGGGAGCGAATGGCGCTGATTCGCGTAGCGATCGGCGGGTCAGTCCGCGATCAGATTTCGCAGGAAGCGCTGGGCGCGCTGGTCGGCTGGGACAAATACAAGGTCTCTCGACTGGAGCGCGGGGCACAGCCGCTCAGCCGAGACGACGCTATCGCGATCGCCAAGGTCGACCCGCTACGGCGGGGGCCGGGCTGGTTGATGTTCGGCGACGAAGACCGGGACTCCGCCGAAGGCGCCACCCCCTCCAACATGGACGGCCTGACTCCGCAGCTCAGGAGCCGACCGCAGCCACGGGACGCGGGCGAGGAGCGGGAGGAGCCGCGCGTGAGGAAGGGCGGGAAGGGCTAAGGGCTCGGGCTCGGCACCGGGTCCAGGCGCTCCAGCACGGACCACAGCCGCTCGCGCACCGCGGCCTCCGTGGTGTTCGGCGTGACGCGCTTCCACATGATCTGGTTGTGTGTCGAGTCGATGGCCACCATCACCGGGCAGCCGTCGAGCAGGAAATCGAGGGTGTAGACGCCGCGCAGCGCGAGCGGCTGCCCCCCGATCCGACGGTCCAGCGCCTCCACGGCAGCGGCCACCGCCGCGTCGTGGTCGTCGCGGATGAGCCGGAGATGCGGAGCTGCGGCGGGGGCGGTGGCGTACTTCACGGACTCCGACGGCGGAGGGTGCGACGGTGACTCTGGCGTGACGATAGCGCGCCGCACTGACACCGCGCCAGACTCGACGGTAAGTGAAATTTGGTGCATGGGTGGGCCCGTATAACCGTGGGGTGGGCTGAGCGATGTTCGGCTTCCGTTCGGCTCGCTACCTACTTAACACCACCCTGTGACACCCTACTCTCCGCACCCCGTCACACCGCCCCGTGGCGGGGCGCTCTAATCTTTTCCTGACATCTGCGCCATTGACACTAGCGCCATTGTCCCTATATTCACTCCATGCACGACGGGAGCCGCCACCCGCGGATGACGGCCCGGACCTGGACCGGCGAGCCAGCGACAGGAGAGAGAGACGATGACCACCACCGAGCGGTACGCGGAGCTCCGCAAGCAGGGCATGAGCCAGGTGGACGCGTGTCACGCGATGCTGCGCGAGGGGTACGCGGCGGACGACGTGACGAGCGCGGCGTGGGCGTACGTCGGGAAGGCGGAGCCCGCCTCCAGCATCAATCACTTCGGGTACCGCGAGTACCGCCCGCGCGACATCTACCCCCGCCGCTACGGCATGGAGGACTGACCCATGCGCACCCGCATTCAGGCCCTCACCCCCGACCGCGTCGCGGTCACGGCCACCGACGACACCGGCGAGCCCCGCACCACGGAGTACTTCACCACGCGCGGCCGCGAGCACGGCCGCACCTACTACGTCAAGATCGACGACGGCCGCCAGTACCCGCAGGTGTGCGAGGGGCTGGCCCGCACCGGCCCGACCCTGATGGTCCACGGCGACCGGCCGCTCGTCGACGTCATCCGCCGCGAGTACCACGCGGGCAAGCGTGCCCTCCGCTGACCGCGCCCTGATCCTCGCGACCTGCGACGCCACCGGGCTCTCGCAGGTCGCCCTCGCGCGCGTGCTGGGGGTGGACCCGAGCGGCCTGCGGCGGTGGATCACAGCGGGCAAGAGCCATCGCGATATGCACCCGTCGGCCCGCCAGCTCTGCCGCGCGCTGCTCGCGCACCCACGGCTCTGGCGCGAGCTGGTGGAGTCGGGGTAGGCGGGAGGGGCTAGCCCGGATACGTCTGGCCGCGACGCGCGTACTCCTGTGCCAGCCGCTGGCGCATCATGTGCTCGCGCCACTCGCGCATCGGGTCGGCGAGCCATCCCGCGACGACTTCACGCACGGTGCGCAGCTTCCCGCGCGTGTACACCCCGATGTGCGCTTCCTGCTTCTCGCCTTCGCCGCCGTGCTTGTACGGCAGGAAGCGCAGTTCGAAGTAATCGACGATGGCCGTGTCAGCGGCCGAAGCGCGGAGTCGCGCGGCGATCGTCTGAAGGTTCCAGGCGTCGTGGTTCGGTTCGCCCTCCGCACAGTCCGCGAGGTCGTCGAGCCACGCGGCATCTCCTCGTTCGTGGCCGTGGTCGTCAAGAGCTTTGGGATGGTGGTCATCGGGTTATCCGCTCATCCTCGTGAGATCGATTAGCCGGTCCGTGAGTTCGTACACCTGCCGCCGCAACTCGTCAATCTGCGCGTCCAACGCGGCGATTTCCTCTGCGAACATCTGCGCCACCGCCAGCACGATCAACCCCTCGTCTTTGGTTAGCTCGCGGTGCACAGTCGCCATCCCGGCCGCGACCGCCAGCCGTTCCGCGGTGGCCGGCACCCCGAGCGGCTGCGGGATGCCGGCGCGGTACTGGATACCCTTTCGCTTGCCCCTCACGCGACCGCCAAGAACGTCAGCGTGTGCGCCTCGCGGTCCAGCCGGTAGCCGTTCCGGAGGTGGCGTCTCTCGACCACGCCGCACCAAAGATGAGTGGCCGCGCGGGTGAGGGCGGTGGCTTGGCGGTCATCGAGGGCCGGGTTCGCGACGAGGGCGGCCGCACGCGCGGCGGTCTGCAAGGCCTCCAGTGAATCAAAGGACTGGCCGGCCAGTGTGTGGGCCAGCCACCGGGCGACGCGTGCCTGATACTGGAGCTCCCGGCGCTCCTGCTCCATCTGCTCGCGGAGGCGGGCGGCGGCGTGGTCGAACGTGCTGCTGCGCAGCACACCGTTGAAGGTTGTTCCGGACATCGGTAACTTTGCCTCAGGTGTTTGGTTGACCCCATCACCTAGGCGTTGGTCCGGTTCTTCTTCGCGGGAGTCTCCGGGCCAGCGCCTTTCTCTTACCGCCAAGAGTAACAAATATGCGACTCGCACACAAGAGGAAAGTTACACCGTTGCAACTTGCCACTGGCGCACAAGTCGCAACGATGTTACTATGAGTGTCATGCTATTCGCGTTGAGCGGCGGCGCCGTGCGCGATTTGCGCGGCGAAATGACACAGGCCGAGCTGGCGAAAAAGGCCGGCGTGGCTCGCGCGACGGTGATCCGAATCGAGCGCGGGCAATCCTCATCCATCACGATCGACACGGCCAATCGGATCGCTGAGGCGCTTGGGGTGAACGTGACAGACTTTGTGTTGTTCAAGACGCGCGAGCAGATCGACCGCGAGCGAAAACAGAAACGACGGGGGAAGGGATGAGAGCGAAGCTGCTGTACGCGAGGCTGGTGTACTCCATGCTCGATTACAAGGAATCCCGTAAGCGATGGCGCTATTCGCGCGGGAGTCTGCTGTTCGCGTACGGCGTCGCTGTCATCGGAGCCTGTTGGCTGATACGGCGCGGGATGTCTCCGCGGATCGCCGCGCCGTGGGCGGTGATCGCTCCGTGGTGGTACTTGCTCCTCGTGCGGTACGGCTTTCACCACGTTTAGGGGGAATGGATGCACGAGCCAGTGGGGATGGTCGCGGACTACGTGACGCGTATCGGAGAGGCGCCGCAGGTGGTTTGGCGCGGGAACGGGGAAGTGTTCGTCGGGAGCCGCGAGCCCGGTCGGATGGGCCTGCACGGCATGGTGTTCAACTTGGCCACCGAGGCGCGTGACCTTGCCGCTGTGCTCGCGTACTACGTCAATCGCATGGGAGCCACAATGGCCGACGACGTGAAGGCGGAACTACGCCAAGTCCTCTATCGGTACGAAGGGACGGACGCGCCGGTCCGTGAGACGGCGCGGCGCGCGTTGGAGCGCATCGAGGAATTGGAGCGCATCGTGCGGGAGAGCGGTGTTGCTTCGCCAGCCGCCTAACACGGAGGGGCAGGAGATGAGCGAACGAAACAACGCTGATCCGGACGGGATCGATGCGCCGCCCGACTGGCCGATGCCCGATGACGATTACGGCTGCCCGTCGTGCGGCGCGGGAAGTGGAGAGGATTGCGCGTCGGACTGCCCCGAGTGGGACGACGGCATTATCGACAGCGACGAGGAAGGCTACTGGGATCGCGGCGGTTGGTGGTAACCACCTAACGCGCCCCCGCCCCACGCCACCGCGAGGGAGGGGGAGGAAGAGATGAAAGTGACAGGGACGGCGACGACGTATGGCCAACTCGCGCGCGAACTCATGGCGCGGAAAGCGAATAGCGGCGAGGGCCCGGAGGCGTGGGACGTGGTCGAGTCGCCAGAGCCTAACGTCTGGTACGACTGGGCCTGCCCCGAGACGGGGAAGGTCGGCCAGTGCTGCCACGCGACATTCGGATGGTTTCAGACGCCGGGCGGTACGGCGCCTGTCGTGCTGAGGTACCGGCGACGGAGGGCGCGCGTGCGGCGCACGCGAACGACTGAGGAGCCGAGATGAAAGCGAGAGACGTGGACATGCATGACGTGGGGATGATGCGCGAGATCGCGGACGGATTGGACGAGGACGACTACGCGCGCAGCGGTCGGCTCCATGCCATCGCCGGGCTCATCGAGCGCCACTGGCCGGAGCTGGCCGAGTGTGAGCACGGCGCGCTGGCGGGCCGGTGTGACATCTGCGCGCCCGCGCGTCTCGGGGCTGCCCTCCGGGCGGCGCCCCCGGCGGCGGAGGGGCCGACCGAAGGTCGGCACAACAACGAGGGATGACATGAGTCCAGTGAATTCGCGGGGCGTGTTCGGCAACGTGGTGTCGATGCTGGTCGCCGTG
>Ga0255338_1005055_pt1 | contig 12650 bp, 8 predicted proteins | sample MeOH1_35cm_T4_19_FD_203715 | JGI IMG/M metagenome (GOLD analysis project Ga0255338, IMG submission 203715) | Sandy soil microbial communities from University of British Columbia, Vancouver, Canada - MeOH1_35cm_T4_195 | ecosystem: Engineered > Artificial ecosystem > Sand microcosm > Unclassified ...
CGCAGCCGCCGTCGTAGGCGCGGTTCCAGTGCGGCTTTTCGGTGACCAGATCCAGGCAGAGGAGCCGCTTGATGGTGCTCACGTAGAGGCGCCCGGTGCGGGCGCTGGCACAGATCCCCTTCACGTTCTCAGCTTCCACGCCGGGCACCTCGCCGAACGTGGGGATGCGCTTCACGAACCGGTGCCCCTGTTCGATATCAAACACCAGCACTCCGACGCCGCCGTACTCCAGGTAGTTCCGAATGCCCGGTGTGGCCACGTAGAGCAGCCGGCGCTCCTTCAGATCGGCTGCCGCGGCAAGGGCAGGCAGTCCCGCCAGGGAAATGAGCAGTGTACGGCGATTCACGCGTTAGATCTCCGAAGAGTTTGAGACAGGATCAACAGGATGGACTGGATGGAATGAGGCTGGCTTTGAAGATTGGCGGCACAAAACGGTAGGCTGCCCGGAGTCAGGGTGTCAGCCCGGCCCGTCTTCTCGAAGACGTACCCGGCCGCGGAAGATTGCACCCGCCTGACAGCGGGACTCCAGGCAACCAGTCGGTTCCGCGAGCTAGAATCGGGAGTCCGCATTCCCAGTCCTGTTGATCCTGTCTCAAACCTCTGCACTGGCCACTACGGCACAGGTACCAACAGGACCCAGAACGGCGTCTTGCCGACCTCGTACGTCTCCAGCCGCGTCAGCGCCCCGCTCGCCGGGTCGATGCGATAGGAGGCCAGCCGTGTGCCACCCTCGCCGGCGGCGTAGAGGTAGCGGCCGGAGGGGTCGATGTCGAACGACCGGGGAGTGTGCTCCGTGGGCACCTGACCGTGGGCGGTGAGGCGGCCGGTGGCGGAGTCCACGGAAAACGCCGCCAGGCTGTCGTGGCCGCGGTTGGAGACGTAGAGGAACCTGCCGGAGGGGTGCAGCTTCACCTCCGCCGTGGTGTTCTCTCCCGAAAAGCCGACAGGCACCGTGGAGAGGGTCTGCTGCAGCAAGAGCGTGCCCCGCTCCGCATCGAAGGCGTAAGCGCTCACCGAGCTTCCGGACTCGTTGGAGGTGTATGCCCACTTGCCGGACGGATGGAAGCGCAGGTGCCGCGGGCCCGCCCCCTCCGGCCCACTCACCGTCGGCACGGCGTTCGGCGCTAGTTGTCCGGTCGCAGGATCGAACGCAAACTGGAAGACGGCGTTCGGTCCTACGTGCGGCACGAAGACGAAGCGATTGGAGGGATCCGGAATCGCGCAGTGGGCATTCTTCGCGGTAACGCGATCAACGCGAGGAACCGAGTCGAGCGTACCGTCTTTGTCCACGGCGTGGACCATCACCTTACCCGGCAAGTAATAGGCGGAGAGGAGGTACTTCTCCGTACGGTCCAGGCCTACAAAGCTGGGGTTGGCGCCCACCGGAATAGTGCTGACGGGAGTGAGGCCTCCGGTCGTCGGATCGATCCGGAAGCTGGCCAGCGTCATCGCCTCGCGCACGGCGACATAAATGTGCCGGTGCGCCGCGTCCGTGGTCAAGGATCCCGGCGCGCCCTTCACGGCCACCTCACCGGTGCGGGTCAGCGCGCCCGTCTGCGCATCCACCCGGTAGATGGCGATCTTGCCATCCCCGGCGAGGGAGACGTACGCGTAGGTGGCAGCCTGCGCTTCGGCGGCGAGTCCCGAGAGAAGGAGCGTTGCAGCAAGCATAGGGACTTTCATGGTGAATGGGGAACGTTGAGAGTGACGGAGGCGCTCATGGCCTTGGGATCGTAACTAGAGTTGACAACCGAGCGACGCCTGTTCGATCCTAAGAAATACGTGGGGAGCCTCTCTGCGAGGAAACCCTGGATCGCGGACCCGGGCTCTCTGTCCCGGACCGGGCGATGCCCACCGGTTGGATTACCTCGTCCATCTATTCCGCCCGATCCGCCGCGACTTCCTTCCCGGGTCGCGATTGCTACAACCCACTTGGATCGCACTTTCAGCGGGAAAGGATACTGGTCAATGCGCCTAAATCGAACCAACCTGCTGCTTAAGGCCGGCACTGCACTCTCCGGCCTCGTACTGGCTTCGGGGGCCTCCGCCGCGCCCGCGAAGTCGAAGCAGCCTGCCGCCAAACCGAAGGCGGCCCCCGCGAGCAAGCCGGCAGCACCGGCTGCCGCTCCGAATGCGGCCATCACCGAGATCGAGAAGCGCGGCGGCTCCGTGCAGCCGATCGCGCAGAATGACGATCAACTGGACGTGAGCTACCACCTGCAGGGTGCGGCCGTCAATGACGCCGCCCTGGTGCCCGTAAAGGCATTGAAGAAGGTCGTGAGCCTCCACCTGGGTGGTACCAGCGTCACGGACGCCGGCCTCGCCAACATCAAGGGAATGACCGACCTGGTGAAGCTCCACCTGGAGAACACCAAGGTCACTGACAAAGGGCTGGAGCAGCTCAAGGGCCTGTCCAACCTGCAGTATCTAAACTTGTACGGCACTGCGGTGACGGACGCAGGGCTGGAGCAGCTCAAGGGCCTCACGAAGCTCAAAAACCTCTACGTGTGGCAGACCAAAGTCACCGCCGCGGGGGTGGCCAAGCTCAAGCAGGCGCTGCCGACCGTGGATATTGTGAGCGGCTGGGAGACAGCCCCGGCTGCCACGGCAGCTGCTGCCCCCAAGTAGCAGTTTCGACCTCTTCCGTATGCAGAAGGGGCTCCGGAGTGATCCGGAGCCCCTTCTGCATACGTGGCGGATAAATGGGGGAAGGAGGAAACCCATCCTGCTTTCCCTTCTTTCTCATTTTCCCAGCTACTTCTTCTTCGGCACGGCCCGCACGGCGCCCGTCGAGATCCCGCCATCTACGAGGACGGTCTGACCCGTCATGTACTCGCTCGCATCGGACGCCAGGAAGACGACGATGCCCTCCAGGTCGGTGGGCTTACCGGGTCGCTTCAGCGGGATGCGGTCCGAGAGGTAGGCGACCCACTCGGTATCTTCGTACATCACCTTGTTCTGTTCGGTCTTGAACCAGCCGGGCGCCAGGCAGTTGACGGTGACGCCGTGCGGGCCCCAGTCATCCGCCAGGCTCATCGTGAGCTGCTTCACGCCGCCGCGGCTGGCGCCGTACGGACCAAGGCCTGCGTAGCCGTTCACGGAAGTCACGGAGCCGATGTTGATGATACGGCCGTACTGGCGGGGCACCATGCGGCGCGCCACTGCCTGCGCTACGAAGAACGTGCCACGGAGATTGGTGTCCAGCACCAGGTTCCAATCGTCCCAGGTCACTTCCAGGGCGGGCTTGCGCACGTTGCAGCCTGCATTGTTCACCAGGATGTCGATGTCTGGGAACGCCTCGAACGCGGCGTCGATCCCGCTCTGGATGCTGTCGTAGTTGCGCAGGTCCATCGCCACCGGGACGCACCGGCGGCCCAGGCTCTCGATCTCCTGCTGGAAAGGAAGTAAGGAATCGCGGTCACGGGCGGTGATCACCAGGTCCGCGCCCGCTTTGGCGAGCGCGCGACTGAAGATCTGCCCCAGGCCGCGGCTGGCCCCGGTGACGATGGCGACTTTGCCGGTCAGGTCGAAAAGATTGCTCATAACTCGAAGTTGAATTAGCGTATGCCGAAGCGTCATTACGCATCACGTAGCACGTATTACGTGATGCGTAATGACGCTTCTCTTGGTTGCTGTGAGCTCCGGCGCGGAACTAAGCGCTCGGCTGCAGGATGACTTTCATCACGCCCGGCTCGTGATTGTAGAGGCGGTCGAACCACTCGGCACCCTGCTCCAGGGGCGCCAGGACGCTGATGAGCGGCTTCACGTTGATGTCGCCGCGCGCCATCATGGCGATGCAGGCGGGGTACTCGCCAGAGGAAGAGCAGGAGCCGTACATCGTAATCTCGCGGGTCACCACCACCTGCAGCGGCATCTCTACCTTCTGCGTGAGATTGCCGACCAGCGTCACCGAGCCGCCCTTGCGCACTACGGAGATCGCCGAGTTCAACGGAGCCGTCGCACCCACTACCTCGAATGCCACGTCGGCGCCGCGGCCTTCCGTGCGGGCCTGGATCTCGGCGACGATATCGACCGTCTTGGAGTTGAGCCCTTCGTCGGCCCCCCATTCCAGGGCGCGCTCCAGCTTGTAGTCGTCGATGTCTACCGCGATGATCTTGGCGCAGCCCGCGTTGCGGAGCGTCTGGATCACCAGCGAGCCGATCATGCCGGTGCCCACCACCACCGCCGTGTCGCCCAGGTGAATCGGGGTACGGCTGACCGCATGGAACGCGATGGAGACGGACTCGATCAAGGCCGCCTCTTCAAAGCTCAGGTTGTCCGGCAGGGCGTAGACGATGTGCTGCGGCACCGCGATGTACTCCGCGAAGGCGCCGTGCCGTCGGTACTCGCCCGTGGAGACCCCGAGGACGTTGCGGTTATCGCAGAGGTTGATGTCGCCGCGGCGGCAGAACCAGCACTCGCCGCAGTAGACCGTGGAGTCGAAGGTGACGCGGTCGCCCTCTTTGAAGCGGGTTACGTTCTTGCCTACCGCGGCCACCACGCCGGAGGCCTCGTGACCCATGATCAGCGGGGGCTGGCGCCGGCCACTGCTGCCGTCGAACCCGTGCACATCACTACCGCAGATGCCGCACGCCCGCACGTGCACCAGGATCTCGTTGTCGTTGATTTCCGGCGTCGGACAATCGGTGACTTCCAGTTGCTTGTATTCTTTGAGCAGCAGAGCCTTCATCGGCGTTTTCCTTCCATCGGTCCCCGGCGCACCCGCCACATCCTGCCCGCGCGCCCCGAAATGATAACTCCTTACGGAGGGAGCAGTCACTTTCCCCGCTGCAAGGGATGTTCAGGCGTTCAGGCGTTCAGGCGTTCAGGCAGGGGAACGTCGGCAGCATCGCCGTGCCCGGTCATCCTGGAGCGAAGCGAAGGATCTCGACCTCGTGCGAGGTGCATGCGGATGCCCCTCACGGGGATCAGATCCTTCAGTGCGCTCCGCTTCCTTCAGGATGACGGGGTTCAAAGGCTGGCTGGGCGCGCGGATTCCTGTTCACGGAGCCTGTTTCTGAAACCTGTGTTCCTGCAGCCGGCAATCGCCCTGGGGTCGGACCAAAGGCGGCCACAATGAGCGAGCGACGGTTAACGATCCCCCGCCCGTCGAAACAGATCAGCCAGAGAGACGCGGAAGCCGGGTAGTAACTCTCCCCCATCCAACTCGCCGTCCGCTGCCACGTCGGAGAACTCCGTGGGGCTGGTGTAGACACGGGCAGTGCGAGTGGCCGGGTCAATGAGCCATGCCAACTGAGCGCCGGAGGCGAAATACTCTCGTACCTTACGCCGCATCTCCGCCTTAGTATTCGTAGGGCTTAACACCTCGATAGCCAGGTCAGGACCCAGATCAGGGATAGGTTCCTTGGGTAGCTTGCGATTGGGAAATCGCTCCCAGCGGATGAAACTCACATCCGGCACTCGCACGAGACCTGGCGCCAGCCGCAACGTTCCGTCTGCACCAAGCACAATGCCAAGATCATGCCGATCCAGGAAGTTCCAAAGCCCTTGGATGAGAATGCCGGCAACGATCGACTCGTAGTAACCCATCGGCTTCTCCACCAGGACCCCGTCCACGAGTTCATAAAGCCGCTTCTCCCCACGCGGGCGAAAGAGCACGTCCGCTTCGGTCGCCTGACCGATTGGGACATGGAGTGGTATGCGCTCGAGGGGAATACCGCCCAGCTGCTCAATCAGGTCGGCCAGCGTCTTGTTTTCAGGAGGAGCGAGAACTGCACTACTCATCAGCACTCTCCAGATCGGCGTACCAACGGTTGCCTTCTAAACTAGGATGTCCTTCACCAACTGTCCGTGTACGTCGGTGAGACGGAAGTCGCGGCCGGCGTAGCGGTAGGTAAGGCGCTCGTGATCCAGGCCTAGAAGGTGGAGGATCGTCGCCTGGAGGTCGTGGATGTGGACCGGGTTCTCGACGGCATTGAAGCCCAGCTCGTCCGTGCCGCCATAGGTGATACCGGGCTTGATGCCGCCGCCCGCCAGCCACATGGTGTAGGCCTGCGGATGGTGGTCGCGGCCCTGGCTGCGGCCCAGCGCCGGGTTCGTCTCCACCATCGGCGTGCGGCCGAACTCGCCGCCCCAGACCACCAGGGTGTCGTCCAGCATGCCACGCTGCTTCAGATCCATGATCAGCGCCGCGCAGGCCTTATCGGTGTTCGCGCAGTTGTTGCGCAGGTTGCCTGCCACGTCGGAGTGGGCATCCCAGCCTTCGTGGTAGATGTTCACGTAGCGCACCCCGCGCTCGAGCATCCGACGCGCCAGGAGGCAGGCGCGCGCGAAGGAAGGCTTCTCCGGGTCTGCGCCGTACAGGTCGAGCGTCGCTTTGCTCTCCTGCTTCAGGTTCATCAACTCCGGAGCGGAGCTCTGCAGCCGGTAGGCCAGCTCGTAGGAGGAGATGCGCGTCTCGATCTCCGGATCGCCCACCGTCTCCAGTCGCCGCCGGTTCAGGGCGCCGATCAGATCCAGGGAATCCCGCTGCAGCTTCGCGTCGACTCCGGCAGGACTGGTAACGTCTAGAATCGGATCTCCCTGGTTCCGGAAGCGTACACCCGAATAGACGGTGGGGAGGAAACCGCTGGACCAGTTCGCCGCGCCGCCGCTGATCCCCGCGCCGGTGGACATTACGATGAAGGCGGGCAAGTCCGTGGTCTCGGCACCCAGACCATAGGTAACCCACGAGCCCATGCTCGGCCGGCCCGGCTGTCCGAAGCCCGTGTTGAAGAAGATCTGCGCCGGAGCGTGGTTGAACTGGTCCGTATGGACCGACTTCACCAGGCAGATGTCGTCCACCACCTTGGCCAGGTGCGGCAGCACCTCGGAGAGCTCCGCGCCGGACTGGCCGTGCTTCGCGAACTTGAAGCGCGGACCCAGCACTGCCGCATCGGAGCGGATGAACGCATACCGCTGTCCCTTGATGACCGAGGGCGGGATCGGCTTGCCTTCGTACTCGATTAGCTTCGGCTTGTAGTCGAACAGGTCGAGTTGGCTGGGCGCGCCGGACATGAACAGATGGATGACCCGCTTCGCCTTAGGCGTGAAGTGCGGCTTCTTCGGAGCCATCGCCCGCGCTTCCGGTGCCGCCGAAGCACCGCGCGCCAGGCCATCCGTCAGGAGCGAAGCGAGGGCGATCTTACCGAGGCCCACACCGCACTCGCGGAAGAAGTGCCGGCGCGTGACCTGAAGCAGGTCCCCGGGTTTCCGGGCGCTATGACGTTCGCATTCGTGTGACATTGAATTGGTATCCGATTTGAATATTGAACCGCAGAGGCGCGGAGACGCAGAGTAGAGATTTATGAGAGGTCGGGGCTGACCGTCGCGGGCGTTTCCTTCAGGTGGTGGACAAGGCGACGCAGTCCATTCTTTAGAATCGCCACGTTGAAGTTTAGGAGGAGGCCAATTTGACAGCCAGTGAGCCGAAGATAGGTGAGTAGTTGCGCATCGTGGATTCCACCCAGGAGATCGACCGATTTAATCTCTACAACCAGTACGTCTTCGATCAAGTGATCGATGCGGTAGCCGCAGTCGAGCTTAACCCCTTTATAAACTACGGGAATGGGGACTTGACGCTTGAACCGAAGTCCTGCCAGCGCCAACTCATGGCATAGGCACTCTTCGTAGACTGACTCCAGCAATCCCGGTCCTAGCGCGCGATGAACCTCGATCGCGCACCCGATCACCACCTCTGTCAGCCGGTTTATCTCCACATCCTCATCCTCTCTGCGTCTCCGCGTCTCTGCGGTTTACTAACCTCCCCTACTCCTTGGTGACCGCCTCGTCCAGGTTCAGTAGGGAGCGCGCCACGAGCGTCCACGCGGCGGCTTCGTTCACCGTCTCGCCGGTGGTGCCGGAAAGCGCTGCGGCGTTCAGCTCCTTCTTGTCCAGTCGGGCTTTTTGGGCTTCGTAGTACTGGGCCAGCAGCTTCAGCTCCTCGGGGCTGGGCGGGCGGGTCAGGCAGCGACGGAAGAGGTAATCGACCCGCTGCTCCACGGTGCCGGGCCGCGCGGCGATCATCTTTCCCAGCGCCTGCGCCGTCTCCGTGAACATCGTGTCGTTGAGCAGCGTGAGGGCCTGGAGCGGGGTGTTGGAGACCTCGCGCCGAGCCACGCACGCCTCTCCGCTGGGACCGTCGAACGTGAGGGTCATCGCGAACGGAGCAGTTCGTTTCGTAAATGTGTAGAGGCCCCGGCGATACCGGTCCTCTCCCGTGCTAGGCGTCCAGGCGAGGGCGCCGTAGGTGCCCTCTGAGGTGACCCCGGGCGGCTGCGGCGGAAAGACGCTGGGGCCGCCGAGTTTGTCGGTTAGCAATCCGCTCGCTTTGAGCGCCGCATCGCGGATCATCTCGGCTTCCATCCGGAACCGGGGGCCCCGGGTTAGCAGCCGGTTCTGCGGATCCTTCGCCAGCAATTCCGGCGTCATCCGCGAGGACTGTCGATACGTCGCGCTGGTCACGATCAGCCGGTGGAGCTTCTTGAGGGACCAGTTTAGTTCCGAGTTTCGAGTTCCGGGTTCCGCGTTGCCCTTCGGCGAAGTGCTGCCCGGAACTCGGAATTCGGAATTCGGAACGCCGCTGAATGCGGCAGCCAACCAATCCAGCAGTTCGGGATGCGTGGGCGATGCGCCCTGGTAGCCGAAATCGTCCAGGCTACGGACAATGCCCTGCCCGAAGAACGCGGCCCATTGCCGGTTGGCGGTGACGCGGCCGACCAGTGGGTTGCGCGGATCTACCAGCCAGCGGGCGAAGGTGAGTCGATTTCGGGGCGCGTCTTTGGGAAGCGGGTGGAGCACCCCGAGCGTGCCGGGCTCCACCTTGCTCGTCGGCTGGAGGAACTCGCCGCGATTGTAGATGAAGGTCGGGCGCGGGTTCTCTGCCGGGCGCTCCATCATCACCAGCGTGGTGGGCGGCTGGGGCACCTGGGCGCGCAGCTTCTTGATCTCCTCACGCTCACCAGCTAGCTCGGGCGCGATGGAGAGGTAGTAGCGGAGCAGTTGGTCCTGTTGCGCCGCAGTGCGGTCCGTACCCGGGATCAGCAGTACCTGCTCGACCTCCGCAGGCAGAACGGCCTCGGCGGGCCGGGGATCGTCGGTGACGGAGATCCGGAACCGCCCCATACCACAGGCGTAGTAGCGCTCGAAGAGAAGCTGAAAGTTGAGGTCCTGTCCGTCGACCGGTTCGGCCAGATTGAAGACAGCGGCGTGCGCTTTACCCTGACCACCGTTGATCGACCAACCGGTCTGCGGATTGCCGTCCAGGGCCGTTTGCGCGCTACTGCCGAACGTCTGGCTCGCTCGCGCGATCTTCACCGGCTTCCCGCCCGCCGTTAAGGTGACTTCGCTGAGATGGAAATCCCCGAACGGACCTTCGTAGAAGACGCGGCCGGGGCCGTGCTTCGGTAGGCGATCATCCGGGAGCGCCTCCAGGCGAATGGCCGTGATCCCCTTCAGGTCGGTGCGCAGGCCGAGGTCATACACGTCTCGCTTGGTCTGGTCCCCGCTGGCGATCACCGTGTTGTCGGGCTGCACCGTAAGCAGGGGGAGGTTGCTCTTCGCCGAGGCGGGGCGGAGCACCGTCCAGCGCACAGCTCTGGCGGCCTCGCGTGCCTGCCACTCCGCGAACTTCTTCTTCAGGTGTTCCTGGCGACGCGCTTCCAACGGGCGGGAGTCGCTATTCTGCTGGCCGAGGCTAATACGGAAGCGGCCCAGGGTGTGCTGCATCCCATGCTGCTGCGACAACTCCACCGTCCAGCGCCCGTCTGCGAGATTGACACGATCCTGGAAGTAGAATGTGGCGGTGCGGCGGACGTTCCACGGCTCGGGGCCGTGGATCGCCCAGCCCGTGGTGGGGTTACCGTCGATGGCGTTCGCAGCAGGGAAGGTATCCTGCGAGAAGTCCGCCTCGGCGCGGCTCAGCTTCACCACGCGCGCCTCATCCGGCCGCTCCTTCGGCGCGATCTTGACACTGATCTCGCTCAGCACGAAGTTACCGTGGGATGTCCGGCCGGGTCCATTTTTACCAAGAGTAGGATCGGGGATTACTTCCAACCGCAGCGCGTCATAACCACCGGCCGCAGCCTCCAGCTTCACCGTATAGGTGTCACGCTCCGGGTTCGGACCGGTGGCGAGGAGCGAGCCGTCGCTCTGCGGGGTGAGTTGCGCGCCGCTCTGCGCCGTAGCGCTGGCGACCACCGGAGTGCTCCAGCGGTAATCCCCCTCCGCGGGGAAGCGATTGGCCAGGTCCTTTTCACGCGTCTCCACTGCCGCCAGCAATTCCGCCTGCCTGGCGGCAAGTCCCGGCTGCATGACGTCCAGCTCCGGCTCGTCCGCGTTGTTCAGGAAGGCGAAGAACTGGTAGTACTCCCGGTGCGGGATCGGATCGAACTTATGGGTGTGGCACTGGGCGCACCCGAGGGTCAGCCCCATCCAGGTGGTGGCGGTGGTGCTGACCCGGTCCGTCATTGCGTGGAAGCGATACTCCAGCGGATCGATGCCCCCCTCCTCGTTCAGCATGGTGTTCCGGTGAAAGCCGGTGGCCACCAGCTTGCTCTGGAGGTCTGCGGGTAATTGAGTAAATGGAGAAATGGCGCTTGAGGCTGTTCCCCCATTTCCACGTTTACTCATTTCCTCTTTGACCAGGAGATCCCCGGCGAGCTGCTCGACCGTGAACTGGTTGAACGGCATGTCCGCGTTAAGCGCGTTGATCACCCAATCGCGGTACGGCCAGATGGAGCGGGCGCGGTCCTTCTCGTAGCCGTTCGTGTCCGCGTAGCGAGCGAGGTCCAGCCACCGGCGCGCCCAACGCTCCCCGTAGCGGGGGGAGGCGAGAAGCCGGTCGACCACCTTCTCATAAGCGTCCGGGCTTCGGTCGTTGATGAAGGCTTCGGTCTCCTCCGGAGTGGGGGGAAGGCCGACGAGGTCGAGGTAGACCCGGCGAACCAGCGTATAGCGGTCGGTCTCCGGCGAGGGTTTCAGCCCCTCCTTCTCCAGCCGGGACAGGATGAAGTAATCGATGGGATTGCGCGGCCAGCTCTTCAGTTTCACTGGGGGCAGCGGCGCCTGCTTCGGGGCTACGAAGGCCCAGTGCGGACGATACTCCCCACCGGAGGCTACCCAGCGCTTCAGGATCTGCTTGTCCGCGTCGGAAAGCGGATTCTTGGTGTGGGCCGGAGGCATTACCCCCGCGTCGGTGGCGAGGATGCGCCGGATGAGCTCACTCGCCTCGGGCTTTCCGGGGACCAGCGCCCGCTTCGCCACCGCCGCTTCGCGGAGGTCCAGGCGGAGCCCCGCCATGCGCTTCTTCTCATCCGGACCATGGCACTTGAAGCAGTGATTGGCCAGCACCGGCCGCACTTCCGTGTTGAAGTCCGGCGCAGCCATTGGCGACCGCTTGGGCACCTGCGGCTTCGGAGCGCCTTGGGACGCCAGAGCCCCCGCCGTGATCACAATCCCGGTCAGAGTGCAAGACAAGAGCGCGCGCATCGTTGGGCCTTTCCTAGACCTCCGGCAACCCGCTCCAACAGCCATGGAGCGGAGTTAAGTCCGAGAGGTGTTGCTGCAATGCCGGTCGGCTTCATCGGAACCGGCGCAGCTTCGTTCGCTAAGACTTACGGAGGGAGCCGTAAGGATGGTGCCAGCCAGGTAGCGGGAAGGAAAATGGGGCAATGCGGAAATGGGGTAATGGCAGGACCGAGCCTAGCCATGCTCGTCACACATTTCCCCATTCACACGTTTCCCCATTTCCCTCCGTCTCCTAGCCGTTCGGCAGGAACTCCACGTCGACCGGCGACGGGGTCGGGATCGGTGCGCCCACCTGGGTCAGTTTGCCCGTCGTCTGATCGATCCGGAATACCGTCAGGTTGTCGGAGTCCTGGCCAGCAGCAATCAGGAACTTGCCGCTCGGATCGACTGCCATGCCGCGCGGGGTCTTCACCCCGGCCGGCTGCGCACCCACAAAGGTGAGGCGGCCATTGCTCTGATCGATCGTGTAGATCGCGATACTGTGGTGGCCCCGGTTGGTCCCGTAGAGGAACTTGCCGGAGGGATGGACCCGGAGCTCCGCCGTGGAGAGGTTATTTCCGGTAGTGCCCGCCGGAAGGGTGGAGAGCGACTGGAACTCCTTCAGCATGCCCTTCTTCGCGTCATAGTTGAAGGCGGTGACCGTCATGCCCATCTCATTGATCACGTAGGCGTATTTCCCGCTGGGATAGAACGCGATGTGCCGCGGACCGGAGCCCGGCTTCAGCATCCCTGCGGGCGGATCGTTCGGCGTCAGGGTACCCTTCACCGGATCAAAGTGGTAGACCAGGACCTTGTCCAGGCCCAGGTCGACCGCCAGCACGAACTTGTTGTCCGGCGAAGTCATGATGCAGTGGGCGTGCGGTGCCTCCTGGCGCTGCGGATTGGCGCTGGTGCCCTTGTGCTGGACGAACGCCGAGGCCGGGGAGAGCTTCCCGTCCGCCGCGAGCGGCAGCGCCGCGATGTTTCCGGCGCCGTAGTTCGCTACCAGGACGGATTTGCCCGTGTTATCGACCCAGATGTGACATGGACCATCCCCTTTAGAGGACTGCTGACTGAGCTGCGTCAGCTTGCCCGTCTCCGGATTGATGGCGAACGAGGTCACCGCCCCCGCCTTCTCACCACCG
>Ga0255338_1005056_pt1 | contig 12650 bp, 12 predicted proteins | sample MeOH1_35cm_T4_19_FD_203715 | JGI IMG/M metagenome (GOLD analysis project Ga0255338, IMG submission 203715) | Sandy soil microbial communities from University of British Columbia, Vancouver, Canada - MeOH1_35cm_T4_195 | ecosystem: Engineered > Artificial ecosystem > Sand microcosm > Unclassified ...
AGGGCGAGGCCGAAGACGGCGCCGGAAATCAGGTTCCAGCCGAGCAGCGTGCCGAGCCCGAGGCCGAGCAGGGTGGCGATGCCGATCTGCACGACCGCGCCCGGCACGGCGATCGCCTTCACCGAGAGCAGGTCCTTCAGCGAGAAATGCAGGCCGACACCGAACATCAGCAGGATGACGCCGATCTCGGCCAGTTCGTTGGCGAGGTTCTGGTCGCCGACGAAGCCGGGCGTGAAGGGGCCCGCCGCCACGCCGGCGGCGAGATAGCCGACGAGAGGGGAGATTCTGAGCTTTTGGGCGAGGGCCCCGAAGACGAAAGCAAGGCCGAGGCCCGCGACGACAATGGCAATCAGCGGGCCGTGGTGCATAGGTCTCCCTAATTCAAAATGTCAGATAATCGAAAAGCTTGGGGTGATTCCGAGCATGGGGGCTCGGGTACCCGATTTCAACCTAAGGCGTAGGTCTTTCGTGAGGCTGGGGCGAATGGCCGCCGGAACACGCCGATCATTCGCGCCATGCGACGGTTCGACTCAGCCCTTCGGCTTTTCCAGGAGGACCTGGCCCTGCCTCTCGACGCCGATCCTCAGCTTCTCGGCGAAGACGGCCAGCATCCAGGGCAGCGTCACCTCGACGCGGACCAGACTATCCTCGACATCGACGCGGCCGTGGACGGTGTGGCCGAGCGCGGCCACGCCGAAGCGCAGGCTGTCGCCCTCCCAGCTCTCCTCGACGAGTTGCATCCGCACCATGCCGAGCCTGTCGCGGATCGTGTCGATGCCGCCGCGCAGGCGGTTCGCGGCGGCTTCCCGGCCGAGCTCATGCGAGATGGTGATGGTAACGGGTCTGGCCATGGTGCCTCGTCGCAAGCCGAAGGGAGACCTCCGACATGGCGACGGCGCCGGCGTTTTTCCAGCGCCGTCGAAAACCCCGCCTGGAAGGGCGGGGAACGATTTGGGTTCAGGATTTCCCGGTTACGGCAGCCCGGCTTGTGCCGATGCGCCTCGCGATGGCGCGCTCAGACGCGCTCGCTCAGGCGCCTCTGCCCGGTTTCGGTGACCCGCCAGGCGATGCCGTCGGATTCCACCAGGCCACGATCCTGCAGGGCGTGCAGCATCGTATCGTCGAAGATGAAGTGCCGGGTCTCTTCTTCGATGCTCTCGAGCGCGATCCATTCGGGATCCGAGAGCACTGAGGGATGTGCGATCTGGAGCTGCTGAATGTGCATGCGCGTCTCCTTCTCGTTTGAGGCCCCTATGTCGTGGTGAATCGCATCCAATCATGACGCGGTCATGGCCGAACAGCCCAGGAAACGTGACCCAATGTTTCGATATGTTGCGGGGAGCGGGGCAGCGGCGGGAACATGCGGCCGCTATGGCTCGTTCACTGACCATGACAGCACCGAAAAACGGAGAAGCCGCCATGGCGATGACCAACAGCTTTCCGCCGGACATGCCGCAGGCCCCCGAGGACGCTCGTGAGGAGGCGGGCGCCACCGTGCAGAACCTGCGCAGCAAGGCGGCGGACATGGCCGGCCGGGCCGGCGAGACGGTGAAGGAGGGCTACGAGCGCGCCCGGGACGCCTGGGACGAGGCCGAGCCGATGGACACCATTCGCGAAGGTGGGGAAGCGGTCGCGCGTGGCGTCGAGCGCCATCCGCTCGCGGTGCTGGGGCTCGGCGCGCTGAGCCTCGGTCTGATTGCCTGGGCGACGCTGCGCCCACAGCCCTGGGAGCGCCAGCCGCCCTATAGCCGCTGGCGCGGCTGGCTCAGCGACTATGGCGAGGATGCGGCTGCGGCCAGCCAGCGTGCCCTGAAGGGCGGGGGCAAATGGCTCAACGCGCAGCGCGACGTCGCCGACGACTATGCCGACCGCGCGAGCGGCTATGCAGCCGACTATGCGGCGCGGGCGCGGGACTACGCCGATATGGGCGGGCGGATGCTGGCGAGGCGGGCCGAGCGCGAGCCGATGGCCGCGCTGCTGGGGCTGGGGCTCGCCGTCTACGTGATCGGCTCGTTGCTGAGTTCGACAGTGTCGGCGGCCAGCGAAAGCGCCTCGGCTCCGGCTGCTTCGCGCGCGCCGGCCAGGAAGCGGACAAGGCGGCGCTAGGCCGCGCGGCGTTCACGGGTAGCCAGCAAACAAAAGCCCTGCGACGCTTGGGCCGCAGGGCTTCCGACTTCTCAGGCTACGCCATCCGGGCGGAGGCGTCGGCCCCTATCACCACCAGTAGCGGCGCGGGCCGTAGTACCCGTAACCACGATAGTAGTGGCGATCAGCGCTGGCGGCGATGGCGCCACCGACGACGCCGGCGGCCACGCCTGCCGCAACAGCGCTGCTGGCTTCGTTCGAAGCGCGACGGTTCTCGACATAGTTCGCCGAGCGGCACTGCTGATAAGCGCGCGTGCCCGGACGGAAGCCCTGCGCCTCGCAGGTGACCTCGGCGTCAGCCATGGACTCCTGCGCCGTCTGGCAGCCGGCAAGAAGCGCGGCCACGGCGCCAACAATCAGAATGCTACGCATCTTCTAAAATCCTTCTCAGCCTCCCATTGGCCTGCGGGGACTTAAGGGCAGGTGCCCCGGCAGGTCAAGAATAACACCTCCGTTATATTAAACTTAGTGCAGTCGATCGCCCCTCGCGCTGTGCATAGCCGGGTGAGGCGCCTGCAGAGTTGGGCTTGCATTTGCTCCGCAGCGGCGGAACATGCGCCGACCCACACACAGAAACACTCCGGACCGACGATGATGCGCCTTATCTTCCTTCTGCCCGCGCTGATGCTGGGCGCCTGCGCCTACCACACCTCGCGCAGCAGCGTGGTCGTCGTCACCGATGCCAAGGGCGTCGTCGAGAACTGCACCGATCTCGGCAAGATCGACGGCCAATCCGCGATTCATGCAATCATGCCGCTCGACAAGAGCCGCGATTCGGTGATCACCCAGCTGAAGATCCGGGCCGCCGAGATGGGCGGCACGCATGTGCTGGCCGGCGTCGCGGATGTGAAGTGGAAGGGGCCGGACGCTACCGGCACCGTCTACAAGTGCAGCAATAACTGAGCTGGCCGGGCCGTCAGGCTCGGACTTGACCCGAGCATCTTCCGCCAGAGGAGATGAGGGAGGCTACGGCGCCTTCCTCTTCCAGAGATCCCTGGTCGGCGCTTCCGCTCGGCCCGGGAACGAGGCTGCCCGCTCTCAGCCCTTCAGCAGCCACTCGTGTTCGGTGGCGTTGTGGAACTTCCAGGTCCGCTGCGGGCCGGCCATCACGTTGAGATAGTAGAGATCGTAGCCGTGGCAGGTGGCGCAGGGGTGGTAGCCCTTGGGCACCAGCACGACGTCGCCATCCTCGATCGCCATCGCCTCGTCCAGCGATCGGTCGTCCGTATAGACGCGCTGGAAGCCGAAGCCCTGAGGCGGGTTGAGGCGGTGGTAGTAGGTCTCTTCCAGATAGGATTCGCGCGGCAGGTCGTCCCGGTCGTGCTTGTGCGGCGGGTAGCTCGAGGTGTTGCCGGCAGGCGTGATGACCTCGACGACCAGCAGCGAATCCGCCGGCTCGCCCTCAGGCAGGATGTTGGTGACGTGGCGGGTGTTCGAGCCCTTGCCGCGAATCTCCTGTCCGAGATCGTCAGGGGCGATGACGCGCACCGGCAGCCCGCCCTTCAGGCCCGGTGCGGTGCAGACGGCGAGTTCGAGCTCGGTCGTGGCCGTGACCGCCCAATCGGAATCCTGCGGCACATAGACCGACCAGGGCTTGCCCTCGAAAGGGCTCGTGCGGCCGCCGAGTTCACCCAGCGCCTGCCCGCCGGCCGCGACCGCGCCTTTGCCGGTAACGAAGACGAGGCAGGCTTCGCGGCCTTCCGTCAAGGCTGAGACGGTCTCGCCCGGCTTCAGGCGATGGAGATCGAAGCCGACATAGGCCCAGCCGGCACTCGCCGGCGTGACATGGGTGACGAGACCGTTCGTGCCCGAGGGGCGGATCTTGAGGTGGGACATGGGACGATCCTCGAACCGGAAATCAAACGTAGCCCTGATCCTGAGGAGGCCCGCAGGACCGTCTCGAAGGATGCTCCCGATGGTTCCGGAGCCTCCTGGAGCATCCTTCGAGACGCAGCCCGCGGCTGCTCCTCAGGATCAGGGCTTGCAGGGTTTTCAGCCCAGCCCGGCTTCCTTGATGAAGCGGCTGAGATTGGCGTGGCCGAGCTTCGCATAGGTTGCGGGCTCGGCCTTCTTCGGGTCCTGCTCGGCCTCGACCACGATCCAGCCGGAATAGCCCTGCAACTCCCTCAGCACGCGAACATAGTCGATCAGCCCGTCGCCGGGCACGGTGTAGACGCCGGCCAGAACGGATTCGAGGAAGGACCAGTCCTCGCGGTTCGAGCGCCACATGACAGCCTCGCGGATGTCCTTGCAGTGGACATGGTGGATGCGCGCCTTCCAATGGCGGGCGATGCGGGCGGGATCGCCGCCGCCCCAGGTCGCATGGCCGGTGTCGAGCAGCAGGCCGACCGCTGGGCCGGTGACGCCCATGAAGCGGTCGACCTCGGCCTCCGTCTGCACCACCGTGCCCATATGGTGGTGGTAGACGAGCTGGAGGCCGTACTCGGCCTTCACCGCCTCGGCGAAGTTGGTGTAGCGGGCGCCGAACTCGTCCCAGCGTGCCTTGGGCAGGATGGGACGCGCCGAGAGCGGCTTGGTGATGTCGGAATGGATCGCGTTCGAGGTTTCTGCCGTGATCAGCACGGCGCAACCCATGTCCCTGAGCAGCGTCGCATGGGCCTTCACGGCTGCCATCTCGGCCGCGACGTCGCGAATGAGCAGCTCGGTCGAATACCAGCCCGAGACGAGGGCATGGCCGTGAGTGTCGAGGATCGGCTTCAGCTTGCCCGCTTCGCGCGGAAACTTGTTGCCCAGCTCCATGCCGGTGAAGCCGGCTTCGCGGGCCTGCTTCAGGCAGGTCTCGAGCGGGATGTCGCCGCCGATCTCCAGCATGTCGTCATTCGACCAGCCGATGGGGTTCGCGCCGATGCGGATCATATCAGGAGTCTTTCTCGTCTATGGGGCGGCTTCAGTTGCCGATGTTCTGATGCTTGCGCCGTGTATCGTAATCCGCCCGCGCTGCGCGGACCTGTTCACGCTCGCTGACCTCCGGCACCGCGACATCCCACCAGGCGCCGCCGGCGCCGGTCGAGATCAGCGGGTCGGTATCGATGACCACGACGGTGGTGCGGGTGTTGCTCTTCGCTGCGGCGAGCGCGCTTTCGAGCTCGGCGATCGAGGCGGCCTTGGTCGCGATCGCGCCCAGGCTCGCCGCGTGGGCGACGAAGTCGATCTCGGGCAGCGCCTCGTGGCGGGCGTCCTTGAGCAGGTTGTTGAAGCTCTGGCCCCCGGTCGCGTTCTGGAGGCGGTTGATGCAGCCGAAGCCGCGATTGTCGAGCAGGACGATGGTGAGCTTCAGCCCCAGCATCACTGAGGTCGCAATCTCGGAATTCATCATGAGATAGGAGCCGTCACCGACCATGACGACGACCTCCCTGTCGGGCCGCGCCATTTTGGCGCCGAGGCCGCCGGCGATCTCGTAACCCATGCAGGAATAGCCGTATTCGGCATGGTAGGAGCCCGGAGGCCCGGCCTGCCAGAGCTTGTGCAATTCGCCGGGCAGGCCGCCTGCTGCGTGGAGCAGGAGCACTTCGGAACCGAGCGCGCGCTGCACGGCGCCGATGACCTGCGCGTCCGAGGGCAGGGCGGCATTGGTCGCGGCGGTCGCCTTATCCGCCTCCTTGCGCCAGTCGCCCTTGCCCGCCTTGGCGTTGGCCGTCCAGCTCTCGGGAGCCTTCCAGTTGCCGATGGCTTCCGACAGCTCCGCGAGCCCTTCGCGAGCGTCCGCGACCAGCGGCAGGGCGCGGTGCTTGCCGGCGTCGAAGGGCTGGACGTTGAGGCCGAGAATCGTCTTTTGCTGCGCAGCAAACAGCGCCCAGGAGCCGGTGGTGAAATCCTGCAGGCGCGTGCCGATAGCAAGGATGAGATCGGCCTCGGCGGCCAGCCGATTGGCGGCGGAGGTGCCGGTAACGCCGACCGCGGCCATGTTGAGTGCGTCGCCGTCCGGCAGGGAGGATTTCCCCCCTTGCGTCTCGCAGACCGGAATGCCCGTTGCGGCCGAGAAGCGGGCGAGCTCGGCGCTCGCGCCGGAATAGAGCACACCGCCGCCGGCGACGATCAACGGCTTCTTCGCAGCCTTGAGGGCTGATGCGGCGGCTTCGAGTTCCGTGCGGTCGGGACGGGGGCGGCGCGGCGTCCAGAGACGCTCAGTGAAGAAGCTCTCGGGGTAGTCGTAGGCTTCTGCCTGCACGTCCTGGCACAGCGCGAGCGTGACGGGTCCGCATTCGGCCGGATCGGTCAGTACCTGCATGGCGCGGGTGAGCGCCGGGATGATCTGCTCGGGGCGGGTGATGCGGTCGAAATAGCGCGAGACGGGGCGGAAGCAGTCATTGGCCGAGACGGTGCCGTCGCCGAAATCCTCGACCTGCTGGAGGACGGGATCGGGAACGCGGCCGGCGAAGACGTCGCCCGGCAGCAGCAGGACCGGCAGGCGGTTGACATGGGCCAGCGCGGCGGCCGTGACGAGGTTGGTCGCGCCGGGGCCGATCGAGGTCGTCGCCGCCATGAAGCGCCGGCGCATATTGGCCTTGGCATAGGCGATCGCCGCATGGGCCATGGCCTGCTCGTTATGGGCGCGGAAGGTCGGCAGGCGCTCGCGCTCATGCCAGAGCGCCTCGCCCAGCCCTGCGACATTGCCATGGCCGAAAATCGCCCAGACGCCACCGAAGATCGGCAGGCGCTGCCCGTCGATCTCGGTCATCTGGCGGCTGAGATAGCGCGTCAGCGCCTGCGCCATAGTGAGGCGGACGGTGCCTGTCATGAGGGTCTCTTTAACCAAGAGCTTCGCAGGGGAACCACCGCGTCATTCCGGGCGGAGCGAAGCGAAGACCCGGAATCCATCATAGAGCATCGGAGCCCTTCGATGGATTCCCGATCGGCGCGGCTTCGCCGCTTGTCCGGAATGACGGTCTGTTTCCACGGAAAGGCGACACAGCTAGGCCGCCTTGCGGCCGCGCGTGGCAAGCCAGAGACCGGTCAGCGCCTCGAAGCGCTTGGCCATGTCGGCGATGGCGGCCTCGTCGTCGAGCTCGCCGGAGAGCCAACCCTCAGCGGCCGTCATGAAGATGGTGCGACCGACGGCGAAGCCCTTGACGATGGGTGCGCCCGCCGTCGCCGTGAAGCCGGCTTCGAGCTCGTCCGCCGGAGCGTCGAGCCCGAGCAGCAGCACGCCGCGGCACCAGGGGTCGTGCTTCGCGATGGTCGCCTCGATCTCGGCCCAGGCCGCGGCGGCGGGTTGCGGCTCGAGCTTCCACCAGTCGGGCTTGATGCCGAGGGCGTAGATCTCGCTGAGCGCGCGGGCCAGCGTGTCGGGGCCGAGCGGGCCATGCTTGCCGGCGATGATCTCGATCATCAGCTCGCGGCCGACCTTGCGCGCGGCCTCGAAAAGGCCGCGCAGCTTCTCCTGCTGCGTCTGCTTCAACTCGGCGGGATCATCGGGGTGGTAGAAGCACAGGCACTTGATGCAGTGGTCGACCGGCCATTCGGGCAGGGCCGAGCCGATGTCCTGGCTGCCCTCGAAGCGCAGTGGGCGCGAGCCCGGCAGCTCGACCGGGCGGCCGAGCCAGGAAAAGGGGTGACGGGCGAATTCGAACATCGCCTCGCGGCCATGCTTCTCGTCGAGCAGCATGCCATAGCCGGGACGACCGTCGGCGACGCGGGCAGCGGCCTTGACCGCAAGCACCTTGAAGTCGCGGATGCGGGCGGGATCGGCGGCGAGCTTCGCGGCCAGTTCCTCGAGCTGGGAACGATGGTCGCAGGCGAGCGCCATCAGCGAGGGCACATCGCGCCGACGCGTCGTCGCCCAGTGGATGTGGTTGATATCCTCGTCCTTGCGCAGCGCCCGGTGCGGGCTGCCGTTCTTGAGGAAATACTGCAGCTCTTCGAAGGTCGGGCTCTCGGGCGAGCAGAGCAGGCGCGAGACCGCGAAGGCGCCGCAGGCATTGGCCCAGGTCGCGGCGGTGCCGAGGCTCTCGCCGCCGAGCCAGCCACGCAGGAACCCGGACATGAAGGCATCGCCGGCGCCGAGCACGTTGTAGACCTCGATCGGGAAGCCCCTGCCGACGATGCCCTGCTCCAGATCGTCGGGGATCGCGCCATCATAGACGATGCAGCCCATCGGGCCGCGCTTGAGCACGATGGTGGCCGGGGTCAGGGAACGGATCGTCCTGAGCGCCGGCAGCAATTCGCTCTCGCCCGAGGCGATCAGCACCTCTTCTTCGGTGCCGACGACGAGGTCGCAGCCGGGCAGGACCGACTTCATCCGCTCGGACACGGCCTGCGAGGCGATGTAGCGGTTGTCGCCGGCATCATGCCCGGCGAGCCCCCAGAGATTGGGGCGGTAGTCGATATCGAGCACGACCTTGCCGCCGGCCTCGCGCATCAGCTTCATCGCCTTGCGCTGGGCGCCCTCCGGCTTCGGGCACGCGAAATGGGTTCCGGTGACGACGACGGCGCGGGCCGTCGCGATGAAGGCCGGGTCGATGTCCCCTTCCTCCAGCGCCATGTCGGCACAGTTCTCGCGGTAGAATAGCAGCGGGAAGGAAGAGTCGCTCTCGACCGAGAGGATGGCGAGCGCGGTCAACCGCTCGGGATCGGTCTTGAGCCCGCCGAGGCTGACGCCTTCGCGGGCGAGCTGCTCGCGCAGGAAGCGGCCGAACGGCTCGTTGCCGACGCGGGTGAGCAGGGCTGAGCGCAGGCCGAGGCGAGCCGTGCCGATGGCGATGTTGGCCGGGCAGCCGCCAACCGACTTGGCGAAGGAAGTGACATCCTCCAGCCGCGAGCCGATCTGCTGGCCGTAGAGATCGACCGAGGCGCGGCCGATGGTGATGACGTCGAGCGCTTGCGCCGGTCCGCCGCGCAGTTCCGTCATATGTTCCTCCCGGCCTGCCGCTTTGCTGACGCTCGCGACCGGACGGTTGCGAGCCGGCGACATGAAATAATAATTCTATTATATCGTCAACGCGGAATGGTCGTTCCTATTCGCGTGGGCGTCGCCGGCGGCGCCCGGCGCGCCTGGCCTCGCCGACGCCGACGGCCAGCGTCATGGCGAGCGCCATCGTCGCGGAGAGCGTGCGGAAGCCGCCGAAATCGGCCTCCGCCACTTCGAACCAGGCTCGCGCCGCGCTGGCGAGCGGCGAAAAGGCGCTGTCGGTGATGGCCACGACGGGCACGCCGCGCTCGGCGAGGCCGCGCGCATCCTCGATCGTCGCCGGCGCGTAGGGCGAGAAGCTGATGACGATGGCGGCGTCCTTGGGAGACGCGAAGGCAATGATTTCAGGGTCGAGCCCCGCCGCCGATTCCACGAGCTGGCTGCGGACACCGAGCTTGCCGAGGGCATAGGCGAGGTAGCTTGCGATGGGGTAGGAGCGGCGCCGCGCGAGAATATAGATTGTCTCGGCCTCGGCGAGCGTAGCTATGGCGCGGTCGAGTGCCTCTTCATCGAGGGTGCGGCTCATCACGTCGAGCGATTTGCGCGAGGCGGTGAGGAAGCCGTCGAGGATGCGGTGATTGCCCTCGCTCACGCCCTCGCCTGCACGCAGCGTGTTGAGCCGTTCCTCATAGGTCGAATTGCGCTCGCGCAGCCGCTCGCGGAAGACACCCTGCAGGCTGGTGAAGCCGTCGAAGCCCAGATGCTGGGCGAAGCGGATCAGCGTCGAGGGCTGGACGCCGGCCGAGACAGCGATGCTGGCGGCGGTGCCGAAGGCGATCTCGTCGGGGTTGTCGAGCGCATAGGCCGCGATCTGCGCGATGCGCTTGGGCAGCCGCTCGCGCTGGGCGAGGATGATGGTGCGCAGGCCGTCGAAATCACGCGGCAGTTCGGCAGTCGCAGTCTCGCTCATTCCTGTCCGTTCCTGCTGCGGATTCTCGTTCTCGTTTGGAATCGTTCGATGCCCGATTCCTTTTTCTGGCAGCGAAGTGGAAATGGAGCAAGCGTTCCAGCGCGGAACGAACGATCGATGTCAGGCCAGCGGGCCTGCGGCGCAGCTCTGGCCGCCATCGACTGGCAGGCAGACGCCGGTGATGAACTTCGCCTCGTCGGAAGCCAGGAAGACGGCGGCGTTGGCCACGTCCCAGGCGGTGCCCATCCTGCCCATCGGCACCAGCGCGTTGCGGGCGGCGACCATCTCCTCGGGCGTCGCGTATTGCGAGGAGATCTGCTTGTAGATCAGCGGGGTGTCGATCAGGCCCGGCATGATGCAGTTCGCGCGGATGCCCTGCTTGGCATATTGCATCGCCAGCGCGACCGTCGCCTGGTTCACTGCCGCCTTGGTGGCGTAGTAGGCGAAATAGGGATAGCCGACCCAGCGGATCGCGGCGAGCGAGGAGATGTTGACGATCGCGCCGCCGTTGCCTTCCAGCATGCGCGGAATGACTGCCTTTGCACAGCGATAGACCGAGCCGAGATTGAGCTGGAGGGCAGCCTCGAACTGCGCTTCCGTGAGTTCGACCGGGCCGCCCATATGGGTGACGCCGACATTGTTGTGCAGGATGTCGATGCGGTCGAAATGCTGGGCCGCTGCTGCGACGCAGGCCTCGACCGAATCGAGCTTGGTGACGTCGGCGGCGAGCGCCAGCGCGGTTCCGCCCTCGCCGGCGATGATGCCGGCCGTCTCCTCGGCCGCGGCGCGATCGAGGTCGACGCAGGCGACCGATGCTCCCTCGCGGGCATAAGCGGCAGCGGCGGCCTTGCCATTGCCCCAGCCCGGGCCGGAGGAGCCGGCGCCGAAGACGATTGCGATCTTGCCCTTCAGCCGGTCGGCCATGGTGCTGCCTTCAAAGAGTCTGGCGCTGTCATCCCGGACAAGCCGCGTCAGCGGCGCCGATCCGGGATCCATCGAAGGGCGTTTGCTCTACGATGGATCCCGGCGCTCCGCTTCGCTGCTGCCGGGATGACGGCGGTGTGGGTGTCAGGCGATCAGCTCAGCGAGCTGCCGACAGCCTTCTCCAGGATGGCCCAGGCCTCGTCGCCGTATTTCTTCTTCCACTCGGCGTAGAAGCCGGCCTTCCGCAGCGCCTCGCGGAAGGCGTCGGCCTTGGTCTCGTTGATGACCATGCCCTTGGAGGCGAGCTCGCCCTGCAGGCCGGCATTGAGCTTGGCGACATCCTCGCGCTCCAGCATCGCGCCGGCATTGATATTCTTGGCGACGATGGCTCGCAGGTCTTCCGGCAGGCGCTCCCAGGCGCGGCGGTTGGCCAGGAACCAGAAGCCGTCCCACATGTGGTTGGTGAGCGAGAGATACTTCTGCACCTCGAAGAGCTTCGCCGTCGAGATGATGGCGAGCGGGTTCTCCTGACCGTCGACGATCTTGGTCTGCAGCGCGGTGTAGACCTCGGCGAAGTTGATCGAGGCCGGAGCCGACTGGAAGGCGGTGAACATCGAGGTCCAGAGCGGCGAGACCGGCACGCGGATCTTGAAGCCCTTCAGGTCGTCGGGCGTGTTGACCGGGCCCTTGGACGAGGTGATCTGGCGGAAGCCGTTGTCCCAGATCTTGTCCATGACCACGAGGTTGGCCTTGTTGATCTGGCCGCGGACATAGGCGCCGAGCTCGCCGTCCATCGCCTTCCAGACCGCATCGTAGTTCGGGAAGGCGAAGCCGATGCCGGAGAGCGATGCGTTGGCGACCAGCGTCGAGAGGATCAGCGGCGAGAGCGTGAAGAACTCGACGCCGCCCGAGCGCACCTGGCTCAGCATGTCGGTGTCGGAGCCGAGCTGGTTGTTCGGGAAGATCTGGATGTCGACGCGGCCCTTCGTCTCTTCCTTGATCTTCGCGACCGCCTCGTTGGCGCGAACGTTCATCGGGTGCGCGACTGGCAGGTTGTTGGCGTACTTATAGGTGAACTCGGCGCTCTGGGCGTTGGCGCGGCCGATATGGAAGGTGCCGACGGCAGAGGCGGCGGCTGTCGCCTGGAGCAGAGTGCGGCGCGACATGGTCATGAGCGTTTCTCCTTGGGATGATCGTCCGGATGGTCCGGTTTCTTGTTGGGATGGCGGGCGCTACAGCACCCAGGTCGAGAAGCCGGGCACGAGCGCGATGACGACGAGGCCGATCAGCAGCGCGACGAGATAGGGCCAGATCGCGCCCATCGCCTCGTCCGGCGAGACATTGCCGATCTTGCAGGCGATGTAGAAGCCGATGCCGATCGGCGGCGTCATCAGGCCGATGTTCATCGCGGTGACGACGACCATCGAATAGTGCACGTCGTTGATGCCGAGGTTCTTGGCGATCGGGAACATCAGCGGCGCCATCAGTACGATCGCCGGCAGGCCTTCCAGGATGCAGCCAAGGATCATGAAGACGACGATGGTCACCGCCATGAAGGTCAGCCAGCCGCCCGGCAGCCCGGCCATGAAGCTGGCGAGGTCGCGGGCGAAGCCGGTCTGGGTCAGCGCCCAGGCCATGGCGAGCGCCGTGCCGAGGATCATCAGGATCGCGCCCGAAAGCGCCGCCGTCTCGACCAGCATCTGGTAGAACTTGCGCCAGCCGATGCCGCCATAGAGCACGATG
>Ga0255338_1005057_pt1 | contig 12648 bp, 8 predicted proteins | sample MeOH1_35cm_T4_19_FD_203715 | JGI IMG/M metagenome (GOLD analysis project Ga0255338, IMG submission 203715) | Sandy soil microbial communities from University of British Columbia, Vancouver, Canada - MeOH1_35cm_T4_195 | ecosystem: Engineered > Artificial ecosystem > Sand microcosm > Unclassified ...
AGGTGGCGTAGACGTTCCGACCGCCGGCCTTGAGCAGCCGGGCGGCGCTTTCCAGGATCGCCGCCTGCTTGGCCGTCAACTCCGCCACCGCCTGGGGCGACTGGCGCCACTTCAGGTCCGGATTGCGGCGCAGCGTGCCCAGGCCCGAACACGGCGCATCCACGATCACCCGGTCGATCTTGCCGGCCAGCCGCTTGATGCGCTCGTCGCGCTCGTGGGCGATCGCCGCCGGGTGCACGTTGGACAGCTTGCTGCGCGCCAGCCGCGGCTTGAGGTTCTCCAGCCGGTGGGCCGAGACGTCGAAGGCATAGAGCCGCCCCGTGTTGCGCATCATGGCGCCCAGCGCCAGCGTCTTGCCGCCCGCGCCGGCGCAGAAGTCCACCACCATCTGGCCGCGCCGGGCGTCGGTGAGCAGGGCCAGCAGCTGCGAGCCCTCGTCCTGCACCTCGATGGCGCCGCGGGCGAAGGCATCCAGCTTCGTCAGCGCCGGCTTGCCTTCGAGCCGCAGGCCCCAGGGCGAATACGTCGTGGGCCGGGCGCGGATGCCGGCCAGGGCCAGCTCCGCGCGCACGTCTTCGCGCTTGTCGGTGAGGGCGTTGACGCGCAGGTCCAGCGGCGCGGACTGGTTCAGGCTCTCCACCAGAGGCCAGAACTCGTCTGCGAGCTGCTGCTTCAGCGGCGCGACCAGCCACTCCGGCAGGTTGTGGCGGTGCCGCTCGGACAGCGTTGCGGGGTCGACGGCGTCGCACTGGTCCAGCCAGGCCTTCTCCTGATCGGTGAGCGCGCTCTTGAGGAAATCGCGGTCGCCGGAAAAACCCAGGATGGCCAGCCGGCGCTCGCGCGGGCCGCTGCCCGAGCCGGCGAGATGCTCGAACAGCAGCTTGCGCCGGATCACCGCATAGGCGGTTTCGGCCAGGGTCGCGCGTTCGCGCGGACCGAGCGCGCGGTGCTCGCGGAAGTGGCGCGACACCACGGCGTCGGCGGGATGGTCGAAGCGCAGGACTTCTCGGACCAGCTCGGCGCAGGCATCGAGCAAGGCTTTGGGGTGCATCCCCCGATTGTCGCCCGGCTCACTCCGACACGCGGGCGTCGTAGCAAGGCCGGGCCTGCCGCCGCAGGGCGGCGAGCTCCGGCGACTGGCCGGTCCACAGCAGCAGCACGGGGCCGGGCAGCCACAGCCCGGGCTCCATCGCGGCGCACAGCGCCGTCGCCTCCTCGGATTGCAGCCGCGGCAACTCCAGCACCAGCACGTAGCAGCGCCGGCCGGGGAACTCGCGCACCTCCTTTTGCAGCAGCCAGGCACAAGCCACGTCCGGCCAGCGCGCCAGCTCGCATTCCAGCTCCCAGCGCTCGAACTCGCCCAGATCGGGGGGCGAGGTGCGCGCCAGCACCGGCTGCTGCGTGAGCTCCGCCCAGGCGCGCGCCTCGGCCGCTTCGGCCTGCTGCAGGCGGCCGCGCCACAGTTGCAGGGTCCCGCCGTCGTGCCCGGGGTCTTCCTCCAGCAGCGCCACCGCCGTCCGCGCGGCCCACCAGCGGTGCGCCGGGCTGGCCTCGTGCAGGCGTTCCAGGCAGGCCAGGCGCTGGCCCCGCTGCTCCGGCGCGAAGCAGGCATAGAGGCCCTGCAAGGCCGGCCCGTGCTGCGGCGCCAGCGCCAGGGCCTGGTCGTAGCAGCCGCGCGCATCCGCATCCACGCGCAGGCGGCGCTCGAGGTCGCCGAGCTCGGTCCACTCGGCGGCGCTCCTGCCGCTCGCCGCGCGCAGCTGCCCGATGCGCTTGCGGATGCGCACCAGCGCCGCGTGGTGCTGCTTCCAGGCGCTTGCGTTCTCGCCGCGCCACTGGCGGTCGAAGTGCGCGATCCAGCGATCGGCCTGGGGCCCGAGCAGTTCGATGGCGGGCCGTTGCGACCACGCGGGCAGCCCGGGCACGACACCCAGGCCGTCCAGGCGGTCGCGCAGCACCGGATGCGTGTCCTCGAAGCCGCTGAGGCGCCGCAGCGCCTGGCGCAGGCTGCGCCGGGCCCAGGCTTGCGGCAGTGGCAGCGCCAGCAGCTTGCGCATCTGCGCATAGGGCCCGAGCGGCAGCTCGTGGTCCGCGGCCTGGGCCCAGTGGCCGGGCCAGAAGTGCTGCTGCAGCCAGTCCGCCTTCAGCGCGAGCTCCGTCAGGGCCGCGCCCGCCACCTCGCCGCCCAGGAGCCGGGCCGCGATGCGGTCGGCCTCGTATTCGTCCTGGCGCGCCAGGGCGAAAGTGCGGGCCACGAAGCGCGGGAAGTACCAGGCCAGGAAGCCCTGCGTCAGTGCGGCAGCCGGCCCGCCCGCGCCTTCCATGCCTTCGTACAGGCGGCTCCAGCTGGCCCGCGTGCGGTAGATCCAGGCGCCGAAGCGCCCGTGGTCGCGCCGCAGATGGCCGTATTCGTGCGCCAGCACGGCGAGCAGGCGCCGCCGGTCGAGCGCCATCAGCAGCGGCAGCCCGATCGCCAGGTGGTTGCGGGCGCCGCCGAACACGCCCCAGCGCGGGCGCTGCGCGATGCTGGCGTTCAGTTCCGCATCGAGCACCACCTCGTGCAGGGGCGGCCCCTTCACCTTGCGCCGGATGCGCTCCAGCGCCTCGAACAGGGCCGGCGCATCCTGCGGCTGCAGCCGCAGGCCCTGCGGCGGCTCGAAGCGCAGCCACAGGGCGCGCGCGCTGCTCCAGAACAGGCCGCCGGCGGCCAGCAGGCCCACGACGTAGATGCCGTGGAAGCTTCCGTGCAGGGCCGAGCGCGCGATCCAGGCCAGCGTGAGCGCGGCCAGCAGCAAGCAGGCGAGCACCCAGGCGTAGCCCAGGCCCGCGAAGGCGGCCAGGCTGCGCCGGTAGGCGGCGCCGTTCTCGGCGCTCGCATGTTCCGACAGCCTGACCAGGTGGACGAAGTCCGCTTGCCGCACCTACGCAATCTGGCGCAGCAAGCGCGCGATCGCCCTGGGGTAGATCAAATGCTCCTGCGTCAGCACGCGCTCCGCCAGCGTCGCGGCCGTGTCGCCGGGCAGGACGGGCACCGCAGCCTGTTCCAGGATCGGCCCGTAATCCAGTTCCGCGGTGACCTGGTGCACCGTGGCGCCGGCCAGGCGGCAGCCGGCCTCCAGCGCCCGCTGGTGCGTGTGCAGGCCCGGGAAGGCGGGCAGCAGGGAGGGATGGATGTTCAGCAGCCGCCCGCGGTAACGCTCCACGAAGGCGGGCGTGAGGATGCGCATGAAGCCGGCCAGCACCACCAGCGCGGGCGCGTGGCGGTCGATCGCGGCGGCCAGCGCGGCGTCGAAGGCCTCGCGCGAGGCGAAGGGCTTGTGGTCCACCACTTCCGCCGCGATGCCCTGCTCGCGCGCGAAGGCCAGGCCGCCGGCATCCGGGCGGTTGCTGATCACGGCCTTCACTTCCGCGCCGAGGGCCTTGCGCCAGTTGTCGCGCTGGGCCGCGCGCACAATGGCGGCCATGTTCGAGCCCCCGCCGGAGATGAGGATCACGATGTTCTTCATGCTGGCACCGATTATCCCCACATGGAACCATTGACCCTCGAAGAAGCCCGCGTGCTGGGCACCCTGATGGAAAAGGCCCGCACGGTGCCGGACAGCTACCCCATGACGCTCAATGCGCTGGTGGCCGGCTGCAACCAGAAGAGCGCCCGAGATCCCGTCACCAACCTCTCGGAAGCAGAAGTGCAGGAGGCGCTCGACGGCCTCAAGCGCCGCTCGCTCGCCTTCGCCACCAGCGGCGGGCGCGTGATGCGCTGGGAGCACAACTTCCAGCGCGCGATGGTGGTGCCGGAGCAGTCCGCGGTGCTGCTGGGCCTGCTGATGCTGCGCGGGCCGCAGACCGCCGGCGAGCTGCGCATCCACAGCGAGCGCTGGTACCGCTTCGCCGACATCTCCTCGGTGGAAGCCTTCCTCGACGAGATGCGCAGCCGCAGCGAGGAAAAGGGCGGCCCGCTGGTGGTGCAGCTGCCGCGCGGCGCCGGGGCGCGCGAGGCCCGCTGGGCCCACCTGCTGTGCGGGCCGGTGGACGTGGCCGCCGCCGAGGCAAGCGCCGAGCGCGCGGCGGGCGGCGACGGCGCACTGGCCGCGCGCGTGAGCGCGCTGGAGGAGGAGGTGGCGCAGCTGCGCGACCTCGTCACCGACCTGGCCAGCCAGCTCGGTTTGTCACCGCCTGGACAGCAGGATGCGAACGACCGTGCTTGAATGATGGATTGCCCCGGAGACAGCCCATGGATCTAGCCTTCACCCCCGAAGAACAGAAGTTCCGCGAAGAAGTCCGCGCCTGGGTGCGCGAGAACCTGCCGCCGGAGATCGCGCACAAGGTGCACAACGCCCTGAACCTCAGCCGCGAGGACATGCAGCGCTGGGCGAAGATCCTGGGCCAGAAGGGCTGGCTGGGCTACGGCTGGCCCAGGCAGTTCGGCGGCCCGGGCTGGACGGCGGTGCAGAAGCACCTGTTCGAGGAAGAGACGGCGCTGGCCGGCGCCCCGCGCATCGTGCCCTTCGGCCCGGTGATGGTGGCGCCCGTGATCATGGCCTTCGGCTCGCCCGAGCAGCACAAGCGCTTCCTGCCCGGCATCGCGAGCGGCGAGGTCTGGTGGAGCCAGGGCTACAGCGAGCCGGGCGCCGGCTCCGACCTCGCCTCGCTGAAGACGCGGGCCGAGCGTCGCGGCGACCAGTACATCGTCAACGGCCAGAAGACCTGGACCACGCTGGCGCAGCACGGCGACTGGATCTTCTGCCTGGTGCGCACCTCCACCGAAGGCAAGCCGCAGACCGGCATCTCCTTCCTGCTGATCGACATGAAGTCCCCGGGCGTCACGGTGCGGCCGATCACCATGCTGGAGGGCGGCCAGGAGGTGAACGAGGTGTTCTTCGACAACGTCGAAGTGCCCGCCGCGAACCTGATCGGCGAGGAAAACAAGGGCTGGACCTACGCCAAGCACCTGCTGTCGCACGAGCGCACCAACATCGCCGACGTGAACCGCGCCAAGCGCGAGCTGGAGCGCCTGAAGCGCATCGCGCGCGGCGAAGGCATGGACACCGACACCCGCTTTCGCGACGAGATCGCCAAGCTGGAAGTGGACGTGGTGGCACTGGAGATGCTGGTGCTGCGCGTGCTGTCGGCGGAGAAATCGGGCAAGAACCCGCTGGACATCGCGGGCCTGCTGAAGATCAGGGGCAGCGAGATCCAGCAGCGCTACACGGAGCTGATGATGCTGGCTGCCGGCCCCTGTGCCATTCCCTTCGTCAAGGAGGCGATGGAAGCCGGCTACCAGGGCGAATTCGTCGGCGCGGCGTACCTGGCCCCGCTGGCCGCGACCTATCTGAACATGCGCAAGACGACGATCTACGGCGGCTCCAACGAGGTCCAGCGCAACATCGTTGCGCAGGTCGTTCTCGGCTGACGCCGTAGAACAACCTGCGCGTTGCGCGTATACACCGCTCCCCCGCGCCCCCTCCGAGCGGGGGCTCCAGCAAGTCGCTACGCGAGGAACACACAATGGATTTCGATTTTTCCGACGACCAGGAACAGCTGCGCGACGCGGTGCGCAAGTGGGTGGACCGCAGCTACACCTTCGAGCGCCGGCGCGCCATCAGCGAGGCGGGCGGCTTCGATCGCGCCGCCTATGGCGAGCTGGCGGAACTGGGCCTCGCGGGCCTGTACGTGCCCGAGGACCAGGGCGGCATGGGCATGGGCCCCATCGAGGCGATGGTGGCGATGGAGGAGCTCGGGCGCGGCATCGTGCTGGAGCCGCTGAAGCAGACGCTGATCGCGAGCGGCGTGCTCGGCGCCTACGCGCCAGAAGCGGTGCGCTCCGCGTGGCTGCCGAAGATCGCCGCGGGGCAGGCGCTGGTCGTGCTGGCGCAGCAGGAACGCAAGGCGCGCTGGCGCCTGGATGCGTGCGAAGCCACCGCCGTCCCCGCACAGGCCAGCCAGGACTGGAAGGTCTCCGGCGACAAGAGCGTCGTGCCGGCAGGCGACCAGGCGGACGCCTTCCTCGTGCCGGCCAGGGCCAAGGGCCGGATCGGCCTCTTCCTCGTGCAGCGCCAGGTGCAGGGCGTGGGCACCCGCGGCTATCCCACGCTGGAGGGCGGCCGCGCGGCCGAAGTGCAGCTGCGCGATGCCCCTGCCACGCTGGTCGCCGAGGACGGCCTCGCGGCCCTGGAGCACGCGCTGGACATCGGCATCGCCGCCACCTGCGCGGAAGGAGTCGGCGCGATCGACCGGACCATGCAGCTCACGGCCGAATACCTGAACACGCGCAAGCAGTTCGGCGTGACGCTCGCCACCTTCCAGGCCCTGCGCCATCGCATGGCGGACATGAAGATGCAGCAGGAGCTGGCCCGCTCCATGAGCTACTACGCGTCGCTGAAGCTCAATGCGCCGCCGGAGGAGCGCCGCCGCGCGATGGCGCGCGCCAAGTACCAGCTCGGTGTGGCGATGCGCTTCGTCGGCCAGAACTCCGTGCAGCTGCATGGCGGCATCGGCGTCACCGACGAATACGTGGGCAGCCACTACTTCAGGAAGCTGACGCAGCTCGAACTCGAATTCGGGGATACCCTGCACCACCTCGGCGAGGTCTCGGCAAGAATGCAGGACACCGCCGGCGTGTTCGCCTGACGGCGTCTCACCTCACGGAACGCCCGCGGCCTCGCGGGCGTTTTCGTTTCCAGGAACAAGCAACCATGACCACCCGACGCGAGATCCTCGCGCTGCCCGGCGCCCTGCTCCTCGGCGCCTGCGCGTCCGGCCCTTCGACTTCGGCGGAATTCCCGCCCATCGTCTTCGTCCACGGCAACGGCGATTCCGCCGCGATCTGGCAGACCACGCTGTGGCGCTTCGAATCGAACGGCTGGCCGCGCGGGCGCCTGTTCGCCCTCGACCAGCCCTATCCGCTGGCGCGCGACGACGACCGCGTCGCCCAGCCGGGCCGCTCCTCCACCGCGCAGCACATGGAGTTCCTGCGCGAGGAGGTCGACAAGGTGCTGCAGGCCACGGGGGCGCGCCGGGTGGTGCTGTTCGCGAGTTCGCGCGGCGGCTACGCGGTGCGCAACTACATCCGCAACGGCGGCGGCGCGGCCAAGGTCAGCCACGCCATCCTCGCCGGCGTGCCGAACCACGGCGTGTGGAACGTGCCCGGGCGCGCCCCGGGCAGCGAGTTCGCCGGCAACGGCCCCTTCCTGCAGGCGCTCAACGCGCCCGTGAACGCGCAGGGCGACGAGGTGGCGGGCCCGGTGCAGTGGCTCACGATCCGCTCGGACCGCAACGACAAGTACGCGCAGCCCCTGGGCACCTGGATCGGCGATGCGAAGCTGCAGACCGGCGTCACCTACGAAGGCCCGGCGCTGAAGGGCGCGACCAACGTGGTGCTGGCGCGGGTGGACCATCGCGAGACGGCGTTCTCGCCGGCCGCCTTCGAGGCCGCATACCGCTTCATCACCGGCCGCCAGCCGGCCACGCTGCAGGTCGTGCCCGAGGAGCGCGTGCTGCTCTCGGGCAAGGTGGTCGGTTCGGGCGTTTCGTCCACGGACCCGGCCAGCGGCAGCTTCGCCAACAACCTGCCGCTGCCCGGCGCCAAGCTGGAGGTGTACGCGACGGATCCGGCCAGCGGCGAGCGCCGCGGCGCCGCGGTGCTGGCGCAGACGGTCGGCGAGGACGGCGCCTGGGGCCCGCTGCAGGCCCAGCCCGGCACGCCCTACGAGTTCGTGGTGTCGGCGCCCGGCTACGCGACGACGCACATCTACCGCAACCCCTTCCCGCGTTCCAGCGCCATCGTGCACCTGCGGCCGGACCGCATCGCGGTCTTCGAGCGCGGCGCGCGCGCCATCGTGACGCTCACGCGCCCGCGCGGTTACTTCGACCCGCAGCGCGACAAGGCGGTGTTCGAGCGCCGCACCCCGCCGCCGGGGGTGCAGCCCGGCGCCGGCGTCGCCAGCTCGCGCCTGCAGCTGCTGGAGGCCGGCCGGCCGGTGCATGCCGAGTTCAACGGCGAGAAGCTCGTCGGGCGCAGCTGGCCGATCGCCGACAACGAGCTGGCGGTGCTGGAGCTGACGTATTGATGAAGGTTCGCCAGCGCCGGGGTTCGCGCTGGCGCGGCTCACCACCAGCCTGCGCAAGCCAGCGCGACCGGCAGGCTGGTGCTGAGCGCTGCCGGCCGAAGCCCGGCGCTTCGGCTCACGCGTGCAGCCGCGAGTTCTTCGGCAGGTGCGCCATCAGGAACTCCATCTGGTCCGCCAGGATCCGGCGGTTGCGCAGGATGAAGTCCTCCCACAGGCTGGGCACGTAGGGCGCGTACAGCAGGTCCATGCGGGCCTGCTCGGGCGTGCGGTTGGCCTTGCGGTGGTTGCAGGCCCGGCAGGCCGTCACCACGTTCATCCAGTGGTCCTTGCCGTTCTGGGCAAACGGGATCACGTGCTCGCGGGTGAGCTCTTCCTCGTGGAACTCGCCGCCGCAATAGGCACAGACGTTGCGGTCGCGCGCGAACAGCTTGCCGTTGGTGAGCCCCGGCTTCAGCTCGAAGGGGTTGATGTTGGGCACGCCCTTGGTGCCGATGATGCTGTTGATCGTGATGATCGACTGCTGGCCGCTGCGGGCATTGAAGCCGCCGCGGAACACGGCCACATCCGCCCCTGCCTCCCAGCGCACCTGGTCGGCGGCGTAGTGCAGGACGGCTTGCTCCAGCGAGATCCACGACTGGGGCAGTCCCTGGGCGGACAGCTTCAAGACCTTCACGAACATGGCCTCCATTCGACAACGGACAGCGATGTCGCCGGGCGCCAGCGCCCGGAGGCAGCGTGAGTCACAATATACCGTGTTTTCGGGCTCTGCCCGTGTCAGGCCATGCGTGCAGCGACAAGCGCCGATGGCCCGCGCCTGCTATCAAAAACATATCAGCTCCATGCAGATCCTGCACGGCTTCCACCACCCGCAGATCGCCAAGGCCTGCGCGGTGACGATCGGCAACTTCGACGGGGTGCACCGCGGGCACCAGGCCATGCTGGCCCTGCTGAACAGCGAGGCGCGCCACCGCGGGGTGCCCAGCTGCGTGCTCACCTTCGAGCCGCACCCGCGCGACTACTTCGCCGCCCTGCACCGCAAGCCGGAGCTGGCGCCGGCGCGCATCGCCACCCTGCGCGACAAGCTCGGCGAGCTGCGCAAGTGCGGCGTCGACCAGTGCGTGATCCTCAAGTTCGATGCCCGCCTGTCCGGCCAGCAGCCGGAGGCCTTCATCGACGAGGTGCTGGTGCGCGGCCTGGGCGCGAAGTACGTGCTGGTCGGCGACGACTTCCGCTTCGGTGCCCGCCGCGCCGGCGACTATGCGATGCTGGATTCGGCCGGCAGCCGCCAGGGCTTCGACGTGGCGCGCATGAACAGCTACGAGGTGCACGGCCTGCGCGTGTCGAGCTCGGCGGTCCGCGAGGCGCTGGCCCGCGGCGACATGGCGGGCACGGCGGGCCTGCTCGGCCGCCCCTACGCCATCAGCGGCCACGTGGTGCACGGGCGCAAGCTCGGGCGCGAGCTCGGCTTCAAGACGCTCAACCTGCGCTTCTCGCACTGGAAGCCGGCCGCCAGCGGCATCTTCGCCGTCACGGTGCAAGGCCTCGCCGAGGCGCCCCTGGAAGGCGTGGCCAACCTGGGCATCCGCCCTTCGATCGACCCGCGCGACGTGAACGGCGGCCGCGTGCTGCTGGAGACCCATTGCTTCGATTGGCCCGCGCGGCTGGGCGAGGAAGGGGCCTACGGTAAAATCATCCGCGTGGAACTGCTGCACAAACTGCACGACGAGCTGCGCTACGACGGCCTCGAGGCCTTGAAGGCCGGCATCGCGCGCGACTGCGACGCCGCGCGCGCGTTCTTCGCTTCCACGCACGCCGAAACCCGGCGGCAGACCACGCGCGACCGAATTTAACGGCTTGTCACCGCGGCCCGCGGGCCGCAAAGCGCCCCACGCCTGCTCTTCCCGCGTGGAAGCCGGGTCCGCCCCGGCGTGACAAGTTCGCAGAGGCTTCCCATGACCGACAAGACCGATTACCGCGCCACCCTCAACCTGCCCGACACGCCGTTCCCGATGCGCGCCGATCTCGCCAAGCGCGAGCCGGGCTGGGTGAAGGAATGGGAGGACCAGGGCCTGTACCAGCGCCTGCGCGAGACGCGCTGCGGCCGGCAGAAGTTCGTGCTGCACGACGGCCCGCCCTACGCCAACGGCCAGATCCACATGGGCCACGCGGTCAACAAGATCCTGAAGGACATGATCGTCAAGTCGCGCCAGCTCAAGGGGCTGGATGCGGCCTACATCCCCGGTTGGGACTGCCACGGCCTGCCGATCGAGAACGCCATCGAGAAGAAGTTCGGCCGCAACCTGCCGCGCGACGAGATGCAGGCCAAGAGCCGCGCCTTCGCCACCGAGCAGATCGACATCCAGCGCAAGGACTTCAAGCGCCTGGGCGTGCTGGGCGACTGGGACAACCCGTACCGCACGATGGACTTCGTGACCGAGGCCAACGAGATCCGCGCCTTCAAGCGCGTGATCGAGCGCGGCTTCGTCTACCGCGGGCTGAAGCCGGTGTACTGGTGCTTCGACTGCGGCTCCTCGCTGGCGGAGTTCGAGATCGAATACGCCGACAAGAAGTCGCAGACGCTGGATGTGGGGTTCCAGGCGGACGATCCGGCCAAGGTCTATGCGGCCTTCGGGCTGCCCTCACCCCAGCCCTCTCCCGCAAGCGGGACAGGGAGCGAAGACATCTTCGCGGTGATCTGGACCACCACCGCCTGGACCATCCCCGCCAACCAGGCGCTCAACCTCAACCCCGAGATCGTCTACGCGCTGGTCGACACCCCGCGCGGCAAGCTGATCCTCGCCGAGGTGCTGGTCGAGAAGGCGCTGGCGCGCTACCGGCTCGAAGGCAAGGTGCTGGCCGTCACCGAGGGCAAGAACCTCGGCGGCCTGGCGTTCCGCCATCCGCTCTACGACGTCGATCCGGGCTTCCGGCGCCTGTCGCCCGTCTACCTGGCCGACTACGCCACGGCCGAAGACGGCACCGGCATCGTGCACTCCTCGCCCGCCTACGGCCTGGACGACTTCAATTCCTGCCTCGCGCACGGCATGAAGTACGACGAGATCCTCAACCCCGTGCAGGGCAACGGCGCCTACGCCGCCGACTTCGCGCTGTTCGGCGGCGAGAACATCTGGAAGGCGGTGCCGCACATCCTGTCCACGCTCGAGGCGGCGGGGCGCCTGTTCGCCACCGAGAACATCGTCCACAGCTACCCGCACTGCTGGCGCCACAAGACCCCGGTGATCTACCGCGCCGCCGCCCAGTGGTTCATCCGCATGGACGAAGGCGTTGGCGTGTTCACCCGCGACAAGGCGCCCGACACCCTGCGCAACATGGCGCTGAAGGCGATCGAGGACACCAGCTTCTACCCGGAAAACGGCAAGGCGCGGCTGCGCGACATGATCGCCGGCCGGCCCGACTGGTGCATCAGCCGCCAGCGCAGCTGGGGCGTGCCGCTGCCCTTCTTCCTGCACAAGGATTCGGGCGAGCTGCACCCCAAGACCATGGAGATCCTCGACCTCGCCGCGGCGATCGTCGAGGCGGGTGGCATCGAGGCCTGGAGCAAGGCCTCCACCGAGGAAATCCTGGCCAAGGTGGGCGCCGCGGCCGACGCCCCGAACTACACCAAGAGCACCGACATCCTCGAAGTGTGGTTCGACTCCGGCACCACCCACACCACGGTGCTCAAGGGCTCGCATGCCGGCGCCGCGCACCAGAACGGCCCGGAAGCCGACCTGTACCTGGAAGGCCACGACCAGCACCGCGGCTGGTTCCATTCCTCGCTGCTCACCGCCTGCGCCATGTACGGCCGCGCGCCCTACCGCGGCCTGCTCACGCACGGCTTCACGGTGGACAGCCAGGGCCGCAAGATGTCCAAGTCGCTCGGCAACGGCATCGAGCCGCAGCAGGTGAGCACCAAGCTGGGCGCCGAGATCATCCGCCTGTGGGTGGCGGCTTCCGACTACTCGGGCGACATCGCCGGGGACGACAAGATCCTGGCCCGCGTGGTCGACGCCTACCGGCGCATCCGCAACACCCTGCGCTTCCTGCTGGCCAACGTGAGCGACTTCGACCCGGCCAGGGACGCCGTGCGCTTCGACGAGATGCTGGAGATCGACCGCTACGCGCTCAAGCGGGCGGCGGAGTTCCAGGCCGAGGTGCTGGCGCACTACGAGGTCTACGAGTTCCACCCGGTGGTCGCCAAGCTGCAGGTGTACTGCTCGGAGGACCTGGGCGCCTTCTACCTCGACGTGCTGAAGGACCGCCTCTACACCACGGCGCCCAAGTCGCACGCCCGCCGCAGCGCGCAGACGGCGCTGTGGAACATCACGCATGCGATGCTGCGCTGGATGGCGCCCTTCCTCAGCTTCACGGCGGAGGAGGCATGGAAGGTGTTCGGCCGTTCCGAATCGATCTTCCTGGAGGAGTACGCCGAGATCGGCGGTCCCGACCCCGAGCTGCTGGCGCGCTGGAGCCGCGTGCGCGAGATCCGCGACGTGGCCAACAAGTTCATCGAGGCGCTGCGCACCGAGGGCAAGGTGGGCTCCTCGCTGCAGGCCAACCTGGCGATCCGCGCCAACCCGTC
>Ga0255338_1005058_pt1 | contig 12647 bp, 10 predicted proteins | sample MeOH1_35cm_T4_19_FD_203715 | JGI IMG/M metagenome (GOLD analysis project Ga0255338, IMG submission 203715) | Sandy soil microbial communities from University of British Columbia, Vancouver, Canada - MeOH1_35cm_T4_195 | ecosystem: Engineered > Artificial ecosystem > Sand microcosm > Unclassified ...
TGTCTCCCGGCTCGAGCCGGTCCTGGCGGAGATCCACGATCGTCTCGCCGGCGTGGTGATCGACCAGCTGGACTATGGCGACTTCATCCGGCGCTATGACCGGGCGGGCACGCTGTTCTATCTCGATCCACCCTATTGGGGGTGTGAGACCGACTATGGCCAGGACGTTTTCGGGCGCGGCGATTTCGAGCGGCTGGCGGCGCAGCTGGGGGCGATCAAGGGGCGGTTCCTGCTTTCGATCAACGATACGCGCGGGGCGCGGGAGGTGTTCCGAAGCTTCCGGATGCTCGAGTTCGACACGAGTTACTCGGTTGCGGCTGGCGCCGCGAAAAAGGCGCGGGAGCTGGTGATCGCGAATTTCGAGCCGCGGCGATAGGGGGGATGCTCCGGCCTGGCCGTTTCGCGGCCGGGCCGGGGTGTGGCTAGAACGAGGGCAGGAGTCGCCCCAATCCTCGCATGCAGGAGTGTGCGACTGTCTCCTGCAAGCCTCCGATACAAGAAAATGGGTTGTTTTGCTCAATATAACATGTTGATTTTCAGTTGTTTTACGTCCTCCTGGCATGCCTGCGCGTGTCCTCAGAGCCCTAGTCGATCGCCGCAAAATAAAAATGATTCGGGATATTGACGTCGATTTACTCGGAACTAATGTCCGCTCCCCCACCCTGATCGCGACTATTAGCATCGGGTGGTTTCAGAGGAGGACGCACATGCCTTCGTTTGACGTTGCGACGGCGGATTTCCATCCGCCAGGCGAAATGGGCTCCGATGATGGAGACCCTGACTCTACTAATTTTGAAGCTACGCTGTTTCAAACCCGCGTTGAACAATACAAATTTGAGTTGCCAGAGTTAATTCCGTGCCAGGCGGCTTGGAATGCCGCTAAAAACTTTTCACTTCTTGGGTATGCACATGTGCGGCCTGAAGATTATGATCGGTCTCGCCTTGATGACGGACATGAGCTGAAGCGGGCATTCCGTGAATCTCTCCAGTTAGATGCTGAACCGGGCAATCGCTGGCGCGCCTATAGTGCCTTTGAGCTTCGAGGACTCCACGCCACCCTTCTGCCGGCGAAGCCCTACTTCCAGACCCAGCAGTACAACGCCGACGATGGTGACAAGCTGCGTCAGTTCGCTCCTCTCGACCGGGGGGTGCTGACGAGCCGTACACTCCAAGAACTCATTCGTTTCAACCTATCCGTCGCAAAGCTCACCAACCAGTCACTCTTTCTGGCTGAGGAGCTAGTGATCGGGGTTCACATGATCTCCTATCGGGCGACCGGCGAGGAATTGACTTTTTCATCTCCAGTTTGGCTGCATCGTGATCAAGAGGAATATGTGGCTGTTACCCTCTATGAATTAAGTCACAACATTAGTGGTGGTGAGAACATACTGGCAAATGGTCCACGAGATCTAGCCGCTAAAATAGCATTGAATGAAGAGTTTGAGGCTATCGTTCTAAGTAAAAAGGGAATGCATGCGGTTGTTCCGATGAATTCTTCGAACGGTCGCCCCGCGTTCCGCAACGTCGTTCTTATTACATTTTCTTCCGCATCTCATTAGCCGCCTCTAGGTTGATCATCTTCGAAGCTCCGGCGTCTATAATGGCGTTGGAGCTTCATTTTTATTGCAGGAGCGACTGCTGACGCGCGAATGGATAACTTATTCGCCCACAACTATTGCCCAATTCCGTTGCATGCGGATTGATGACTGCTTTCTCCATGTCGGAACGCAATGCGGTCGGATCGGAAAGCCCTAAGGGGCCGTTCATGGGCGCGAGAATGATCCGGTGACCTAGCTATGATCAGCTTGATCCGGCGAGGCTTCGGGAGCGCGCTTCGATCTCACCTTCCTCGCATCGCGCATTTCCGACTGCACATTTGGATCGCGCTCGAGGCCGGCCGCGCGGGCGATGGCGTTGAAGCTGGCGTTGAGTTTCTGCATCCGGCCGACCGCGGGGGTGCCCCAAGTGGCGTCGTTCACCGTCGCCTCGCGCCAGAACTCATCATAGGGCTCGCGGTCGAACCATTCGGCGCGCCGATCGCCGACCGCGTAGAGGAAGGCTAGGGCGAAGCGCAGCGCAAAGCTTGGGTAGACGCGGCCCTCCGCCGCCTCGTCATAGGCTTCGTCGAGCGCACAGAGCGCCTTGAACACCAGAGCGCGGCAGTCGATCTTCATATCGGAACATTATGAGAACATCGCGAGCGCGCAATGGCCGATGCGGTGAGCGGAGGCGTCGGCTACCCGGGATGGGTGGGATGGTGCCGGGTGTGGCGGCTATTCGAGGCGCGGGGTAGCGACCTGCTGCGTCATCCGGCCTTCATAGGGCTTGATCAGCGCCCGGGCTTCGTCGGCCGTTCCGCCCTGCCATGGGGAGTGCGCGGCCGGGGGCAGGATCACCGGCATTGCCTTTTCGTGGGTCGGCCGGACTAGGTCGTTTGGCTCGGTCGTCACCAAGGCGAACGCCGGGCCGCGCTCGGCCATGCGCCGCGCGATCTGCAGCCCCAAATCGAGCGCTTTTCCCCCCGCCTCGCCCGCCCACTTTTCGTATGACTTTTGTTGCAGCCCGAGGCGTCCCGTCTTCCGCAAGCGCGATCATGCTCGGGCGGGTCGGATCGTAGCCGACTTGCGTGCTGCAATCTGACGCAGCACCGATCTTTTCTATCGAGGATGCGGCAAAAGCGGTCGGGCGGGAACCGACCCAATTGCGGACAACGGCCTACAGGTAAAACTCCCCCTCATCCCCTACTAATTCAGCGCTCAGATTGCGGGCCAACTCGCCGGCAACCATCCGCACGCGCGACGTCACTTCATCGAAATCAGACGGTACGTTAAAGCTGACCGAGCCGCGTTTGGACCAGCGGAACACCGGCAACCATGCATTCTGCTGTTCGTCATATAACTCGGCGTCCGCACCATCGCTCTTAATGACGATGTTCTCGCCACTTACCGGATTCGAGGCTGTCACGTCGCTGCTTGCCAAACGAACGCTATCTAAAGTGCTCACTGCCACGACCCACTCCCTCACCTCGATGGGCTCCGGATTGCCTGCCTTGTCATGCCGCACGATATGGATGGAATATGCCACCGCCACCTCCACGTCTTCGAAGAGAGTGTAGGTGAAGCCCCTTTTGCCGCAAAGGGCCAACGTCCGCTTCCCACCACCTTCCGCCTTTCCACAGCGCAACGAGCGTCACGCCAGCGGTAAAGCGGCACGGAAGTTGCGCTCGCCCCCTGGTGAGCCCGGAGCGGCGCAAGCCGCTCCGTTCGACCGCGGTTGCACGCGCGCCGGGGAGGGTCTTTCGGTGAGGGTCGGGAGCCACTGCGATCAAATTGCGCACGCCGAAGGCGTTCCTTTCATCCTTCTATCTATCAATGGCGGGATTCTGACCCCCTGGTGAACTCGCGCTCCTGCTTTCAATGAGGGTACCGAGCTGAGCGAGGGCCTCCGCAAGGGGCGACAGCGCGATCGTGGCGCGCATGCGCTCGTCGACGGGCAGCGTGGCGAGCATCGCGGCGCGTTCTTCCGTGGCGTCCTTGCGGCGCGTCACGTCGTCATCGGGGGGCGGAGCCTTGCCCATGAGGCGGCGCACGGCGTCGGCCGCGACCTTGGGCAGCATGAAGCCATAGGCGTTGGTGATCTGGCGGACCTGGGGGCCGGCGCCTTCGTTATCCGTCGGCTCGGTGCGGCGGATCCAGGTGAGGAAGCCGTGGAGCTTGAGCGCGGCCAGGGCGCGAACGACGGCGGCGCGGGAGCGGCGTATGCGCCGCATGATATAGTCGATCGAAGGCTCGAGCCGGCCGTCGCGATAATTGACGATGCGGTACAGCTCGCGCAGGACTTCGAGGCCGACATGGCCGAGCGGGCCGTTGCGCCGGCCGGGCTCCTTGCTGGAGCGCTCGAATTCCTCGGCCGCCTTCATGCGCGGCCCGATCTCGCGCGGGTTGAGCGGCCGCCATACCTGCCGCTCGCGCTCGCCGGCATGATAGCTGTTGCGCCGGACGGGCTGACCAGTCCGGCGGACCGTGCGGCGCTTCCCGCCGGCGATTTCGTAGAGGGACCGGGCGCTCACGCGCGTAACTCCGCGCGCTCCTCCCTTCGTCGGGTGGGCGGCCCTAGCCGTCCTGCAACATAGTGCTTGCGGCAGGCATATTGCGCATCAACAAATCCGCCCATTCCTGGGCAAGCTCGCGGCGCCTCGGCATGTATGCCGCGCGGTTGTAGATCGCCTCCACGCCGTCCTGGATATGAGCGAGCATGAGATCGATGATCTGTCGATCGCCGAGCCGGTTCTCGACGGCCGCCAGTTCGTTCATCACCGTTGAGAAGGAGGCGCGCCAGCCGTGCGGGACGTGCCTGCCGGTCAAACCCGCATCCCTGTAGAGCTTCGACAGGGTGCTGTTGCTGATCGGCCGGCGCCCGCTGCGGACGCTGGGGAAGAGATAGACCGAATCCGCCCCGGCGAACTTCAGGGCGGCCCGGACCACATCGACCGACTGGCGGGCGAGGGGCATGACGAAATCGAAGGCACTGTCCGCCTTGCGCTGGCGCGTGAGCTTCATTTTCTGCGCGGGCACGCACCACAGCGGCTCGGCCGAATCGAGGCCGACGAATTCGCCCGGCTCGGCCAGTTGGACGATGCCCGGCCGCGCTGCCGTCAGCGCCAGCAGGCGGGAGGCCAGGAGCGTCATGGGAAAGGCTGGCTGGGCTTCGATCGCGATGAGATACGACCGGGCTTCCTCGACCAGGCGCGCGGCGGGTCGTCGCCCCTTCTGCACCGGTTTGAGGGCGCTCTTGACCATGTGCGCCGGATCCGAGGAAGCCAGGCCGGCTGCGATCCCGTAGAGAAAGACTTCGGAGAGGTGCTGCCGGAGGCGGTGCGCCGTCTCGATCGCGCCGCGATTCTCGACCGCGCGCAGCGTCTCCAGAATGAGCGGCACAGTGATCTCGCCGATGGGCAGGTTGCCGAGGGTGGGGAAGATGTCCCGTTCGAACGCCTCGAGCGATTTCTTCGCGTAGCGCGGCGCCCAGGCCGACGACCGCTCCTTCATCCAGGCGCGGGCGATCGTGTCGAAATGGCGGCCGGCGTCGATCGCACGCTGGGCCTGCTTCTGGCGACGATCGACCGAGGGATCGATTCCCGAGCGCAACAGCTTGCGCGCCTCGTCCCGCAATTCGCGGGCCTGGTTGAGCGAGGTTTCCGGATAGGTCCCGAGGTTCAGGAGCTTCTCCTTCACGGCCGTGCCGGCCGGGCCGGCCACCTTGATCCGGTACTTCCACCGCCAGGACTTGAAGCCGGTCGTCGTGACGAAAAGATACATGCCCTTTTCGTCCGAAAGCTTGTAATCTCGCTCGCCCGCCTTCGCCTTGCGGCACTGAAGATCGGTCAACATCCGATACCCCCAAAATCCGGATCGGATACCCCGAGAACACCCCCAAAATGGGGGCGCTTGCACGAACATTCCCGACACATTGCGAGACGCTAATTGATGGGGATGTCAGGGTAAAACAAGGGGGAGTGGGGCGGTCTACAACACCGCGCAAAACAAGAGTGGCTCCCCGGGCCGGATTCGAACCAGCGACCATTCGATTAACAGTCGAACGCTCTACCACTGAGCTACCGGGGAATGCCGGGTTTCCGCGGGGCCAGCCCTGCGGGAGGCGCGCCTATAGCAGCGGGATTTGACGCATTGCAAGGCCTTCACGCGATGAATTGTTCCATCGTTATTCGGTCATCGAGCGCGTGCTCGGGATCGAACAGCAAGGTGAGCTCGCGCGAGCGGTCGATCGCGATATCGACGCGGGCAACTTCGCGAATCTCCCGCTGGTCCGCGACGGCACTGACCGGGCGTTTGCCCGGCTCGAGCACGCGCAGCGAGATGCGCGCTTTGTCGGGAAGAATCGCGCCACGCCAGCGGCGCGGGCGGAACGGGCTGATCGGTGTGAGCGCCAGCATCGCCGAACCGAGCGGCAGGATGGGTCCCTGCGCGGACAGATTGTACGCGGTCGAACCCGCGGGCGTCGCGACCAGGATTCCATCGCAGGCGAGTTCCTCGAGCACGACGCGCTCGTTGACGGTGACCTCGAGCTTCGCCGTCTGGCGCGTTTCGCGCAGCAGCGAGACCTCGTTGATCGCGGGCAGCGTGTAGACCTCCCCGTGCACCGTCTCCGCCGTCATGCCGAGCGGAATGACCTTGAAGGTCTTGGCGCGCGCCAGGCGGTCGTTGAGACCATGCCGGCGCCATTCGTTCATCAGGAAGCCGACCGTGCCGAGATTCATGCCGAACACGGGCACGACCGGCTTGCGGCGCTCCAGCATCGCGTGGAGCGTCTGGAGCATGAATCCGTCGCCGCCGAGCGCGACGATCATTTCCGCATCCTCGACCGGCACCCAATCATAGGCATCGGCAAGCTCCGCCGCGGCAACCTGGGCTTGCGGGGTAGGGGAGGCGACGAGCGCCCGGCGTTCAGCCATGTCGACGGCTCATCCGCCAGTGACGCTCATGTGGCGCGCCACGGCAGGCGCGGCGGCCGCGATATCGAACTCGTGCCGGGCGGGCTTGGTTGCCATGGCGGCATCAAGCGCCGCGTCGAGACCGGAGATGCCGTCGCCACGGACGATGCGCTTGAGGTCGACCTGATCGTCATGGCCGAGGCAGGTGTAGAGCACGCCTTCCGTCGTCAGGCGGACGCGGTTGCAGGTGTCGCAGAAATTGGCGGTCAGTGGGGAAATCAGCCCGAGGCGGGTGCCCGTGCCGTCGACGCGCCAGTAGCGTGCGGGCCCACCACTGCGGTGCGGATCGCGCACCAGCGGGAAGCTGGCGGCAAGATCGTCGAACACGGCCGTCAGGGGCACGAACCGGTCGGCGCGATCCTCGTCGATCGTACCGAGCGGCATGGTCTCGATCAGGGAAAGGTCGAGGCCTTCGGCAACGCACCAGTCAAGCATGGCGGCGATTTCGTGGTCGTTGAGGCCCTTGAGGGCCACCATGTTGATCTTGACGGCCAGCCCCGCATCGCGCGCAGCGAAGATCCCGGCAAGCACGCGATCGACCTCGCCGTGGCGGGTGATGTAGCGGAAGGTCTCGGGGTCACGGCTGTCGAGGCTTACATTGACGCGCCGCATGCCGGCATCGGCCAGGGCGCCGGCATGTTCGGCGAGGCGATTGCCGTTGGTCGTCATGGTCAGTTCTTCGAGGCCGGCTCCGACATGGCGCCCGAGGCGCTTGACCAACTCCCCGACGTCGCGGCGTACCAGGGGTTCACCCCCCGTGAGGCGAATCTTAGTGATGCCGCGTGCGATGAAACGCTCCGCGATCAGCGCGATCTCCTCAAGGCTGAGCAGCGCCGCGCGGGGCAGGAAGGTCATTTGTTCGGCCATGCAATAGCGGCACCGCAGATCGCAGCGATCCGTCACAGATATCCGGAGATAGCTGATCGTGCGGCCGTGGCGGTCGATCAGGGCGGGTGCGCAGGCCATGGTTCACGAGCTAAGCCTTCGCGGGGCCGCTAACAACCCCGTTTGGGGATTGTGGCCTCCAGGCGTCCGGTTCCGGATTAGTTCGGGATGGCGGGACTCTTGTTCTTCCCGCGCAAACCTTGGAAGAGGAGAAGGGCGATCCCGCGATGTGCTCAGGACGAACGGAGGAGCAGGAATCCCTTGAGTCAATCGGAGCCCGGTCGCGGCAGTACGCCGCTGTTCATCCTGTCCTTCCGCCAGCGCGACGAACTCGCAACGCTGGCGGCTGGCGCCGGGTGGCAGGTGATCGCAGCACGGCGCGCGGCGGGCGCAGAGCGGCGTTTCCTGACGAGCGGCGCCGCAGTGGCGGTGATCGACGCGCGCGGCGCGCTCGACGAGGGGCGGGAGGCCGTCTCAGCGATGGGCGGGGCGATCGCCTCCAATGGGGGCGCGCTGATCGTTCTGGTATCGCGCGGTGACGTCGGCGCGCTCGGTACCTTTTTCGATGCCGGCGCCACCCACTTTCTTGCAAGCCCGTTCGGCGACACCGAATTCCTGCAGGCGCTGCGCTACGCCGCGCGCCATGCCGAACGCATGGCCGGTGAGTGGCGCGCCTCCGGGCCAGCCGAGCCGCTCGGCTGGCGGCTGGACGTTGCGACCCGCGGCCTGCTGCTGACGCCGGCCTTCGCCCGTGCGCTCGACATCGACGAGCAGCCGCGCGCCATCGCATTGTGGCGGCGGATCGACCGCAGCGAGCGAGGGGCTGCGCTTGCCGCGCTCCGGCGCCTCTCGGGTACGCGTGGGGCGACGGCATTCGCGCATGACTTGCCCGGGCTGGGCCGGGTGGTGGAACATCTCCAATATGACGCCAAGGCGGGGCGCATCGACGCGCTGGTCGAGCCGATGGGCAGCGCGCCCGAGCCGTCGTCGGTGCTGCGTGATGCGCTGATCGGATCGCGCGACGCGGGGAGCGCGCGGCGCTGGATCGACCGGCGCCTGGCCGAGCCGATCGACCGCCCGCTGTCGGTATTGCTGATCGCGCTCAATCGTTTCGACATGGTCAATGCCGCCTATGGTCGTGCCGCTGGCGACGGCCTGCTCCGCGCAGCGTTCAAGCGCGTCGAGGAGGTGGCCGGGGGCGGGCTGGTCGCGCGCATGGGCGGATCGGAATTTCTGGTCGCGATCGAAGACGGGGCGCCGCGGGTGGATTTCGTCACTGAGCGGATCGCAGGCGAGTTGGCGCGACCGTTCGTCACGGGCGAGTCGATTGCCGTGCTCGGTTGCCGGATCGGGATCGCAGTGCGCGAGCCGGGCGACACCGCGGCCAGCCTGTTGCGGCGAGCAAGCGCAGCGCTGGCCGACGCGCGCGCTTCGGACAGCGCTACGGTGCGAACGGCGGAGACCGGTGGCGGAGAGGAATCGATTGAGGCGCTTGCGGTCGAACTTCGGCACGCGATGGACCGGGGTGAGATCGACATCCTGTTCCAGCCGCAGGTTTCGGTATCGACCGGCGCGATCATCGGCGTGGAGGCGCTGGCGCGCTGGGATCATGCGACCTTGGGCAAGATCGGTGCGGACACGCTGTTCGCCGCGGCGGCGCGGGCCGATCTCGAAATCGGCCTCTCCGACCATATCCAGCGGATCGTGCTGCAACGGGCGGCGTCGTGGCCGGCGGCGCTGCGAGGACTCCGCCTGTCGCTGAACCTGACCGCCGCCGATATCGCCCGGCCGGGCTTTGCCGACCTTTTCCTCGATCGGGTCGATGCCAGCGGATTCCCGCGTGGGCGGCTGACAGTGGAGATCGTCGAGAGCGGGTTGATCGAGGACCTCGGGGTCGCCGCGGGATTGCTGGCGGCGTTGCGCAGCGCGGGGCTCCGCGTCGCGATCGACGATTTCGGGACTGGCTATTCGAGCCTCGCCTATCTGAAATCGCTGCCGCTCGACTATCTCAAGATCGACAAGAAGTTGGCGCAGGACATTGTCGGCACGGTGCGCGACCGGGTGGTCGTGCGCGGCGTGATCGACATGGCACGCTCGCTCGGCCTGGTGGTGATCGCCGAGGGCGTCGAGACCCAGGAGCAACTCGACCTGCTCGCGAAGGAGGGATGCCAGATCTATCAGGGGTTCCTCTGCTCTGAGGCGATTTCGGTCGACGCGCTGGTGGCGCTGATGGAGAAGGCACGATGAGGACCCCGGTCGGTCTGTTTGCCTTTGCCATGGTGGCACCTGCCCAGGCGGCGGTGCCCGCTGATGTTCACGCGTTGATCATGACGGCAATGAACGAGAGCGCGGCGGGATGGAGTGCGGGCGATCTCGGCAGGTTCATGGCTATCTATGCCGAGCGCGCGACCTTTGTGACGGGCGATGGCGTAATCCGGGGCAAGGCCGCAATTGCAGCGCGCTACGCACCACGTTTCTCGCCGGAGAGCGCCGCGAAGCGTGGGACCTTGTCGTTCGAGGAAATCGATTTTCGGGCGATCGATCCGACCCATGCCCTGCTGATCGCCAGGTATCGGCTGAAGATTGCGGGAGCGGCGGACCAGACCGGGCCGACCACCTTGTTATTCGAGAAAGAGCCTAATGGTGCCTGGAAGATCGTGGCCGATCATAGCGGTTGACTTCGTTCCCGGCGCACCGAGCCCTGCCGCCGTCGCTCGATCGCTTTCATTGGCGCGAGATGGTAAGGTGAGTCGATCGACGGGGAGGTGACCGTGACGAAGCCCTTTCAAGTCTCGCTTGCACCCGAGAAACTGTGGCAGGCGATCAACCCCTGGACCTTCTATCAGCAGGGCGCGCAGGTCGGGCTGATCAACGTCAATCTCGGGCAGACGCCGCGTCCCGACATCGAGCGGGACGTCTTGGACGAGGTGGGGACCTACGGGCGCCAACTCGGCCGGATCGGCGATGCGCTCGAGGTGATCCTCAAACACGTGACCCTGGAAGGCCCAGCGAGGAGGACAAGGACGCGCTCAAGATCCTGGACGGGCAACTCGCCGCGATCCGGAAGATCAAGAAGCGCGATCGCGCTAGCCCGCCGCCTTCGCGAGCCCCTTAGACAGTTGCAGCGCGCCGTTGAGCCGCGCCTTGGGATCGCCCCAGGTCCGGTTGACGACCAGCTTGCCATCCGGACGCAGTTTTGCGACGCCGTTCAGGCGCGTGACCCAGGTGAGCAGGCCATCGATGTTCGGCGGCTTGTCATCGTGGAAGCTGACCAGCGCCCCGCGCGGACCCACATCGATCTTGGCGACGCAGGCCTTCTTGGCGTTGAGCTTGATCTCGATGAGGCGGATCAGGTTCTCGGTCGGGTCGGGCAGGGGGCCGAACCGGTCGATCAGTTCTGCGGCGAAGGCCTCGATCGCCTGGGCCTCGTCCAGTTCGTTGAGGCGGCGATACAGCCCCATGCGCAGATCGAGGTCGGGGACATATTCCTCCGGGATGAGAATCGGCGCGTCCACGGTGATCTGCGGCGAGAAATCGCGCGGGCGGGCGAGCGCCCCGCCGGCTTTCGCCTCCATGATCGCCTCTTCCAGCATCGACTGGTAGAGTTCGTAGCCGACCTCCTTGATATGGCCCGACTGTTCGTCTCCGAGCAGATTTCCGGCGCCGCGGATGTCGAGATCGTGGCTGGCAAGCTGGAAGCCCGCACCCAGGCTGTCGAGATCGGAGAGGACTTTCAGCCGCTTCTCCGCCGTCTCGGTGACGATCCGGTCGGCCGGCGTGGTGAGATAGGCATAGGCGCGCGTCTTTGCCCGTCCGACACGGCCGCGCAGCTGATAAAGCTGCGCAAGGCCGAAGCGATCGGCCCGGTGGATGATCATCGTATTTGCGCTCGGGATATCGAGCCCGCTCTCGACGATCGTGGTGGAGATCAGCACCTCGAACTTTTTGTCGTAGAAGGCGGACATGCGCTCCTCGACCTCGGTTGGTGACATCTGGCCGTGCGCGGTGACGGCGCGGACTTCAGGAACATGCTCCCGCATGAATGCTTCGATGTCAGGCACGTCGGCGACGCGCGGGGTGACGAAGAAGCTCTGGCCACCGCGATAATGTTCGCGCAGCAGCGCTTCGCGCAAAACGACCGGATCCCAGGGCATGATATAGGTACGTACCGCCAGGCGATCGACCGGTGGCGTCTGGATCACGGATAGCTCGCGAAGCCCGGACATCGCCATCTGCAACGTGCGCGGGATTGGCGTGGCGGTGAGCGTCAGGACGTGCACGTCGGTCTTGAGTGCCTTGAGCCGCTCCTTATGGGTGACGCCGAAGCGTTGTTCCTCGTCCACGACGACGAGGCCGAGCCGCTTGAATTCGACCGATTTGGCCAGGATCGCGTGGGTGCCGACAATCACGTCGATCGTGCCATCGGCAAGACCGTCACGCGTCGCTTTCGCCTCTGACGCGGGGACAAGCCGAGACAGGCGCCCGACATTGAGCGGAAAGCCTTCGAACCGGGCGGTAAAGTTCTGGAAATGCTGGCGGGCGAGCAGGGTGGTCGGACAGACCACGGCGACCTGCAGGCCTGACATCGCGGCAGCGAAGGCAGCGCGGAGCGCGACTTCGGTCTTGCCGAAGCCAACGTCGCCAACGACAAGCCGGTCCATCGGCGTGCCAGCCGCGAGATCGCCGAGCACGTCGTTGATGGCGCGATCCTGGTCCTCGGTTTCCTCATAGGGGAAGCGATCGACGAAGCTGGCATAGCCGCCCTGATCGGGTTCGATCACATCGGCGGGGCGGAGCGCGCGTTCGGCAGCGGTCGCGATCAGTTCGCCAGCGATCTCGCGGATCCGCTCCTTCATCCGGCTTTTACGCCGCTGCCAGGCCTCGCCGCCGAGCTTGTCGAGGCTCGCACCCTCGCTGTCCGATCCGTAGCGGGACAGAACTTCGAGATTCTCGACCGGCACGAACAGCTTGTCGCCACCAGCATAGGTGAGCGCGACGCAATCATGCGGGCTTTGGCCGACCGGGATGGACGTGAGGCCCTCATAGCGGCCGATGCCGTGGTCGACATGGACGACGAGATCGCCGGGGGTGAGCATCGCCAGTTCCGCCAGGAAGGCGTCGGCGGATTTCTTGCGCTTCGCGCGGCGCACAAGGCGGTCGCCGAGCATGTCCTGCTCGGTCAGCAAGGCGACCTGCGGGGCGGTGAAGCCGTGATCTAGCGGAAGGACGAGCAGGGCGACGCCCTTGTCCG
>Ga0255338_1005059_pt1 | contig 12641 bp, 12 predicted proteins | sample MeOH1_35cm_T4_19_FD_203715 | JGI IMG/M metagenome (GOLD analysis project Ga0255338, IMG submission 203715) | Sandy soil microbial communities from University of British Columbia, Vancouver, Canada - MeOH1_35cm_T4_195 | ecosystem: Engineered > Artificial ecosystem > Sand microcosm > Unclassified ...
TAGTGCGGTGCACAGGCCGGCAAGCCAGAGCGCTGCCCGGGAGCAACTGCGGGAAACGGAACGATCAGGTTTCGGCACCATCGGCTGCCTGCATGCGCATTGGCCCCCTCTGGCGCCGGAACGCTTCCCCGCTCATCGGCTCACACCGTCCGAACTGTCCAGCGTCAGGGCTGTCCGTTTATCCTCCGCTCTGCCCCGCGCCTCCTGCACGGCCATCCGCACCGCCGCCAGATCTTTAAAGCCGACCATTAGCACGGAACGCCGGCCCAGCACGATGCTGGTGGGCGTCGCCATTCCCTTCCACGCCGGACGCTCCTCGATATGCAACTGGGTCGCCGCAAACTCCTGACGCAGCGGAGTGAGAACTTGCACCTTAAACCGCTTGCAGACATGGCAGGTGGGACGGACGAATACCACCAATCGGGCGACTCCATCTACCGGCGGCGACTCTCGCAGGAGTTCCTGACGCGCAAGATAGGCCTGCCGCACCGCGACTTGACTGGCATTTCTCTTCGTCAGCTTCAGGCCTCCCAGGGTGGCCGCGGCCATCAGCGCCACGATTAGGACAGACCAGCGGAATTGGAGCGTGCGACTCGCCAGCACCAGCGCGGTGGCAGCGAAGCCGCCAGCCGCAGTGGTAAAGCAGGAAGCGCAGACAAGGTGATTCTTGAAGAGCAGCGCGACCAGCGTAAGGTGGACACCGCCGGCGAGTAGCACCGGCAGGGCAAGGGTAGGAGGAATGCCTTGTCCGGGAAGGGACCGGTGCGGACGCATCAGCCACAGGGTCAGCCACAGAAGCGCCCCGTAAAAAATCAGCCCGATCAGCCCGAGGTTCAGATCTCCCACCAATAGGGACGCGGAGTTGCACGAGTCACACCCATCCTTCTTCAATGTGCTCCATGCGGCCCCTACCACTCCTAGGAAGATCGCCAGGAGGAAAAAGGCGCGCAACGCCGCCTGGTTCTTTCCGGAAAGAGTCATAGCGGTGGCCTCGTGTTGTAATCGCTCCAGATCAGCGCGGCTTGATACCATACCATTCAATTTCTGGGGCCTCCGGCGACGTCAGCAGCCTACGGTTCTAAGCCGGAGCACTGCGCCGCAGGCTGTTGAGCCGCCCGGATTCAGCCTGCGGCGTGGTTCGATTTGTCGCACCAAGACCGCCACATCCGCCGGTACGCCACTTCGAGCCCGTCGATGAATCCCGGCCCGTCGCAAAGCGGGGAGGCAGCGACGCGTGCTCGCAGTCCAGCTCGGAGTTGCGCCAGTCGCTCCTGGTCTCCGGCCAGCCGGAGCGTGGTCCTCACGTACTCGCGGGTGCTCCGGGCTACCAACTCGCTCAGCCCGACGGTGCTCAAGTGGGCCAGACCCATCCGGCTGACAAACCGATCCCCAGCCAGTGTGACCACTGGCACTCCCATCCAGAGCGCTTCGACAGTGGTGGTGCCGCCGTTGTAAGGGAACGGATCGAGCGCAATATCGATCCTACCGTAGGCCGCGAGGTAATCCCGGTGGGGCGACCGGCCCTGCAACTCGATGCGCGAGGAGGCGATCCCGGAGCTCGCAAATTCGCCCAGCAGGCGCTCGCGCACGCTCGCATGCTCCAGGCCGCTGTCTTTGAGCACCAGGCGCGAGCCTTCCAGCACCCGTAGGAGTGCCGCCCAGGTGCGGATCACCTCCGGGGTGATCTTGGCTAGCTTGTTAAAGCAACCGAAAGTCGGTGCCCCACTCGTCAGGAGGGGGAGGGGGCCAACCTCCAAATCAGTCTGTGGGGCGTAGCAGAGGTAGCACCCGGGGAGCCGGACCAGCCGTTCGGTGTAGAAGGGCTCGTCGCCGGGCGGGCAGACGAACTCGTCCCCGATCAGATAGTCGACCGCGGGGACGCCGGTGGTGTCGAAGTAGCCCATCCAGCTCGCCTGAACAGGAGCGGGCTTCCGCGCGAACACCGGCAGCCGGTGCCAGCTTGTATGTCCCGACAGATCGACCAGCAGGTCGATCCCGTCCCGGCGAATGAAGCGTGACGCCTCCGCATCATCGAGATCCGTCAGGTTGCGCCAGTGGTCCGCATACCCCCACAGCCGCCGGGTTACGGCATCCACCGTATGCCGGTTGGTGTAGCAGAAGACCTCAAACGCGTCGCGGCGGTGCGCACGCAGCACCGGTTCGATGAAGTACCCGACAGGGTGCGCGGCAAAGTTCCCGGAGACGTAACCGATGCGCAGGCGGCGCTCTGGATCCGGTAGGTTGGCATGGGCTTCGAAGGCATTGCCCGACGGCGCGTGACGCTTCCCCCATTCGCGCGCCAATTCGAACAACTCGGCGCGGGTGGAACCGGGCAGGTAGTGCAGGGAGAAGAGCAGGTTGGTATGGACGTCCGCATCGTCCGGATGCAGCTCGAGACCCCGCCGGAAGTGGGCGACGGCCTCTGGCACCCTGCCTTCGTTCAGCAGCGCCGCTCCCAGGTTCGCGTAGGCGCGGCGGTAACCCGGGTCCAGTTCCAGCGCCCGTCCGAAGTGAGCCACCGCGTGCGGAAGCTGGTTTAGCCGGAGGTAGATGATACCGAGGCGCAAATGGTACGCGGGCTCCTCCGGAGCCAGCGCGACCGCTCGAGAAAGAAGAGCAGCGGCCAACCCCAGGTTTCCACCGCGGCTGGCGATCTGTCCTAGCAGGCACAGTACCCCGGCGTGTGTCGGGCAGCGCTGCAGGGCGCGTCGGCATAATGCCTCCGCCTCGGCGGCCGCCCCGCTTTTCCAGTGGCCGAGAGCCGCCTGGTACAGGTCGTCTGCGCTGGAATCCACTACCGTGGTCATATGAGTTCTCCCCTCGGAAGCGGGCGGTTCCCGCTCTCCTTCGCATTCCTGCAGCATCAACGCGATCCCGCCTCCACCACCAGCGCTGGTTCCCGCGCCTCCGGCGGCACTAGTGGCTTTGTGGGAGCCCCAAGGCTTTGCGAGTTGGCCCCAAGAAACTGCAATCCGAAGTACTCCGCGTAGAGGCCCCCCAGACGCAGCAGTTCGGGATGGCTTCCCTGCTCGACGAGCCGTCCCCCGCTGATCACCAGGATGCGATCGGCAGCGCGAATCGTTGCCAGGCGGTGAGCGATGACGAACGTCGTCCGCCCGCGGATAAGCGTCTCAAGGGCCTGCTGGAGTAAGGATTCGGAGCGGGCGTCGAGGGCGGAAGTCGGCTCGTCCAGAATCAGGATGCGGGGATCCCGCAGGAAGACGCGAGCTACCGCCAACCGCTGCTTTTGCCCTTCGGAGAGCTTCGTGCCGCGCTCGCCCACCTGGGTGTTCAACCCGTCCGGAAGCCGCTCAATGAACTCCCACGCGTTGGCGGCTCGCGCGGCGGCGATGATCTCCGTATCCGAGGCGCCCTCGCGAGCGAACGCAAGGTTTTCACGGATGGTCCCGGAAAACAGGAAGGAGTCTTGGAAGACAACGCCAATTTGCCGACGCAGACCCGCGAGGGTTAGCTCCCGAAGGTCCACGTTATCCAGCAGCACGCGGCCGTTATCGGGATCGTAAAACCGCAGGATCAGGCTGGTGAGGGTGCTCTTCCCCGCTCCACTCGGACCCACCAGGGCGATGACCTCTCCTGCGGCGGCCGTGAAGGAGACGTCCTCCAGCACCGGCTGTCCCGGAGTATAGCCGAACGTAACATGATCGTAGGTGATCTTGCCCTGCGTTTTTCCGGGTAGATAAGCTTCCGGACACTCCGCCACCACGGGAGAGCGGTCGAGGAACTCATAGACCCGCTCCACCGAGGCCAGTGCCTTCTGTATCGAAGCAACTAGCCCAAATAACTGTCCTGCGGGCATGAAGACCAGATCGAACAGTGACCGCATCGCCACCAGTGTTCCGAGCGTGGCCCGGTTGTGAAGCACCAGGTAACCGCCATATCCGAGGATGACCAGGGTGATGCTGAGGGAGAGTGCGCTCTGCCCCATCTGGATGCCGCTGTCGATCAGTGCCAGTCGCATCCGCACGCGGAGCAGTTCCCTGAGTACCTTTTGAAAGCGGAGACCCTGAGCAGCGCCCTGTCCGAACGCCACTACCTCCCGCAGACCAGCCAGATTCTCCTGAAGCCGCTGCGTGAGTGCCGCAGCGATCTGTTGTGCCTGCCGCGCGAGAGGGCGCAGTGGGCGGGTAAACAGTAAAGCCATACCGGCCACCATCGGAGGGAGTAATCCGGTCGCCAGCGCCAGTTGCCAGTTCAGGTGAAGCATCATGACCAGGCCGATCACCAGGGAGCCCACGCACGAGATCAAGCTCGGAAGGATCCCGCCCGGCACCGCCGCGATGCACGGCACGTCATTGGAAAAGAGCGCCACTGTCTCCGCGCTGTGCTCCTGCCGCGAAAACGCGAAAGACAGCCGCTCGCATTGCTCGAAAACGCGCTGCCGGAAGAGGAGCGTCACTCGCTCGTTAAGTAGCGCCCGCAGCGCGGCGCCGACAAAATGAATCCCGGAGCTCCCAGTCCACAGTAGTCCATACCAGGTGAGGAGAGTTGGCAGCAGATCCCCTCGGCGCGCGATCAACACGTCGTCGATCAGCCGTTTCTCCAGCAAGGGCAACAGCAGCCCAAGTGCGGGAAGCAGGACCCCCACCATGATCAAGAGTACCCACGCATACCAGAGGCTGGAGCAGTCTTTCAGCGAGCGCAAGAAAAGCCGCACGGAGACACCTCCGAACCAGTGAAAAAGGCCATCCAGCGAATCGAATCCGAGCATTCGATTCGGCCGGATGGCCCACGGGAACCGCCGCATTGCGCCCGTTCCCAGTCTCGCCTGAGCGCAACTTCCACGGGAGGCCGGAAAAGCGCGCGAGGCCTCCTAGGAACCGACAACGAGACAAGCCGTCGTGTTGGTCGACGGATCGCTGCAGTCGGTGTTCGTGTCGATCAGGTTCCCATTGCTGAGTACCAGGTCCGGCTTCGTGCCGCCCGTGCCCAGGGTCAGGACTTCGATCCGACCATACTTCATGAGCACGGGCTTACTATAGGACTTCATCCTCATTCCCCCTCTCTGTGGTTTGGCCTGCACACTTGTGCATCAATCGAGACATTCGACGCGAATGTGTTTTGTGCAACTCGTCGTGTCAGGCCGTCCTATTTGGCGATGAGTTCGCAACGCCGCCACAGAATGTGGCCACTTCTTGCCTGACGGGCATCGCGCGGCAGGGAGAGATTCTGTCCGGGACGCGGCAGATCTCTCCCGGAGTGAATCGACGAAACCTGACGCCGCCTGCGTCGCCCTAGAGCGGATCTGCACTCCGGGGCCGGGGCCGCTATCAGCGTGGTCGGGCCGATCCCAGACTCCGCCAGGAGGAGCGCACCACGGCCAGATCGGCCCGCGGAAGGCGAAAGGTACGGAGCCACGTCTCGAGCGCAATCACGTGGAAGACATACATGATCTCCGGCAGCTCTTCTCCGCCGCGCAGTCGTTGGAGGCGTTCCCAGAAGAGCGCAGGATCGATGTATCCCCGAGTGACGAGCTCCGATTCGGAGCCGGGTCCGAACGCCGCTTCGTAGGTAGGCCAGGAGCGGTCGATCGCGTCCACAATCGCACTGCTGAAGATCGTTTTCGTCTTGCGGGTACGGACACTTTCCGGAAGCACTCTCTCCATGGCGTTCCGCAGCAGCCGCTTGGAACCAGCGTAGAACTCGTCGGTCTCCGAATGTGGCTCGAACTTCCGTTCGGGCGGGATGGCGAAGAGAAACTCCAATAGCCGGCGGTCGGAGAAGGGACGCCAGATTTCAACCGGCCATCCCGCGGGATGACGGAACGCCTCTGGGGGATCGATCAGCAGATGTTCGGCATGCCGGGCCGGGCTGGAGAAACGCCGGTTCCGCTCCGCCGCCTCCAGGAGTTCGTGGTTGCGGCGCATCAAATCTTCGCCGAGAGGCTTTGCGATCCACGGGAGCGGCAACTGCCGCGGGGCTCTCTGGCGCTGGTGGCACAGCAGGCACAGCCGGAGCTGCCGGGCGCACCCAAGCGGGAGGAGGGGGATTGCGCACCCCAGAAGCAGAGACTTCCAGAGCGGCTCCGTGGCCCGCCTACGGAACCGGCGGAAGTGGCGCTGAAACTCGCGCAGCTTGCCCTGACGCAGCAGGGAATCGAGGACGAGCGGTGACCCGTAGACGCACCCATCCGCCAGATCCCCGGTGAGGACCGTACGTGCCCCCGCATCCACCACCGCCTGCCATAACAGGTCTCGGCCGTCGCTCACACCGATGCTCGGGGCTTCCTGAAAGCCTGGCGGGGCCAGGTTGAGCCACCACTGACCCTGCTCCACTGGTAGGTAGCGCGCCTCGAAGCCGTACCTTCTCTGGATGTCCTGGATCAGGTCGTATTCGTCGCACTCCAGGCCCGGGAAGACCAAGCTCAGGCTTTGGAAGCCGTGATGCGGGGCCTCGCCGGCGGCGTAGAGTTGCTGCGCCGTACAGACGACGGATGAAGAATCGAGCCCGCCGCTGAGCATGGCGCTGGTGCAGTGCACGCTGCGTAGCCGCCCGGACACCGCCCGGAAGAACAGCTCTCGGAAGTGCTCCGCGTATTCCGCCGAGGTGCGGTACCGGAGCTCTCGCTGCGGCGCGATCTGCCAGTACCGCTCGAGCCGCAGGTTCTTCCGGTCCACCAGCAGCAGATGTCCAGGGGGAAGTGAGAAGATGTTCCGGAAGAACGTCTCCAGGCTGTCCTTCTGGTTGCGGAAGGCGTTGAGAGGCACCAGAAAATCCCGCACCCGATCCTCGTTCGGCTCGATGGCGACCGCCGGGTCTTGAAGGAGCTGCTGAATTTCCGACCCCGCCGCGAAGGTGTGTGCGTCGCAGCGATAAAAGAGCGTGCGCTGGCCGGTCCCGTCGCGCGCGCAGACCAGCCGCTGTTGCCGAGGGTCCCAGATGACGAACGCAAAATCCCCCAGCAGCCGCTGCGCGCCGTCGGCGCCCCACGTTTCGTAGGCGCGGAGGATCAGCTCCGCGTCCGTCACGGACGCGGGGAGTGGTTCCCGGAGCAGCGAGAGGAGCTCCGCCCGGTTGTCCAGCCGTACGTCGGCCACAATCGCACACCCCGTACGGGGACTAACGAGAGGCTGCTGCTCCCTTTGTTCCTCGGGGGTAATGGCGAGCTTTGCATAACCGAGGGCGGCCGGCGGAACCATCCGCACCCACATGCCGTCCAGTCCCCGATTTGGGACCGCCCGGAGCATGTCGCCGACTTCCTCCCGGTCCACGGGCCGCCCGTCCCGGCTGAATTGTACTGCCAGCCCACTCACAGCCGCGCCAACTCCTCACGAACGCGATCGAAGATCACCCCGTGGTACTGATAGCCCGCGGGAAACCGCAGTAGGTATCCCGGCAGCAGTTGCGCGATTCGAGCGTAGAACGGCAGGATGCAGGCGACCTCGCTTCGAGTCATCAAGGCGCTCCAGGAGGTGTTCCCCAGCAGGAGGGTCAGTGTATCCCGGACGCTGGTCCGCGTGAGCGTGACCTGCGGGGACTCATCCGGTTCCGGCTGGTAACGCGCCAGCGCGAATATGCCCCCCAGCTTCGCGGGCACCTCCGCGAATGGGAAGCGATCATCGACCATCAGCAGCTTCTTATTGAGCATCGGGAGGTTCGGGAGCTCCTGCGCGGGGAGCAGCGCCTCCGCCGTGTCGCCCCACAACTTCATCATGGGGAGCCCAGGTCCCCCGTACACTGTCTCACCGTCCACCCGGACGGGAAGGGCGTCGTCGGTAAGCAGTGTCGCGCCGCGCGCGAGGAAGCACGCCGCCATGGTCGACTTGCCCCGGCCGTGCGAGCCCACGAAGGCGGCCGTGTGCCCTCCGGTAGTCACCGCGCTGGCGTGCAGACAGGGATAGCCACGCTTCGCCAGCAAGAACGTGCAGATCTGGCCGACCAGCACCAGGCCGAGAACCTCGTCCGGAACGCCTGCGTCGGGATAGACGGTCACGCACCGGAAGTTCGAATCCAGGTGGAAGACGCCGATGTTAAGGTTTCGGATCCACTCTCCGTTCTTCGACTGGTACCGCGCGGCGAGTTCGATCCCGCCCGGACCGCGCCGAAACGCCACCGGCTGCCCTTCCAACCCCGCCGTGCCGGCGGCTCGCCGGAACACCACCGCGGGAGGGCTGGAGCATGGCGCAATCTCCGGCAACGGTAGGCCGATCTCACTCCTGACACTCAGCCCGTAGAGGGTGTAATGCCTCCAAGAGCCGGCAGCGGACCCGCTCTCAGCCGGGGTCCTCCCTTCCGCCAGCGGAGCCACCGGGCAGACCCGAGAAGCGAAGGTATGGGCCCGATCATCCGGGGACGAAACAACGGGGCTTTTCACGCACGGTCCCTCTTCATGACCAAAAGCGGCTGGAACTGTCCGAGCTCCGAGTTTCCGGTTACCACGTATCCCTGGCTGGTCAACCAGGCATGGGCAGCGAACTTCTCCCCCGGCTTCTTGGCCACCCCGATGTGTAGGTCCGCATCGAGTCCATGCCACGCAAGGAGGATGCGAGCGGCCATCGCCTGGGTAAGACAGGAAGCACAGGGGACACAGCGGCTCGCCAGGGCGACTGCCTTACTAACCCGGACGATATGCGCCGGGTCTCCGGAGATCAGTTTTCCGAAGGGCCTGGACAGCCGCCGCGCAATCCGCCGGAACAGGCGAAAAGGGATCAGCCAGAGCCCCAGGCGCACCGCCGCTACCAGCAGCAGTGCGTACAGCAGCAGCACTTGATCCGCATGGCCCTGCCGAAGGCGCCTACCCATGGGGCTGGACCTCCACGAGGTGCTCATCGATCATGCTTTGCAACAGCGCCAGCACGTCCTCCTCACACCGGTTGGGATCCACGTTGTACACCGTGAGCATCGCCTCCCACACTTCACGCACGGACCGGGGAGATTGGACGAGCCTCCAAATGGAGGTGCCGGTCTCATCCAATCCGTAGTAAATGCCGCTCTCGAAGTGGAGGAGCGCCATCTCGCCCGCCAACTCGCAGGCCACTATGTCGCCAGACTGGACAACCAAGCTGTCCATCGTCAAAGTCATTCGTCTTGCTCCGGATCAGCAGGCTCCGCGGGCCGTTAAAACTGCGGGAACGGTCTTCAATACAATCACCAGGTCACCCCAGAACGACATCGTTCGAATGTAGGTGAGGTCGAGTTCCACCCACTGGTCAAAGTCCACCGAGCTCCGGCCGCCGATCTGCCACAAGCAGGTCAGTCCGGGTTTTACTGCCAGCCGCCCCAACTCGCGCATGCCATATTTCTGTACTTCCGATGGGATTGCCGGCCGAGGGCCCACCAGGCTCATCTCTCCGCGCAGGACGTTCAGGAATTGCGGTAATTCGTCCAAGCTGGCTTTCCGAATGAAGCGCCCTACCGGGGTGATGCGCGGATCATCCTTGATCTTGAAAACCGGGCCGGAAAGTTCGTTCAGGTGGCGCAGTTCTTCCAGTCGAGATTCCGCATCCACGTACATCGAGCGGAACTTGTAGCAGGTGAATAATCTTCCGCCTTCGCCTACCCGCGTCTGTTTAAAGAGTACCGGGCCGCGGGACGTCAGCTTGACCAATAACGCCACTGTGAGAAAGACCGGAAATCCGGCTGTGAAGGCGAATAGGGCGCCGCTGATATCCACTACTCGCTTTGCCGCTGCATATGAAACCCTGGCCGTCGGCACCAGATCCGCACCGACATGTCCATCCGAAACGCGGAGCTCGATGCGACGTGGTCGAGGAATACTCGGGGAATTCGAGGCTTCCTTCTCAGCGGAAACATCTTGTTCAAGTAACACCGCTGGTTCTCGAAGTGGCACGTTCTACTCCTCTGATAGTCTCGGAGTTTCCCACCGATCGTACAAGGTGCCAGCACCCGACTGTCGACTGAATGCGGCACGTGCTGACCGGATCAGGCGGCATATGTTCCTCGGAATGCGGCCACTAATAGAATTGAGATCTCAAATCATCCCTCGAGATTTGCCGGTCAGCTCCGATAATTGGGATGACATCAGGAGAATGCTATTATGTGGTTTCTACTGGCGGGATACGGGCTGGCTGCTGCCGCCTTTTATGTCAGCATCTATCTCTCCGCCCAACCAGATCCTGGCGAGGCGGTACTGACAGAATCTCCCGTTGAAGCGGGGGAGGTCTTTCTGCGGGGCGATGCCCCTCGCGCTGCTGATTGCCCGCGCCCATTCTCCTTCACAAGATACTGAAAAGAAACCCCAGGGGGCCGAGCTGATTCAGGAAGCTAAGAAAACCGCGGGGGTTACGTTGATCGTGCGGGGGAATGAAGATCACATCTCCCGTTTCCAGCGGCAGATCGCTGGTCTTTTTACTTCCCGGGTTCAGAACCAGTTCCTGTAGATTCAGTTCAATCGGCTTCTGGCCTCGCCGGATAACCTGGACCTTCTTCAAGTTCGCCTGCGCGGGATTTAGCGCGCCGGCGAGTTCCGCGTTGCCCTCCGTGAACAGCTGCTGGATCGTCTGGCCCGGCCTTAGCGTGACCGGTCCGTACTTCGGGACCGCACCGATCAAGATCACTCGATGTTCCTGTTCCGGGATGAACACCTCGTCTTCGGGTTGGAGGAGCACCTTCCCGGCGAAGCCCATTTTTTCCTGTGCTTCCAGATCGAAGGTCTGGACCTGGCTTCCGTGCAGCACCTGGATCTTTGTGGAATCGGCCACTGGCGTGAGCTTCCCGGCGGCCTTGATCAAATCGACCAGCTCCATTCCGGCCCGAAACGGATAGCTCCCCGGGTTCTGCACGCTGCCCCGGATCCGCACCTGCTCCTCCCGAGCTGTGGGAGCGGGAACCACGGCCAGCAGGGGGACCTCCACCGAGTCGCCCTCCTGGAGCACCACGTTCTGGCTGGGGTCGGTGAGCTTCTCCGGCTTGGAGAGGTCGACCACCATGTGGGTCAGGTTCGGGTGGATGATGCGGATCGCCGTAAGATCTGCTTCCCGGGTGGATCCACCCGCGAGGTCGAGCACCTTCCAGAGCCGCGCTTCGGCCGGAATCTCCAGGGAACCGGGCCGGGTCACCGCTCCCCGAATCAAGACACTCCGGACCGGCAGGGAGGGCACTTCGACCGAGTCTCCATCTGCAAGCAGCCGGTTGTGACTCGGATTGGCAATGTGCTCTGCGGTGGAGAGGTCTACCGTGGTGCGGGTGAGGTCCCGATGACCGATGCTCACGCGCGTGAGGTCCGCATTCCGGAGGACCCCGCCGGCCAGTTCCAGCGCCTTCTGGAGCCGCAGTCCTTCGTCCAGGGGCAGCGCCCCGACGTGGGCGACCGCGCCGGTAATCGTGATGACACCTTGAGTTGCCGAGCCAACCGGGGCGATTTGTAGGAGAGTCACACTGATCTTCGGGGAGACGAGCTTCTCGGAGAGAGCCTTTCGGACACGCTCCTCCAGATCCGGTAGGGTGAGCCCCAAACCGCGGAGCGCCCCGACGTTCTTGAGATACAGCATTCCGTCCGGCAGGACGACGCCGCTGCAGTCATAGGCCTTCTGGGGCGTAACTGAAACCGCTACCTGGTCCCCGCTCCGCAGTCGATACAACTCTGGCTGTCTTGCTTCCGCGGCTCGCACCGGAAGGTGACCCGTCGGAAGTAATGACAGGAGAGCGATCAACCATCCGAACACAGGGTGTCCAGAGCGAATTGCTGCCACCATATCTCCGTCCCGTCTACAAGATCGCGCTGTGCGGTCTCTCCGTGCTGCCTGACATTCAGCGTCGCTCCCCTTCGTGCAATCGTACAAGACTAGGCAGGCCTTCGTAGGGGATGCTGAACTAACACCCCACAACACACTCCCCCGAAACGGGGCTGCACGCGCGCTCGCTGTTTTGAAGATGAACCGCATGGCAATCAGTCACGCGCCGCAGGCGGCGGAGGAAGACTGGATGAAGCGAATGACGCTGCAGGTGCAGGAATGCTGTGAATGGTGCCGCGGGCCCGTGGGCCAATGTCGCGACGTGTCGTGCGATGATGCACGTACCTACAGCGGAGTGCTGCTTCTGGGTGATTGGCGAAAGGTGGAGGAGTGGGAGTTGCTTCAAGCGAGCCTACGTCCGGACTGGGCCCAACCGATTGTCAATTCTTGATCCAGATTGCACCACGAGCTCAATTTGCGTAGGACGACTGGATCGGGTCAAAGGGAAAGGATCGGATGCGCTGGAACTGGGAAGTCTTCTCTCACTGCAATTGCTGTGGGTGTCCGCTTCACTATGGGAACACACGAGTTACCCTGAACCAGCGTGTGGAGCGAGTGAATTGGAGCGAAGCGCTGGAGGGTCCCGAGATTGAGGTCCTCGACGAGGAGAACGTCCTCGTCCTTTGTCTCGCCTGCGCGTGCTACGTGGAGGGAGCCCCGCTGTCTTTCGGGCCGCCCTCTGCGGATGGGAGCCGAACCTCAAAGTCTCACGTGCATCAGTTTCCTGACGCCACGCATCCGGGGCAAGTGTGGCCGCCTGTATCGTTCGTCCAGGGCGAGACAACACGCGCCTGGATGGCCTATCCCCCCGAAGCGGAGCAGTACCTGGAATATGTGCGCGGCATCTTGCAGCTGGCGAGCGAACCCGCCTTTACGCCGGACCGCATTCGAAATGGGGTGATCGACTATGCCGCGGAGCGCGAGGGTGCC
>Ga0255338_1005060_pt1 | contig 12640 bp, 11 predicted proteins | sample MeOH1_35cm_T4_19_FD_203715 | JGI IMG/M metagenome (GOLD analysis project Ga0255338, IMG submission 203715) | Sandy soil microbial communities from University of British Columbia, Vancouver, Canada - MeOH1_35cm_T4_195 | ecosystem: Engineered > Artificial ecosystem > Sand microcosm > Unclassified ...
AAGTCATGGTGCTGGAAATCGACGAAGACAAGCGCCGCATCAGCCTGGGCATGAAGCAGTGCAAGGCCAACCCATGGCAAGAATTCGCACAGGACACGAAGCGCGGTGACCGCGTCAAGGGTCCCATCAAGTCGATCACCGACTTCGGCGTGTTCGTGGGCCTGGCTGCCGGCATCGACGGCCTGGTGCACCTGTCCGACCTGTCGTGGAACGAGCCGGGCGAACAGGCCGTGCGCAACTACAAGAAGGGCCAGGAGGTCGACGCGATCGTGCTGGGCGTGGATGTCGACCGCGAGCGCATCAGCCTGGGCATCAAGCAGCTCGATGGCGACCCGTTCGCCACCTTCACCTCGGTGCACGACAAGGGCTCCGTGGTGTCGGGCAAGGTCAAGACGGTCGACCCGAAGGGCGCCGAGATCGACCTGGGCAACGAGATCTTCGGCTACCTGCGCGCCTCCGAGATCGGCCGCGACCGCGTGGAAGACGCGCGCAACGTGCTGAAGGAAGGCGACGAGGTCAGCGCCGTGGTGACCAACATCGACCGCAAGACGCGCAACATCCAGCTGTCGATCCGGCAGAAGGACATGATCGACGAGCAGGGCGCGATGGCGCAGCTGTCGCAGCAGTCCGCGCGCGAGCAGGCCGGCACCACCAGCCTGGGCGCGCTGCTGCGTGCCAAGCTGAACGACCAGGACCGTTCCTAAACGGAGCCGACAAGGGTGGCTGGCGCCACCCTTGTCCTTCTGATGACCCGTAGCGACCTCGTAGAAGAACTGGCTTCCCGCTTCGGCCAGCTGACCCATCGCGACGCGGAATACGCCGTCAAGACCATCCTCGACGCGATGAGCGACGCGCTGGTGCGCGGGCACCGCATCGAGATCCGCGGCTTCGGCAGCTTCTCGATCAACCGCCGGCCTCCCCGCATGGGGCGCAACCCGCGTTCGGGCGAGAGCGTGCACATCCCGGAGAAGCGCGTGCCGCACTTCAAGCCGGGCAAGGCGCTGCGCGAGGCGGTGGACGAGCGCACGAAGGAACTGGAGTCGGGGCGCTGAACCCACCGGGGTTCGGGCTTCGCCGCTCACGCCAGCCTACAATTCGGCGGCTAAAGGAGCCGGATGAAATATCTCGCTTGGCTGCTCAAGGCAGCCATTTTTTTTACCCTGTTCGCGTTCGCCCTGAACAACCAGCAGGACGTGACCGTGCACTTCTTCTTCGGCACGCACTGGACGGCGCCGCTGGTGCTGGTGGTGCTGGCCGTCTTCGCCGCCGGCGTGGTGGTCGGCGCGATCGGCATGGTGCCGCGCTGGTGGAAGCACCGCAAGACCGTCACGCGCGGCCTGCAGGCCGACGCCGGCGCGCCCAGCACGCTGATCGGACAGGGCACGCCGCCCAAGCATGGACTTTGACCTGACCTGGCTGCTGTGGGGCCTGCCGCTGGCGTTCGCGCTCGGCTGGTTCGCCTCGCGCCTCGACCTGCGGCAACTGCGCATCGAGAACCGGCTGGCGCCCAAGGCCTACTTCCGGGGCCTGAACTTCCTGCTGAACGAACAGCAGGACCAGGCCATCGACGCCTTCATCGAGGCGGTGCAGAACGACCCGGACACCTCCGAGCTGCACTTCGCCCTGGGCAACCTGTTTCGCCGCCGCGGCGAATACGAGCGCGCGGTGCGCGTGCACGAACACCTGCTGTCGCGCGCCGACCTGAGCCGCGCCGACCGCCACCGCGCCCAGCATGCGCTGGCGCTGGACTTCCTCAAGGCCGGCCTGCTCGATCGCGCCGAGGAGGCGCTGCGCAAGCTGGAAGGCACGGCCTTCGAGGAGCAGGCGCTGCTGGCCCTGCTGGCCATCTACGAACGCTCGCGCGACTGGCCTCAGGCCCGCGAGATCGCGCGCAAGCTCGATGCCGGCGGCGCCGGCCAGTTCGCCGCCCGCCAGGCCCATTACCTGTGCGAGATGGCGGCCAGCGCCGCGCCCGCCGAAGCGCAGCAGCTGCTGCAGGAGGCGATGCAGCTCGCCCCCACGGCGCCGCGCCCGCGCATCGAGCTGGCGGCGCTGCGCCGGCGCGCCGGTGACGCCCGTGCCGCCTTCGAGCTGCTGCGCGAGCTGGCCGGCGAGGCGCCCTCGGCGATGGCGCTGCTGGCCAGGCCGCTCACCGAGGCGGCGCAGGCCTGCGGCCGGCAGGACGAGGCCATGCAGCTGCTGCGCGCCCACTACGAGCAGTCGCCGTCGCTGGACGTGCTGGAAGGCATCACGGCGCTGGAGACCGACGCCGAGGCGGCCCGCGGCTGGTACGTGCGGCACGTGCAGCGCGAGCCTTCGCTCGTGGCCGCCGCCAAGTGGATCGCCGGCGAGAAGCTGGAGCACGAGGAGTTCCATCCCGAGCTCCAGCGCGCGCTGGACAACGCCGTGCGGCCGCTCACGCGCTACCGCTGCGCGGCCTGCGGCTTCGAATCGAAGCAGTATTTCTGGCAATGCCCGGGCTGCCAGGCCTGGGACAGCTACCCGCCGCGGCGGGTCGAGGAACTATGAATCCAGGCAAGCAACGCATCGCCCGGGCGCGCGTGCTGGTGGTCGGCGACGCGATGCTCGATCGCTACTGGCACGGCGCCGTCGAACGCATCTCGCCCGAGGCGCCCGTGCCCGTGGTCAAGGTCTCGCGCGAGGAGGAGCGCATCGGCGCCGCCGCCAACGTGGCCTACAACGTCAGCACGCTGGGCGCGCAGGCCAGCTTCCTCGGCGTGGTGGGCGACGACGAGCCGGGGCACCGGCTGGAGGCGCTGCTCACCGGCACCGGCATCCGCACGCTGCTCAAGCGCGACCCCGGCCTGCGCACCACGGTGAAGCTGCGCGTCATCGGCCGCCAGCAGCAGCTGCTGCGCATGGACTTCGAGAACGAGCCGGACCACGAGGTGCTGGCCGCGCAGACCGAGGCCTTCGCGCAGCTGATGCCGCAGCACGACGCGATCCTGTTCTCCGATTACGGCAAGGGCGGCCTCGCCCACATCCCCGCGATGATCGCGAGCGCGCGCGCGGCGAACAAGCCGGTGCTGATCGACCCCAAGGGCTCCGACTACGGCCGCTACCGCGGCGCCAGCGTGATCACGCCCAACCGCGCCGAGCTGCAGGAGGTGGTGGGGCGCTGGCACAGCGAGGAGGACCTGAAGCTGCGTGTTCAGCGCCTGCGCGAGGAACTGGGGCTGCAGGCGCTGCTGGTCACCCGCAGCGAGGAAGGCATGACGCTGTTCGACGCCGAGCCCGAGCCGCTGCACGTGACGGCGCAGGCGCGCGAGGTGTTCGACGTGACCGGCGCCGGCGACACGGTGATCGCCACGCTGACCACCATGGTCGCGGCCGGCCTGCCGCTGCGCGAGGCGGTGCCGATCGCCAACCGGGCCGGCGGCATCGTGGTGGGCAAGTTCGGCACCGCCACCGTTTCCTACGAGGAGTTGTTTGCATGACGCGCGTCGTCGTCACCGGCGCGGCCGGTTTCATCGGTTCCAACATCGTCAAGGGGCTCAACGCCCGCGGCGTCGACAACATCATCGCCGTCGACGACCTGACCCAGGGCGACAAGTTCCGCAACCTGGCCGACCTCAGGATCGACGACTACATCGACGCCGACGAGTTCTATTCCCTCTTCGCCGAGGGCGGCTTCGGCAAGGTGGAGGCCGTGTTCCACGAGGGCGCCTGCAGCGACACGATGGAGCAGGACGGCAAGTACATGATGGAGAACAACTACGGCGTCTCCTGCTCGCTGTTCGAGTCCTGCCAGAAGCGCGGCTCGCGGCTGCTGTATGCGTCCTCCGCGGCGGTGTACGGCGGCTCCGATACCTTCCGCGAGACGCCCGAGTTCGAGCGGCCGCTGAACGTGTACGGCTACAGCAAGCTGCTGTTCGACCAGCGCATGCGGCGCGAGTGCGGCGAGGACTTCAGGCGCGGCATCAAGGGCAAGTCGCGCCAGGTGGCGGGCTTCCGCTACTTCAACGTCTACGGAGCGCGCGAGCAGCACAAGGGGCGGATGGCGAGCGTCGCCTTCCACCAGTTCAACCAGTTCCGCGAACAAGGGAAGGTGAAGCTGTTCGGCGAGTACGGCGGCTACGGCCCCGGCGAGCAGACCCGCGATTTCGTGTTCGTCGACGACGTGGTGGCGGTGAACCTGTGGTTCTTCGACCATCCGGAGAAGTCCGGCATCTTCAACCTGGGCACCGGCCGCGCGCAGCCTTTCAACGACGTGGCGCTGGCGGTGCTGGATGCGCTGCATCCCGGCGGCGTGCAGGACGCGCCCACGGCGGTGGACCTGGGGCTGCTCGAATACATCCCCTTCCCGGATGCGTTGCGCGGCAAGTACCAGTGCTACACCCAGGCCGACCTGTCGGCGCTGCGCGAGGCCGGCTGCGAGCACCAGTTTGCGGACGTGGCGACGGGCGTGGGCGAGTACATGCGGCAGCTGCAGCGGCATTTCGGCTGACGCGCTCCCGCTCGCGTCAACTTTCTTCCGCCCTTCCCCGTTGAGGTCTGGCGGCGTCCCGCCGGGGCGCGCCATTCCACCTGCAGGAGAGACAAATGCTGAAGAAGATCCTCGCCATCCTCGCCATGCTCTACGCCGCGGCCTCCTTCGCCGCCGTGGACGTGAACAAGGCCACCGCCGCCGAGCTGGACGGCATCAAGGGCATCGGCCCCGTCATGTCCAAGCGCATCCTGGACGAGCGCAAGAAGGGCGAGTACAAGAACTGGGACAACCTGATGGCCCGCGTGAAGGGCATCGCCACCACCACGGCCGCCAAGTATTCCGCCGGCGGCCTGACGGTCAACGGCGACACCTTCAAGCGCGACATGGGCGGCAAGCCGGCGATGAAGGACGACAAGGCAGCGGCGAAGGACGACAAGAAGGACGCCAAGGCGGAGAAGAAGGAAGAGAAGAAGGAAACGAAGGCCGTCGCCAAGTCCGACAAGAAGGACGACAAGGCCGCCGCCGCGAAGCCGGCCGCGTCGGCGAAGAAGTAGGCGCGCCAAGGGGCGCTGCGCAGCGTCATGGCTCTTCAGCCGGCCAGAAGTTCTGCCAACCCTTCGTCCAGCGCCTGAAGTGCGCGTCGTCCTTCCATCGCGCGCTTCTTCCAGCCAGCGCCCCGGCCGAGTGCGTCTTCCCAAGCTTCGCGCACGGCGCCGGGGTCCGTGTCTCGAAAGAACTCGATCAGCGTAGCGGCTTGCGCCACATCCTTCGGCACCTTCGCCTTGAACGCTCCGGCGCGCTCTCCGACGACCAGCAGCTTGTGTATGGCGTAACGCTCGGGCGCGGGCAATGTCACCACCACCGCGCGGCCGGCCGGATCAAACAGCGTTGCCTGCTGGACGCCCTCAAGCGAGAATTCCATGAATCGCAAGGGCTGAAGTGCGACATCCAGACGATCAATCACGACAGGATCGTCATTGTTGCCCGTCTTTGGAGTAAGGAAGTCGATCTGGAACTCCGGCTCATGGCGATGCCGGTAAGAAGATCCCGCAACGCCTCGGTACTGCACCAAAGGCAAGAACCCTTCCTCCATGGCGGTAAGCGCGGAATGGGGGCTTGCCTGGATCGTTGAAGGCAGTGCGATCGAGATGTTGCGACCAGCGTGCGCGAAGTCGGGCTGTTGTTATACAACAATTGCCAATTTTGTTGTATAAGCTCATTGGCGCCTGGATCTCCGCTCAACCCGCCCAGGCTCGAATCCGGACGCTCAGGCCAGCCAGCGCTCCAGGTTCGCCTTCACGAACGCATCGTCCGCCAGGTCCCCATGCTGGCGGTAGACCCGATCGATCTCCTCGCCCTGCCCGGCGCCGAGCCCCTCCTGCGGATCCAGGCACCAGATCCCTTCCAGCAGCCCCTGGCGGCGCAGCACCTCGTGGCAGCCGGCGATGCAGCCGTGGAAGTCGTTCTTCACGTCGAAGAAGGCGGAATTGCAGTCGGTCACGCGCGAATCCAGCGCCAGCAGCTCCGGCGGCAGCGCGCCGCCATGGGCGGCGATCGTGGACTTGATCGCCTCCAGCTGCTGCACCGCAGAGGAGGTCCACACCGACCAGTGCCCCAGCAGGCCGCCGCGAAAGCGCACCGTGACGGCACGCCCCTCGCGCATCGCCGTGAAGGGCAGCGCCAGGTCCAGCACGATGTGGTCGTCGTTGCCGGTGTAGAGGAAGACGCGCTCCTCCGCGCCGGCATCGACCAGCCCGCGCACGACGTCCAGCGTGCGGTAGCGATGGAAGGGCGCGACCTTGATCGCCAGCGCGTTGGGGATGGAGGCGAAGCGGCGCCAGAAGGAGTGCGACAGCGTCGGGCCGCCGACGGCCGTCTGCAGGTAGAAGCCCACCAGCGGGATCTCCTGCGCCACCTGTTCGCAGTGGGCGATCATCTCGTCCTCGGAAGCCGACGAGAGCGCGGCCAGGCTCAGCAGGCCGGCGTGGTAGCCCAGGCCCACCGCGATGCGCGCCTCCTTGCGGGCCTGCTCGGTGCGCCCGCACAGGCCGGCGATCATGGCCATGGGCCGGTCGGTCCAGGCCAGGCGGTCTTCCATCGCGGCGGAGAGCACGCGCTCGTACAGGCCGTGCTCGCGGATCGCGAACTGCGTGGTGTGCACGCCGACGGCGAGGCCGCCTGCGCCCGCGTCGACGTAGTAGCGCGTGAGCGCACGCTGGCGGCGGCGGTCGAACTGGCGGCGCGCATCGAGCGCGAGCGGATGCGCGGGGATGACGGCACCGTCGGCGAGCAGCCGGAGCACCTCGGGCGGGAGGTCGGATCGGTTCAGGCCCATGGAGACTTCCTCAAAGGATTCAGGTGATTCGTGGGCTGGCGGTGGAGCGAAGCGCAACCCCGGCGGGGCGCACGAAGCCGGGGTTCGCTGCGCTCACCTTCGGCGGCCTGCGGCCGTCCCAGCCTGCTAATAGTGACCATCCCGCTGCTCGAACTTGGTCGGCTTGCCGAGCAGCCGCTGCTCGTGCGCGATCCAGTCGGCGACCCAGGCCACCATCTGCTTGAGCGGGATGCGGGGATAACCGAACAGGCGCTCCGCTTCGCCGGTGTTCATCAGCCAGGCCGTTGGCGCTTCGCTGCCGGTGACGGTTGCCGGCTTGCCGAAGATGCGGCCGAATTCCTGCGCCAGCCAGCGGATCGAGGTGGTCTCGGGGCCGCTCACGTTCAGCGGCGAGGTCGGCACGGTGGCCACCGCCAGGCAGCGCAGCGCCTGCGCGTTGGCGTCGCCCTGCCAGATCACGTTGACGTGGCCCATGCTCACGTCCACCGGCTCGCCGCGCCACACCTTCAGGGCCACGTCGGCCAGCACGCCGTAGCGCATGTCGATCGCGTAGCTCAGGCGGAACAGCCGCCCCGGCGTGCCGTGCAGCTGCGAGAAGTGCTCGAACATGCGCTCGCGGCCGACGCAGGAGTTGGCGTACTCGCCGGGCGGCGCCAGCACTTCGTCCTCGCTCGCGCCCTGGCCCGTGACCGGCACGAAGGGGTACACGCAGGCGGTGGAAAAGGCCACGATGCGCGCGGTGGTGAAGGTCTCGGCCACCAGCGCCGGCACGTGCACATTCATCGCCCAGGTCAGGGGCAGGTTGCCGTCGGCGCCGAACTTGCGTCCGGCCATGAAGACGATGTTGGGCGCCTGGGGCAGCGCCTGCAGCGCCGCGCGATCCAGCAGGTCGCAGGCGATGGTCTCGATGCCGCGGGCCTGCAGCGATTCGCGCAGGCCGGGTTCGGAGAAGCGGGCGACGGCGATCACGCGCCGCGCCGCCGGCAGCGCGTTGCGGGCGAGGCGAGCCAAGGTCGGACCCATCTTGCCGCCCACGCCCAGGATCATCAGGTCGCCCTCGGTGCGGGCGAGGTCGCGCACCAGGTCGCGCGAGGGGGTGGCGAGGTAGTCTTCGAGCGCCGCCTCGCTCTCGAAGCGGCCGGGGAAAGGCAGGTCGTCCAGGAAGGGCCCGCCGGCGGGGGTCTTGTCACTCATCGTGAAATCATGGCACAAGAGCTTCGGGGCCTTCGGCCTCGAGCATCCAGCGTGGGGCATGCCCGGCGCCAGACGTTCGACGCCCGACGCCCCAGCCTCCTGCCGCATGCCCGACGGACTACGCTCAAGCCTCGTCTTCGCCGAAGCCGCCTCCGCCCGGCGTGTGGATCTCGAAGATGTCGCCCGGCAGCATCTCGGCGGAACCGATGTGAGCCAGCTGCTCCGCGCGGCCGTCGGCGCGCACGACGCGGTTGATGCCCACCTGCCCCGGCTGGCCGCCCGCCATGCCGAAGCAAGGCACCTTGCGGCCGTTGGAAAGGATGCTGGCCGTCATCGGTTCCAGGAAGCGCACGCGCCGCACGCCGCCGTTGCCCCCATGCCAGCGGCCTTCGCCGCCCGAGCCGGCGCGGATCTCGTAGCTCTCCAGCCGCACGGGAAAGCGGAACTCCAGCACCTCGGGATCGGTGAGGCGCGAGTTGGTCATGTGGGTCTGCACCACGCTCGTGCCGTCGAAGCCGCCGCACAGGCGGCCCTGCTCGTCGTACAGGCCGCCGGCGCCGCTGCCGCCGGAGATCGTCTCGTAGTACTGGTAGCGCGCGTTGCCGAAGGTGAAGTTGTTCATCGTGCACTGGCTCGCGGCCATCACGCCCAGCGCGCCATAGAGCGCGTTGGTGATGCAGCTGGAGGTTTCCACGTTGCCCGCCACCACCGAGGCGGGCGGGCGCGGGTTGAGCATGCAGCCTTCGGGCACGATCACCTTCAGCGGCTTCAGGCAGCCGGCGTTGAGCGGGATCTCGTCGCTCACCAGCGTGCGGAACACGTACAGCACCGCCGCCATGCACACCGCCTTGGGCGCGTTGAAGTTGTTGGTCTGCTGCGGCGAGGTGCCGGTGAAGTCGATCTCCGCCGAGCGCGAGGCGGCATCGACGCGGATCGCCACCTGGACCTGCGCGCCGTTGTCCAGGGGCAGCGTGAAGCGGCCGTCCTTCAGGCGCGTGATGACGCGGCGCACGGACTCCTCGGCGTTGTCCTGCACGTGGCGCATGTAGGCCTGCACGACTTCGAGGCCGAACTGGTCGACCATGCGGCGCAGCTCCTGCACGCCCTTCTCGTTGGCGGCGATCTGGGCCTTGAGGTCGCCCATGTTCTGCTCGGGGTTGCGGCTCGGGTAGGCGCCGCTGCGAAGCAGCTCCACCATCTCCTGCTCGCGCAGGACGCCGCGGTCCACCAGCTTGAAGTTGTCGATCTGCACGCCCTCTTCCTCGATGCGGGTGGAGAAGGGAGGCATCGAGCCGGGAGTGGTGCCGCCGATGTCGGCGTGGTGGCCGCGGGAGCCGACGTAGAACAGCGGCCGCAGGCCCTCACCCCCACCCTCTCCCGCAAGCGGGAGAGGGAGCAAGACCGAATTGGGGTCAGATTCCAATTTTCCGGCCGCAGCGCCCCCACCCCCGCCCTCCCCCGGAGGGGGAGGGAGTAGAGGCGCGGCTGGATTGGCTCCCTCCCCTCCCGGGAGTAAACGCGCGGCTGAATTGGCTCCCTCCCCCGCCGGGAGTAAAGGCGCGGCTGGATTGGCTCCCTCCCCCTCTGGGGGAGGGTTGGGGTGGGGGCGCTCCGGCGAGAGGTACACCGGCGTGATCACCGTCACGTCCGGCAGATGCGTCCCCCCGTTGTATGGATCGTTCAGCACGTACACATCGCCCGGCGCCATGGTGTCGCGGTTCTCGCGGATCACCGTCTTGATGCTCTCGCCCATGCTCCCCAGGTGCACCGGCATGTGCGGCGCATTGGCGATCAGGTTGCCCTCGGCGTCGAACAGCGCGCAGGAGAAATCCAGCCGCTCCTTGATGTTCACCGAGTACGCCGTGTTCTGCAGCTGCAGCCCCATCTGCTCGGCGATGTTCATGAACAGGTTGTTGAACACCTCCAGCAGCACCGGATCCACCTGCGTGCCGGCGGCGAACTTCTGCGCCCGCGGCACGGTGCGATCGAGCACGATGTGGTCCAGCGCCGTGATGCGCGCCTGCCAGCCCGGCTCCACCACCGTGGTCGCATTCTTCTCCGCGATGATGGCCGGCCCCGCGATCACGTCGCCGGGCCGCAGGTCCTCGCGCACGCACAGCGCCGCCTGGTGCCACTGGCCGCCCGAATACATGCGCACCGTCTCGCGCCGCGGCAGCTCGCGCGGCGGATGTTCCGCAAGGCGCGGCTCCGCGGGCGCGTCGCCGGCCACGATCGCCTCCACCGACACGGCTTCCACGATCATCGGCTTGCCGGGCATCAGGAAGGAGAAGCGCTGCCGATACGCCGCCTCGAAGCCGGCGACGATCTCCGGCAGCGAGCCCGCCGCGACCACCAGGGCCGAATCGCTGCCCTGGTAGCGCACGTGGACGCGCCGGCGCACCTGCACCGCCCCGCCGCCCACCTGCTGGCGCCGCAGGTCCGCCTCGGCGGCGGCGGCGAGCACATCCAGCTTTTCCTGCACCTGCGGCAGGTGCTCCGGCGCGAGCAGCAGTTCCACCGCCTGCTCGCGGATCACGTTCTGGTCCGCCAGCCCCATGCCGTACGCGGACAGCACGCCCGCCAGCGGATGGATGAAGACGCGCGACATGCCCAGCGCATCGGCCACCAGGCAGGCATGCTGGCCGCCGGCGCCGCCGAAGCAGTTGAGCGTGTAGCGGGTCACGTCGTAGCCGCGCGCCACCGAGATCTTCTTGATCGCGTTGGCCATCTGCTGCACCGCGATGGCGATGAAGCCTTCGGCCACTTCCTGCGCGCTGCGCCCGGTGCGCTGCGCCAGCGCCTCGAACTTGCCGGCGACCGCCTCCACGCTCAAGGGCTCGTCGGCCTGCGGGCCGAACACCTTGGGGAAGTACTTCGGCTGGATCTTGCCGACCATCACGTTGGCATCGGTCACCGCCAGCGGCCCGCCGCGCCGGTAGCTCGCCGGCCCGGGGTTGGCGCCGGCGCTCTGCGGGCCGACGCGAAAGCGCGCGCCGTCGAATTCCAGGATCGAGCCGCCGCCCGCCGCCACCGTGTGGATGCTCATCATCGGCGCGCGCATGCGCACGCCCGCCACCAGCGTCTCGAACTCGCGCTCGAATTCGCCGGCGAAGTGCGACACGTCGGTGGACGTGCCGCCCATGTCGAAGCCGATCACGCGCACCTGCCCCGCCAGCCGCGCGGAGGCGTCGCCGAAGGCCAGTTGCGCCGTCCGCGCCATGCCCACGATGCCGCCCGCGGGGCCGGAGAGGATCGCGTCCTTGCCCTGGAAGGCATGGGCATCGGCCAGGCCGCCGGAGGACTGCATGAAGAACAGCTGCACGCCCGGCATCTCGGCGGCCACCTGCTCCACGTAGCGGCGCAGGATCGGCGACAGATAGGCGTCGACCACGGTGGTGTCGCCGCGGCTCACCAGCTTCATCATCGGGCTGGTCTCGTGCGAGGTGCTGACCTGGGTGAAGCCGCACTCGCGCGCGATGGCGCCGGCGCGCTGCTCGTGGGCCGTGAAGCGGTAGCCGTGCAGGAACACGATGGCCACGCTGCGGAGGCCTCGCCCGTGCGCGGCTTCCAGCGCCTGCCGCAGCTGCGCTTCGTCCAGCGACTCGATCACCTCGCCGTGCGCGCCCACCCGCTCGTGCGCCTCGATCACTTCGCGGTACAGCAGCTCGGGCAGGACGATGTGGCGGTCGAACAGGCGCGGCCGGTTCTGGTAGGCGATGCGCAGCGCGTCGCGGAAGCCGCGCGTGGTGACCAGCAGGGTCGGTTCGCCCTTGCGTTCCAGCAGCGCGTTGGTGGCAACCGTGGTTCCCATCTTCACGCACTCCACCTGCTCGGGCCGGATCGGCTCGCCGGGCTGCAGACCCAGCAGGTGGCGGATACCGGCGACGGCAGCGTCGCGGTACTGCTCGGGGTTGTCCGACAGCAGCTTGTGCGTGACCAGCGTCCCGTCGGGGCGGCGCCCCACCACGTCGGTGAAGGTGCCGCCGCGGTCGATCCAGAACTGCCAGCGCGTCGGGTGCATCGGTTTCTTCATTGGGTGTTCTTCAAAGGGACGCCGCCGCCCGCGCCGCCTGGTCGTACATGCCCGAGAGCACGCGCAGCAGGCGCGCCAGCTCGCCGATGTCGCGGTTGAGGCTGTCGTCGGCCTTGAGCGCGTCGATCAGGCAGCTCTCGCGGATCTCGCGGTAGCGCTCCACGTACTTCTGCCCGGCCGCCGTGGAGGCGTAGGTCACTTCCTTGCCGTTCCTGTGGGAAGCCACCACGCCCAGGCCCTGCAGCTTCTTGAGGGAATAGTTGATCAGGTGGGTGTCTTCCACGTTCATGATGAAGCAGATGTCGGCCAGCCGCTTGTCGCGGGCGCGGTGCGTCACGTGGTGCAGCACCAGCACGTCCAGCGGCGTCAGCTCCTTCAGGCCGGCCGCGCTCATGCAGTGCACGATCCAGCGGTTGAAGGCGTTGCCGGAGACGATCAGGCCGAACTCGAACTCGCTCATCTCCGCGCTGCGCGGCGAGACGAGATGCGCGGAAGAGACGAGCGGTTTCGCCATCGTTGCTTTCGGGGGTGGGGTGGCCAGGGTGGTAGGATTGTAGAACTCATCTGTATTTTGCCGACAATTTGTCGGCATCCTTCCGACGTTTCACGGCCGGTTCGCCTCCTCCCA
>Ga0255338_1005061_pt1 | contig 12638 bp, 10 predicted proteins | sample MeOH1_35cm_T4_19_FD_203715 | JGI IMG/M metagenome (GOLD analysis project Ga0255338, IMG submission 203715) | Sandy soil microbial communities from University of British Columbia, Vancouver, Canada - MeOH1_35cm_T4_195 | ecosystem: Engineered > Artificial ecosystem > Sand microcosm > Unclassified ...
ATCCGCGTGTCCGGCGTGGCGGTGCTTCTGGGTGTGCTCATCGGCATGCCGATCGGGATCCTCGTCGGAATTTTCCGCTTCCCCGCCCGACGTCTCGTGATTGCACTCATCCATACCGGCTTTGCATTGCCACCGGTCGTCGTCGGCCTGTTCGTGTATTTGATGCTGTCGCGATCGGGACCGCTCGGCGCACTCGAAATGCTGTTCACACCTCTCGCCATGATTTTCGCCCAGACCGTCCTTGCCGCGCCGTACGTTGCCGGCATCACCCTGTCCGCTGTCCAGGCCGTTCCATCAGAGGTGCGGCTGCAGGCACGCGCACTCGGCGCGTCACCTTTGCGCGCTATCCTCGCCCACGTGCGCGAAGCGCGTGTCGGTCTTTTCGCCGCCGTTGTGGCCGGTTTTGGCGCCGCGCTCTCGGAAGTCGGCGCTGTCATGATGGTCGGCGGCAACATCCTTGGTGAAACACGCGTCATGACGACGGCCATTGTTCTGGAAACGCGCCGCGGCAACTTCGGCGCGGCGATGGCCTTCGGCCTCGTACTTCTCGGCCTGGCTTTCACGGTCAACCTGATGCTGACGCGCGCCCAGCAGTCCGGCGCCGAAACGCGGCGGACGTGGTGACAGCGCTGCTGCGTGCGGAAGGCCTGACGCGTCGCTACGGCGGCCGCGCCGTCGTTAACGACACGAGCCTGTCGCTCGAGGCCGGCGAGGTGGTCGCGGTGCTGGGGCCGAACGGTTCCGGCAAATCCACCCTGTTTCGACTGCTGTTGCTCCTTGAACGCCCCGATTCGGGCACGATCTGGCTCGACGGCCGGCCGGTCCAGGCAGGTCAGACCGCCGCGATGCGCCGAATGGCTGGCGTTTTTCAGCGGCCGTATCTTTTCCGGGGTACTGTATTCTCGAACCTGCGTTTCAGCGTGAAAGCCGCCGGCATTCCGTGGTCGGACGGCCTCGCACGGATCCACACCGCGCTGAACGAGCTGGGGCTCTCGAACCTGGAAGACGCGAACGTTGCCGCGCTCTCAGGCGGCGAAGCCCAGCGTGTCGCACTGGCGCGTGCACTGGTACTGCAGCCGGACGTGCTGCTGCTCGATGAGCCGACTGCGAACCTCGATGTCACGGCACGTCGCGCCTTCCGCGAAGAGGTGCTGCGCGTCGCCCGCTCAAACGCCCGCAGCGTGATCGTTATTACGCACGACCCAGCGGACGCGTTTGCGATGGCCGACCGCATCCTGGTGATGCAGGACGCGCGCATCGTTCAGGCGGGCACACCAGCCGACCTGCTGATGGCGCCGCGCACACGCTTCGTCGCAGAGTTCACCGGCGCGGAATTGCTGATGGAAGGCGTGATCCACATGGTGGATGAAAACCTGGCGATGGTGGACGTAGCATCGACTGACCTGCTGTGCACGGTTGCCGGCCAGAACCTCAAGGCCGGCGATCGCGTCCAGATTGCATACCGACCTGAAGATGTGGTGCTTTCCCACGGAGCCAATGCAATCAGCTCGCGTAATACGTTCAACCTCGTCGTGGACCGGGTTGCGCCCGCGGGAGCGCTCGTACGCGTGCAGCTGCGCGGCCCGATTAATCTGATTGCAATGATTACACGTGATGCGGTGCACGCCCTCGATATCGAACCCGGCGTCGACGTAACGGCGCACGTAAAGGCCGCGGCCCTGCACGCCTACCCGGCGAGTCGGTCATGACGCGCGGCGCAGCAGTTCCGGAAACACCGATCAGCATATTCGTGAACGGCGAGCGTGTGGTGATCGGGTCCTGTTCGCCGGATGCGCTCGACGCATTCGCAATCGGCCGATTGAGCACCGAAGGCTACCTTGCATCCATGACGGATGTCCGCGCGGTCACGATCCAGGGCAACGACAACGCGCGTTCGGTGCTGGTCGAGCTGCCGCTTCCGGCTGCGCAGGCCGGCGAAGCCGAACGGCGGCATCGCTCCTTCAACGGCTGCGGTGTTCTCCATTACCTCGAGTGTGCGTCGCACCTGCTCAACAAGCCTCGCAGCCTCGGCGTGCCGGAATTCTCCCAGCTGACCGAACTCTACCGCAAGCTGTTCGAGGCAGGAGAAGCCCACCGCGACACGGGCGGCATGCATTCCGCTGCGCTTACGGACGGCGAACGTCTGCTCTTCGTCGCGCACGATGTTGGCCGCCACAACGCCGTCGACAAGGTGATCGGCGCGGCCATCATGAGCGCCGCAGTACCCGGCTCTCTCGGTCTGCTGCTGACATCCCGGATCAGCGGCGATATCGCCGTCAAAGCTGCGCGCGCAGGGTTGTCGTGGGCCGCGAGCCGCTCCGTGCCGACGACGCTGGCACTGCGCATTGCCGTGAGTGCGAACATGCCCCTCGTCGGCCGCGCGGCCGGCAAGGATGCGTTCGTGCACGAACCGCCGCCGGACGCGGCTTCCTGATGCGACCGCTCGGCGCCATCCTCGCCGGTGGCCGCAACACGCGCTACGGCGACCTCAAGGCCTTCGCACCGGTCGGCGGCACGGCCATCATCCACCGCGTCCGCGATGCCCTGACCCAGGTTGCCGATCCCATTGTCCTCATCGCAAACGATGCCGCGGCTTACGCACAACTGCGTCTGGAAACTCGCGCGGACGCGCGAGAGGGCATCGGCGCACTCGGCGGCATCTACACAGCACTGCTGTGGGCGAGGGAACGACAGCACGACGGCGTGGTCGTGTGTGCGTGTGACATGCCGTTTGCGTCCGCGCCGCTGCTTGCACTGCTGATCGAACAGGCTTCAGGCGATGTGGATGCAGTGGTTCCGGAGAGCAACAGCCGGCGTGGCGTCGAGCCGCTGTTCGGGTTTTACCGCACTACATGCATCCCCGCGATCGAGCGGGCGATCGCCCGCGACGACACACGGATCATCGGCTTCTACGATGACGTGCAGGTCGTACGCGCCCCGCTCGAAACGGTGCAACGATTCGGTGACCCGGAAGTTCTCTTCATGAACGTGAACACGCGCCTCGAGCGTGAACACGCGGAACGCCTGACGATGGGCCCGTCATGACGCAACGTCGTGCGGACTGGCTGGCGCTGCCCGATGCCGTCGCGCGGGTCCTGGCACGCATGAAGCCGCTCGGGATCGAGAACATCCCTCTCGAGGATGCGCTCGGGCGCGTGCTTGCGCACGACATCACATCGCCGGTCGATCAGCCGCCGTGGGATAACAGCGCCATGGACGGCTTTGCCGTGCGCAGTGCCGATGTCCAGGGCGCGACGCTCGACAACCGTGTCATCCTGCGCGTCATCGAACGTGTGCCGGCGGGCGGCTTCCCGACCGCGGAGATCACGGCCGGCACTGCGATCCGCATCATGACCGGCGCGCCGCTGCCGAAAGGCGCGGATGGCGTAATCCGCGTCGAGCACACGGAAGAACGTGCCGCCGACCACATCTCGATCTTCGATGACATGGACGCGGGTCGCAATGTGCGCTTCCGCGGTGAAGACCTGAAGCGCAATGAAGTCGTGCTGCGCGAAGGGCGGCTGCTGCGTCCCGGAGAAATCGGTGTTCTGGCCACGGTCGGCTGCGCGAACGTGCCGGCACATCGCCGACCCGTGGTCGCAATCCTGTCGACGGGTGACGAACTCGCCGAAATCGCCGATCACGACGCGATCGCCTCCGGTCAGAAAATCGCGAACTCGAACTCGTACGCGCTGGCCGCCGCGGTTCGTATGACGAACGCAGTGCCACGCATCCTTGGCATCGCTCGTGACGATGAGCGAAGCCTGCGTGAGCACCTCGAGCGCGCAGCCGGCGCGGATGTGCTCGTTACCAGCGCGGGCGCCAGCGTCGGCGACCACGACCTGGTGAAAGATGTCCTCGAGGAGATGGGCTTCGAACTGGACTTCTGGCGCGTGCGCATGCGTCCGGGAAGCCCTTTCTCCTTCGGGCGACTGAAGAACGGGATGCCGGTGTTTGGCTTGCCGGGAAATCCGGTATCCGCACTGGTCACGTTCGAGGTTTTTGTGCGCCCCGCGCTCCGGCGTATGCTGGGGCGCACCGAAGTACATTCCCCGCTGGTCCGGGTCCGGGTCGATGGTGACGCACCGTCGAAAGCGGGGCTTGTGCATTTCCTGCGCGTGCGGCTGCGCACCGCGGATGATGGCGTCACGGTCGCGCACCTCACAGGCGCGCAGGGTTCCGGCATCATCTCCTCGATGGCCGAGGCGGATGCGCTGCTGATCGTGCCGGAAGACCGTGACGGCTTACACGATGGCGAGCTGGCCTGGGCGGTGCGCATCGTTGGCGCCGACGAGGCCACCGAACGTTTCTGGTTTTGAGGGAGAGGACGGGAATGGCCAAGGGTGTGATCGTACCGAAGCAGTTTCAGCCTGCACTGCCGCAGGATCGCTTCATTGTTCAGGAAAAGCCGGGCGACGAAGCGGTCGAAATGGATGTCCTGTTCGTGGGCGCGGGCCCGGCCGGTTTGGCCGGCGCGATCGAACTCGCACGACTGGTTCAAAGGGACAACGAGAGCGGCGGCGGCATTGGTGAAGTAAACATCGGCGTGCTCGAGAAGGCCGGCGCACTCGGCGAACACTGCCTTTCCGGCGCGGTCATCAACCCTGTCTCGCTGCGCGCGCTCTTCCCTGATCTCGAGGATTCAGACTTTCCGTTCCGCGCACCGGTGACGGAGGAACGCGTTTACCTCATGACCGAGGGCAAGTCGTTGCGCCTGCCGACGCCGCCGACGATGCGCAACCACGGCAATTACATCGGATCGATCTGCGAACTCGTGCGCTGGCTGGGTGAACAGGCGGAACGCCTCGGCGTGAACGTGTTCACCGGCTTCCCCGTCGAGTCACTGCTCGCCGACGGCGATCGCGTCCTCGGCGTGCGCACCACGCCGACCGGCCTGAACCGTGATGGCCAGCCCGGTCCAGGCTTCGAACCGGGCACCGACCTCACGGCGAAGGTCGTTGCGCTCGCGGAAGGCACACGCGGCCCGATTTCGCAGGCCTACATGAAGTGGCAGAACATCACGTCGGAGAACCCGCAGATCTTTGCGCTTGGCGTGAAGGAGATCTGGGAAACGAAGAAGCCCCTCGACGCGATCATTCACACACTCGGCTGGCCGGTTCCGAACGATGCATTCGGCGGCAGCTTCATGTATCCGCTCGAGCCGAACCTCGTCGCACTCGGCATTGTCGTCGGTCTCGACTACCACGACCTGCACCTCGACGTGCACACGCTGCTGCAGCGCATGAAACATCACCCGCTGTTCAGGCAATATTTGGAAGGCGGCGAGTGTGTCGAGTGGGGCGCAAAGACCATCCCCGAGGGCGGCTACTACGCCCTGCCCTCGCGCAAGAGCGGCAACGGTGTGCTAATGCTCGGCGATGCGGCAGGCTTCGTCGAAGTCGCATCGCTCAAGGGCATCCACTACGCCATTCAGAGCGGTATCTACGCTGCCCGCGCCATCTTCGATGGCCTGAAGAAGGGCGACACATCCGCGGCCAGTCTCGCCGCCTACGATCGCATGGTCGACGGCAGCTTCATCCGCGACGACCTCTATCACCGTCGCAACATGCGCCTCGCATTCAAGGACGGCTTCTACGTCGGCGGCTTGAAGGCAGCGTTGATGACGCTCACGAACGGTGCGGTCCCGTCCGGAAAGATTGAAAGCGACGAAGATGCGGAAGAGCCGCGCAGAATCGACGATGGTGCGCCGAAACCGACCGGCGGTCCGCTCACGATCCGCAAGCTCGACGCGGTCTTCAAGGCCGGCAATGCAACCCGCGACGACATTCCATCGCATCTAATCGTAGGCAAGGATGTGACGCCGGAAGTTGCCACGTTCTACGCGCATATGTGTCCGGCGGGTGTGTACGAGCGCGAAGGCGACAAACTGATCGTCAACGCGCCGAACTGCATTGATTGCAAGGCGACCGACGTACTCGGTCCCCGGTGGACCCCTCGTGAAGGCGGAAGCGGACCCAAATACCGGAGGATGTAATGCGTCCCGTTCGGCTGGCGGTTTCAGTTGCCGCAATGCTGCTGCTCACGGCAGCTTCCGTTGCGGCACAGACAACGATCGTCCTGGTGCGACACGCAGAAAAGGAGGCCGAACCCGCCGCCGATCCGCCGCTCACCGCGGCGGGAAATGCGCGCGCCGAACGACTGGCGGAATACCTGAAGGACGCCGGTGTGGACGCGATCTACTCGACGCCCACCGCCCGAACCCGTACGACAGGAAAGCCGCTGGCCGATCGCCTGAAGCTGCAGATCACCGAGACCCCGTTGCAGGGCAGCCTGCCTGCTTTTGCACAAAACATGGCCGCCAAACTTCGCGAACACCGCAACCAGACCGTGCTCGTTGTCGGCCACAGCAACACCCTCGGCCCGATGATCGAGGCGCTCGGCGGGCCAAAGATCCCGCCCATCGCCGACGAGGAGTATGACAACATCTTTATCGTGACGATTGGGACAGACGGACAGGCGAGCTTGCTGCGCGCGCGGTTCTAGGAACAGGGATCAGGAACAGGTATTGGGGCGAGAGGGTGTTAATGGTTCTGTTTTCACAACATAAGCAGAAGCATCGCCTCGCCTGCCCGCCCCAATACCCGTTCCTGACCCCTGTTCCTCGCGCAGAGACGCAGAGGGGCCGGTAACGAGACTGTTACCGGCCCCTCTGCGTCTCTGCGACTCTGCGTGATTACAGCTTCTTGAGTTCTTCCGTGAGCCGCGGCACAACTTCCGTCGCATCACCGACGATCCCGTAGTCGGCAACCTTGAAGATCGGCGCTTCGGGATCCTTGTTGATCGCAACGACGGTGCGTGCGCTGCGGATGCCGGCCAGGTGCTGCATCGCTCCGGAAATGCCGATCGCAAAGTACAGCTGTGGCGCGACGGTTTTGCCGGTCTGACCGACCTGCTCGCCGTGCGGACGCCAGCCTGCATCGACGACGGCACGCGATGCGCCGAGCGCGCACGTATGGCCGATGGCATCACGCAGATCCTCGAGCAGGTGCCAGTTCTCCGGCCCCTTCATGCCGCGGCCGCCGCTGACGACGATCGGCGCTTCGCCGACATCGACCTTCGCGCCGGCGGCAGCGCGCACTTCACGAACCTTCACGCGCTGTTCGACGCTCGGAACCGCGACCTGCTCAACGGCACCGGCGGCGGGCCGCTCCTGTGGACGGAACACGTTTGGCCGGATCGAAACCATGCCCGGCGTCGCGTCGAGCGTGACCGTTGCGAGTGCACGGCCCGCGTAAACAGGACGCTTCACGGTGAGTTTGCCGCCATCGAACGCGACGCCGATCGCATCGGCTGCGAGCGGCACATCGACCTTCGCCGCAACGCGCGGCGCAAGGTCCTTGCCGATCGAACTCGCACCAAACACGATCGCGACGTAGTCGCCCTTCTTCGCAACGTCCGCGATCAGTTGCGCGAGCACATCCGGCGCGTACTGCTTCAGCGCATCGGATTCGGCAACCAGAAGTTTCGCGGCACCGAACTTCGCGAGGCCGGAGGCTGCGCTGCCGATGCCGGTCGAGCCGGCGACGAGCACATCCACCTCGGCACTCGCGGCTTCAGCCAGCGTGCGTGCGGCGGTCACGATTTCATCGGAAAGTCGGCGGAGCGCGCCATCGCGCTGTTCCGCAACTGCAAGGATGCGTGGCATCAGATCACCTTCGCTTCTTCGCGCAGTAGTCGCACCAGTTCCGGAACCGCGTCGGCACCCTGACCGACGATCTTGCCTGCTGCACGTTCCGCTGGCGGCTGCAGCGACAACACGCTGATGCGCGCATCGCCCAGCTTTGCTTCCTTCTCCTCCAGCGGCTTCTTCTTCGCCGCCATAATGCCCTTCAGCGACGGGTAACGCGGCTCGTACTTGCCCTTCGTCAGCGTCACGACTGCCGGCAACGGCGCTTCCACGATTTCGACGCCACCCTCGATCTCGCGGTGGCAAACGACCTTGCCGTCCTCGAACTCCATCTCCGCTACCACGGTGATGCACGGCAGCCCGAGCAGTTCCGCGACCATCGGACCGACCTGCTGCTGGTCGTCATCAATGGCCTTCATGCCAAGCAGGACCAGGTCCGGGTTGGCGCCGCGGATTTCCTCGGCGAGCGCACGCGCCGTCGCCAGGCCATCCATGGTCGGCTGCCCCTTCAGCAGTACCGCCTTGTCCGCTCCCATGGCCAGCGCCGACCTCAGCTGTTCCGCCGCACCCGCCTCGCCGACACTCACTACCGTCACTTCGCCCGAACCGGCCGCTTCCTTCTGACGCAGCGCCGCCTCGATCGCAAACTCGTCGTACGGACTGATCACGTACTTCAGGCCGGCTGGATCAATGCTCTTTCCATCACCGGCGATTTTGATACGCGCTTCCGTGTCCGGAACGCGCTTGATGCACACGTATGTGTTCACAGGTTCCTCTGGGTAAGGCACTGTTTTGTGGGGGCAAAACTAGGGGAAAAAACCGTACCGGACAAACGTCCGAACGGACTTTTCAGGAACGGGGGTCAGGAACAGGTATTGGGGAGCGAGGGCTGTTCAAGGCAGCGATCTCCCGGAACGAACGGACTTCAGGAACAGGGGTCAGGAACAGGTATTGGGGAGCGAGGGCTGTTCAGCGGAGCGATCTCCCCGGAACGGACTGCGCTCACGAACAGGGTGCGTGAGAGCGACCGCCGTTGCGGAGATCTCGGCCTGCTGCAGCATAGAACAGGTTCGAGGCTGTCTCGGCATAAATCCTCGCGCCCCAATACCTGTTCCTGACCCCTGTTCCTAGAACCGCACAGGCGTCCGCCAGACCAGGCCGTGCCCGGTATCGGCGATGTAGAGGAAACCCTCCGGGCTGGCCACGAGCCCGGTCGGTTGATTGAGAGCCGTTTCGGCGGCCGCGCGGCCGTTGCCGTTGAAGGCTGTGGCGCCGGTGCCTGCGAACGTTGAAATCCGACCGGTGGCGAGTCCTACGGCACGGACACGGTGATTGCCGAGTTCGCTGAAGAAAAGTGTTTCGCCGTCGGGTGCGACGGCCATCGCCCAGGGAATGAAGAGGTTCGCCTCCAGGGCCGGGCCGTTGTCGCCGGAGAATCCGGCGACACCCGTGCCCGCCAGCGTCTGTATCGTGCCGGCGACGAGGTCGACGGTGCGGATGAGGTGGTTGCCCGAGTCGGCGATGTAAAGGGTGTTGTTGGCGATGGTGATCCAGCCCGGCGCGTAGAGCTGTGCAGAGGTGGCCGGGCCGCCATCGCCGGCGCGGCCTGCGCTTCCCGTTCCGGCAAAGGTGCGCAGTATGCCGTCTGCGCCTACCACGCGGATGCGGTTGCTTCCCGACTCGGAGATGAACACGCGACCGTCGTCGCCGACGGCGAGACCGGCCGGCCCGGTCAGACTGGCCTGCGACGCTGGTGTGCCGTCCGGCGTGAAGCCGCCCGTACCGGTTCCGGCAAAGGTGGAAAGCGCGCCGCTCGTCGCGTTCATGCGCCAAATGCGCTCGCTCTGGTTGTCGGCGATGAGAAGATCACCACCGATCATAACCATCTGATGCGGCCGCATCAGGCAGTTCCGTGGCTGCGTGAAACACGGCGTGCTGCGGTGAAGCACGCGTGCGCGGCCGTTCGGTTCGACGCGCACGAGCTTGATCGATTGATCGCCAATAAAAACGGTGCCGCTGTCGTTCACAGCCACGCCGATCGGACGGTCGAGACGCATCATCACGCCCACCGTGTCGATGCTGCCGAAACCGGACTGCGGCACGCCGGCGACAATGCGCATGAATCCGGGCAGGTCACCGATGACGAGGAGCGGCTCACCGCACGCGGCGAGGCCGACGCTCAACAGGAGCAGGCATAGGTAGCGCATGTGAAGTCCTTGTCAGCGGGTGAACGGCACGATCCAGATGTCGGCGTTGCGCGGTTGAACCATTCGCGCAAACGCGAGCAACCGTCCGTCGGCCGACAGTGCGGGCTCTCGCCCTGCCAACGTTTCATCGATTCTGCGCGGCGCGCCATTCACGGGCACTTCCCAAAGGAAGCCATCACCTCGACTGACCACGACGCCGCGACTATCTGGCGTCCACGCCGGCGCGTACCCCTCGCCGAGTTCGCGCAATCCGGTTCCGTCCGGCCGCACGAGCCACAGTCTCGGCACATGGCCATCGCTCGAAAACACGGTCCGGTCGTACGACTCTGCGATCGGGCCGGTCTGGGAGTAACACGTGCAGAAGTCGGTGACCGGCGGTTCGCGGAACAGTTTCGAAAACGCGATCCACTGCCCATCCGGCGACCACGCCGGAAAAACACCATCGTCTGATCCGGGCACTACCGAAACCGAGCCGCCAACCGTCCACACGTACACGTTCAGGCCGTCACTGAAAGCGAGCCGGCCGCCATCCGGCGAGAACGACGGCCGGAAGACCTGATCGCGGTCGCGCGCATATCGTACGTGGAACGGGTGTGTGCGAAGCAGGTACACCAGCGACCGGCCGGAAGGATGATGTCCGATGAAGCGTTCGTGACCATCGATCGGGATGTCGAGCGTTGCCTCGGTAACCTTGGCGTCGGCAAGTCTGCGCACGTGCAGCCGCGCGCCCCGAAGGTGTGGAATCGAGCTGCGGTCGATCAACTCGACATCGTTGCAAACAATTCTGCTGCACGTCGTGAGGTTGGACGTATCGGTGACCTCGACCATTGCAATGGTACTGCCGTCACGCGAAAGGGCGGGTGCACCAAAGCGTTTCGGCAGGGCACTCGTCAGTTCCTGATCGGGCAGGAGTGCACGTGTGACCGGACCGAGACGATGCATTGCCGCGATCCATTCGTGCGCACGCGAGACGGTGGGCTGGCCCGATGTAGCGTAATAAACCGAATCGCCGTTCCACACCGGCACGCGATCATCACGAACGTTGTACGTCAGCCGAATCGTTCCGCTGTCCGGTTGCGGCCCGCGCACGTTGTATTCAGGCACCGAAGCGGCATCACGGCAGCCTGCGATCAGGGCCGCGAGAACGAGAACGCGCGCGCGCATCAGAACACCACCTCGACGCCGAGCCGGATCTGCCGGCCTTCGCCATAGAAGAGAGACGGATCGTAGCGATCGATTGCAGCCGCGGTGCGCGCGGTGCGAAACTCCGAAGCGGTGATCAGGCCATCGCCATCCAGATCGATCGTGCGGGTGTAATCCGGTGATTCCCGCGGAATCGGATCCACCGGCGGACTCATGCCGTTGATCATTGCCTGCACTTCATTGTAGCCCGGTGCGAGAGAGCCGTTGTTTCGAAGTGCAACGATGTTGCGGCGATCGAAGATGTTCCGGCCGTCCGCAACGACGCGCAGCGTGCAGCGGTCGCACGACGGCACACGTGCAAACTCCCAGCTCGCGCGCAGGTCCGCCGTCCAGTTCCACGGCAGGTAACGATCGACCTCGCGCCGCCCACTGACCGTATCGGTCCGGAAGAGCGGATAGCCGCTCTGGAACGTACTCGTCAGTGCAGCGGACCACGGCGTTTCCGCGCCGGCGGCTCTTCCGGCAAACAGCGCGACATCGGCGGAATGTCGGCGATCAAACGCGAGCGGCAGTTCGGTGCGCGCCGGATCACCCGTTACCAGGGTGTCGGAATCCGTTCCGGTCGTCAGCCCATTCGCCTTCGACAGTGCGTATCCCGCGCGCCCGCTGAAAATGCGCCAGCGCGCGCGCAAGGATGCTTCGACGCCTTGCACCGACCCGTAGTCGCTGGCCGAAAAGCGTCCGTTCGTACCGAGATCGCCAGGACTGATGCTGCCGCTGACAACGTTGTCGAGATTCTTGCGGTACGCCGTCACCGCTCCCGACAGGTTGGGGTTGAAGAGGTGACTGAGCCCGACCTCATAGGACGAACCCTGCTCGAAGGCGAGGTTCGGGTTGCCCTGTCGCCGTACATCCGTGCGCAACGAATCGCCGATCGTGGAGTCGAGGAAGTATTGGAAGTCCGGTGGCTGCGCGACACGACCGAAATTGAAGCGTATCGCGGTACGGCCGTCCGTACCCGGCAGAGGGAACGCTGCACCCACCCGCGGCAGCAGCGAAACCTTCCAGGTGCTTTCGAGTTCAGGGGTGAGAAAATCACCGCGATCCTCCCGGAACGTGATACCCGAGCGGAACGTTTCGACACGCATGCCGAACTGGAAATGCATGCCGTCCCTCGTCTCGATGTCGGCTTCGGCGAATCCGCTCAGCAGCGCCGGGAAGAAGCGCGCGAAGTTCGGCATGGAGCCCGCCAGATGCGCGAACGCGCGCTCATACGTTTCCACGCGGTACAACTTGGAAGACAGACCTGCGCGGTACACGCTCCCTGCATCGTTGAAATGCGCAGCACTCAGATCCGTCGCGAACAGGTCGGATCGCGTCCAGTTCGCCAATGCCGGTGTACCGGCCGTGTGAAAGAGCCCGCGCGCAGCCGGACCGAACGGAGAGCCCGTCGTGCCGCCGGGCGTGATGTAGCCCGGCACTGCACCACCCGATGCAAGCTGCTCGTCGATGCCGGAGCGAACGAAGTCTTCGCCAATGAACTCGAACGGCTCGGGGCTGAAGCCGCCGATCCCGCCACGAGCATCTACAGCACTCGATTCGACCGCACCCAGGTAGCGGTCCATGCGCATGAGCGCCGT
>Ga0255338_1005062_pt1 | contig 12637 bp, 15 predicted proteins | sample MeOH1_35cm_T4_19_FD_203715 | JGI IMG/M metagenome (GOLD analysis project Ga0255338, IMG submission 203715) | Sandy soil microbial communities from University of British Columbia, Vancouver, Canada - MeOH1_35cm_T4_195 | ecosystem: Engineered > Artificial ecosystem > Sand microcosm > Unclassified ...
AGGATATAATCCTGTAGGTTACCCTCCAGTGCTTTTTAAACTCATTAAAGTCATGTTCCCTGACTTAAAACTCCAAAATAAGAAAGTATTTACCAAATTACTCAAAGCCTATCCTGGATTATTTAAAACAAGTAATTATGCTTAAAATTAGTGCATGTCTGATCGTAAAAGATGATAGTGAATTTGAAAGTCTTGTAAAGGCTTACAATTCCCTTTACAAATACGTTGACGGAATTTATATAACTACGACTGGGAAGAGTGAACAAATAAATGAGTACTTTAAAGACAAAGTACATCTTTCTCATTTTGAGTGGGTAGATGACTTTGCAGCAGCCCGTAACTTCAACTTTTCCCAAGCCCCTAAGGATACAGACTTTCTCTTCTGGATGGATGCAGATGATATATTAGTCGGTGGTGAACAGCTTCAAAAACTCGCACAAATGAGTCAAAAGTATGGTAAAGATGTCATCTTCCTTCCTTATTGGTATGGGTGTTCATTTAAGGGAGAGCCAAGTCTTGAGACGATGGTAGATATTGAAATTACCCAGATGAGGGAAAGACTACTTCGTCCTGGTGTAACCACATGGAAGGGACGCCTCCACGAAACTCCTGTACCCGTAGAAGGAGCTAAGAACGTCTATACAAGCGTTGCGTATACAAGCACACCAAAGGTTGAGGGGGAATTTTCCCTCGCTATTCTCCATACCGCAACAGCAGAAAATCTCCCACCAAAGATGGAAAGAAACAAAAGAATCCTTGAACTTCAGCTTGCAGACGAACGAGCCAAAGGCGAAGCAGATCCTAGAACTCTTGTTTATTTAATGAAAATCTATACAGAACTTGATAACAAAGAGGACTGGATCACGTGTATCAAAATGGGTGAGGAATATCTAAGTAAGTCAGGCTGGAACGAAGAGAGGGGCACGGCGTGGGAACAAATGGGGGTTTGTTACGGACTCTTAGGTGATGACCGCAAAGCAGCTAATTGTTTCATCAATGCAATAGGAGAATGGCCCCATCAGATTATCTACTACTTACGACTTTCAATAGCTCTTTTTCAGTTAAAGGACTACGAAGCAGTTAAGCACTGGATGGGGATAGCTGCGAATATGGACATGGATAAGAGGCTCACTTCGGGCACTACTAATTATAAAGGGATTAAAGTGATGTTCGCAAAGTTACTTTTAAACATGAATTACCACGCTGAACGGGACACAAAAAAAGCTCTTGAGGCAGCAACTATGTTGTACAAAGAAGTTCCAAGCGAAGAGAACAGACAGCAAATGTTGTATTTACAAGATATTAACGACCTAAATGATGCATGTGCGAATGTGGATAAATTGACTGAATATCTTGACTCTATTGGGGATGAGGAATCTATCATCAAAATTTTAGACTCCCTACCTTTAGCTATCACCTCTCAGCCCTTCTCACATAAGATCAGACAGAAAGTATCTAAGCCCCGTGTATGGGCAAATAATGAGATTTGTTACTTTGCTAACTTCGGCGGGAAGTTCTTTGAGAATTGGTCAGGTAAAACGCTTGAAACAGGTATCGGAGGCTCAGAGACAGCAGTTATAGAACTTTCAAAGGAGTGGACAAAATTAGGCTACAAAGTAACAGTTTACGGAGATCCAGGACAGGAAAGAGGAGACCATGACGGAGTGACGTATTTACCATATTATGAATTTAACCCACGTGATTTTTTCAACATTTTCATTCAATGGAGAGGGTGGCAGTTAGCTCCACAAATAAAAGCGAGAAAGTTCTTAGTTGATTTACATGATATTTACTCAGTAGTTGATCTTAAGCCTGAACACTTGAATAGCCTCGATAAATTGATGGTTAAAAGTCAGTATCAACGAGGACTCGCACCGACTGTACCAGATGAGAAGTTTTTGATTGTGAGCAATGGGATAAGGGCATGAAGAAGTGTTGTCGATGCAAAGAAAAGAAACATTTAGAAGAATTTTATAAGAATCGTTCCAAAAAAGATGGTCGTGTCGATTATTGCAGACCCTGTATGAGCATTCTTGATAAAGAAAAATATATTAAAAGACAAGACTGGGTTAAAAAATACTATCAAGATCATAAAAAAGAGATTAAGAAATATAAAGCAAAATGGTATCAAAAAAAGAAGAAAACATATGAGACATCATAAATTAATATATAGTTCATCACCAGACAGAGGACTTGATATCCTTCTAAAGATGTGGCCTACAATCAAGGCTAAATTTCCTGATGCAACCCTTGATGTGTGTTATGGATGGAAGGTCTTTGACATGATGACCGTGAACAACCCAGAACGTCAGGAGTGGAAGAAGAACATTATGGAGCAGATGAAAACTGATGGGATCACAGATCATGGCCGTATCGGGAAAGAAGAACTAAGAAAGCTTCGTAAGCAGTGTGGTATCTGGGCTTATCCTACGTACTTTACTGAAATAAACTGTATCACAGCTCTTGAAATGCAAAGAGATGGGGTAGTACCTGTCACAATGTCATACGCGGCTCTCAAAGAGACTGTAGGGGCAGGAGTAAAAGTAGAGGGAGATATTTACGACAAAGAAACACAAGACGAATACTTGAAGCAACTTTTAGCTTTAATGGGTGATGAGGAGAGATGGAAAGCAGAGCAAACTAAAGGTATTGAGTTTGCTAAGGACTACGACTGGTCTGTAATCGCTAAAAAGTGGGCGGATGAATTTATTAAACGAGAAGAAAAGATAAAAGTCTCAATCATCACTCCAACCAATCGTAGGGGTTTCTGGAATATTATGGCTGATAATATCGCTAATCAAACTTACAAAAATATAGAATGGATAATTGTAGATGATTATAAAGAAAACCGTGAGGCTATAGCGAAAGAATACGCTAAGAAATATAACTTAGATATTAAATACTACCGTGGCAAACCTCATAAAATAAAGCGTAATTACGCGCTTGTTAATGCAAACAATACAGGTATGCAGATGGCATCAGGTGAGCTCATGGTTATCCTTCAGGACTTCGTACTCATGCCTGAGACGGGAATTGAAGAGCTTGTCATAGTCCATAGAAACAATCCTAACGCTCTTATCGCACCTGTAGACGTATATCACGCTCCGAAGATCAAACCTGATACAGAAAAAGAAGATTGGTTCAATGGAGAACTAGATGTTAAGGGCGAGTTCATGCGTAAAAATGCTCGCGTAGTCAATCAAGGAGTAAGAGAATCAACTAATCCCTATGAATTTGAACAGAACTATGGTGCGATTCCTACGCAAATAGCACGAAGCTTGGGTGGATGGTGGGAGTTTATGGACTTTGGACTTGGATTTGATAACACTGCTATGGCTTTCAGAGCCCTTACAGCAGGGTTTAAGTTAATAGTGGATGATACGAACATCGCAACGTGTATTGACCATTGGAACGCACTTGAGGGCACTCCTGAACATGGTCTCAAAAGAGAAAGAAGACTTAACGATCCACAATATATCTGGATGATGCAAATGATGGAGGATGGAAAACTACCTTTAGTCAGAACACAGAAGATAGACGATCAAATCGATCTCACCTACGAAATGCCTGAAGACTTACCAAAAGGAGAGGAAGTTAACTGGATGCGAGCACATACACAGGAATTTGTAACCGAATGGCTTGAGAGATATAAGGAGGGGTTTAAATGAAAAAAGTATTAGTAACAGGGGCATCGGGACTTATTGGCACTAACTTAGTCGATGCTTTATTGAGTCAAGATGAAGGTTGTGATGTATTTGAAGTATCTCGAAAAGAAGGGTGTGACTTACTTGATAAAGATTTAACAAAACAAATAATTGAAGATTTTAAACCAGATGTCGTATATCACCTCGCAGCCAACGCAGCGGAAGCAAGAGGTCAAATCAGTCCAATAGATATGACCGAGAGAAATCTCAACATCTTCTTAAACGTATTAGTTCCTTCAATCAATGCTGGGGTAAAAAGATTTATCTACACATCCTCAGTAGCGGTATATGGTGAAATAGGCGTCCCGTATAGCGAAGATGATATCCCTAATCCTAAAGATGTTTATGGAGTAAACAAATTAGCCTCAGAACAAATATTAAAGATTCTCTCGAAAGTTCATAACTTCGACTACACGATCTTCAGACCGCATAACGTCTATGGTCCTCATCAGGACATGAGTAATCCATACAAAAATGTTGTAGCTCTTATTATGCGTAACTTAATTGAAGATAAAGAAATCACTCTCTTTGGTGAAGGTAAGATGAAGCGAGCCTTTTCGTATGTTGATGATGTGGTAGATGTATTGGTAGCTGGAATGAGTGATGAATTTAAAAATCAGACGGTTAATGTCGGATCAACTTTGGAGACTGATATAGCGACACTTCTAAAAAAGATTGAAAAGATCGCAGGAAAGAAAGCAAAGGTTAAAAATCTTCCAGCAAGACCTACTGAGATCTGGAACTTTCTTGCTTCACATAAAAGACAAGGAATGCTATTTGATTATCATGAAACACCTCTTGATGAAGGTTTACAAAAGACATGGGAGTTTATCACGCTTCCCAAAATTAAAGAACAAGAGAATGAAATTAATAATATATCTCAAGACATAAAAATAATTGATCCAGAAGATGCTTATTATTTTACAAATAGGAAGGGAAAATGAAATTTACACCAGTTAAAGATCGTATTCAATATGGAGGAGCCATGCTTGGACTTGAAGAAGTCAAAGCCGTTATGGACGTAATGCTTTCAAATAGTGGTACACGTTGGACAGTAGGGCCCGAATCAATAGCTTTTGAAAAGGAGTTAGCGGAAGTAACAGGTGCTAAGCACGCTGTGGTGGTTAACTCAGGATCTTCAGCCCTTCTGGTGGCAATAGCGGCATTAAAACTACCGAAGGGCTCGAAGATCATTATTCCAGCGTGCAACTTCCCAACAGCATTTAACGCAATTCTTCAAAACTATCATGTACCAGTTGTTGTTGATTCTGAGCTCTCTACATTTAACATGGATCTCGATGAAGTAAGAGCCGCCTTAGAAGAGCATCCTGACGTGAGAGCCGTGATAGCTGTTAATATTGCCGGAAATCCGGTAGATCTTATTAAGCTCCGTGAAATTGTAGGGGAGAGAATTATAGTACTTGATGACTGTGACGGCTACGGAACGACGATAAATGATAAGTTTGTTGAAACGTATGCCGATATCTCATGCGTGTCCTTCCACGCAGCACACATCATCACAACAGGCGAGGGCGGTGCTGTAATAACAGATAATCCAGATTATGCAGCAAGAGCTACAAAGTTAAGAGAATGGGGTAGGGCTTCGGGAACGGATAAGGTCTATGATTACCCAGGATTTCCTAACGACTACAAAGAACGATATGTCTACGAAGAAATAGGCTGGAATGTAAAACCCCTTGAACTTCAATGCGCTATGGGTAGAGTGCAGCTTAAAAGACTCCAAGAGTTTAAAGATGCTCGGAGGTTAAATCATCACAGGCTTGATAGAGCGTTTGTAGATTCCAAACAATTCCAAACACTTGGACACCTTCCTAATTCAGATCCTTGCTGGTTTTCATTTCCTTTGCTTTTGAAAAATGATAATCGTGGTAAAGTAATGCAAACCTTTGAGGATGCAAATATTGAGTGTAGGACTGTATTCTCAGGCAATATTCTACGACATCCAGCCTACAAAGACATAGAGATTATTCAGATAGGAGATCTTAAGAATGCAGATATCATTATGGCTCGCGGAATGTTTCTTTCTTGTCATCCAAGTTTAACTATAGAGATGATTCAGCACATATCAGATGTGGGCAATAGAATATGACATATAAAACATGGTACGAAAAAAACAAAGCAAAAAGACATCAATATTACCTCGATCATAAAGAAGTATATCTTGAGAGGGGTAAGTTGTGGAAGAAAAATAACCCTGAGAAAGTAAAAGCTCAGAGAAAAAGACATAGATTGAGAAAGAAATATGAAAATACCTAAGAAAATAAAAGTTGGCCCATTAACTTACGAGGTTTTTGTTTCTAAAGATGTTACAAATGAAGGAGATTGTTGGGGCAGCACTCATTACAGAACGCAAAAGATTTTTCTTACCCCAGATTCAAAAGAGGATCATAGAGAAGAGACTTTCGTACATGAGTTACTTCATGCATGCTTAGAAACAAGTGGGTTAAATTTTAGAATTGAAGAAAAAGACAAATATCCTTCAGCCGAAGAAATTGTTAGAACAACAGCAACTATTTTATATCAAGTTATTAAAGACAATCCTAAAATATTCAAATGATTACTTATTACCGCCTTTGTGGCATCCCATCAACAAATCCCTCCCCTATCTTCCAAGAAGATAAATTTCGTCTCAATAAACTTTGTCTTAAATCTTTCGTCAAAGCTTTTGAAAAGGTAAATCCTGAAATGGTATTTATCGCAGACTTTTGTGGACAGGAATACGAAGAATTAGTAAAAGAAGTTGTGCCCTTCAAGTACTTTTATCTTGCGACTAATATAGGAATCAATGAAACCTGTCTTTTACAGTACGAAATGGCGTCAAAACAAGACGATGATGTACTCTTTCAAGAGTGTGATTATTTATACTTACCCGATACAGGAGAGAAGTTTGTTGAAGCTATCAAGGAGTTTGGGCTTGTCAGTCCATACGATCATCCTGACTTTTACACTCGCTATGACATTCACCCTAAAGAAGTAGAACTAAAACTCTTTAATAACCATCATTATCGAGTCTCAAGACGAAATACTATGACTTTTGGAATGACAAAGGAAGTATTTGAAAACCAAAAGGAGAGGCTTAAGAAATATGGTTATCTCGATCATTGGGTTTGGATTGAAATGGCGACCCATGGGAACTATTTACATACGCCTATCCCAAGTTTTGCAACTCATATGGCGAAGGATTATCTCGCGCCAGCGATAGATTGGAGTAAATATTATGGAGTGTGAACATTTACTTATTGATCTTGGTGCTGGCAATCCTGACGAAGGGGAGATTCAAGAGCCAGGATACATTCTTCAGGACATAAAGCCTCATAAAAATATCCAATTAGTCTGTGATATTGAGGAGTTAGATAAACATTTAAAGCCTGGGCAATGCAAGAAGTTCCGTATGTCTCATGTTCTAGAACACTTTCCAACAGATAAAGTAGTGCCACTTCTTAAAATGCTGCACACACTTCTTGAGAAAGACGGGCAAATAGAAGTCCATGTACCAAACTTTAAATGGCACGCCTCACTTCTTTTACTTGAACAAGATGAGGACGCTATAAAATATGCTTTTGGTGGTCAAAAAGATGAGTATGATTTTCATAAGACTGCATTTACACAACATGTATTATTTAAAAAACTCAACGAAGCGGGATTTTCTATAGTTGATTTTAAGATAGATCAAAGTATCCATGTACTTGCTAAAAAAGATGAATCCTAATTTCCCAAAACCAACATATTCAGTAATCATGCTCATTTATCACCGTACGCAAGAATTGGTAGACATGGCAAGAGATTGTGCAGCTTCAGTTCGTCAACATTCAAAAGATTTTGAGTTTATTATCGTAGATAATGGCTCAACCGTAAGGCATGATTGGGAAAATGAATGCGATACTTATGTGAGGCTAAATGAAAATAAAGGGATTAGTAGGGGCTGGAATACAGGACTTAAACTCTCACGAGGAAGATATATCACAATAATAGGAGATGATATCTTAGTCCGCGAAGGATGGCTTGAGGCAATGAAAGAAGCCATGGAATTACCTAACGCTGGAGTAGTCAATCCTCATGTCGAACATCTACCCCCAGGAACAGGAATGGTCGAGAATTATAAATGGCCGTCTGGAGCGTGTTTTATGCTAACTCAAAAAACACTTAATAGAGTTGGATATTTTGATGAGGAGATTTTTCCTTGCAACACTGAGGATTGGGACTATTGGATCAGAGTATACAAGGCAGGACTTAAAATGTACCGTAACTACTCCATGACCGTCAGGCATAAAGAAGGACAAACCGTACATGCTTCCGATCTCTCAATCCATACACAAGGCTTATTAGAAAGATTAACAAAAAAATACGGATTTAATCCGGTAGATGTCTTTTGTGGTGATCGATCAATCTATGAGGCTATACAAAATAATTTTGCTACAGTTTGATATATTGCATTCCTCCTTTTCTCCTCCTGTATCATCTACTTAATATGGAAGATCAAATTAGTACACTTAAATCTATACGGGGAGGTCTAAACGACCAATACAGCGCAAAGCTTCTTTCAGGTGCAACACTCTCAGTACCAAAAGTAGGTACAGGTGTTCTTCATTCAGTAACCTATGGTAATCTTTCAGCTCCAACCTTGACAATTTATGATCGTGCTTCCGGATCTTCAGGTACAATCATTGCTATGTTTGACAATAACTTTCCACGTGGTACTTATGTTCTTGATGTCAATTTCACTCTTGGTCTTTCTGCTAGTTTCCAACCACAGGCTTCATCAGCAGCAGAGCCACTCGTTGTCCTCTCTTACAAGTAGTTGATAACCTCCGCTTCTCTCTCAATATACTCACACTATGGATATCGCTATTGTTGATCCTCAAGGGAATAAAGTAGAAAAACCAAATGAGCCTATTGTTTCAGAACATAACGCTACTTTTCCCGTACTTCCTGAAATACAAGTAGGTGCAGTAGGCGAAGCGATGGGACTTGAAGGAAGAGAACTTATCAAATATCGAGATGATATTGATACTATTATTGATTACCTCAGGACGAAATCAACAAATCTCAGTCCAGCAAATATAAGGTTTCTCATTCGTGAATTGGAAATAAAACTCGGTGCTCCCCCTGTCTCTGAAAAGAGAATTAAATTCGTCTCCCGTTATGCCTATTTATTAACTGAAAAAAGGAAACTAGACGGAGAGTTAAAACAATTTGAAACATGACAATTAATGATTATTACATTCAGTTATTTGGAAAAATAGCCATTCAAGATGGGAATGTTATCGATATGGCTGAGCATGGTCGAGTAGGAGGGGTTTCTACAGGGCAGGGAGTCAAATACGTTCAGGTTCTTGATTCGGCTGGTGATGTTGTGTCTTCTTTTGGCAGCTCAGGATCAGGATTGGCAACGGTAACAGTTATTCAAGGAACAACTCCTTGGCTTGTTACCATGGCTACTCAATCCATTATCGGGTATCAGGGTGGCACATGGACAGTTCAACCTGGTAATACTCCAAATACTACAGCGTGGCTAGTTACAATGGCGTCTATTTCTGGAAAATTTACTGGATGGGGAGGATCTTTGTCTGCTTTTCAAGGTGGAAATTGGAGCATGGGGGCTGTTGGAGGCTCGCTTACTGCTTATCAAGGATCAGCCCCATGGCTTATGACGATGGCAACACAGTCAGTTATTTCTTATCAAGGGGGGTCTTGGAGTCATGCAGGCATAGGAGGTTCAATATCTGCGTTTCAAGGTGGAAGTTGGAATATGGCTGCAATAGGAGGCTCTCTGTCTGCTGCTCAGCTTGGCACATGGACGGTACAACCGGGAAACACGCCAAATACAACCGCATGGTTGATGACACTTGCTACACTTCCTGTATTTGCCTCTCAAGCAGGGACGTGGGCAATTGCTTCTCTGCCTACTCTTTCAGTTTATCAAGGAACTAATCCTTGGACAGTAGCGCAGAAGTCATCTAGTGCTTTAACAACGCTTGTTTCTGGAGCTACGGGGAGTACTGTGCTTCTTTTAAATAATGCATCACGTATTGCAGCGAGTATTTATAACGACTCTACTTCAATTTTATACGTGAAGTTTGGTACAGGAGCGACAAGTTCATCATACAAGACTCCTCTTAATGCGAGCACATACTATGAAATACCTGGGGGATACACAGGGATTATCAGCGGGTTTTGGGCAACTCTAACAGGAAGTGCTCGCATATCGGAGGAGACGTAATGAAATCCCTACTTTTTATCACCCTATTACCTCTCATGTTCTTTATGGTATGGGCTACAAAATATTGTGAACAATGTAGGAGTAAATAATTATGGCAGTAGCAATTACAAATTTAGTACAAAACCAGGACGGAACAGATGATGCTGATTCAGTAGTCGCATCCGCTACATATACTGCTGGTAGATTATATCTCCTTACATTATGTTCAAGAACAGATGCTATTCAGCCTACAATATCTTCAATATCTGCACCTACAGGAAGCGGTATTGTATGGACTGAGATAGATCATTCAGATTTTGATGCATCAGGCTCAAGAAGGACATTATTTTTATTTAGAGGGGTTGCTAGTGCTACTGTAACTTCAGGCTTCACTATTACATGGGGACAGACTCAGACCGCTAAATCATGGAACGTTGACGAAATTACTGGTGCAGACATATCAGGAACTCAAGGATCTGGTGCTATTGTACAAGCTGTAAAAAATACAGGTGCTTCAGTCACATCACTTACTGTAACTCTCGCAGCGTTTTCAAGCGTTAATAATGCTACTTATGGTGCGTTTGGAAATGCAGGAGAAGGTGCATTATCCGCAGGAACAGGATTTACTAGATACGGTAATCAACAAGTAACAGGAGAATGTGGACTTGGAACTGAATTTAGGAGTGATAATGACACAAGTGTTGACATGAGTAATTCAACTATGGATATAGGAGGAATTGCTGTTGAAATTGCAGTAGCAGGGGGAGGGGGAGGAGAACCGACCCCAGTTACCTATTTCCCATGGAGTTCGCCATGGTTACCAAAAAGAATTATAAGAACGATGTAGTTGAATACCTCTCTCTGATATTTACTACTCTTGTTTTATGCGAACGCTTTTACAAATCTTAACAGATGCTAATGCTTATCTTGATCTTGAAGCAGCAGCACCGACCAGCACAGAGCTTGTTACAAGAGCAAATTATGCTAATCAAGCAGTGTGGGATGCGTCAGCAGTAGCTCAGTTTTCAGAGTTTCATCAAATATATGAAGTGTGTGTATCTAATAATGCCTCTGTTTCTTTACCCTCCCTTTTTAGAGAATTTGTTCTCGCACCAAAACAACAAGTAAGTGGTTCATGGGTAGATTTTGAGCAAATCCATCCACAAGAAAGATTTAATAAAGAATCTACTGACAAATATTGTTATGTCGTAGGTAATCCCTCTTCAGGATATACAGCAGTTTTTAACGGACTTACTGCGAATGCGACCATCTCAATGGATTTTCAACGCTACCCCTCAGGATTACTTACCTTAACTGATGTATGCGAACTTCCAGACCCAACCTATGTAACTTCTAAAGTAGAATCATATGTTCTGGAGTCTCGAAATAACGATAGATTCCCCATTGTAAAAGCAGAAGCAAATCAAAAACTTCTTAACATGGTAGGACGAGAAGCAAAAACTCCAGGAGGAGGAACGAATACTACTCCACGTCAAGGATCGGCAGCTTACTCGATTGGTTGATAACCTCTCCCTCTCCTGACATAAGGTGTCTTTATGGCAGCTATTGACACGCGCATTCCAGCATTTAAAAAACAGCGTGAACTTTCAGCAGAATGGGAAACATTTAGGAAGGGGCTTAATCTCTTACTTCGTCCAACAGAACTCGGACGTGATGAATACGCACAAGGGGATAATATTATGCTTATTGGTAGCGGTGTCCCTACGGGTCGATGGGGGACATCAACCTACTTTACAGTTAACAGTACAGGATCAATACGAGGATTTGGGACGTATAATAATATCGCCTCACAAACAAATGAAATCCTCGCCCTCTCAGATGAAGGGTTTGTTGTTAAAAAGAATGGGACAGGATCTACAGTTATTACGGGTCAGTCTTACCCCTCAGGATCAATCGTACGCATGGAGCAATTAGGAGGCTATACTTATCTAGTCTCAAAAGATGCGCCACTCACAAGATATAACGGAACATCATTCGATGTATTTGCAACAATAGCAGCTCCAACAATCGGGAGCGCAACGAATATCTCTGGTGCTTCTGGGTCATATGTGTGGAGTTGGGTTATCACCGCTTTAGGAGCAAATGGGGGAGAGACAAATCCTTCAAGTAGAATCTTACTTCCTAATCTACCACAGGATTTGACGCGAACGAGAGTAGATGTGTATTGGAGTGCTCCTTCAACAGCGACTCTCGCAGGGTATCAAATATATCGAGGCCTACCAGGAGACGAGACATTCCTCGCAGCCGTTGGAGCATCAACTACGATCTATGTTGACACAGGAAGCCCTTCTTCTCAAACAATTCTTGCACCTTTAACGAACACAACAGGCGGGATAAAAAGTGAATTTATTAACAAAGACCCCGTAGGAGATCGTCTTATTATGGTTGATAAAGATGATCCAACTAAGTTACTCATTGGGGGAAGATATCCAAATCACGCAAAGTTTAACTGGGTAGATGGGGGAGGATATGCGTATGTTGGTCCAGATGACGGATTTCCTATCACAGGATTTGAGGTGCAGCCTGGATCAAATAAGATAACCGTTTTTAAACCTACAGGATCTTATGTAGTAGAACTGCAAACACTTGCAGTTGGAAATTTTGTCATTTTAGATCCGCAAGTTGCTCCTGTTTCTACAGGTGTGGGGTGTACCAGCTTTGACACCATACAGGTAGTTGAGAACGACATTTT
>Ga0255338_1005063_pt1 | contig 12633 bp, 11 predicted proteins | sample MeOH1_35cm_T4_19_FD_203715 | JGI IMG/M metagenome (GOLD analysis project Ga0255338, IMG submission 203715) | Sandy soil microbial communities from University of British Columbia, Vancouver, Canada - MeOH1_35cm_T4_195 | ecosystem: Engineered > Artificial ecosystem > Sand microcosm > Unclassified ...
AACGAGAGCGGTGGGGCCGTTGGCACGCTCGATGGAGGCTGCCCAGGCCCGCACTGTCTCGGCACGGTCACACGGACGCCACACGTCGAGGCCCGGCATCAGTCTCAGCGTCGCGGTTTGCTCTACCGGCTGATGGGTGGGACCGTCCTCGCCGAGGCCGATCGAGTCGTGAGTGAGCACGAAGATCGAGCGCAACTCCATCAGGGCGGCCATCCGGATCGCGTTGCGTGCGTACTCGGAGAACATGAGGAACGTTCCGCCGTAGGGAATGAGTCCACCGTGGAGTGCGAGACCGTTCATGATCGCCGCCATGCCGAACTCACGGACCCCGTACGACAGGTAGTTTCCGCCGGATGCGTCGAGCGTCGAGCTGCCCGACCAGTTGGTGAGGTTCGAGCCGGTGAGGTCGGCGGAGCCACCGAAGAGCTCCGGTAGTGCCGGTGCCAACTGCTCCAACGCGAGCTGGGACGCCTTGCGGGTCGCCGTCGGGGGCGATTTGGACGATCGTTCGGCCTCGAGCGCGCGAGCGACCAAGTCATGCCAACCAGCGGGTAGCTCACCACGTGAGCGGCGCTCGAACTCGGCGGCCAGGTCGGGGTACGCCGTCCGGTAACGCTCGAACCGATCGCGCCACTCGTGGTAAACGAGTCTGCCCGACGGGCGGGCGTCCCAGGCTTCGCGCACCCGTTCCGGCACGGCGAACGGCGCATGGGGCCAGCCGATCGTCGCGCGCATCTCGGCGACCTCATCGGCACCCAGGGGTGCGCCGTGGACGTCGTGACTCCCACCCTTCCCAGGTGAGCCCATGCCGATCACCGTCCGGCAGCAGATCAGGGTCGGCCGCTCCACGTCGTCGTGGGCTTGCTTGAGCGCGACCTCGACGGCCTGTGCGTCGTGCCCGTCGACGTCTCTGATCACCTGCCATCCGTACGCGTCGAAGCGGGCCGGCGTGTCGTCGGTGAACCAACCCTCGACGGCGCCGTCGATGGAGATGCCGTTGTCGTCGTAGAAGACCACGAGCTTCCCGAGACCGACGGTCTTGCTGAGGGTTCCGGCGAGGGAGCAGACCTCGTGGGAGATGCCTTCCATGAGGCAGCCGTCGCCGACGAAGGCGTAGGTACGGTGATCGACCACGGTGTGTCCACGACGGTTGAACTCCAAGGCGAGCAATCGTTCGGCGAGTGCCATCCCCACCGCGTTTGCCAGTCCCTGGCCCAGTGGACCGGTGGTGGTCTCCACCCCGGGAGTGACGCCACGCTCAGGGTGCCCGGGCGTCATCGAGCCGAGCTGTCGAAACCGCTTCAGCTCCTCCATCGGAAGGTCGTAGCCGGTCAGGTGCAGCAATGCATACAGCAGCATCGAGCCGTGGCCGTTGGACAACACGAATCGGTCCCGGTCCGGCCAATCCGGTGACGCAGGGTCATGCCTCAGATGGCGCCGCCACAAGACCTCGGCGATCTCGGCCATCCCCATCGGCATGCCCGGGTGCCCCGAGCGCGCCTTCTCGACGGCGTCCACGGCGAGGGCTCGGAGGACGGAGGTCTCCGGCGTGTAGGTCATGCTCAGCCCACCTTCGACAGGGCCGCCTGCTGGCGACGTTCCATCAGCCGCAGGATGAGCGGCGTGAAGATCAGTTGCATCGCCAGCTCCATCTTCCCGCCTGGCACGACGATGATGTTCGGTCGCGACATGAACGAGTCGTGCAGCATCGAGAGCAGGTAGGGGAAGTCGATTCCGCGAGGATCGCGAAACCTGATCACGACGAAGCTCTCGTCCGCCGACGGGATGAACCGCGCGATGAACGGGTTGGACGTGTCCACGGTGGGGACGCGCTGGAAGTTCACGTAGGTACGCGAGAACTGGGGGCAGATGTGATGGACGTAGTCCGGCATCCGCCGCAGGATCGTGTCCATCACTGCTTCTTGCGAGTACCCGCGCTTTTCACGGTCCCGGGTTGCCTTCTGGATCCACTCGAGGTTGATGATGGGCACCACACCGACCAGGAGGTCGGCGTGCTGCCCGACGTCGATGCCGTCGGCGATCGCGGCGCCGTGCAGACCCTCGTAGAAAAGGAGATCACTGCGCTCAGGAAGCGGCTCCCAGGGCGTGAACGTGCCCGGATCCTGGTCGTACGGCGCCGCCTCTTCCTCGTCGTGCAGGTAGCGGCGCACCTGACCGCCGCCGGTCTCGCCGTACTCGCGGAACAGGCCCTCGAGCTCAGCGAGAAGGTTCGCTTCCGGGCCGAAGTGCGAGAAGTGATGCATCCCGCTGGTCTCCGCCTCGGCCATGGCCTCGCGCATACCGATCCGGTCGAAACGATGGAACGAGTCGCCCTCGACCAAAGCAGGCGTGATCTCCTCGCGTCGGAAAATGTGTTGGAAGGTGCGCGTCACCGACGTGGTACCAGCGCCCGAAGACCCGGTGACGGCGATCACGGGGTGGAGTGCGGTCATGTCCAGGATTCCCTTCAGAGCGTGCTTCGGAAGAGCGAGCGGGTGTTGAACAAGGAGGTGTCGAAGCCGTTGCCCGACTGGTCGAGACCGGCGGCGACGGATTGGTCGTACTCCGCGTGGTACGCGTCGATACGCAGGACTTCTTCGCGCGAGCCGAATGCGAGTGGTGCTCGCTGGTGCAACTCGTCCGGTACGACGTCGAGGACTCGCCGACGGCCGGTGGACGCCGCGCCGCCGGCCTGCTCGATGATGTACGCGATCGGGTTGCACTCGTACAGGAGCCGGAGCTTGCCCGGCCGGGACGGGTCCCGTTCGTCGGCCGGGTACAGGAAGACCCCGCCGCGAGCGAGGATCCGGTACGTCTCGGCCACCGCAGACGCGACCCAGCGCATGTTGAAGTCGCGCTCGCGTGGACCGGTGGCACCCTCGAGGCACTCGGCGACGTAGCGGCGTACGGGCGCTTCCCAGAACCGCTCGTTGGAGGCGTTGATCGCGAACTCCGAGGTCCTCTCCGGAATCGTCATCTGCGGATGCGTGAGGATGAACGCCCCGATCTCGCGATCGAGGGTGAAGCCGTCGACCCCCTCGCCCACGGTGAGCACGAGCATCGTCGCCGGTCCGTAGACCGCGAACCCGGCACACACCTGCTCGGTGCCCGGCTGGAGGAAGTCCTCGACCGTGGGAGGTCTCCCGGTCTCGGGTGCTCTGAGCACCGAGAAGATCGTCCCCACCGAGATGTTCACGTCGATGTTGCTGGAGCCGTCGAGCGGATCGAAGACCAGGAGGTACTTGCCCCGCCGGTACTCCTCGGGCACCGGGTAGATGTCCTCCATCTCCTCCGACGCCATCGCGGCCACGTGACCGGCCCACTGGATCTCGTTGATCATCACGTCGTTGGTGATCACGTCGAGCTTCTTCTGGACCTCGCCCTGCACGTTCTCGACGTCGGCCGATCCGAGTGCGCCGACGAGCGCGCCCTTGTTCACCTGGTTGGCGATCACCTTGACGGCGGTGGCAATCACGTTGAGCAGGCCCGAGAAGTCGCCCGTCGACTCCGGGTGCTTGTGCTCCGCCTCGATCGTCCAGCGGGTCAGGGTCTTCAGACCTCGGGGCATCGTCAGGCCTCCTTGTCGTCGCTCCGGCCGCCCACGGCGCCGGTGTGGAACAGTGAGCTTCCTTGTACGTCCGCGGCGGTGAGGGTGACCAGGTCGTCCCTGGTCAAGGGGTGCTCGAGCTCGACCAACCGCTTGGCCTGGCGGAGCCGGCAGCGCTCGATGGCGTTGCGAACGCTACGTGCGTTGGAGAACCGCGGTTCGCGCATCCGCAGCGAGAGGTACTCCGAGAACGCGGCTCGCCCGCGGTCGTCGAACCGGAAGTTCTCCTTCGCGACCATGAGGTCGGCGATTCGCACCAGCTCGTCGTGGTCGTAGTCGTCGAAGGCGATGTGGTGCGGGACACGCGAGGACAGACCGGGGTTCGCCGAGAAGAAGGTCTCCATCCGATCCTCGTACCCGGCGAAGATCACCACGAGGCTGGTCCGGTCGCTCTCCATCTCGGTCAGAAGGATCTCGATCACCTCCTGCCCGTAGTCGCGCTCGTTCTCCGGCCGGAACAGGTAGTAGGCCTCGTCGATGAAGAGGATCCCGCCCGCCGCCCGGGCGATCGCCTCCTTCGTCTTCGGAGCGGTGTGGCCGATGAACTGCCCGACCAGATCGTCGCGCGTGACGGTGTAGACCTTCGGGGACCGGATGTAGCCGAGCGCGTGCAGCATCTGCGCCATCCGCTGGGCCACGGTCGTCTTGCCCGTTCCCGGCCCACCGGTGAAGCTCATGTGCAGGGTCGGACGCGACGACGCGAGGCCGAACTGCTGCCGCGCACGGTCCACGAGAAGGAGGGCGCCGATCTCGCGCACCCGCGTCTTCACGGGCTCGAGGCCGACGAGCTCGTTCTCGAGTGCCTTCAGCGTCTCCTCGACCCGACCACCGACCTCAGCATCGTGCAGGTCCAGCTCGTCGTTCTCCCCGAGCAGCTCGACCGACTCACCCTCGTCGTCCGCAGCGCTGACGACCCGCGGTGCGGCAGCACCCGGCCGCTCCGAGCCGAACCGGGTAGGAGCGTCAGCCGCCATCGGTCGGCCCTCGAGTGTCAGCGCCCCTGACGACCACACCGTAGGTCTGGGTCCGGTCGCTGCCTTCGGTACGCGAGAGGACAAGGTCCGGCTCCACGTCAGGTCGCTGCACCAGGAACTGCATCCCGGTGGTCTGCCGACCGAGCGACGCGTCGTAGGCCAGAACGCGGACGTAGTGGCTGGGGAACGTGCTCCGGCACGCGTTGATCTCTGCCATCACGCCATCCGGCTCGTCGAGGTCGAACAGCGGCAGGCCCCACATCTCCCAGTAGACGTTGCGAGGATGCGGGTCCGAGCTGTGCTCGATCGAGACAGGCCAACCCTTGAGGAGGGCATAGCGGACCTGAGCCGCGACCTCGTCGTCGGTCAGCGGTGGCAGGTAGGAGAAGGCTCCGTAGCGCAGGTACATGGTCGGGCGTCCTTCCGGGCTTCAGGCGCTGGCCGTCGGAACGGCATCCGGCGCGTCGGTGGAGGTGTAGTCGAAGGTCACGTCACCCCAGGTCGCGAGTGCGACCTCCAGCGACCGGCAGTGCTCGGCAGCAGCGCGCAGGACGTCTGGCCCCTCGCGCAGCAGGTCGCGGCCCTCGTTGCGAGCCTTCACCACTGCCTCGAGGGCGACCCGGTTCGCCTCGGCGCCGGCGGCGATGCCGAGAGGATGCCCGATCGTGCCGCCGCCGAACTGCAGGATGACGTCGTCGCCGAACAGGTCGAGCAGCTGGTGCATCTGGCCCGCGTGGATACCGCCGGAGGCGACCGGCATGACGCCCGGCATGCTCGCCCAGTCCTGGTCGAAGAAGATGCCATTCGCGTGGTTGGTCGGGATGTGGTCGTCGCGGAGCGTGTCGTAGAACCCGCGAGTGGTCGCGGGATCGCCCTCGAGCTTGCCGACCACCGTGCCGGCGTGCAGGTGGTCGACCCCGATCAGCCGGCACCACTTCGCGAGGACGCGGAAGCTCACGCCGTGGGTCTTCTGCCGGGTGAAGGTCGAGTGGCCCGCGCGGTGCAGGTGCAGCAACATTCCGTTCTTCCGCGCCCAGTGCGACATCGACTGCATTGCCGTGTAGCCGATGGTCAGGTCGATCATCACCACGACGCTGCCGAGCTCCTTGGCGAACTCCGCACGCTCGTACATCTCTTCCATGGTCGCCGCGGTGATGTTGAGGTAGTGGCCCTTGACCTCGCCCGTCTCGGCCATGGCGCGGTTCACGCCCTCCATGCCGAAGAGGAACCGGTCGCGCCAGCGCATGAACGGCTGGCTGTTGATGTTCTCGTCGTCCTTGGTGAAGTCCAGGCCGCCGCGGTTGGCCTCGTAGATGACGCGGCCGTAGTTGCGTGCACTGAGCCCGAGCTTCGGCTTGATGGTGGCGCCGAGGAGGGGCCGGCCGTACTTGTTGAGGTATTCGCGCTCCATCACGATGCCGTGGGGAGGACCCTGGAAGGTCTTCACGTACGCGACCGGGATGCGCATGTCCTCCAGGCGAAGCGCCTTCAGCGGCTTGAACCCGAAGACGTTGCCGATGATCGAGGAGGTGAGGTTCGCGACGGACGCCTCCTCGAAGAGGTCGATGTCGTAGGCGATGTAGGCGAAGTACTCGCCCGGTCGACCAGGCACGTCGTCGACCCGATAGCACTTCGCCTGGTAGTGCGTGTTCGCCGTGAGCCGGTCGGTCCAGACGACGGTCCAGGTCGCCGTGCTCGACTCGCCGGCAACGGCTGCCGCCGCTTCGATGGGGTCCACGCCGTCCTGGGGTGTGACGCGGAAGACCGCGAGAACATCGGTGTCCTTGGGCTGGTAGTCGGGTGCGTAGTAGCCCATCCCGGCGTAGCTCTGGACTCCTGGATCCCAACGGTCCTTGGTCAGTTCTGCGGTCATGGCGGCCTCCGTGGCTGCGTGCGATCTCGGTGTCAGCGGGCGCTGATGTCTGGTGCATCACGCCAACTCTCGGCCAGCCGACACCTTTCACACAATTGATTCTTCGCTGCAAATACTTCAGTCTTTGCTGAGGTATCGTGGTGACCATGGAGCCCGCCCCCGACGTCAGTCAGAGCCGGATGCGCACCTTCCTGGCGGTCGCGGACACGGGCTCCGTGCGCGCCGCCGCCGCATCGCTCCATGTGACGGAACCGGCCGTGTCCACCGCACTCGGACAGCTCCGCAGAGTGCTCGGCGTCGACCTGGTCCGCCGCGAAGGCCGCGGTGTCCGGCTGACTGCGGCCGGCGAGGTCTACGCCGGCTACTGCCGCACCATCATGGGCCTGCTCGAGCAGGCGTACGCCGCCGTGCAGACCGCCGAGGAAGGACGCCTGCGCCTCGGTGCCGTCGCCACCGCGAGCGAGGTCGTGCTCCCACCTGCCCTCGGCGCCTTCCGGCGGCTGCACCCCAAGGTCGAGCTCAGCCTCGTCGTGGCCCCCCGCGACCAGCTCTTCGACCACCTCCGCCACCACGAGGTCGACCTAGTGCTCGGCGGCCGGCCTCCCCACGGTGCCGGCTTTGCTCTGCGAGCGACCAGGCCGAACACGCTCATCGTCGTCGGCGCACCCGGCGTCCATGCCGATCTGGCGCGCACGACGTGGCTCATGCGCAGTCGTGGTTCGGGACTGCGCGACACGACCCTGGGCCTGCTGAACCGCCTCGAGCTGGACCCGCCACAGCTCACCCTCGGGACCCACGGCGCGGTCGTGGCGTCGGCTCGCAGCGGCCTCGGGATCACCCTGGTGCACGCGGACGCCGTCGCTGGCGACCTCGATCGCGGCGACCTGGTCCAGCTCGACGTACCGCGGACGCCGATGGCACGGCCGTGGGTGGTGGCCACGGCGCCGGTGGCGCCGTCGACGGCCGAGCTCTTCATCACGCACCTGACCGATCGGGAGGTCATGGGTGCGTCGGCGTTTCACCCCGTCAACCGCCCCGCCGGGTGATCCGGGCCGACGTGCCCCGGTGTGACCATGGGTGACCCGTTCCCCGTGATCCAGAGGAGACCCATGCCCCGCCCAGCCGACCTGACCGTGGTCGCCAGCGCTCTAGTGTCGGACGAGCGCGGCATCCTCGCAGCCGACGAGAGCATCGCCACGATGTCGGCGCGACTCACCGCGGAAAAGGTGACGCCGACCCAAGCGAACCGTCGGGACTACCGGGAGCTGCTCCTGACAGCTCCCGGCCTGGAGGAGACGGTCAGCGGGATCATCCTGTGCGACGAGACCTTCCGCCAGGAGCTCAGCTCCGGTGAGGCGTTCCCGGCCGGCGCCCGACGCCTCGGCATCCTGCCGGGCATCAAGGTGGACACCGGCACCCAGCCGTTCCCGGGAGCCACGGCCGCGACCGTGACCACCGGGCTCGACGGGCTAGGCGACCGTCTCGCGGAGTACGCCGACCTGGGCGCCGCATTCGCCAAGTGGCGGGCGGTCATCGACATCGCGGATCCCGACGAGGCAGCGCTTGCGGCCAATGCCGAGGCGCTCGCGGAGTACGCCGCACTGTGCCAACAGCACGGCATCGTCCCGATCGTCGAGCCTGAGGTCCTCTGCTCGGGCGATCACGAGCTCAGCACCTGCGCCGAGGTGACAAGGATGGCGCTCGCCCTGGTCTTCGACCCGGCTGCAGGACCGTGGGGTCGACCTCTCGGGCATCGTGCTCAAGCCGAACATGGTCACACCGGGCCTCGACAGCACCGACTCCCCGGCACCGCCCGTCGTGGTCGCCGAATCGACGCTCGCCGTGCTCCGGGAGACAGTTCCGAGCGAGGTGCCGGGGATCGCGTTCCTCTCGGGAGGACACGCGAACCAGGCGGCCTGCCAGAACCTCGCCGCGATCAACCAGGAGGCGGGAGACGCGCCCTGGCAGCTCACCTACTCGTTCGGCCGTGCGCTCGTGAACGATGCGCTGCACGCCTGGGCTGGCGCACCCGGCTTCGTCGGCTCGGCGCAGACGCGCCTGCTGAACAACTGTCGCCGCGCCTCTGCCGCAACCCGTCGGCCCGTTGCCGTGTGAGGTCCTCCTACGACAGCTCGACGATCACCGCCGTGCCGCGGCCCTCGACCGAGTCCACGCGCAGGGACGCTCCGATCAGGGCGCAGCGCTCGGCGATCGACGAGAGCCCGTAGTGCTCGGCGTCGCCGCTGGAGAGCGAACGAGAGCGAACCTTCTGCGCGTCGAAGCCGCTGCCGTCGTCGGTGACCGCCAGAACCGTCGCATCGCCGGCCCGCCGCAGCGAGACCACTGCCCGGTCGGCATCGGCGTGCTTGACCGCGTTGTTGAGGGCTTCTTGGGCGATCCGGTAGAGGGCAGCCGCGGTGTGGTCGGCCAGCTCCTCGAGGGCAGGGTCGGCGTCGCACAGGAAATCGACCCGGATCGGCGAGCTCGCCGTCACGGTCTGTGCCAGGGACTCAAGCGCGGACACGAGGCCGAGGTCGTCCAGGATCAGGCTGTGCAGGCCGGAGATCGCGGCACGCGTCTCGTCGTAGGCGAGCGAGGAGAGCTCACGGGCGGCAGCGATCTGGTCTTGCGCCTCAAGCAGCTCTCGCACCTCGAGCGACGTCGAGGCCGCCGACAAGTGGTAGTCCAGCGAGACCAGTGCCTGGGTGACACCGTCGTGGAGGTCGCCGGCGATGCGCCGACGCTCCGCCTCCTGCGCGGAGATCGCCTGGGCGATCAGCTCGTCACGTTGGGTGTGGCTCTCGCGCGCCTGCTCGCCGAGCCGCTCGGCGACGATTCGCAGGCCGAGCGCGGCGGCGACCTGCTGCACGGCGACGTGCTCGTCCTCGGTATAGGGCCGGCTCTCCTCGCGATGCAGGCTCAGCACGCCGATGACCTCGCCCGGGAGCCCGTCGACCGGGACACAGAGTCGGGCGACCGACTCGCCGTCGATCAGGCCGAGGACGCGGCGGTGCACCGGGTCGCGGGGCGAGTCGTGCTCAAGCACGGCGCCCTGGTTGTTCGCAGCGACAAGTCCGATCACGCCGTAGCCCATCGGCAGGCGCAGCACCTGGTCGGCCTCGGGGGAACCGGGATGAGAAGCGGCCACGCGCAGGATCGAGCTGCCCGGGTCGAGCAACATGAGCAGTGCCCCCCGGCTGGCCCAGGCTTCGGCAACGGAGGCGACCACGTCGTCGACACTGAGTGGATATCGGAACAGGACCAGCTCGAGAATCTTCCGAACCGAAGGGGTCATGCGAACAGTCCCTCGCGGAGAGCCACCGCGATCGCGCCTCCCCGGTCGGAAACCTCCAACTTGCGATAGAGGCTACGGATATGAGTCTTCACGGTGTCCTCACTGACCACCAGCTTGGCCGCAATGGCCTTGTTCGAGTGGCTGGCGACCAGCAGGGAGAGCACCTCGCTCTCCCGCTGGGTGAGTCCGAGGTGGGCTCCGGGCCAGAACTCGCCGGCACTGAGTCGGGCCGCCGAGAGGGCGACGCGACCGGCGAGGGAGCCGTCGATGACGATCTCTCCCTCGGCAACCTGCTGCAGCTTGGCGACGAGCTCGGGCCCGTCGACGCGCTTGAGGATGTAGCCCGACGCCTCGGCGCGCAGCGCCTGGTAGAGGTACTGCTCGTCGTCGTAGACAGTGAGGAACACGACGTGGATCGACGGGTGAGCCTGCTTGATCCGCCGGCACAGGTCGAGACCAGAGTCCTTGCCGAGCCGGACGTCGGAAAGCACGATGTCCGGCTGCTCGCGGCTCACGAGAGCGAACGCCTCGTCGAGCGTCGTGGCGGTGCCGACGATGTCCACGGCGGTCTGGTGGTGGGTCAGCATCGCCCGGATGCCGTGCAGGACCATCTCGTGGTCGTCGACCATCAGGATTCGCAGCGGCCGAGCCGGTTCGGTCGCGACCAACATGTCGTTACTGTAGCCCGATGACAAGGGCGTCGATCTATCAAACGGACGCACGATTCAGTTTCGTCTGGATGGACTCTTCCGGACGTCCCGCCACCTTGCTCGCGGTCGTCTCGGAGCCGGACAGCGAGCCCGAACGGCTGCTGCCGACGCACCTCGAAGCCCTCGATGACCTCCTCATTGCCGCGGCAGGCGCCGTCGGCGACGTCCTCGGGGGAAGCCGCCAGGCAACGGACGGCGAGCGGCCGATCCTGACCGAGCTCTACCGCTCGGTCGACCGCGCCTCGCACGAGTACGCCGAGGCGGTGGTCGCGACCGGTTTGCCCAGTGAGCTGCGAGCGGGCCAGATCCTGGGTACGGCGAGCCTGATGGGCTACCTCGCCCGCGCGAAGCTCGATCTCACTGCTCCCGAACCGCTCGCCAGCGAGCTCGACGAGCCCGGCGTGGGGGTGATCGCAGGGTTCGGCGACCTCATCGAGGTCAGGCCCGGCATGCCGGCGTACGGCTCGCGCTGGGTGATCCGCACCGAGGACGACCGCAGGCTGCCGGCGTCGCTGTCCCTCCTGCTCCACGACTCCTCCGGGGTCCAGAAGGACGCGGCCCTCGACGAGCACCGCGCGGCGCTGAGAGCCGTCGTCGCCGCCGCCGAGGATCCGGCCGCCGACCCGTTCGTGGTCGGCGCCTCGATCGACTGGCTGCTGCACGACTGGCTGATGGCGCACCGCGACGGACCGTCGAGCGGCGCAGTGGAGATCACCTCGGGAAAACTGGACGACGCCTTGATGATCGTCGAGGCGGCAGCCGCCTCTGCGCGGATGCGATCGGCGTACGACCCCGGCCTGCTCCGGCTGCCGTCCTTGCAGTGACCTCCTCACACCGACGACCACACTGAGGGGTGAGTACGCCGCGCAGCCAGCGCGCTCTACTGGGACCATGACGCCCTTGATCGTTCCGTCCGTCCTGCCCGCGGACTTCTCCAGGATCGGCGACGAGGTCGCCGCGCTGTGCGACGCCGGGGTGGACCGCATCCAGTGGGACGTCATGGACGGCGTGTTCGTGCCGAACCTCACCTTCGGGCCCGACGTCATCGCCGCAGCCAGGCCACACAGCTCGGTCGGCTTCGAGGCGCACCTCATGGTCGTCGACCCCGACCGGCTCCTGCACTGCTACGTCGACGCGGGGTGCGACCTGGTGATCGTGCACGCAGAGGCCTGCACGCACCTGCATCGCACGCTGGCCCGAATCCGCGACCTCGGGGCACGCAGCGGCGTGGCCCTGAATCCGCACACGCCCGTCGACGTCGTCAGGCATGTCCTCGACGAGACCGACCTGGTGCTCGCGATGACGGTCAATCCAGGCTTCGGCGGGCAGCGCTACATCCCCGCGGTCGAGCCGAAGATCAGGGCACTGCGCGACCTGATCAACGACCACGGTGGCGACATCGAGCTCGAGGTCGACGGCGGCATCACCGTCGAGACCATCCGAGGAGCCTCGGCCGCCGGAGCGGACGTCTTCATCTCGGGCAGTTGGCTCTACCAGCAGCCCGACGGCCTTGCCTCGGCTGTCGCCCGGCTGCGTTCGTCCGCGGCGGACGCCGACGCCGAGGGGCAAATGTCGAGTTCCGAGGTTCACGCCGTGATGTGATGGCGTGCACCGGTTTCCGGGACATCACGGAGGAGGGGGAATCACCATGGCTGCCAAGCTGGTCCGAATGCGACGGCTCGAGGACCCCCCTGCGCGTCGACCCGTCGTCCTCGCGATCGCTGGCGACTCCGCATCCGGAAAGACCACACTCGCGCGCGGCCTGGTGGCCGCGCTCGGTCCCGAACGGTGCACCTCGATCTGTGTCGACGACTACCACCGCTACGATCGCGCCGAGCGGCGCAGGATGGCGATCACCCCGCTGCACCCCGACTGCAACCACGTCGACATCATGGAGCAGCAGCTGCAGCTGATCGCGCTGGGCCGCCCCATCCTCAAGCCGGTCTACGACCACGCGTCCGGCCGGCTGGTGCGACCCGAGTACGTCTCGTCCCGGGAGTTCCTCATCGTCGAGGGCCTGCTCCCCCTGTCGACCCGGCTTGCACGCGCGAGCATCGACGTCGCGGTGTACCTGGATCCCGACGAGGGCCTCCGTCGGCAGTGGAAGATCACCCGAGACGTCCAGCAGCGCGGCTACTCTGAGGAAGAGGTCCTCGAGGAGCTGCAGCGCCGCG
>Ga0255338_1005064_pt1 | contig 12633 bp, 11 predicted proteins | sample MeOH1_35cm_T4_19_FD_203715 | JGI IMG/M metagenome (GOLD analysis project Ga0255338, IMG submission 203715) | Sandy soil microbial communities from University of British Columbia, Vancouver, Canada - MeOH1_35cm_T4_195 | ecosystem: Engineered > Artificial ecosystem > Sand microcosm > Unclassified ...
GCCGTGGAACTGGCCGCTCAACCAGATCGTCTGCAAGGTCGCCCCGGCGATCGCCGCCGGCTGCACCATGGTGCTGAAGCCCTCGGAGATCGCGCCGATCTCCGGCCTCGTCTTCGCCGAGGTGATGCACGCGGCGGGCACCCCGAAGGGCGTCTTCAACCTCGTCAACGGCGACGGCCCGTCGGTCGGCCAGGTGATGGCCGGCCATCCCGACGTCGACGTGGTGTCGTTCACCGGCTCGACGCGGGCCGGCATCATCGTCGCCAAGACCGCCGCCGACACGGTGAAGCGCGTCAGCCAGGAGCTCGGCGGCAAGTCGGCGAACATCATCCTGTCCGACGCCGACCTGAAGGAGGCCGTGACCAAGGGCGTCGGCGCCTGCTTCGGCAACTCCGGCCAGTCCTGCGACGCGCCGACGCGCATGTACGTGCCGGCCGACCGCCACGACGAGGCGCTCGGCTACGCCAAGGCCGCCGCCGAGACCCACGCGGTCGGCGACCCGCGCGACGCGGCGACCGTGCTCGGGCCGGTCGTCAGCCAGATCCAGTTCGACAAGATCCAGGGGCTGATCCAGGCGGGCATCGACGAGGGCGCCACCCTCGTCACCGGCGGCCCCGGCCGCCCCGCCGGCCTCAACCGCGGCTACTACGTGCGCCCGACGGTGTTCGGCCACGTCGGCCAAGAGATGCGCATCGCGCGGGAGGAGATCTTCGGCCCGGTGCTGTCGATCCTCTCCTACACCGACGAAGCCGACGCGGTGGAGAAGGCCAACGACACCGTCTACGGGCTCGCCGCCTACGTGCAGACCGGCGACATCGCCCGCGGCCGGGCGCTCGCCCGCAAGCTCCGCGCCGGGTCGGTCTACATCAACTATCCGGACTGGGACACCAACGCCTCGTTCGGCGGCTACAAGCAGTCGGGCAACGGCCGCGAGTACGCCGACTTCGGCATCCACGAGTTCCTCGAGGTGAAGAGCATCCCCGGCTGGGGCGAGGCCTGACCGCGTCGCCGCGCCAGCCGGCGCGCCAACGAGACTACACCGGCGCGGGACGGGGTCCCGCGCCGCTTCGTCGGGACGAGGTCGCCGTCGGTGCCGCCGACGGCCGCCCCGCCTCACACGCGACGGCCGAGGACGATGCCGACGAGGAGCGTGCCGAGCGCCGCGGCGAACACCGTCGACGCATCCACCGGCCGCGCCGGACCGGCTTCCGTCGCCGTGGCCGTCCCGGTGGCGGCGGCGAGGCCGGCCATCGGCAACGGCGCCGGCGGGCGGTAACGCGGCCGGTAGCGGCCGACGGCGAGGGCGATCGCCGCCAGCAGCAGGACGCCGCCGCCGACCGCCGCCGCCGCACCGGCGACGCCGAGATGCGGGGCGAGCGCCACGGCGAGCGCGACGAGCAGGAAGACGAGGCCGATCAGCCCGAGCACCCCGGCGACGAGACACCAGACCACGACCCGCGCGGCGCGCTCGGCCCGCGCCCTGACGATGGCACCGGCCTCCGCTCCGGCGAGCGTCAACAAAAGCTTCAGCACCCCGAACCTCCCCGCCGCCGCGCGCCTTCGCCTCGCCGTCAATCGTGGCGGCGCGACATCATGCCGATGACGATGCCGAGGCCGAGGGCCGCGGCGAGGGCGGCGAGCGGGTTGCGCTCGACCACCCCGGCGACGTCGTCGCCGAGTTCGTGGATGCGCGCCCGCGTCTCGTCGACGGCGGCACGACCGCCCTCGGCGAACTGCGTCGCCGTCGCCTCGGCCTGGGCCGCGGCGCTGCGCGCCCGACGCTTCACGCCCGCGGCGACCGCCGCGCCCTCCTCGCCGACGATCGCCGCGACGCTCTCGGCGAGCCGCGCCAGATCCGCCTTCAGCGCCGCGAGGTCGGCGGCGATGTCGGCCGTCACCTCGCCCGGCTGGCCGGTCGTCTTGCTGTCGTTCATCTCGCTGCCTCCTGATGGCGCCCGACCGCGGCGACCGCGGCGAGCGAGGATTCGTCCACCGGGCACTGCCCGGCGCGCAGGCCGAGAGCGGACCGCAGATCCCGTCGCGTGCCCATGACGTGGATCATGATCCGTCGCGTTCCTCTCGCGCCGGCGTCTGCCGCCGCGCGTCGGCACCGGACAACGCCGACCGCCGCGCCCCGTTCCCGACGATCTCGGAGCGAAGAATAGCCGCGATCGGGCACGCGGGGGTGCGCGATCGCGCGTCATGGTTGACGCGGGCGGCGGCGCGGCGCTCAGGCTCGGCCGCGTCGCGCCTCGACGATCGCCACGGCCGCGGCGAAGGCCGCCTCGACGTCGAGGCCGGTCGTGTCGAGGAGGACCGCGTCCGCGGCCGGCCGCATCGGCGAGGCGGTGCGGGAGGCGTCGCGCGCGTCGCGGCGTTCGAGGTCGGCGAGGATGGCGGCGCGGTCGACGGCGGCACCGGCGGCGGCGAGCTCGGCGGCGCGCCGCGCCGCCCGCGCCTGCGGCGAGGCGGTGACGTAGAGCTTCACGTCGGCGTCCGGACAGATCACCGTGCCGACGTCGCGGCCGTCGAGCACGGCGCCCGGCGGCCGGGCGGCGAAGGCGCGCTGGCGCTCGACGAGGGCGGCGCGCAGGCCCGGCATCACGGCGACGCGCGAGGCCGCCTCGCCGACGGCGTGGCCGGAGAGCCGCCCCCGGTCGAGGGCAAGGAGATCGAGGCCGCGGGCGGCGGCGATCGCCGCCGCCTCGTCGTCGAGCGGCCGCCCCTCGGCGAGGAGGCGCTCGGCGACGGCGCGGTAGGTGAGGCCGGTGTCGAGATGGGCGAGGCCATAGCGGGCGGCGATCCGGCGGGCCAGCGTGCCCTTGCCCGATGCGGCCGGCCCGTCGATGGCGACGATCACGGCACCACCCCGTCCGGCGTGTCGAAGCGGGCGCCGAGCCGGCCCATCAGCTCGCCGAAGCTCGGGAAGCTCGTCGCGATCATGGCGGCGTCGTCGACGGCGACCGGCCGGTCGGCGGCGAGCCCCATGACGAGGAAGCTCATGGCGATGCGATGGTCGAGGTGGGTGGCGACGGTGCCGCCGCCGACCGGGCCGCGGCGGCCGCGCACGACGAGCCAGTCGGCGCCGACCTCGTGGTCGACGGCGTTCGCGGCGAGGCCGGCGGCGACGGCGGCGAGGCGGTCGGATTCCTTCACCTTGAGCTCGGCGAGCCCCTCCATCCGCGTCTCGCCCTCGGCGAACGCGGCGGCGACGGCGAGCACCGGGTACTCGTCGATCATCGACGGCGCCCGCTCCGCCGGCACGGTGACGCCGAACAGCCGGCTCGCCCTGACGCGCACGTCGCCGACGCTCTCGCCGCCGGCGAGGCGCTCGTTCTCGATGGCGAGGTCGGCGCCCATCTCGACGAGGGTGGTGATGAGCCCGGTGCGCGTCGGGTTGAGCAGCACGTTCTCGACGACGATCTCCGAGCCCGGGACGATCAGCCCGGCGACGATCGGGAAGGCGGCCGAGCTCGGGTCGCCCGGCACGGCGAGCGTCTGCGGCTTCAGTTCGGCCGGGCCGATGACGCGGATGACGCGGTGGCCGTCGGCGTCGACGTCGGTCTCGATCGCCGCGCCGAAGCCGGCGAGCATCTTTTCCGTGTGGTCGCGGGTCGGGATCGGCTCGATCACGGTGGTGACGCCGGGGGTGTTGAGGGCGGCGAGCAGCACCGCCGACTTGACCTGCGCCGAGGCCACCGGCAGGCGGTAGGTGATGGCGGCGGCCGTCTGCGGGCCGCGGATCGACAGCGGCAGCCGGTCGCCGGCCCGCGCGATCACCTCGGCGCCCATCTCCCTGAGCGGCGCCAGCACCCGGCCCATCGGCCGGCGCGACAGCGAGGCGTCGCCGATCGCGGTGACCGCGATCGGGTGGCTGCCGATCATGCCGAGGCAGAGCCGCACGCCGGTGCCGGCATTGCCGAAGTCGAGCGGCGCGTCGGGCTCCATCAGCCCGCCGACGCCGACGCCGGCGACGTGCCAGCGGCCGTCGGCGTCGCGCGCCACCGTGGCGCCGAGCGCCCGCATCGCAGCGGCGGTCGAAAGCACGTCGGCGCCCTCGAGCAGGCCCTCGACGACGGTCTCGCCGACGGCGAGGGTGCCGAGCATCAGGCAGCGGTGGGAGATCGACTTGTCGCCGGGCACGCGGACGCGGCCGGAAAGCGGGCCCGAGGCGGCCGCGGAGAGGGGGGCGTGATCTTGCGTTTTCGACATCGGCTCGCCGCGCTTCGGAAAGGCTGCTCCTCTAGCATGCGCCCCGCAGGCCGTCATCCCGGACCGCGGAGCGCGGCGACGTGCTCGAGCGGGCGCGCCCCTGCCTTATCATCCGACCGCGACGCCGGGCGCGCTGGCCAAGAACGACCCTCGAGGGAGGCCACCACGCCATGAAGCATGCCCGGCTCATCGTCGCCGCCGACGAGGAGAGCACCGACGCCTTCGAACTCGTCGACGCCAACACCCTCGACTACTGCTACACCGAGGCTGGTGCTTCGCCCCGCGCGGTCTGCGCCCGGCTGACACGACAGCGCTGAGCGAAGCGACGCGGAAGGCGCCGGCGCGACACGGTCGCGGTCGCCGCATTCCGCTTTGACAAAGCCGCGGACCCGCCGTATGGGGGGCCGCTTCCAGACCAGACGAGGCCCAGAACCGTGGCAAAACCGGAACTCGGCGCTAAGCGGCTCTGCCCCAGCTGCGGCACGAAATACTACGACCTCAACCGCCAGCCGATCCTGTGCCCGAAGTGCGGCACGGCGTTCGAGCTCGGAGCGCCACCGATTCGGGCGAAGGCCGCCGCCGCCAAGGTGGTGATTCCCGAGGACGTCGAGGTCGAGGTCGAGACCGCCGACGTCGAGATCGTCTCCCTCGAGGAGGCCGATGCCGAGACCGCCGGCACGGACGTGCCCGACATCGAGGACGGCGAGATCGCCGACATCGACCCAGAGCTCGACGACGAGGCCGACGCCTTCCTCGAGGAGGAGGACGAAGGCGACGACGTGGCCGACATCGTCGGCGACGTCGACGACGAGGAGGAGCGCTGAGCAGCGGCCGGCCCGCCGCCGCACACTGCGGGCGGCGCGGCCGCTAGCCGAGCGCGGCGCGGCCGCGCCTGGACGCCGGCTCGGCTCTCCCCTGCTGGGCGCCGCCATCGCCGGCCGGCCGTCACGACGCCGGCGGCCGGGTCAGCCGGGCGGCTCGACCGCCCGGCGGCGGGCGATGACGACGGCGATCGCCGACCACCCGAGCGCCCAGGCGGCGCCGACGCACCAGCCGGCGATGACGTCGGTCGGCCAGTGGACGCCGAGATAGACCCGGCTCGCCCCGACGAGCGCCGTCAGCACCACGGCGACGGTCAGCACGTAGATCTTCACCCGCCGGCGCCTCTGCGACCACGACAAGAGCCCGCCGAGGGTCAGGTAGGCGACCGCCGCGGCCGTGGCGTGGCCGGACGGGAAGCTCGCCGTGTAGACCTCGACGGCGTGCGGGACGAGATCCGGCCGCGGCCGGGCGAAGCCGAGCTTCAGGAGCGTCGTCAGCAGCATCCCGCCGCCGACCGAGACGACGACGAGGCCGGCGGTGCGCGGCTTGCCGTCGACGGCGAGGAAGCCGATCACGGCGAGCGTGATCAGCGTCACGACGGTGGTGCCGCCGAGCGCCGTGACGTCGCGTGCCGCCTCCTCGAGCCAGCCCGGCCCGAGCGGGTCGTGGCTGTCGCCGGGCACCCGCAGGGCGAGCAGCAGCGCCTCGTCGAAGGCCTTGCTGTCGCCCTCCATCACCTCGTCGGCGACCGACAGGAAGCCGAACAGGGCGAGCGCGACGAGGAGTACGATCGACAGCACGGCGACCTCGCGCCGACCGAACGCGGCGGCGCGGCGCAGCGCGCCGAGCCAGCCTCCGCCATCCGCGGCGGCCGGGGCGGGCTCGCCGGCGTCGTCGCTCACGCCGGCTCCGGGGTCAAGTCGACGGCAACGATCTCGACCGTCCCGCTGGGCAGCGCCACCTCGTCGCCGACGCCGTTGCCGACGAGTGCGCGGGCGACCGGGGCGATCCAGGCGATGCGGCCGGCGGCCGGGTCGGCCTCGTCCTCGCCGACGATGCGGAAGGTGCGCCTCGCCCCGTCGCGGCCGGTGACGGTGACGGCGGCGCCGAAGGTCGCCTCCTCGCCCCCGGCCGGCGGGTCGATCGGCTCGGCCGTCGCCCGGCGCTGCGTCCAGTAGCGCGCCTCGCGCGAGGCGCGGGCGATCGCCTCGCGGTCGCCCGAGGCGCTCGCCGCGCCGATCGCCTCCCGGAGGCGGGCGATCTCCGCCTCGATCAGCCGCAGGCCGCGCCGCGTCACCAGGTTCCGATGCGGGCTGACCGGCCGCTCCGGCAGGTCGTCGCCGCCGTCCGTTTCCTTGACGAAGGCCCTGCTCATCGTCTCCCGTCCATCTTCCTCGCCGGTCGTCCGCGCCGCCGGTCGTCCGTCTCTCGCCGTCCGCCTTGCCGGTGCCCGCCCGGCCGGCGTCTGCTTTGCCGGCGCCGTTGGCGCACCGCGCGCGCTTCGCCTGACCGGCTCCGACCGATAGCACGAACGCCGCCGCCGTGACGACACGGCCGCGCCGGCGACCCCGCAACCCGGCGGATGGCACGGCCCCGCAAATCATGCTAGAGGGGCCGCGGGGACCCCGTAGCTCAGCAGGATAGAGCATCAGATTCCTAATCTGAGGGTCACGCGTTCGAATCGCGTCGGGGTCACCAATAGAGTCAAGAGGCTGGCCAGCGCCCTCGAAGCGCCGACAAGATCTGCGCAATTGTAGCGCGCCGCCGCCTTTGGCAGCGATGCCCGCGATCTTTGGCAGTGGCGGCGGGCGCGTCTCCGCCGGTCTTCGCGCGAGCCGCGGCCGGCCCCTTCCGCCGAGCGCTCGCTGGCGGTCGGCGGATCGCCCCGTCGGCCTCGTCGGGGAGGCCCGTGGCGGACGAGGGTCGCGGTCGTTCCCGGGGTTGAGCGGAACGCTCCCCCCTCGGCGTCAATCCGAGGCCGCGGTTTTCGTGGTCGAGGTCGTCGAGACCCGCCATGATCTCGCCGGCCGCGAGCCGCGACCGCTCGACGAGCGGCTGCCGGTGCGGGCGGACGGAGCGGCTGCCGGTGCGGGCGGACGGCGGTGCGGCGGTCGACGAGCATGCGGGACGCCTGCGAGCAGACGGTGCCGGCGCTCTCGCCGCCGTCGCTCGCGCTCGCCGAGACCGACGAGAGGATCCGCCGAGATCGAGGCGTCTCGAGGCGCGGCGTCGCCCCGCTCAGAGCAGGAAGCTGTCCGCGCCGACATGCGTGACGCCGGCCAGATCGATGGAGAAATCGGCGGCGCCGTCGCCGTCGGTGTCGGCGAGGAGGACGACGTTCTTGCCGGCGTCCGCCAGCCGAAGCTCGCCGGCGGTGCCGGAGAAGCCGGCGACGCCGATGAAGTCGAAGCTCTGGTCGCCGGGCCTCGCCGTGTCGGCATCGATGCGGGAGAGGTCGAGGACATCGCCCTGCGCGCCGTGGAAGTCGAGGACGACGGCGAGCCCGCCGTCCCCGCCGCCGAGGTCGCCGTCGCCGAAGCGGAAGACGTCGGCGCCGCCGCCGCCACGCACGACGTCGCGGCCCTCGCCGCCGACGAGGAGGTCGTCGCCGCCACCGCCGCGGAGCGTGTCGTCGCCACTGCCGCCGGACAGGTGGTCGTCCCCGTCGCCGCCCTTCATGAGATCGTCGCCGCGGCCGCCGGCAAGAACGTCGTCGCCGCCGTTGCCGAGGAGCCGGTCGTCGCCGGCGCCGCCCGAAAGCGCATCGCCGTCGCGGCCGGCGACGAGGAGGTCGTCGCCCGTCCCGCCCTTCAGCGTGTCCGCCCCCTCGCCGCCATCGAGGACGTCGTCGCCCTTGCCGCCGAACAGACGATCGTCGCCCATGCCGCCGGCCAGAACGTCCTGTCCGCCGCCTCCGCGGAGGGTGTCGTCGCCGGCGCCGCCGCGGAGGGCGTCGCCACCCTTCGTCCCGAGGAGCACGAGGTCGCCGTCGTCCTCGTCGCCGAGCACCATGAGGCGCGTCGCCGTGGCGGCGCTGACATTGCCGAGCGCGTCGGTCGCGGTGACGCGGAGGGCGTGAGCCCCCTCGCCGAGGTCGGCGAGCGTCAGCGACCAGGCGCCGTCGGCGCCGACGGTGGCCGAGCCGACCGGCGTGCCGTCGGCGTCGGTGACGGTGATCGTGGCGCCCGCCTCGGCGGTGCCGGTCACGGTCGGCGTCGGGTCGCTCGTCGGAGCGACGGCGTCGATGGCGGGAGCACCGGGAGGGGTGGCGTCGATGGTGACCGAGAGGCGGGTCGCCGAGCTCGTGTTGCCGAGAGCGTCCGTCGCCGTGACGCGGAAGGCGTGGGTCCCGTCGGCGAGCGCGCCGAGCGTCAGCGACCAGCCGCCGTCGGCGCCGACGGTCGCCGAGCCGACGGTGGTGCCGTCGGCGTCGGTGACGGTGATCGCGGCGCCCGCCTCGGCGGTGCCGGTCAAGGTCGGTGTCCTGTCCCGCGTCGGATCGGTGCCGTCGACCGCCGGCGCGGTCGGCGCCGTGGCGTCAACGGTGATCGACAGGCCGGTGGTCGCGCTGGCGTTGCCGGCCGCATCGCTCGCCCGGATGCGCAACAGGTGGGTCCCGTCGGCGAGCGTCGTGAGCGTCGACGACCAGGTGCCGTCGGCGCCGGCGGTCGCCGAGCCGACGACGACGCCGTCGAGGTCCGTGACGGTGATGGTGGCGCCCGCCTCGGCGGTGCCGGTCACGGTCGGCGTCGTGTCGCTCGTGGACGCGACTGCGTGGGCCACCGGGGCGCCCGGGGCGGCGGTGTCGACGGTGACGGAGAACCTGGTGGCCGAGCTCGTGTTGTCGGCCTCGTCGGTCGCCGTGACGTCGAAGCCATGGCTGCCGTCGGCGAGGCCGGCGAGCGTCAGGGACCACCTGCCATCGGCGCCGGCGGTGACCGAGCCGACGACGGTGCCTTCGGCGTCGGTGACGGTGACGGTGGCGCCCGCCTCGGCGGTGCCGGTCACGGTCGGCGTGGCGTCGCCGGTGGGACCGGCGGCATCGACGATGGGCGCAGCGGGCGCGGCGAAATCGAGGTCGTAGACGAGGATACCGTTGTCCTCGTCGGCGACGAAGATCCGGTCCCCCACGGCCCACACGTCGTCGGCACCGCCGTCCGTGTCGACGTGCTCGATCTCGGTGAGGCCGCCGTCCGCCGCCACGTCGTAGACGAGGAGGCCGTTGGAGCCGTCGGCGACGAGGAGCCGCTCGCCGTCGGACCACACGGCGTTGGCACGCCAGGTGTCGACGTGCTCGACCTCGGTCAGGGTGCCGTTCGCCGCGACGGAATAGACGCGGACGCCGCTCGTGGCGTTGGCGACGAAGAGCAGGTCGTCGCTGAACCAAACATCGACGCTGTCGTCGCCGGGTTCGACTTCATCGACCAGCGTCAGGGTGCCGTCGGCCGCGACGTCGTAGGCGCGGACGCCGTAGTCGAGGTCGGCGACGAAGAGGCGCTCGCCATCCGACCACAGGCCGCTGGCCGAGCCGGTGTCGGTGTGCCCCACGCCGGAGACGTTGCCGTCCGCCGCCACGTCGGCGGTGAGGACGCCGTAGAAGTGGTCGGCGGCGAACAGGTGGACGCCGTCGGACCACACGCCGCCGACGAACTGAGAGCTGGTGGCGACCTGGCCGACCTCGGTGAGGCCGCCGTCCGCCGCGACGTCGTAGACGCGGACGCCGGTCCCCTGATCGGCGACGAAGAGCCGATCGCCCGTGGACCACACGCCGACGACCTGGCCGGCGGTGTCGACGTGCTCGACCCCGGTGAGGCTGCCGTCCGCCGCGACGTCGTAGACGAGGACCCCGTTTTCGTAGTCCGAGACGAACAGCCGGCTGCCGTCCGACCAGACGTTGACGGCCAAGCCCGCCGTATCGACGTGATCGCGCTGAATGAGCCCGGACATGCAACCCCCACCGGCAACTCGGTGGCATTTACCAAGCCGGCTGTGGTCCTGCTTTGCCGAGCGTCGCAGTCGGGCATGCCCAACGTCTCACGCGGCCGCGAGGCTCGGGCACTTCCGACCGGATGGATTCATCCGGTCGATCAGAAATCGCTCCAGATTCGAAAGCGCGAGCACGTTCCGTTCAGATCGCTGCGATCTGAACGGAACAGGATCTAGGGCGTCGCCGCCGGGAGCAGGGAGCCCGTGAGCTGGGCGATCCAGCGCGCCGATTCGGCGTCGGGCTTGAGGTCGGCGATCTCCCGGCCCGGCGGGGCGCCCGGGACCGGCCGTTCCGCGAGCCGGCGCGCCTCGCCCGGGGAGAGCCCGAACTGCCGCCGGAACGCCCGGATGAACGTCGCATCCGAGCTGAACTGGCACTCCAGGGCGACGTCGATGATCCGCCAAGTGCGGAACGCCGGCGAGATCAGCATGGCGAAGGCGCGGTGCAGGCGCCGCTGCTGGATGTAGCTCATCGGGCTCTGCGGCGCGAGCAGGCGGTAGAGGCCGGCGCGCGACAGGCCGAACGCGCCGCAGAGCGATTCGATGCCGAGCGAACTCATGCCGAGATTGTTCTCGATGTGGACCTTGATGCGCGCCCGCAACAGGTCCTGAGAGGCGTCGCCGGGCGCTTCCTCGCCGCGCGGACGGCCGTTGACGCCCTCCGCGACCAGGAGGGCCAGGGCCTGCACCGCCGATTGGCTCTCGCTGTGGCTGAACCCGACGGCGTCGCGACGCAGCGCCAGCATGTAGTCGCCGAGCAGGCGGCCGTAGGCGCTTTCCCGTGGCAGGATCCTGACGGCGAAGCCGGTCTCCGCGGCGACCACGGAGCCGAGCATCACCCGCGGCAGGAAGAAGCTCACGACCTGCGTGTAGCCGTCCTCCGCCTGCATCTGCCGGCTCAAGCTGGGTCGCGTCATGTCGACGAGGCAGACGTCCCCGGCACGCTGGCGATGGGTGCGCTCTTCGGCGACGAACTCCGCCCCACCCGCCAGATACATCACGACCTGGAAGTGGTCGATGCCGCGCGCCACGTGCCTCGATGTACGGTCATAGCGCACGGCGCTCGACCGGGACTGGACCAGCAACGCGCCGCTGAGGTGCAGCGTCTCCGAGGAGACGTGAAAGTCCGTCACGTCGCCATAGACCTGCACGTCGCAGATATCCTGGGTCAGGTCGCAGAAGCGCGCCAGCGCCAGCTCCGGCGACGGGAAGTCGGTGCTCGAAAACCGCAGCGGTTGCTGGGGATCGGCCGGAGGCGGGGCCTCGCCGCTCAATGGCGGGGATCCTGATCGCGATTTGGAAACGTCAAGTTGACCCCGATACCTAATGTTACGTTCGCATTTCGCAGCGGCCACGGCCTCGACTCTCTAAGCTTGCCGCGGCGGAGTGCGTATGGACGGCGTTCCGTCACGATTGGGATTCGTCCCGGAATATTGATCAAAGGGGCGTTTCGGATATCTCATTTGAAGTATGCCTGCGGCGCGAAGTCTATCCCCGCCCGATCAATCGCGCTCAATTCCGCGCGGCGCAGCCACAAAACACGTGTATCTTGCGCTGGAGTGATCGGGGCACTGCCAAAGGCGCCCTTCGCCCCAACCGCGAGCTTCCGGCGCCTGATCAATGGCTTACATCCCTCACCGACCGCCCGCCGTCACCGCCAGTGATCGGAGCCGCCGGCGCCGAGGCGCGGCCGTGCACCGGCCCGCCGCCGCGCCGACCGGCGTCGCCGGCCGGCCTCGGCCGACGGAGCCGGGGCGATGGACGGCCGGGCCGCGGCGGCGAGCCGGCGGATCGCTCGCGCCATAGCCGAAGCCCCGAGCGCAGCCGGCCACGACCCGGCAACCCGACGAGGCCCGCGCATCGCCGGCGCGACCCGCCTCCCCTCGTCGAAACGCATCATCCCCCGTCTCAAATCCCGACCGGGCTCAGAAATCGACGGTTACGACGGATGTCAGCAGCGACCGTCTTCGCCCTGCTCAATCCGATCGTCGCGGCGGTGTTCTCCGCGACGTTCCTGGTCGTCTGGCTCGCCGCGCTGCGCCGGCCCTACGTGCTCGCCGTCGCCGTCACGCTGGCGCTGTTCGGTGTCGCGATGACGTGCCAGATCCTGCGGATCCCGCCCAGCATCGGCGCGAACACCACCCTGACGGTCGTCCTCTACACCGCCGCCGCGACGACCGTCAGCGCCGGGCTGATCCACCGTGCCCGCGGCCGCGTGCCGATCGCACCGCTCGCCACCCTGTCGGCGGCGACGATCGCCGCGACGATATGGTTCTTCTATGCCGACGATCGGCTGATCTACCGCATCTACATCATGAACTTCTCCTACGGAGCGCTGATCCTCTACACGGCGCTCAACGTGTGGCCTCGGCCCGGCGCGCACGCCGTCGACCGGCTCCTGTTCTGGGTGCTGATCGCCTTCGGGCTGCAGTTCTTCGTGCGGACGGCGCTGTCGATCTCGATCCGCGACAGCTTCACCGACGTCGCCGCGTTCGGCCGGTCGCCGTTCTGGGTGGCGCTCAGCCTGTCGCTCGCCTTCTTCGCCGTCCTCGTCTCGGTGACGCTGCTCGCGGTCATCGCCCGCGACGTCATCGAGGAGACGCGCTCGCAATC
>Ga0255338_1005065_pt1 | contig 12628 bp, 9 predicted proteins | sample MeOH1_35cm_T4_19_FD_203715 | JGI IMG/M metagenome (GOLD analysis project Ga0255338, IMG submission 203715) | Sandy soil microbial communities from University of British Columbia, Vancouver, Canada - MeOH1_35cm_T4_195 | ecosystem: Engineered > Artificial ecosystem > Sand microcosm > Unclassified ...
AGGCGGCGGCTCACTCCCGTTCACAACCGTTCTTCTAGTCACAACTCAAGGCCGCAGTAGCATTGCCGCACGCGTAACGCGTGGGCGGGGCGTCATGGCCTTGAAGGAGGAGGGGCGAGCACGGGCAAGGGCCGTGGCCGGCGCGATCGCCGCTGCGGGCCGCCGCGCCGGGGCGGCTTTCCCGGATGGCCTCGCCGTCCGCGCTGGCCACCTGCGGCAGCTTCTGGCGCAATGGGCACTGGCCGAGGTGGCACCGGGGCGCTTGCTGCCGTGGTTGCCGGTCGCCCTCGGCTTTGGCATCGTTCTCTACTTCACCGCGGACCGCGAGCCAGCCTTGTGGGCCTCGGGCGCCGCGGCCATAGCGCTTGTGGCCCTTGCCTACGGCCTGCGCCGTAGTGCCGTGGGCTTCCCGGTGGCGCTCGGCATCGCCGCGATGGCGGTGGGCTTTGCCGTCGCCACCGCGCAGACGGCGCGCATCGCACATCCGGTATTGCAATATCCGGTGGCGACCGCGGTGCTGTCCGGCTTCGTCGAAGTGCGCGAAGAGCGCGAGCGCAGTGATCGCGTCGTCATTGCCCTCCATCGTTTCGAGGCGGCGCGCGTTGCCGAGAAACCGGAGCGCGTGCGCGTCGCCGTGCGCAAGGACACGGCGCCGCCGGTCGGCGCCTTCGTCGAGCTCAAGGCGCATCTGTCGCCGCCGCTCGCGCCGCTGCGGCCCGGCGGCTACGACTTCGCGCGCGACATGTACTTCCAGCGCATCGGCGCTTCCGGTTATGCCCTCGGCGCTATCAAGACGGCGCCGGCGCCGGCCGCGCAGGGCTTCTGGCTGCGTTATGCGGCGGTCGTCCAAGGCATCCGCGAAACGATCGACGATCGCATCCGCGCCATCCTGCCAGGCGACCGCGGTGCCATTGCCTCTGCGCTCATCACCGGCAAGCGCGACGCCATCTCGACGCCGGTCAACGACGCGATGTACGTCTCGAGCCTCGCGCATGTGCTGTCGATCTCCGGCTATCACATGGCCGTCGTCGCCGGCATCGTGTTCTTCGTCATCCGTGCGGGCTTAGCGCTGTCGTCGTCGCTCGCGGTGCGTCGGCCCATCAAGAAATGGGCGGCGTGTGGGGCGCTCGTCGCCGCGTTCTTCTATTTGCTGTTGTCCGGCGTCGAGGTCGCGACGCAGCGCTCCTTCATCATGGTGGCGATCGTGCTCCTCGGCGTGATGGCCGATCGCCCGGCGATCACCTTCCGGACGCTGACGGTGGCCGCTTTGTGCGTGCTCGCATGGTCGCCGCAGGCGGTGGTGCATCCAAGCTTCCAGATGTCGTTTGCGGCGACGCTCGCGCTCGTCGCCGCCTACCAGTACGGCCTGCCGTGGCGGCCCGACGCCGATACGTCTGTCGGCGCTCGCATCGCGCTGTGGGGCGGGCGCGAAGTGGCGGGTCTCATTCTCGCGTCGCTGGTCGCGGGTTTCGCCACCACGCTCTACGCGGCCTTTCATTTCCATCGCGTCGCGCCCTATGGCGTGCTCGCCAATCTCTTCGCGATGCCGGTCGTCTCGGTGCTGGTGATGCCGATGGGCATTCTCGGTCTCGTCTTGATGCCGTTCGGCTTCGACGCTCTGTTCTGGCGGCTGATGGGCGCCGGCATCGATTGGATGACCAATGTCGCCTTGTGGGTCGCGAGCCTGCCGGGCGCGGTCGGGCATATCCATGCCTTCGGTGTCGGGCCATTGCTCGCGGGTACCGCCGGATTGCTGGTGGTCTGTCTGTTGCGCTCACCGTTGCGATGGAGCGGCGCGGTCTTCTGTACGATCGCCGTGTTGTGGGTCCTGGCGACACCGCGTCCCGACGTGCTCGTGGCCGCCGATGGGCAGACCGCGGCGATCCGCAACGCCAGCGGCCGCTTGTCGGTGCTGCACAGCGGCCGTGATACTTTCGCGCTCAAGGAGTGGCTGGCGGCCGATGGCGACGACCGCACGGTGACGGACAAGACCTTGAAGGACGGCGTGCTCTGCGATGCCATTGGCTGCACGGCCAGGCTTGCGGATGGCCGACTGGTGGCCGCGTCGTTGGCGGTTGAAGCCTTCACGGAGGATTGCGCGCGCGCCGCCGTCGTCGTCAGCCCGCGGCAAGCGCCGGGCACATGTAATGCCGTGCTGATCGATCGCGCGCGCTGGCGCAGCGACGGCGCGGTCACCTTGCGCTGGAACGGCGACGCCTTCGAGATGACCGCCGCGCGTCCCACCGGTTACGAGCGGCCATGGGCGAGGGCGCCGCAAACCACCGCGGCGTCGCAAAGCGCTACCAGCCGGCCGGCGCCGCAGGACGCGACGCCGCGCGTGGAGGATTTGGACGCGAGCGACTGATTGTCATGCCCGCGAAAGCGGGCATCCAGTGCGCCGCAGTCAAGCAGTCAATGTGAAAAATCGAGAGGCCGGGGTTACTGGATCACCCGCTTGCGCGGGTGATGACAGGACAACCGCTAATCCAGCTTCTTGGCGATCGTCAGATAGAAGGCCGTGGTCATCGCCGTATTGTAGGCGAACACCGATGTGCGCGCTTTGAACTTGATCGACGCGCCAAGGTCGGGAATGTCGTAGTTGACGACGCCGCCGAGGCTCAAAACTTCCGCGCGACGGCCATCGGGCGCGACAGCAACGCCGCCGCGGGCGTCGTCAGTGAACTGGCGCAGGTAATAGCCGGCGACGCCGACCTGCCAGCGTCCGATGTGCTCCGACACGGCGAAGTCGATATTGATGTTCTTGCCGCTGACGTAATCGGTGTCGGAATTACGGCCGTAAGCATTCAGGTAGATCTTGCTGCTGAACTCGGTGCCGTCGGCGAGCAGCGGCGGCGTCGTATAAGTGAGGGCGATCGAGGGCGCGACGATGACGGTATTGCTGCCGACGGTGACGCCGTTGCTCGCCTGGATTCGCGCATCGTAAAGACCGGTCGGGAGCACGGCGCCGAGGCCGGCGCGGACGGCAAGGCCTTCCCGGATGGGAGGCGTGCTTTGCTCGCGCGACGGCCGCGTGAAGCCGAAGAAGCGGGACCAGGAGCCCTCAACGTAGATGTCGCCGAAACCCGAGCGGCAGCGCTCCGGGTTGGCCGACGTGATTTGTCCGCACACCTCTCCGAAGCCGGCCACGCCGAGGAGGCCGAGCGAGCCGTCGAACACCTTGAACTTCGGCACATACAGCAAGACGCCGGCCGCGCTCTTCGAGTCGATACCGACGGCATCCAACCCGGCACGAGTCTGGCCCGCGCCGTCCCTGAGTTGATAGGCCGAGGCACCGCCCAGAATGAGGCCGCCATAGAGGCCCGGAGTTGGCAGAAAGGCCGAGCGGATGTCGGTGCCGCCGATGGGACCCGCGACCGTGCTGCCTTCGGCCGCCCAGGACGGCGCGGCGCCGATCACGACGCAACAAACTCCGAGCGCAAGTCGCAACGCGACCTTCACGATCTGTACAGCCCCCGTTCCCTATCGGGGCACCGTAGAGTTCGCGTGCGACATTGCCTAGGCGCAGTTTGACCTGCGCCCGTGCCCTCCACGGGAATCGAAATACGTGTGGCTCAAAGGACGCTGCGGTTCGCATCGGGCCGCCGTGGCCGGACGAACGGCGTCCTCAGTCCGACGCCCTCAGTAGCGTCGGAACAGCCCGACCAGCTTGCCCTGAATGCGCACGCGGTTGGGCGGCAGGATGCGCACCTCATAGGCCGCGTTGGCCGGCTCCAGCGCGATAGAGGCACCACGGCGGCGGAAACGCTTGAGCGTCGCTTCCTCATCGTCGATCAGCGCGACCACGATGTCGCCGGTGTCGGCGACTTCCGAGCGCCGGATGAGGGCGATGTCGCCGTCCAGGATGCCGGCCTCGATCATCGAGTCGCCGCGCACTTCGAGCGCGAAATGCTCGCCGGTCGACAAAAGGTCCGCCGGCATGTTGATGACATGGCTTTTGGTCTGGATCGCCTCGATCGGCGTACCGGCGGCGATACGGCCCATCACCGGCACCGCGATCGGGCGGCCGCTGTTATCGTCCTCCGCGGCCTGCCGGACACGACCGAGATCGCCTTCGATCACGCTCGGAGTGAATTTGCGGGCGCGGCCGTTGCCCACGCCGTGGCCGACCGAGTCGGGGAGCTTGATGACCTCGATGGCGCGGGCGCGGTTGGGCAGCCGGCGAATGAACCCGCGCTCCTCGAGCGCGGTGATCAGGCGGTGAATCCCGGACTTGGAGCGCAGGTCGAGCGCGTCCTTCATCTCGTCGAAAGAGGGCGGCACGCCGGCCTCAGTCAGGCGCTCGTGGATGAAGCGCAAAAGCTCGAACTGCTTGCGGGTCAGCATCTGTTTCTCCCCGTCGCCCGGCCAAGCCCGCCCCTTTCGGCGAACGGGCAGCCGGGTCGAAACAAATCATGAACGGACACTATCTGTTCGATATGTGTTCCGCAAGGATTTAATTTCGGGTGAACAATGCAAGCGACCGCTATAGGCCTAGCTTAAGGATGACGCAGGGCGAACCCGCCGGCGCAAATGGCGCGTAAGGTTCCCGAATCACAAGGCAATCCGCCGCGGCCAGCGGCGCCATCAGGGAACTGTCCTGCGACGGGACCGGCGTCGCGATGGGGCCGTCGGGGCCCTTGGTCAGCACCGCACGCATGTAGTCGGCGCGCTCGTCGTTCTCCGGCAAATCGCGGCCGAGGAAAGCCCGCTCGGGCTCATGCGCGATGGCGGAGCGGCCGGTGAGTCGCCGGATCAGCGGCGCCAGGAACAGGAAGGCGCAGACATAGGACGAGACCGGATTGCCGGGCAGGCCGAGCACCTGGAGGCCGCCGAGCCGCCCATGCATCATCGGTTTGCCGGGGCGTAAGGCGACACGCCAGAACGAGAGGTCGAGGCCTTCGGCCTTGAGGGCTCTCTGCACCAGATCGTGCTCGCCGACCGAGGCGCCGCCGGTGGTGATGAGCACGTCGGCGCCCCAGGCCCGGGCCTCGCGGAGCGCGGCGACGATGTCTTCCATCCGATCGCGGACGATGCCGAAATCGCGTGACTGAGCGCCTTCGGCATAAGCGAGGGCGGTCAGGGCATAGCCGTTGGAATAGACGATCTCGCCGGGGCCCGGCGTGCTGCCGGGCATCACCAGTTCGTCGCCGGTGCCGATGATCGCGATCCTCGGCCGGCGATGGACCGGGAGGCTCGGATAATTCATCGCGGCCGCCAACATCAGGTCGCGATCGCGCAGCCGGTGGCCTTGATGCAGCAGCACTTGGCCTTCGGAGAAGTCGATGCCTTTGAGCCGCACATTGCGGCCCTTCGTGGTCGGCTTGCTGAAGGTCACCTTGTCGCCGTCGCGCTTGGCGAGTTCCTGGACGACAACCGTATCGGCACCGCGCGGCATGACGCCGCCAGTGAAGATGCGCGCGGCGTGGCCGGTGCTGACTTCACCCTCGAATGGATGGCCGGCCGCCACTTCGCCGATGACGGTCAATACCGCCGCTGCATCGGCGACGTCGGCGGCGCGCACCGCGTAGCCATCCATGGCCGATACGTCCGCCGGCGGCTGTGTGCGCGTCGCGGTCATGTCGGCCGCGAGCACGCGGCCGAGTGCTTCAGTGAGTGCAACCGTCTCGGTGGGCAGGGGCGCGGCTTCGGCGAGTACCTGGCGCAACGCTTCGGCAACCGGCATCAGCGCCATACGCTATTTCTCCGCACGATAATGGCCGGAACGCCCGCCGCTCTTTTCCAGGAGACGGATGCCCTCGATGCGCATACCGCGTTCGACGGCCTTGACCATGTCGTAGATGGTCAGCAGTGCGACCGAGACGGCGGTGAGCGCCTCCATCTCGACGCCGGTCTGGCCGGTGACCTTCACCGTCGCCTGCACCTCGAAGCCGGGCAAAGCGTGCTCTGGATTGATCTCGATCGTCACCTTGGTGATCGGCAGCGGGTGGCAGAGCGGGATGAGGCTGTGCGTGCGCTTGGCGGCCATGATGCCGGCCAGCCGGGCCGCGCCCAGCACGTCGCCCTTCAGCGCGTTGCCGGCAATCACCATGTCCAGCGTCTCGGCCTGCATGATGATCTTGCCCTCCGCGACCGCGACGCGTTCGGTCTGCGGCTTGGCAGAGACGTCGACCATGTGCGCCTCGCCGCGCTGGTCGATGTGGCTGAGCTTGGCGGCGGCCGGGGCGGTCTTGGCCGGCGCCTTCCTGGCGGCGCCGTTCTTGGTGCCTCGCGCGGGTGACTTCGGGCGCGACGCCATGGCCGCTACTCCGCCGCCGGTACGTGCTGGCGGGCGAGCAGGGCGGAGGTGGCGGCGGTCACGTCGGCCTGACGCATCAGGCTCTCGCCGATCAGGAAGGCGTTGATGCCGGACCGGGAGAGGCGGGCAAGATCGGCCGGCGTGAAGATGCCGCTCTCGCCGACGATGATGCGGTCGTCGGGCACCTTGGGCGCGAGGCGCTCGCTGACGTCGAGCGACGTGACGAAGGTGCGCAGATCACGGTTGTTGATACCGATCAGCCGCGAGCGGAGCTTCAAGGCACGATCGAGTTCATCTTCTTGGTGAACTTCAATGAGTGTATCTATCCCATTGGCAATGGCTGCATCTTCTAGATCCTTGGCGGTTGCGTCATCGACTCCGGCCATGATGATGAGGATGCAGTCGGCGCCCCAGGCTCGCGCTTCAACAACTTGGTAAGGATCGTACAGGAAGTCCTTGCGAAGAACGGGTAATCTCGTCGCGTTGCGTGCCTGGGCGAGGAATTCGGGACGGCCTTGGAAGGACGGGGCGTCCGTTAGCACCGAGAGGCAGGTCGCGCCGCCAGCCTCATAGGCTTTGGCCAGTGCCGGCGGGTCGAAGTCGGCGCGGATCAGGCCCTTTGACGGGCTCGCCTTCTTGATCTCGGCGATCAGCGCGTAGTCCCCGGCGGTGACGCGCCGCTCGATCGCCTTGAGGAATCCGCGCGGCGGGGCCACCGCCTTTGCCTCGGCCTCGAGCGCGGAGAGCGGCTTGGCACGTTTCGCCGCGGCGATTTCCTCGCGCTTGTAGGCCTCGATCTTGGTCAGGATGTTCGACATCAGCTTTTCCTGCGCGGGAGCTTACCCGAAAACGGGCGTCCGCTCTTGTGGGATCATGCGCCTTCGAGCGCGCACGACACCGCAATCAATCGGTCGAGCCGGCCTTCTGCCTCGCCGGTGTCGATCGCCTTGGCGGCGAGCGCGGCGCCGTCCTTCAGGTTTTCGGCCTTGCCAGCGACGATGAGGGCCGCGGCGGCATTGAGGACCGCGACCTCGCGGAACGGCCCGTCTTTGCCCTGCAGTACAGCAAGCAACGCGTTGGCGTTGTGGTCGGCGTCGCCGCCGCGCAGCGCCTCGGGCTTCACCCGCTTCAGGCCCGCGTCCTCGGGCGTCACCTCAAACGAGCGCACTTTGCCGCCTTTGAGTTCCGCCACGCTGGTCGGGCCGGAGGTGGTGATCTCGTCGAGCCCGTCCGAGCCGTGCACGACCCATACGCTGTCCGAGCCCAGATTGTTGAGCACCTGCGCCATCGGCTCAGTCCAGTGCTTGGAGAAGGTGCCGACCATCTGCCGCTTCACGCCAGCCGGGTTCGACAGCGGGCCGAGCAGATTGAAGATGGTGCGCGTGCCGAGCTCGACGCGGGTCGGGCCGACGTTTTTCATGGCCGGATGATGGGCCGGCGCGAACATGAAGCCGATGCCGGCCTCGCGAATGCACTGGCCGACCTGGTTGGCGTTGAGATCGATCTTCACGCCGAGCGCCTGCAGCACGTCGGCGGCGCCCGATTTCGACGACAAAGCGCGGTTGCCGTGCTTGGCGACCGGCACGCCGGCGCCCGCCACGATGAAGGCCGCGCATGTCGAGATGTTGTAGGAGCCGGAGGCGTCACCGCCGGTGCCGACGACGTCGACGGCATCGGCCGGCGCTTTCACGCCGAGCATCTTGGCGCGCATGGTGGTGACCGCGCCGGTGATCTCGTCGACGGTCTCGCCGCGCACGCGCAAGGCCATCAGCAGGCCGCCCATCTGCGAGGGCGTCGCTTCGCCCGACATCATGCGATCGAACGCGGAAGCGGATTCCTCGCGCGTGAGGCTGGCACCGGTCGCGACCTTGGCGATGAGCGCCTTGAATTCGTCCGCCATAGGCGCTCCTTCAACGTGCGATGGATTGTTCAGCCGCCGCGCGCGCAGGCGCAGCGAGCCGCCGCCGCCCACGCTCGGCATTCCAGTCGGCGGCGAGATCGAGGAAATTCTTGAGCATCAGATGGCCGTGCTCGGACGCGATGCTTTCGGGATGGAATTGCACGCCGTGTACCGGCAGGTCCTTGTGCATCATGCCCATGATGAGATGGTCGTCGGTCTCGGCATTGACGGCGAGCGCGGCCGGCAGGCTCGCGCGCTCGACAACCAGCGAGTGATAGCGCGTCGCCTTGAACGAACCATTGATGCCGCGGAACACGCCGCTGTTGGTGTGTCGGACGTCGGAAAGCTTGCCATGCACCGGCACCGGCGCGCGCACGACCTTGCCGCCGAAAGCCTGGCCGATCGCCTGATGGCCGAGGCAGACGCCGAGCAGGGGGATGCTCTCGGCCGCCGCGTCGATCAGTTCGAGGCAAATCCCTGCCTCGTTCGGCGTGCAGGGGCCGGGCGACAGCACGATTGCATCGGGATCGGCGGCGATCACCTCATCGGCGCTGATCTTGTCGTTGCGATGCACGACGACGTCGGCGCCGAGCCCGCCCAGATAATGGACGAGGTTGAAGGTGAAGCTGTCGTAGTTGTCGATGAGAATGATCATGTTTCTGCCCAGCGGAGCGGTCTTAGGCCGCGTCCGTTAGGGGGTCAAGCAGGGCGGACGACGGGCCTCAGCCCTTATGGATCGGGTCGATCCAGGCGACGTTTTCCGGCTTTTCGACCGGCTCGATGTCGAGATTGACCACGACCGCCTCGTTGTCCGAGCGCACCAAGACGCATTCGAGCACTTCGTCGGGGCTCGCGTTGATCTCCTGGTGCGGCACGTAAGGCGGAACATAGATGAAGTCGCCAGGGCCCGCTTCAGCGGTGAACTCCAGGTTCTCGCCCCAGCGCATGCGAGCTCTGCCGCGCAGCACGTAGATCACACTTTCGAGTGCGCCGTGATGGTGGGCGCCGGTCTTGGCGTTGGGATGGATGTGAACGGTGCCGGCCCAGATCTTCTGCGCGCCGACGCGGGCGTAATTGATCGCCGCCTTGCGGTCCATGCCGGGCGTCTGCGCCGTGTTGGGATCGAGCGAGTTGCCCGGGATCACGCGCACGCCGTCGTGCTTCCACTTCGGCTCGTGATCATGGTCGTGATGGTGGTCCGAGCTCATGGCGTTTCTCCCGTTATGTTTCTGCCGAGAGTATAAGCTCTGCCGACTGGAGCGCTATTGCCCGCGTTTGGCGGCGCTCGCAAATCTCCGTGCTTCCTCGGCGGCGCGGAACAAGGCTTTTGCCTTGTTGATGCATTCTTGCTGTTCCGCGTCCGGGTTTGAGTCGGCGACGATGCCGGCGCCGGCCTGCACGTACATCTTGCCGTCCTTGATCAGCGCGGTGCGCAGCACGATGCAGGTGTCCATCTCGCCGGCGGCCGAGAAGTAGCCGACGCAACCGGCATAGAGGCCGCGCTTTTCCTTCTCCAACTCGTCGATGATCTCCATCGCCCGCACCTTGGGCGCGCCAGAAACGGTGCCGGCCGGAAAGCCGGCGGCCAGCGCATCGAGCGCGTCGTGCTTTTGGTCGAGCTTGCCCTCGACATTGGAGACGATGTGCATCACCTGGCTGTAGCGCTCGATGAAGAATTTATCGGTCACGGTGACGCTGCCGATCGAGGCGACGCGGCCGACATCGTTGCGGCCGAGATCGAGCAGCATCAGATGCTCGGCGCATTCCTTCGGATCGGCGAGCAGCTCGTCTTCGAGGGCCTTGTCCTCGTGCGGCGTCGCGCCGCGTGGACGCGTGCCGGCGATCGGCCGAATGGTGACGACGTCGTCACGCACGCGCACCAGGATTTCCGGGCTGGAGCCGGCGACAGCGAAGCCGCCGAAGTCCAGGAAGTATAGGAACGGCGCCGGGTTGATCCGCCGCAGCGCGCGATAGAGCGCGAACGGCGGCAACGTGAACGGCGCCTCGAAGCGTTGCGCGAGCACGATCTGGAACGCATCGCCCGCGGCGATGTATTCCTTGGCGCGCGCGACCATCGTCCTGTATTCGGCCGGCGTGGTGTTCGATTTGGCCGGCACATCGAGCGGGCCTTCGGCGTACTCCGACAGCGACTTGTCGAGCGGCCGGTCGAGCGCATCGACGATGCCGGAAAGGCGTTCGGTGGCGCGGGCGAGGGCGGTCTTGGCATCGACGTCGGTCTCGGGCCGCACGGGCGTGACGACGATGATCGAGTCCTTGACCGCGTCGAACACCACGATCAGCGTCGGCCGGATCATGACGGCGTCGGGTATGCCGATCGGGTCCGGCTTGGCGGCTGGGAGGTCCTCCATCAGCCGCACCATGTCGTAGCCGATATAGCCGAACACGCCCGCCGCCATCGGCGGCAAGTTCTCCGGCAGCGCGATGCGGCTTTCCGCGATCAGCGATCGCAAGGCGATAAGCGGGGACTCGGCAACCGGCGTGAAGGCGTGCGGCTTGCTGCGAGCTGTCCGATTGATCTCGGCTTTGCTGCCCTGCGCGCGCCAGATCAGATCCGGCTCGAGGCCGATGATCGAATAGCGTCCGCGCACGGCACCGCCTTCCACCGACTCGAGCAGGAAGCTCATCGGCTTCCCGCCGCCGAGTTTCAGGAATGCGGAGACCGGCGTTTCGAGGTCAGCGACCAAGGTCGTCCAAACCACCTGCGCCTCACCACGATCATAGCGTTCGGCGAAGGCTTGTGCGGATGGTTCGGTCTGCATGTCACTGTTCGGTGCTGCCGCCGATGACCTGATTGAAGGCCGCCTGGTTAATGCTCACGCCGAGGTCGCTTTCGAGCTTGCCGACATACTCGCTGATGATGTCGTCCGCGTAGGCGTTTTGGAGGTTGCCGGTAAGCGCCTGGGTCTGGGGAGCGCTCGCATCGAAGGTCGGCTGCGTCACTTCGGCGACACGGAAGATGAAGCGCTGGGTTGCGCTGTCGCCTTCCGTGGCGCCCACGCCACCCTTTGCCGTCGTGAAGACGGCATCCAGCAGCTTGGCCGGCACGTTGGGAGCGGGACGGCCGCGTTGCAGATCCTTCGCGGTCTGCACGGACAGTCCGTTCGCGCTCGCGACCTCGGCGATCGGCGTGCCCGCTTTGAGCTTGGCGAGCAGATCGTCGGACTTCGCCTGCAGCCGCTTGGCGATTTCATCGTCGCGCCAGCGCGCGGCGACTTGTTCGCGAACCTCATCGAGCGGGCGGTCATGCGCCGGCGTGACTCCGGTCACGTCGAAATAGAGGAAGCCGCCGCCCGGCAGTTGCAGCGCCTCGGTGTCGGAGCCGACATCGCTGCCGAAGGCCGTGTTCACGAGGTTGGCGACGTTTGGTAGGTCCGCGACCGGCTTGCCGTCGGGGCCACGGCCGGAGCGGTCTATGGCGGGGATGTCGATCGCTTTCAGGTCGAGCTTCTTGGCCGCTTCGGCAAGCGTGGCACCGCCGGCGCGCTCGTCTTCGATCTTGTCGCGCAGGTCGCTGATCGTCGAACGCGCGCGCGATTCCGCGAGCTGCTGTTTGATCTGTGCGGCGACGTCTTCGAAGCTCTTCTGTTCGCCCGGCTCGATCTTGCCGACGGTGAGCAGCACGGTGCCGAACCGGCCCTTGACCGGCTGGCTGACCTCGCCCGTTTTGAGTGCAAAGGCGGCGTCGGCGACGGCCGGATCGATGATGCCGGACTTTTCGACGAGGCCGAGATCGGTGTCGGATGGCTTGAGCTCGCGTTCCTTCGCGATGTCGTCGAAGGTCGCTCCTTTTGCAATCCTCTCGCGCGCGGCCGCCGCGTCGGCCTCGTTCGGGAACACGATCTGGCGCAGCTCGCGCTTCTCCGGCGTGCCAAACGTGCTCTTGTTCTGCTCGAAGAAGGCCTTGGCATCGGCGTCCGAGACGTCGTTCGGTTTGGCGAGCTCGGCCGGCGAGAGCGTGACCAGGGTCAGCTTGCGATATTCCGGTGCGCGGAAGAGGATCTTGCGCTCGTCGAAATAGGCGCTGAGTTGCTCGGGCGAAGGCTGCGGCACGTCGCCCGCTTGGGCCGGACCGAGCACGAGATATTCGATGTCGCGCCGCTCGTTCTGGAATTGGTTGATCGCCTGCAACATCGCCGACGGCGCGCGCAGGTCGGCGCTGACGCTCTGCGCGATCTGCCGCCGCAGCAACACGCGGCGCTGTTCGTCCACGAACCGCGTCTCGGTATAGCCGGCGTTGCGGATGATCGCCTCGAAGCGGGCGCGATCGAACTGGCCGTTCGGCGCCTTGAAGTTCGGATCGTCCATGACGCGGCGCGCGATCTCGCCGTCGGACAGGCCGAGGCGCAGCCGGCGCGTTTCTTCATCGAGCGTCGTCTCGGCCACCATCTGGCCGAGGATCTGGCGGTCAAGGCCGAGCGCGCGCGCCTGATCGGGCGTCACGGGGCGGCCCA
>Ga0255338_1005066_pt1 | contig 12623 bp, 11 predicted proteins | sample MeOH1_35cm_T4_19_FD_203715 | JGI IMG/M metagenome (GOLD analysis project Ga0255338, IMG submission 203715) | Sandy soil microbial communities from University of British Columbia, Vancouver, Canada - MeOH1_35cm_T4_195 | ecosystem: Engineered > Artificial ecosystem > Sand microcosm > Unclassified ...
CAGCGGTGGCTGGGCGGCAAAAGAGTTAACCGAAAAAGGACTCAAAGTGCTGCTGCTGGAACGTGGGCGAAACATTGAGCATATCAAAGACTATGTGAATGCTAACAAAGAAGCCTGGGATTTTCCGCACCGCGGAAGGAGAACCCAGCAGATGATCAATGATTATCCGGTGCTGAAGCGCGACTATCCGCTGAACGAAACCAACCTGGATTACTGGGTGAACGAGAAAGAGAGTCCGTACACAGAAGTAAAACGGTACGACTGGTTCCGTGGTTACCATGTGGGTGGACGATCCCTGATGTGGGGCCGCCAGAGTTATCGCTGGAGTGATCTGGATTTTGAAGCCAATGCCAAAGACGGTATCGCGGTTGACTGGCCGGTACGTTATAAAGACATTGCACCCTGGTATGATTATGTAGAAAAATTTGCGGGCATCAGTGGTAACCGTGATGGATTATCGCAGTTACCCGACGGACAGTTTCTGCCGCCGATGGATATGAACTGCGTGGAGAAGGATGTGGCTGCCCGGATGAAAGAATATTACAAAGGCGCTCGCGCCATGATCATTGGCCGTACCGCCAACTTAACCATTGCACACGAAGGAAGAACCAATTGCCAGTTCCGTAACAAATGCTGGCTGGGTTGTCCGTTCGGCGCTTATTTCAGTACGCAGTCGTCTACCCTGCCTGCGGCTATGAAAACCGGTAATCTTACCCTGCGTCCCTGGTCTATCGTAACCAAAGTGTTGTACGATAAAGATAAAAAACGCGCCACCGGTGTAGAAGTACTGGATGCAGAAACCAATAAAACCTATACATTCAATTCAAAGATCGTGTTCCTGAACGCTTCTACTTTCAACACAGCCTGGATCTTGATGAACTCTGCCACCGATGTATGGCCCGAAGGTTTGGGCAGCAGCAGCGGCGAGCTGGGACATAATATCATGGACCACCACCTTGGTGTGGGTGCCAGCGGAAGAGTAGAAGGATACGAAGACAAATACTATTTCGGCCGCCGTGCCAACGGGATCTATATTCCGCGTTACCAGAACTTTGCCGGCGATAAGCGTGACTACCTGCGTGGTTTTGGTTACCAGGGTGGTGCCAGCAGATCCGGCTGGGGCCGCGATGTGGCTGAACTGAGCATTGGTGGCGAATTCAAAGATGCGTTAACAGAACCCGGTAGCTGGAGTATGGGTATGGGCGGTTTTGGAGAAATCCTGCCGGATCATGCCAACAAGGTTATGCTGGATAAAAACGTGAAAGATAAGTGGGGACTGAATGTATTGTCGTTCGACGCAGAACTGAAAGAGAATGAACTGAAGATGCGTAAAGACATGCAGAAAGACGCCATTGAAATGCTGGAAGCCGTAGGTGTGAAAGATGTGAGAGGCTGGGATGCCAATGGTTACCAGGGAAGAGGTATTCACGAGATGGGTGCTGCCCGTATGGGAGCCGATCCAAAAACCTCTGTGGTAAATAAATTTAACCAGGTGTGGGATGCACCGAATGTATACGTTACCGATGGTGCATTCATGACTTCAGCTGCCTGTGTAAATCCATCACTTACTTACATGGCGTTTACTGCGAGAGCGGTGGATCATGCGGTAACTGAATTGAAAAAACAAAATTTATAATCTACTCACCCTGCCCTCTCTGCTTCGCAAAGAGGGTTCTTCCTCCCCCTCTCTACTTTGTAGAGAGGGGGTCGGGGGGTGAGAAAAAAAATTAATCTTATGAATAGAAGAGAAGCCTTATCCAGCGTAGCCCTGCTCCTGGGAGGAACTATTTTGGGTGCCGAAGCATTCCTGTCGGGATGTAAAACCAAAACAGATGTTGGCGTTAGTTTTTCTGCATCTGATATTTCTTTCCTGGATGAAGTAGCAGAAACCATTTTACCTGCCACCAGCACACCCGGCGCCAAAGCGGCCAAAGTGGGCGAGTTTATGACAGTGATGGTGAAGGACTGTTACGAAGAAAAAGACCAGAAGATCTTTATGGATGGCATGTCTAAACTGGACGAAGCCAGCAAAAAGAAAAATGGTAAATCGTTCATGGAAAGTACTGCCGAGCAGCGTCATGGTTTGCTGGTAGAACTGGACAAAGAACAGAAAGAGTACCAGAAAGCTAAAAAGCCCGAAGATCCTAACCATTATTTCCGCATGATGAAAGAACTGACCCTGACAGGTTTCTTTACTTCGGAAGTAGGTGCTACCAAAGCGTTGCGTTATGTAGCTGTACCGGGTAAATACGAAGGCTGCATCGACTATAAGAAAGGTGATAAGGCCTGGGCAACGTAGTAATTAACAAGTAGTAATTAGTAATTAATAATTGGGCATACGGTTTGTATGTACCAGTTAGGTTATTATCACTCACGACTCACGTGTAATGCGAGGCGTTTTTATTATCATATAAAGCTTAGAATATGTCTACTAACAGGCGTGATTTTTTACGCAACAGTACTTTTGCCGCTTTAGGGTTATCGCTGCCTTTTGCAGGAAAATCTTCTTTGCTGAACGGGTTGGCACCGTATAAGAAACTGTCTTCTTTCGGGATCCAGTTATGGACGGTGAAAGAAGATATGGGTACCAATGCCAAAGAAACCCTGAAAAAGATCTCTTCTTACGGGTACCGTATGATCGAGAGTTTTGAAGGGCAGAAAGGTATTTTCTGGGGGATGAAACATACCGAGTTCAAAAAGTACATGGATGATCTGAACCTCAACATTGTTTCGGCGCATTGTAATAACACAGTAAACTTTGAACGCAAAGCCGCAGAAGCTGCGGAGATCGGAATGAAATACCTGATCTGTCCGTACAAAGGGCCACAGAAGTCGATCGACGATTATAAAAAGTTTGCCGACGAGTTCAATAAATCAGGTGAGATCTGTCAGAAAAACGGGATCCGTTTTGCTTATCATAACCACGATTATTCCTTCAAACCCATGAATGGCGAAGTGCCGCAGGATGTGATGATGAACCTGACGGATAAAAACCTGGTGGATTTTGAAATGGATATTTACTGGGTAGTAGCAGCGGGCGAAGATCCCAAAGCCTGGTTCAGCAAACACCCGGGTCGCTTCAGACTTTGCCACGTAAAAGACCTGGCTAAAACCAATGCTAAGGAAGGCCATGAGTCTGTACAGATTGGGAAAGGTACGATCGATTTTGCTTCTATCCTGAAAGCGGGAGAAAGCAAAGGCCTGAAATATCATATAGTAGAGCAGGAAGCTTTTACCGGCAGTAACCCGCTGGCCAGTGCGGAAGCGGATGCGAAGTATATGAAGGGCTTTTCGTATTAGGTGATTGTTGCTTTATAAGCAATTTGAATAGAAACTGCGGTTCGTTAGGACCGCAGTTTTTTTATGGCTTTTTTCACCGCAGAGCCGCAGAGAAGCAGCGTTTTCGCAGAGGGTTATCTCTGCGAAAACTCCCCGCTCTCCCCGCCTCCGCGGTGAATAGAGAATAGGGAATATCGAAGGAAGGGTTCGATATTCAAAAAAAGCGGCTCATATTATATGAGCCGCTTTCCTTATTATAGTCATTCAAGAATAATTACACGCCTAAACTCCACCCTTCTCTATATGTACGCTTCACAAACTGGTTGGCTTCGTCGAAGTTGGTGATGCGCATATTGGGGCCATCCCACATGAGTTTGATGTTGCGGCCCGGGTAAGTGTTTCGGCCTTTATCATCTTTTTTCACGATATTATAACTGCGGATAGCCAGGTTGCCCATTAACACACTCTCGGTTAATGGACCGGCGATATCGAAATTGGAGCTGAGGTTTTTAGCCTGTTCAGAACCGTATCCGGCAATAGCGCCTTCTACCCATGCGGCATAGTGGCCGGCATCGCCCTTGGGAACACGGGCCACAGTTTGTGGTACAGTGGTTTCTTTGGTGCGGGAAGTAGGTAACAGGTTAGGGTACATACCATAGGTACCACAGATCATTTTGCCTTTGGAGCCAATGAAAATGGCACCGTTGCCGCCATCGCCCATGATTTCGTTGGGGCCCAGCTCGTCCGGACGCTCGGGCTGGATACCGCCATCCATCCAATGCAGTTTAATGGGTTTACCATTGGCGCCTTTGAAGGATAAAGTGATGGAAGAAGAAACCGGACCAGAATCGGGATAGTTACCGCGGGTCCAGTTTTCGATATAAGGGGTAGCTACGCTGCACTCTGCGGATTCGGGGTAACCGAGACCCAGTACAGCAAAAGCCGGGGCCATGATATGACAGGCCATATCGCCCAGAGCACCGGTACCGTAATCCCACCAGCCGCGCCAGTTAAACGGAATCAGTTTTTCAACATAATCACGGTAAGGGGCCGTACCCAGCCAGAGGTTCCAGTCGAGCTCGGCAGGAACCGGTGGTTTGTTGGCACTCCAGGGGATGCCCTGTGGCCAAACAGGGCGGTCGGTGTAACAGTAGATGGTATGAACATCGCCGATCAGGCCGGCATTGTACCAATCCTGCAGCTGGCGAACACCATCGCCCGAAGCACCCTGGTTACCCATCTGCGTTACCACTTTGTAATCGTGGGCGGCTTTGGTTAACATACGGGCTTCGTAAATATCGTGTGTAAGCGGTTTTTGAATGTATACGTGTTTGCCGAGCTGCATGGCGGCCATACCGATCACAGCGTGCATATGGTCAGGGGTAGAAACGGAGACCGCATCGAAACTTTTGTGCTCTTTCTCCATCATTTCGCGGTAGTCGGTATAGATTTTTGCTTTTGGGTAACGCTCGCGGCTTTTGCGTGTCTGACGGGAATCTACATCGCAGAGGAAACCGATTTCGGCTTTGCCGCTCTGGTAAAAGTTCCAGAGATCGCTTTCGCCCTTACCACCGGCACCTACGCCGGCCACTACCAGTTTATCGCTGGGAGCGGTAAAACCGCGGCCCAGTACATGGCGCGGAACAATGTAAAATCCGGCAGCCGCCAATGCTGCATTACGGATAAAGGAACGGCGCGAACCGGCGTTGCTGGTTTCGGGTGTTTTGTTACCTGATTGGGGTTTGTTTTTCATGCTGAACAATCGTTGGTTGTTTGAGAAAAAAATAGAGACATGAATTTATTGAAATATCAGATGGAAAGTAGCGAACAGGAGAAATAAAAAACAACAAACCCACAATAGTCTGCAAAAGGCCATTGACCTTCTATAATATGGAATGTGATGTGCTATTAAAAATTACCCCGATAGTCAGTATTTTTTGTCGCTTAAGGCCACTGGGCCCCGTCCCTATTCCCGGGCTGCTTTTTCTTCTGCCATCGCCTACGCTTGGCACCGCACAAAAAGAGGCCCGTCCACCTCAGGCGGACTGATTTGAAATTTTTCATCGAACACCCTGAATTGGCAATTTTTATTACTCTGTCCAAAACAAATTTGAATTATCAAATGCCCAACACTTTGATATGGGTATAACCGGGCAGGTTAGAGGTGGAGATACAATAAAAGACCGGATAAAGCGTTTTTATGACAGTTAAAGTCCAATACGCACTGCCTGTTCCCTGCGGGGAAACGGGCAGTTTTTATATTAGAAGGGGGTAAGCGATTGATTTACAGGGAGGGAGGTCTTCTGTTTTCGCTGTACATGTCTACACCGGTGTACCTGCCCTCTATTTTTTTCAGTACCGTGGTATCTACATACCCATATTTTTTCTGGATGCTGAGCGAGTCGGTGCTGATATAATTAATGATGATCCATCTTTCGGTATCCAGTGAAACGCTTTTGGTAAGAGAAACTTTTCCGCCAACTGTTTCGGCGGTAACCAGGTACTGGCCTTTGGCAAAGCGGCCTACTTCCACTTCCTGTAAACCGGGTTTCAGGGTATGCTGAATAATGGTATGGGGTATGGTTTTGTTAGGGTGGGTGATGGATAAACGGATAGGGGTTTCCTGATCGGACTCGTTAAAGATAATAGCGTGTGCAGCAGAGCGGGATGAACCACAAGCCTGTACTAACCAGGCAGTTACCAAAAACAACAATAAAGACACGTGCGAACGTTTCATTCGGATAAAGGATTTATGTTCTTCAAAAACCGGTGTAAAAATACCACCGGGGGCGCATACATACAAAAAAAATTAAATGCAATATCGGAATGATGACACGCAAATAGTTGTGAATGTTGCCTGTTTGGGATTTTATTTTTATGAGTGGTTGAGGGGGGAGATGAGTGGGTTTTGTGTTTTTGTGCTCTTGTAAGTGATCGAATGACTTTTTGCATCATCGGCTGAACGGGTATTGAAACAGCGTCTTTTTTTGTTGCTTCTACGATAAATGTTTCTGTCTTTAATTGATCTTTCATGCAATCTTCCAGATACGAGTCATCTGTTTCATTAAGTACATAGATGTGCTAGTATCCGAAATAAAGACCACACGCTTGTTGCTGCCTGTTGTATTGCTTTACAAGATTATTTTATACTGCTGTTATTTACAGCTGAAGTGTGCGACGCAACAGCCGATGCCATGAAATACGACTGCTGGTACCAACATTTTCCTAACTTGTATACTGCAAACCAAGTATGACATGTCCATTGTTTCCCAGTTAACCGCCATGCGTCAATATTTTGACAGTGGTATTACCAAACCCTATACTTTCCGCAAACAGCAATTACTGGCACTGAAACAGGCGGTAGTAGCGCGTGAGGAAGCCATTTATGCAGCGCTATATACTGATCTGAAAAAAAGCAAGGAAGAATGCTGGGTTACCGAAAACGGTTTTTTCCTGGCCGAACTCAACGATACCCTGAACCACCTGCGCCAGTGGATGGCAACAGAATCGGTTCGCACCAACCTGCTGAACCTGCCATCGGGCAGTTATGTGATGCGCGAGCCGCTGGGTGTGGTACTGGCTATTGGTCCGTGGAACTATCCTTTTCAATTATTGTTTACTCCCTTGCTGGGCGCGATAGCCGCAGGCAACTGTGTAGTGCTCAAACCCAGCGAATTTGCACCGGCCACGGCTGCTGTTATGCAGCAGATCATTGAATCTACATTTCCGCCGGAATATATTCTCTTCGTACCCGGCGATGGCGCTACCGTGATACCGGAGATGATGAACCATTTTTCTTTTGACCATGTGTTTTATACCGGCAGTACCGCCGTGGGCAAAATCATTTATAAAATGGCTGCAGAAAGGCTGGTCCCGGTTACACTGGAGCTGGGTGGTAAGAGTCCTTGTGTGGTGGAGAGTGATGCCAATATCAATATCGCTGCCAAACGGATTGTGATGACCAAGTTTTCCAATGCCGGGCAGATGTGTGTGGCGCCTGATTATATACTGGTGCATGTTTCGCAGAAAGAGAAATTGGTGGCTGCTATGAAAGAAAAGATCGTTCAGTTTTTTGGTGAACGGGCAGAAGAGAGCGACAACTATGGCCGACTGATTAACAGTAAACAATTTGACCGGGTAGCTACCTACCTTACGCAAGGGAATCTGTTGTTTGGCGGCCGCAAAGACCGGGATTCATTATTCATTGAACCTACTTTATTAGATCAGGTAAGTCTGGATGCAGGGGTGATGAACGAAGAGATCTTTGGTCCGGTATTACCCATACTCCCTTTTACCACACCCGAAGAAGCGAAAGCTATTATGGCGCGTCATCCGAATCCATTGGCGTTTTATGTGTTCACGTCTTCTGCAGCCAAAGAACAATACTGGCTGGAGGAAGTGCCTGCCGGTGGTGCCTGCGTAAACAATGCCAGCTGGCATCTCACCAATCCCAACCTGCCCTTCGGCGGAAGAGGATTCAGTGGTACCGGTGCTTATCATGGCAGGTATTCATTTGATACCTTCAGTCACAAAAAAGCGGTGATGAAAACCCCGACCTGGTTTGATCCGGCGATGAAGTATCCGCCGTTGAAGGGGAAATTGAAATTGTTTAAATGGATTATCCGTTGACTCATCCCCCGGCCCCTTCTCTACAAAGTAGAGAAGGGGAGTGAGCTCCCCTCTCCACGTAGTGGAGAGGGGTTGGGGGTGAGGTAAATACTTTTTTATGCGAAAACTAATCATCAGTCTTACTGTTATCCTTATCTCACTCTTCCTCATCAAACGAAAAGACATGACCTGGCGACAATCGATCCTCAAAACTGTTTATCCGCTGATCATGCTGAAAGGAAAACTGTTTCAGGGCAGTAAGGATGTTCAGGTGAATACGGGTAAGGTAACGCCGCCTGTTTCTTTTTATTCGCTTACGGCTATCGGTAACAAAGGGGATACAATACACTTCAACCAGTTTAAAGGCAAAAAGGTATTGATCGTTAACACTGCCAGCAACTGCGGTTTTACCGCACAATACGATGAGCTGGAAAAATTGTACCAGCAATACAAAGGCCAGTTGGTGATCCTCGCTTTTCCGGCCAATGATTTTAAGGAGCAGGAAAAAAAAGATGATGCAGCCATTGCCGAATTCTGCAAAATCAATTACGGCGTTACGTTCCCGTTAATGCAGAAAACTCATGTAGTAAAAGGCCCGGAACAGCATCCGGTATTTCAGTGGTTAAGTGAGCCGGCACAGAACGGTTGGTGTACCCAGCAACCGATGTGGAACTTCAGTAAATATATCATCAACGAAGAGGGTGTTTTAACCCATTTTTACTCGCAGGGTATTTCTCCTTTGAGTAATCAGGTAATTTCGGCTATTCAATAATCAACTCATCCCCCGGCCCCTTCTCTACTTTGTAGAGAAGGGGAGCAACTCCCCTCTCCACGTAGTGGAGAGGGGTTGGGGGTGAGGAGAAAAAAATAGCTTGTTATGAGACCTGATCAGTTCATGACCCCAACAGCGTTTGCACGTCACCTCCGTCAAAATCTTACTCCGGAAGAAAGGATCATGTGGAATCTCTTACGCAACAGAAAATTGATGGGGTATAAATTTTTGCGGCAACACCCTATTAAAGTTTGGGAGACAGACGGGCGTTATCATTTTTATTATGCAGATTTCTACTGTTCCGAAAAGCGACTGGTAATTGAAATTGATGGATTGATCCATTGTTTGCAGGAAGATTATGACAGAGCAAGGGATGTGATCATGATTGAATTGAGGTTACAGGTGTTGCGGGTAAGTAATGAAGAAGTGAATGGAAATGTAGAGGGGGTTTTGCAAAAAATTACAGACTATCTCAACTCATCTCCCGGCCCCTTCTCTATGGGATAGAGAAGGGGGGCTTTCTCCCCTCTCTGCTTTGCAGAGAGGGGCTGGGGGTGAGTTAAACGGGGCACTTCTCATGATAATTGATTAACTCAATCGGCGAACGCTCAAACACATATCCTTCATAATTCTTTTTCACTTCATCCAGAACAGATTCCACTTCATCTCCTGTTTTGTAAGTAACGAGTTTGTTCCGGTACTCTTTGATATTGGGTAACCCTTTGAGGTAATTGGTATAATGCCTGCGCATTTCGTTAATGCCGGCAATGGGGCCCTTCCATTCGATGGACTTACGCAAATGTTTACGGGCCACTTCTACGCGTTCTTCAAGTGTAGGTGAGGGCAGTATTTCGCCGGTGGCGATAAAATGTTTCACTTCGCGGAAGATCCAGGGATAACCGATGGCGGCGCGACCGATCATGATACCATCTACGCCGTAGCGGTTTTTGTATTCATTGGCTTTCTGCGGACTATCAATATCTCCATTCCCAAAAACGGGGATGTGAATGCGTGGGTTGTTTTTTACTTTGGCGATCAGGCTCCAGTCGGCTTCGCCTTTGTACAGTTGGGCGCGGGTACGGCCATGGATGGCGAGGGCTTTGATGCCTATATCCTGCAGACGTTCGGCTACTTCTTCAATATTGCGGCTGTTATCATCCCAACCCAGGCGGGTTTTTACGGTTACCGGCAGGTTGGTGCTTTTGATCACGGCTTCGGTGAGACGAACCATCAGGTCCACATCTTTCAATACTCCGGCACCGGCGCCTTTGGACACCACTTTTTTAACGGGGCAGCCAAAATTGATATCGAGCAGATCGGGGTTAACGGTCTCTACAATTTTGGCACTGAGTGAGAGGGCTTCTTCATCGCCACCGAAGATCTGTATACCCACGGGTCGTTCATAATCGAAAATGTCGAGTTTCTGGCGGCTTTTGATGGCATCGCGGATCAGGCCTTCGCTGCTGATGAATTCAGTATACATCAGATCGGCACCGTTATCTTTACAAACGGCACGGAAAGGCGGATCGCTCACATCTTCCATGGGAGCAAGTAAAAGCGGAAAATCCGGTAATACTATCTGGTCTATTTTTACCATATTGTGCGGGCAACCGGCAAAGAATAGGCTAAATGGCCGCTTATCCTTCTGTTGCTTGCTTTATTTCAGGGAATTTGCAAATTTACAACCTTATTTTTTAGTCGATGAATCAAAAGCCGGTAGTTAATTATCCCTCACAATTCGCTTTTTTAATGGGCCTGATGGGGGTATTTGTACTACTCACCTCTTTTCTGATCCCTTTTATCGGCAGTCTGGTGCTGAAAGTGCCTTTTTTACGGGTGATGGGTGAGCTGAACCGGCCCGAAAATGCGGACCTGTCCAGGATCTTAAATACGGGTGCCTCCTTCCTGGTTTTTTTTATGCCGGCATGGGTATTGGCCAGGGTAATGGGCAGAAAGCCGTTTGCACAGCTGGGTTTCCAGGCAACTATCAGTGCCAAACAAGTGGCATTGATCATCGCATTAACCCTCAGCAGTGTGGTAATGAGTGGCGCCTTGGGCCGGTTGAACGAGGTCATCCCCATACCGGCGGCCTGGTATGCGAAAGCCAAAGCCATGGAAGAAACCTATAAAACCACCATGATGGCCATGGCCACCATGAAAACCCCGGTAGATTACCTGCTGGCTTTACTCGTACTGGCGGCGGCACCGGCCCTGTTTGAGGAAGTATTGTTCCGCGGCGGGTTTCAGCAGGTATTTGTGGGGTGGACGGGACATAAATGGGCGGGTATCATCATCACCAGTATCTTATTCAGTGCCATACACTTTTCTTATTTCGGTTTTCTACCACGGGTGGCATTGGGGATGGTATTGGGGTTGATCTTTTATTACAGTAAAAATATCTGGCTCTGTATACTGCTCCATTTTATGAACAATGCATTGGTGGTAACGCAGCTCTATATTGCTTCCCAAAAAGGCAGATCCATTGAAAAAACCATGGATGAGAGTGTGCCTTTATGGTGGGGAATTTTTGCGCTGGTATTGCTGGTCGTCCTGTTCCGCTCTTTCCGCAAAGAAAGTGAGCGGGTACTGGTGGTGAGAGAACAATCGGTACATTCGTCTCCGGAAAATATACCCTCCTGATGCAATCCTGGCAAAAGATCTTCGCAACACGTAACCCGGCAGAAGCCAGTATCATACAAGGTATGCTGGAAGAAAATCATATTACCGTACAGATCATGAACAAACAAGACAGCAGTTATCTCAATTTCGGGGATATAGAACTGTATGTTCCCGGCCATCTGGCCGAAACAGCCAAACAGCTGCTGGCCAAAAACCTGCTGAACTGATCATTCCGTTCCTGTTTGGTTTTGTGGAAGATAGGCTCTTACTTCGTAGTTCACCAATGCGGCTTACCCATGGCTTTGAACCTGCAGACTTTTAAAACACGTGCGTTAACAGCAGTGATATTTGTAGTGGTGATGCTGGCCGGCCTGTTAGGGAACCAATGGACTTTTCTCGCACTTTTCTCACTGATACATTTCGGTTGCTGGGTAGAATACCAGAAACTGGTGGCATTGATTGATCCCGAATACAAAAGTATCAGCCCCCTGCACCGCTATGGCAGTATGCTGATCGGTTTTGGGATGATGTTATGGATGACGGGAGCCGGATACCCTATCGGCACCCTGCCCATTCCGCTGATTGGCTGGAGCCTGTTCTGGGTGGGTTTGATCGGTTTTATCCTCAGTGAATTCCTGCTTACCAAAAAACTGAATCCGAAACTCTGGGCACATTCTGTATTGGGATTGCTGTATATCTCCCTCAGTTGGGGATTGATGATGCGTTTGTATGGCAACCTGGAAGGAACCGTACTCACCGGTGCTGCCTGGGTATTACCTGTATTACTCATCGCTTCTATCTGGATCAATGATACCATGGCCTATCTGGTAGGATCTTTTATTGGCAAAACACCCTTATCCCCGGTTTCTCCCAAAAAAACCTGGGAAGGAACGGTAGGTGGCGCCATACTGGCGATACTGCTGGTAACAGGTGTAGGCATCTATGCGTTTGATTTTCCGGTAAAAACCCTGTTGCTGGTATCCATTACCGCATCTATCACCGGTACGCTGGGTGATCTGTTTGAAAGCAAACTGAAACGACTGGCAGGAGTAAAAGACAGTGGCAGTTTTATGCCGGGTCATGGCGGTTTTTTAGACCGGTTCGATTCTTTGCTGGTGGCCACTACTGCCGTATGGGTGGTTTTATATTTGTTTTCGTAAAGTCTGCGCGGTCCTTCTGGCGCATTCTCAACATTCCGTTTTACATTTGCAGTTCAATTATTCCCAATGACCATTCACAGAGAAGGATATAAAACGATTGCCATTACGGCTTTGCTTTTCGGGCTGTTTAACCTGGCTTCTTTTACATTTCTGAGCGCCTCACTGCCCTGGCTGGCCATGGTTTT
>Ga0255338_1005067_pt1 | contig 12620 bp, 10 predicted proteins | sample MeOH1_35cm_T4_19_FD_203715 | JGI IMG/M metagenome (GOLD analysis project Ga0255338, IMG submission 203715) | Sandy soil microbial communities from University of British Columbia, Vancouver, Canada - MeOH1_35cm_T4_195 | ecosystem: Engineered > Artificial ecosystem > Sand microcosm > Unclassified ...
CTGGGCATCCTGGCGGCCGGCGTAGGTGCCGGCGGTGAGGTCCTGGTCGATGATGCTGCGCAGGAAATTGGATGCGGCGGGCGTGTTGTCGTTGGCTTTGGGGTCGTTGCTCATGGTGGCGCCGGTGGGCGGTTAAGTCAGGGGCGGGGCGGCGGCCGGCGTCTGGCGCGCAGCCCGCCGCGCTGCTCGATTGCATGGCGGAATGCCGGGTCGGGTGATTTTACCGTGCCGGCGGCCAGAGTCGTGCAAACTCCGCGCGGCAGCGCAAAAACAGCCGCCGCGGCCTAGGATGGAGGGAGCGCATCCGCCCCCTGGAGCATTGCCGCCATGCCGAATCCAACCCCGACTCCAACCCTTGCCCCTGCCTCCCGCCCGACCCCGGCCGAAGCCGTGGCCGGACTCTGGCAGGCCGCCGGGATGCCCGCCGCAGCGCTGGGCCGGCTGCAACTCACCGGCACCGACCCGGTGCTGCCGTCGTCCTTTGCCGTGGGCACCGCCGCCCAGGCCAGCCTGGGCGCCGCGGCGCTCGCCGCCGCCACGCTGTGGCAACAGCGCAGCGGACGCTGGCAGGATGTTGCTATCGACATGCGCCACGCCCTGGCCGAATTCCGCAGCGAGCGCTACCTGCGCGTGGAGGGCGGCCCGGCGGCGGAGATGTGGAACAAGATCGCCGGCGCCTACCGCTGCGGCGACGGGCGCTGGGTGCGCCTGCATACCAACTTCCCGCATCACCGCGACGGCGTGCTGCGCATCCTGGGCTGCGCCCATGAGCGGGCCGCCGTGGAAGCCGCCCTGCAACGGTGGGAGGCCGAGGCCTTCGAGGCTGCCGCTTCCGAAGCCGGCCTGGTGGTGGCCGCCATGCGCAGCTTCGAGGAGTGGGACCAGCATCCGCAGGCGCAGGCGCTGCGCGGCCTGCCGCCGTTTACCCTGGAGCGGATCGGCGAGGCGCTCCCGGAGCCGCTGCCGGCGCTGCCCGCTGCCGGCGCGCGCCCGCTGTCGGGTGTCCGCGCGCTCGATTTCACGCGCATCATCGCCGGCCCGGTGGCCGGGCGTACCCTGGCCGCGCATGGCGCGGACGTACTGCTGGTCACCTCCGCCCACCTGCCTGCCATCGAACCGCTGGTGATCGACACCGGGCGCGGCAAGCGCGCCTGCCAGCTAGACCTGCGCGATGCCGACGACAAGCGTGCCTTGCACAAACTGTTGCACGGCGCCGATGTGCTGGTCCAGGGCTACCGGCCGCATGGCCTCGCCGAACTGGGCGTGGGGCCGGAGGCGGCAGCCCGGGCGCGGCCGGGCATTGTCTATGTGACGTTGAGCGCCTATGGGCACGTCGGGCCGTGGGCCGGCAAGCGCGGCTTTGATTCCCTGGTGCAGACCGCCACCGGCTTCAACCATGCGGAAGCGCAGGCAGCCGGCAGCGACGAACCGCGTCCGCTGCCGGCCCAGGTGCTGGATCATGCCGCCGGCTACCTGATGGCGCTCGGCGCCATGGCTGCGCTGCACCGGCGCGCCGTCGAGGGCGGCAGCTGGCATGTGCGGGTATCGCTGGCGCAGGTTGGCCAGTGGCTGCGTGGCCTGGGGCGGGTGGAAGGGGGATTGCAGGTGCCGGACCAGCGGCTTGAGGATGTGGCCGACCTGATGGTGACATTGCCGTCGGGCTTCGGCGAATTGAGCGTGGTGTCGCATGCGGGCCGCCTGTCGGAGACCCCCGCGTACTGGGCGCTGCCTTCGGTGCCGCTGGGCACGCATGCGCCGGAGTGGCTGCCGCGCGCCTGAGCGGCGCGCGGGCGGGGGTTGCAGCTGTTGCGTTGCAGCCGGCCTTAGCGTTTCAGGCGCCTGTCATGCGTGCCATCCACGCTGCCATGTCGCGCTCGATCGGGCTGCCCTCCTGCTGGGCGGCGAGAATGCGGGCGCGGTCGGCCGCGGGGCGGTTCTGGCTGAGCTTGAACTTGGCTTCGACTCGCGCCGGCACGATGCGCAGGCCGACAATCGCACCCAGCATCTTCTGCTGAAAATCCTCCGGCAGCTCCCGCCATTGCGCGGCGTAGCCGGGCTCGTTCCGCGCGATCAGGCGCTTGAGCAGCGCATCCTTGGCATCGGCGTCGTGAATCGTGGCGATTTCCGCGTACACATGCACGGCGACGTAGTTCCAGGTCGGCACCGACAGCTTCTGCTCGTACAGCGCGGGCGAGACATAGCCGTGCGGGCCCTGGAACACCAGGAGCGCGCGCGGCGTCTGCTCCAGCCAGCGCCAGTGCGGGTTGGCGCGCGCCATATGGCCTTCGATCAGCCAGGCGTCGCCGCTGCGTTCCGCCACCACCGGCAGATGGGTGGCGAACGGCAGCCCGTCGGCGTCATTGCCGATCAGGGTGGCGAAAGGGTAGCGGCGCATGACTTCGTCGATGGCGTCGCTTTCGGTGCTGGCAAAGTGGTTTGGCGTGTACATGGGCTCAATACAGGGTTTGCTTCATCCGGGCTGGCTGCGATGCGTCGTACTCGACGCCGTCGAAGGGATTCCGGCTCACGGCGGCCAGGATGGTGCCGTTGCTCGGCAGGCTGCTGCGCGCCACCTGTGCCTGCGGGTCCCACAACCTGGATCGCACCAGCGCGCGGGCGCACTGGAAGAACACCGACTGGATCGAGATCACCAGCACCGTGGCCGGCGCCTTGCCGTCCACCATGCAGCGCGCGATCAGCGCCGGGTCGACCGAGATATGGGCGGTGCCGGCCACCCGGATGGTCTCGTCCACGCCGGGAATCAGGAACAGCAGGCCCACGCGCGGGTCCGCGATGATGTTGCGCAGGCTGTCGAGGCGGTTGTTGCCGCGCCGGTCCGGCAGCAGCAAGGTGCGCTCGTCGAGCACCTGGACAAAGCCGGGCGCGTCGCCGCGCGGCGAGCACTCGGCATACTCCCCGCCTACCGTGGAGAGCAGGCAGAGCGGGGCGGCCTCGACAAAGGCGCGGTAGTGCGGATGCAGGTAATCGACTTCCTTGGCGAGCGAGGCCTCGCTGGCCTGCGCGTAGCGGGCTTCCAGTTCGGCCAGCGTGGTCAGGGCGTGCGGCGTGATCATGTCGGTGTGCGCGTGCGGGTTGCGCGTCAGGGCTGATGGGCGGGGCGGATCTCACTGTAACGCAGCTGCGCGTGGTTTGTCGCGCTTGCCCGCCCCGCGCCACCATGCACGATCGGGCTGCGTGTTACAGGTTGATGGTGCCGCGGCCCAGTTCGATCACGCGTCCGCCCACGCGGATCGCCTGCCCGGCGGTCACTTCCAGCCGCAGCGTGCACGGCCGGTCGACCGCCTCTCCCTGCGCGATCTGGTATCCGGCCGGCAGCGCGTGGCCGCTGGCGATCAGCCAGCCGCCCAGGTTGGCGCAGGCCGATCCGGTACCCGGGTCCTCGGCCACGCCACCGCCCTGCTTGGTGAAGAAATAGCGCGCCACCACCTGTTCCGGCCGCGTCGGATCGAAGGCAAAGACGTAGGCGGTCTTGCGGCCCAGGCTGCTCTGCGGCCAGGCCGCCAGCCGCGCGCTGTCGGGCTGCGCGCGGCGCACGGCGTCGACATGCTTCACAGGTACCAGTAACTGGTCGGCGCCGGTGTCGACCCACATCGGCGAATCCAGCAGGTCGGACTCGGCAAGGCCGAGCAGGGAGGCCATTTCCGCATCCGGCAGGCCGGCCGGCGCCGTCTTCGGCTGGCCTGCATGCGGCGCCGTGAAGGTCCACACATCGCCCTGCGCGGTCACGGGAACCACGCCCGCCTTGAATTCGAGCGTGAGCGCGTCGCCGGTAGCGGCCAGGTCGCGCACCACATGCGCCGTGCCCAGCGTGGGATGGCCGGCAAAGCGCATCTCATAGCCCGGCGTGAAAATCCGGACCTGGGCGCTGGCTTGCCCGGAGGGCAGGATGAAGGTGGTCTCGGACAAGTTGAACTGCAGCGCCAGGGCTTGCATGGTGGCGTCGTCGAGCCCGCGCGCATCCTCGAATACGCACAGGGGATTGCCGCCGAAAGTGGATTCGGCGAAAACGTTGAGCAGGCGGTAAGCGTAGGCGGTCATGGCTGTTCGGGCTGGAAGTGGAAGTGGAAGGGGCCAGTGTAAATCGCCACCCGGCGTACGCCATGCACAGTCGACGGGATGGCTGGCGGGCCAGTTGCTGACAGTTGGCCTGGGCGCGGGACCAGCAGGGCCCGATCCATGCGAGGCCGGCGTCCGTGCGGCCGGTTCCGGCATGACCGGATTTCCGGCGAATCCGGAAGCACCTAGGGGTATTCGCTGCTAAATGCGAATACTGGCTGACGGTATAGTAGCGGCGCCGGTGGCTTGTCTCGGTCCGGCCGTTCCAGCATGAAGGCCACCAGAGGATGCCCATGGCGAGCAAGACGGAATTGTTTGGTGGCTTGGCCACGACGTTGAGCGTATGGATCGCGGCGGCTGGCGGGCTTGCCTGTCTCTCATCGGCGGTCGCGGCCCCTCTCTCCTTCGCATCGTCGCCCGCCGAAATCGCAACGACCGTGCTCGAGGATGAGCCCGGCACCGTGGCGGTGGGCATCTGGCGGGACAAACAGGATCGCTACGCCGTACAACGTCGTCGCGTGGGATCGGCCAGTGAGATCGTGGAGGGCGGCGATCCGGATGCACAGCCGTTGTTCGAGATCGGCTCCATCAGCAAGTTGTTCACGGGCCTGCTGCTCGCGCAGGCCGTCGAGCGGGGCGACCTGTCGCTGGATGACAACCTCGGCAAACTTCTGCAGGGCCAGGCAGCGCTGAAGCCGGAGACCGCCGCCATCACGCTGCGCCAGCTCGTGACGCACAGCGCCTGTCTGCCCCGCGAGCCGCAGGATTTTCCCGGCTACGGGACCGAAAACCCGTTCTCCCAGCATGACCGCCGGAAGCTGCTTGCCGGTCTTTCCGGGCTGACGCTGGAACACGCGCCACCCTGCGGCGCGGCGTACAGCAATCTGGGGATGGGCTTGCTCGGGCAACTGCTTGCCGACGGGTACGGCAAGCCTTGGGATGTGCTTGTGCGCGAGAACATCACTGGGCCGCTGGGCATGCGCAGCACGTTCCAGTTCCCGGGGCCGCAGGCCAAGGCGCTCGCGGCCGGCTATAGCCACGAAGAGACCCGGGCGCCATGGGACTTCGATGCATTGTCGGGCGCCGGCGCGCTGCGCTCGACGGCCCCGGACCTGCTCATCTTCGCGCGTGCCATGATGGCCGGCAGCGCCGGACCGCTCGGTCCGGCTGCGGACCGGGCGCTCACGCCGCTGGCCCGCTACCGTGGCGAGGAGATCGGCTACGCCGTGCTGATCCGCGGGCCGGCCGGCCATCGCACGTATTACCACGACGGACTGACAGGGGGCTACCGCGCCTTGCTGGCCTTCGCGCCGGACACGCAGGAAGCGGCCGCCGTGCTGGTGAGCAACACCCATGCGCCCTCATACAAGGTTCTGCTGGGCATCACCGCCAGCCGCTACCCCACCATGCCGGCAGCGCCCGCGCTGGCGCCTGGCGTGCTGGCGGAGTACGGCGGGATCTACCAGGTCGACAAGAGCAACTACGTCACCATGGTGCCGCAGGATGGCACCCTGTACCGGCGCACCACGGGCGGGGGGTTCCGCCCGCTATCGCCGGCCGGGCGCGACACCTTTGTCGACACCGAGGTCGGCGTGCAATATGGGTTCCGGCGCGAAGCCGGGGAGATCGTCGGGCTGGACTATTCGCAAGGCGGCGCCGGCTATTCCGCGCTGCGCACGAAAGCGGCCGCGCCGGCGATTGCCGTCGCGCCGCTCGACAGGCAACAGGAATACGTTGGCCGCTATCGTAGCGAGCGGCTGATTCGCACGGACCTGATCTTTGATATCCGGGCTGAAAACGGGCAGCTCGGTGTGCGATCCGGAAACTGGCTGCGCAGGCCGGTGTTCCCGGTGGCAGCGCAGGCCGACCGCTTCGTCTACGAGAACGGACTTGCCCAACTCCAGTTCGAGCGCGATGCGGCGGGGCAGGTCACGGGCGTTGTCCTCTACGAGAGCGGTGTGATTCGCCTGCGCCGGATGCCTTGAGGCCGATGGCGTGCCCCGGGACGCCAACCGCCCAAAAAAAAAAGCGCCCACGTTGCCGCGGGCGCTCTCCCAGCACTGCTATCGGGAAGTCAGAAACCTACTGCCTGTCCATCGCGCCGGCTGTCGCTGGCGGCCACATAGCCATGCTCGGCATCTTCCGACAGGCGCCAGATGAACTGTCCCGAGCCGAAATCCATGTAGGGATCGTCGACCGACTTGAGCTGGTGGCCGCGTGCCTTGAGGCCCGCCACCACGGCCGGATCCATGGTGGATTCGATGTCCAGCGTGAAATCCCGGTTGACCTTCCAGCGCGGCGCGCAGCAGGCGGCCTGCGGCTGCTGGTTGTAGTCCACCATCCGCACCACGGTCTGCAGGTGGCCCTGCGGCTGCATGTCGCCGCCCATCACGCCGAAGCTCATCACCGGCTGGCCGTCCCTGGTGAGGAAGGCGGGGATGATGGTGTGGAAGGGGCGCTTGCCGCCAGCCACCACGTTGGCGGACTTCGGGTCCATCGAGAAGCCCACGCCGCGGTTCTGCAGGCTGATGCCGGTGCCCGGCACGACCACGCCTGAACCGAAGCCCATGTAGTTCGACTGGATGAACGAGATCATCATGCCGTTCTCGTCGGCGGCGGTCAGGTAGATGGTGCCGCCGACCTTGGGCATGCCGAAATTGAAATGCGTGGCGCGTTCCATGTCGATCAGCCTGGCGCGCGACTTCAGGTAGTCGTCGTCGAGCATTGCCTCGGGCGTGACTTCCATGCTGGCCGGGTCGGCCACATAGCGGTAGAGGTCGGCAAAGGCCAGCTTCATCGCCTCGATCTGCAGATGCTGGGACTCGACCGAATCCACCGGCAGCGAGGCCATGTCAAACTGGTTGAGGATGCCGAGCGCCACCAGCGCGGCAATGCCCTGTCCATTCGGCGGAATCTCGTGCAGTTCATAGCCGCGGTAGGACTTGCTGATCGGCTTGACCCATTCCGGCTTGTAGTTGCGCAGGTCGTCGGCCGTCATGGCGCCGCCGCATTCCTTGCTGAAGGCGGCGATTTTCCCGGCGATCTCGCCCTCGTAGTAATCGCGGCCATTGGTGGCGCCAATCTTGCGCAGCGTCTCGGCGGCGGCCTTGAGCGTGAATTTCTCGCCCACCTTGGGGGCGCGGCCATTCGGCATGAAGGCCTCGGCATAGCCGGGCTGGTCCTTCAGTTCGGGCACGGCGGCGGCCCACTTGTGCGCCACCACCGGTGGCACGGCGTAGCCGCGCTCGGCGATCTCGATGGCGGGCTCCATCAGTTCGGCGAAGGGGAGCTTGCCGAAGCGCTCATGCAGCGCGGCCCAGCCGGCGATCACGCCGGGCACGGTGACGGCGTCCCAGCCGCGCACGGGGCGGTTGGCGATGCCATTGGCGTCCGTGCCGTACTTGTTCTTGAAGTACTCGGGGTTCCACGCCGCCGGGGCTACGCCCGAGGCGTTCAGGCCATGCATTTCCTTGCCGTCCCACAGGATGGCGAAGGCGTCGCTGCCCAGGCCGCACGAGACCGGTTCGACAATGGTGATCGCCGCTGCTGCCGCGATGGCCGCGTCCACCGCGTTGCCGCCCTTGAGCAGCATGCGCAGGCCGGCCTGCGCTGCCAGCGGGTGCGAGGTGGACACCACGTTGCGCGCAAACAGCGGAATGCGCACGGAAGGGTAGGGATTGGTCCAGTTGAAGTTCTGCATGCTTGCCTCGGTTCGGTTCGCTGTCCTGGCGGGGATGCCGTGCCTGTCGGCCCGCCAGGATTCGCGCTTGTTCTGGCGCCCGCCTCCCGCATCGGCGGGAGACGGGGCGTAGGGCGGAAGTCGCTGTGACTCCGGCGCCGTTATTCCACGGTGATCTTGCGGTCCTTGATCAGCTTACCCCAGCGCGCGCTGTCCTTCTTCACCATGGTGGCGAACTGCGCGGGCGTGCCGCCGACGGGTTCCGCGCCCAGCTTGCCGAGGCGTTCCTTCACGTCCGGCGACTGGATCGCCTTGTTGAATTCCGCATTGAGGCGGTTCACCAGTTCGGCCGGCATTTGCTTGGGGCCGTAGATGCCGAACCAGGTATCGGACTCGAAGCCCGGCAGGCCGGACTCGCTGACGGTGGGGATCTCGGGTGCCAGCGGCGAGCGCTTCAGGCTGGTCACGGCCAGTGCCTTGAGCTTGCCGTCCTTCACATGCGGCAGGCCGGAGACGATGCTGTCGAACAGGATCTGCACCTTGTTGGAGATCAGGTCGGGCACGGCCAGCGCGGTACCGCGATAGGGGATGTGCGTGATGAATACGCCGGCCTGCGCCTTGAAGGCCTCGGCGGTCAGGTGCACCACGGTGCCGTTGCCGCTGGACGCGTAGTTCAGTTCACCCGGATGCTTCTTGGCGTAGTCGATCAGTTCCTTGACGTTCTTTACCGGCAGGGTGTTCGGCACCACCAGCACGTTGGTGGCGATGGCCACCTGGCTGATCGGCGTGAAGTCGGTCTCGGTGTTGTACGGCAGGCGGGGGTTGATGTACGGCCCGATCGAGTGCGTGCTGGTGGTGGCGATCAGCAGCGTGTAGCCGTCGGCCGGGGCCTTGGCGGCCATGTCCGAGCCGATCGCGCCACCCGCGCCGGGACGGTTGTCGACCACGATCTGCTGGCCCATGTTAGTGCCCACTTTCTGCGCGATGGCTCGGGCCAGCAGATCGGTGGCGCCGCTGGCCGGGAACGGCACGATCAGGCGGATCGGCTTGTTCGGATAGGTGTCGGCGAGTGCCGGGACGGCGCTCAGCGCGATGCCGGTGGCGAGGCTCGTGCCAAACAGGCGCAGCCAGTGTTTCATGGTGATCTCCGGATCTGGAAGCAAGGCAGTGCGGGCCGGTGCCGGCCTTCGGGCAACACACCGCGCGGCTGGCGCGGCTGGTGGCGCCGGGCCTGCGTCGATGGCGCTGCGCATCATTATTCCGTGCGGACCATCATAATGAAAGCTAATATTTCTTTCTTATGTCTCAATATTTTCTTAAGTATCGGCGTGGCCGGTCAGCCTCTTTTCGCGAGCCTTTCCCATGAGCACCATCCGTTTCCTGCGCACTTTCGTTGCCGTGGCCGACCACGGTTCCTTTGCCGCCGCCTCCGAGCGGGTGGCGCTGACGCAGGCCGCGGTCAGCTTGCAGATGCGCGCGCTGGAGATGGAGCTGCGCCGCGAGCTGTTCGACCGGGGCGGCAGGGTGGTGGCGCTCAATGCCGGCGGCCGCGAACTGTTGCCGCAGGCGCGGCGCATGCTTGCGCTCTATGACGAGATGCGGCTGCCGCCCGAAGCGCCGGACGCGATGGCCGGCGCGGTGGCGGTGGGGGCGGTGGTCTCGGTGATGGGCGGGCTGTCGCATGTGGTGGCGCGCATGAAGCGCGAACACCCGGCGCTGGACGTGCGCCTGGTCGGCGCCAAGTCGATCGAACTGGCGGCGCAGGTGGAAGCGGGCGAGCTTGACGCGGCAATGCTGGTGGAGGGGACTGGCCGGTTGGCCGGCACCCTGGCGTGGACGCCGCTCTACCAGGAGCCGCTGGTGGCGATTGCAGGGCGTGACAGCCCGGGGGCGAACGCGCGCGAGGCGCTGGCGGCCAACCCCTTCCTGCGATTCGACCGCGGCCAGCGCACCGGCTTGCTGGTGGAGCGGGCGCTGCGCCGCGCGCACCTGCGCGTCAACGAGTTCCTGGAACTGAACTCGATCGAGGCGCTGGTCGAACTGGTGCGCCAGCAGGTGGGCGTGACCGTGGTGCCGCTCTTGCAGCGCGCGCGCTGGCTGGAGGACGAGGCCTTGCGCATCCTGCCGCTGGAAGTGGGCGGCGCCCCGGTGATGCGTACCATCGGCATGCTGGAGCGGCGCGACCATGCGCGCCGGCATGTCGCGGCGGCGGTGCGGGAGGCCTGCGCGGGATTATTCGATGCCCCCGGCGGCGATGGCGTGGCGGCGCAGCCGTGAGGCGAAGCGGCGCATCGGGCCTTGACTCTGCCCATAGGGGCAAGCCTTACCCTGCGAAACGCTCGTGGCAAGGTTGGCGATGCCAGGAAGGCTGGGGCAAGCATGCGGGATGCGGCTAGCGTTTCATACGGAATCAAGAAGGAGCGATGATGTTCATTGGAGAGATTTCCAGGCGCACGGGGGCTTCGCCGAAGGCGATTCGCCATTACGAATCGCTTGGCTTGCTCGGGCAGGTCACGCGCGCCGGCTCGTATCGCGTCTACACGGACGACGAAGTCAGGCAGGTGGGGCTGATCCGGCAGGCGCAAGCCCTCGGCTTCCGCCTGTCCGAGCTGCTCCCGGCGCTGGACGGGCGCACGCGGGAGCCAGACTGGCAAGGCCTCGCACGGCAGATCGACCACAAGCGCGCGAGCTTGCGCGTGGAAATCCAGCGGCTGCGCGCGCTGGACGCGCAGCTTGGCGAGATCGGCGCGGAGATCCGCGCGTGCCTTGACCTCAGCGGCTGGGGCGATGCCGGCGGGGAGGGCTCCGATCCACCGCCGGGCGCGATGGACTGCCCGCGCGCTTGACTCTGCCATCAGGGGCAGGCTTTACCCTCGCGGCGTCAACCTTTCAGGAGAGCGTCGCTATGCGGCAGCGAATACTTGTGATTCTGGGTCACCCTTCAAACGATGGTTTCTGCGCCGCCATCGCCAGCACCTACATGGCCTCCGCCGAGGCGGCGGGACATGAAGTCCGCCTGCTCCGCCTTGGCGCGCTGCGCTTCGACCCCATCCTGCATGCGGGTTACAGGGAGATCCAGGACCTGGAGCCCGATCTGGTGCAGGCGCAGGAAGCCATTGCCTGGGCCCGCCACCTGGCTTTTGTCTTCCCGATCTGGTGGGGCGGGGTGCCGGCCCTGCTGAAGGGATTCCTGGACAGGGTCTTGCTGCCCGGGTTTGCCTTCAAGTACCGCGCCGGCAAGCTGTTTCCCGATCAGCTCCTGAAGGGCCGCACTGCCCATCTTCTCGTGACGATGGATACGCCGCCCTGGTATTTCAGATGGGTCTACCGCATGCCGGGTATCCAGCAGATGAAGAAGAGCACGCTGGCGTTCTGCGGGATCAGGCCAGTCAGGACCGTGGCCTTCGGCCCCGTGCTGGGGTCGGCGGCGGGGCAGAGGCAGGCGTGGCTGGGGCGGGCCAGTTCGCTTGCCGCCGGCGTCCGGGCGTAAGTAAGTGAGGCAGGCATAAAAAAAGGTGCCTGGCGGCACCTTGAGGGTCTTGCTGGCAGGGTCGCTCGCGGCCGGCACGTTGGCTGGCCGCGGGACCTGCTGGATTATTCTTCCTGGAACGCTTCTTCGCGCTTGTTCTTGATCGACGGCAGCGCCACGATCAGCACCAGCACGGCGGCCGCGATCAGCAGGCCGAGCGACAGCGGACGGGTCACGAACACGGTGAACTCGCCACGCGACAGCAGCAGGGAGCGGCGGAAGTTCTCTTCCATCATCGGTCCCAGCACGAAGCCCAGCAGCAGCGGAGCCGGCTCGCACTTGAGCTTGATGAACAGGTAACCGATCACGCCGAAAGCCGCGGTCTGGAACACGTCGAAGGTGGTGTTCTGGACCGAATACACGCCGATGCAGCAGAAGGTCAGGATGGCCGGGTACAGGTAGCGGTAAGGCACCTTGAGCAGCTTGACCCAGATCCCGATCAGCGGCAGGTTCAGGATGATCAGCATGAAGTTGCCGATCCACATCGAGGCGATCAGGCCCCAGAACAGCGCAGGGTTGCTGGTCATGACCTGCGGGCCCGGCTGGATGTTGTGGATGGTCATCGCACCCACCATCAGCGCCATCACCGCGTTGGGCGGAATGCCCAGCGTCAGCAGCGGGATGAAGGAGGTTTGCGCAGCGGCGTTGTTGGCCGATTCCGGACCTGCCACGCCTTCGATGGCGCCCTTGCCGAACTCATGCGCGTACTTCGAGGTCTTCTTTTCCAGCGAGTAGGCTGCAAACGAAGCCAGCGCAGCACCGCCACCCGGCAGGATGCCCAGCGCCGAACCCAGCACCGTGCCACGCAGCACCGCGGGGATCATGCGCTTGAAGTCTTCCTTGGTCGGGAACAGGTTGGTGATGTGGTCGGTGAAGGTCTCGCGGGCATCCTTCTGTTCCAGGTTCGCGATGATTTCCGCGAAACCGAACACACCCATCGCCACCGAGACGAAGTTCAGGCCGTCGGTGAGTTCAGGCACGTCGAAGGAGAAGCGCGCCGCGCCCGAGTTCACGTCGGTACCGACCAGGCCCAGCAGCAGGCCCAGCACGATCATCGCAATGGCCTTGACCAGCGAACCGGAAGCCAGCACCACGGCGCCGATCAGGCCCAGCACCATCAGCGAGAAGTATTCGGCGGGACCGAACTTGAACGCCAGTTCCGACAGCGGCGCGGCAAAGGCCGCCAGGATCAGGGTAGCCACGCAGCCGGCGAAGAACGAGCCCAGGCCGGCGGTGGCTAACGCCACCCCCGCTCGTCCTCGCCTGGCCATCTGGTAGCCATCGATGGTAGTCACCACCGACGACGATTCACCCGGCAGGTTGACCAGAATGGCG
>Ga0255338_1005068_pt1 | contig 12614 bp, 13 predicted proteins | sample MeOH1_35cm_T4_19_FD_203715 | JGI IMG/M metagenome (GOLD analysis project Ga0255338, IMG submission 203715) | Sandy soil microbial communities from University of British Columbia, Vancouver, Canada - MeOH1_35cm_T4_195 | ecosystem: Engineered > Artificial ecosystem > Sand microcosm > Unclassified ...
GAACAGCGCCGTCTTCAATCGGCAGTCGGGCGGGCGGATGTCGTAGGCCTCGATCGCCGCGCGGGCGCGCTCGCGCACCCGGTCGGGCAAGAGGAGGGCGCCGGGCCCGAGCGTCGGGTCGCGGTGATAGCCGAGAATGGCGTTCTCGTTCTCCTCGAAGGGCACGACGAGGCCCATGCGGTGGCGATCCTCGGGGACGTGGGCGAGCCCCTGCGCGCGGACCGCCTGGGGCGTCGCGGCCGCCGGCGCGTCGTCGATCAGCACCTCGCCCAGCGTCGGCCGCCGGATCCCGGCGATCGCCTCGAGGAGCTCCGACTGGCCGTTGCCGGAGACCCCGGCGATGCCGACGATCTCGCCGGCGCGGACCTCGAAGGAGACGTCCTTGACGCGCAGCACGCCGCGCCCGTCGATGACCGTGAGGCCCTTTACCGCGAGCACGACGCGGCCGGGCGTCGCCGGCCGCTTGTCGACGCGCAGGAGCACGCTGCGGCCGACCATCAGCCCGGCGAGCTCGGCGATCGTCGTCTCGGCGGTCGGCTTCGTCGCCACCATACGGCCCTGGCGCATCACCGACACGGCGTCGGTGACGGCCATGATCTCCCGGAGCTTGTGGGTGATGAGGAGGACCGTCTTGCCCTGCGCCTTGAGGACTTTCAGAATGCGGAAGAGGTCGTCGGCCTCGGCCGGGGTGAGCACGCCCGTCGGCTCGTCGAGGATCAGGATCTCGGCGCCGCGGTAGAGCGCCTTCAGGATCTCGACGCGCTGCAGCTCGCCGACCGACAGCGTCGAGACGACCGCGTCGGGGCGGACCTTCAGGCCGTAGGCGTCGGAGAGGCGGGCGAGCTCGGCGCGGGCGCGGCCGAGCGCCGGGCCGATCAAGGCGCCGCCCTCGGCGCCGAGCACGACGTTCTCGATGACCGTGAAGGTCTCGACCAGCATGAAGTGCTGGTGGACCATGCCGATGCCGAGCGCCAGCGCCGCCTTGGAATCGGCGATCGAGACCGGCTTGCCATCGATGCGGATCTCGCCGGCGTCCGCCTGGTAGAAGCCGTAGAGGATCGACATCAGCGTCGACTTGCCGGCGCCGTTCTCGCCGACGATGCCGTGGATGGTGCCCTTGTCGACGCGGAAGGAGATGTCGCGGTTGGCGTGGACGGCGCCGAAGCGCTTGTCGATGCCGACGAGCTCGATGGCGCAGGCGGCGCTCATCGACGGGCTCCCGGGGGAGGGCAAGTGCATGCGCTCCCAGCTCGGTATGCGCGGACCCCCCTCCCTTCCCTCCCACACCAAGGGGGAGGGAAGGGAGGGGGGGCCGCGCGCGAGGCGATGCTGGAAAGTTGGGATGGATTGCAGATGCCCCGCCCCTCCATCCCCTCAGCCCTCGACCGGGGCGCCCGCCGGCAGCCTGCGCGGCGTGGCGAGGATCATCGCCCAGAAGGTGCGGTACTCGGAGCCCGGCGACTCGGCGGCGGCGATGCCGAACTCGGTGACGCCTTCCTTGAGCAGGTTGGCGCGGTGGCCGGACGAGCCGATCCAGCCGGCGAAGGCGGCGGCGAGCGTCGGGTAGCCGGCGCCGAGGTTCTCCGCCGTGACCTCCCAGTCGTAGCCGCCGGCAGCGAGCCGCGACGGCAGGCCCCGGCCCCAGCCGAGGGAATGGCTCATCCGCCCGGCGGTCGCCATCGCCATTGCCTGCTCGGCGGCGATGGCGCCGAGCCGGGCGTCCGGTGCCACGGGCGGCAGGCCGTTCTCGGCGCGGAAGCGGTCGGCGAGGGCCGTCGCGGCGGCGACGTCGACCGGCATCGGCCGGGCGACGAAGGTCCGGCCGCCGGCGCAGCCGGCGGCGAGGAGAGCGATCCCGGCCGACAACACGGCACGCCGCGTCGCGGCCGCCGACGGCATGGTGGCCGTCGGGCGTATCGTCTCGACGCACGGGAGCGGGCGGAGCGCGGCGGTCATGGCTGCGGCGGCGGCGCGGGCGCTGCCCCCGGCCTCGGCTCTTGATCAGCTCGGGCAGGCGTTGTCGGACATGTAGTCGTGGACCTTGATCGACCCGTCGACGATGCCGGCGGCGGCCTTGTCGGCGGCGGCCTTCATGTCGGCGGTGATCAGGTCCTTGTTGTACTGGTCGAGGGCCCAGCCGACGCCGTTCTCCTTGAGGCCGAGGACCTGGACGCCGCTCGTCCAGGTGCCGCCCTTGCCGCCATCCTTGAAGGCGGTGACGACGGCGACGTCGACGCCCTTCGTCATCGAGGTCAGCACGTGGCCCGGATGCAGGTAGTTCTGGTTGGAATCGACGCCGATGCCGAGCTTGCCGCCGTCGGCGGCGGCCTGCAGGACGCCGAGGCCGGTCGAGCCGGCGGCGTGGTAGACGACGTCGGCGCCGCGGTCGAACTGCGACTTGGCGAGCTCGCCGCCCTTCACCGGATCGGCCCAGGCAGCCGGCGTGGTGCCGGTCATGTTCTGGAAGATCTCGATCTCAGGGTTGGCGGCTTTGGCGCCCTGCACGTAGCCGCAGGCGAACTTGCGGATCAGCGGGATGTCCATGCCGCCGACGAAGCCGACCTTGCCGGTCTTCGAGGCCATCGCGGCGAGGAGGCCGACGAGGTAGGAGCCCTCCTCCTCCTTGAAGACGATCGAACGGACGTTCGGCAGGTCGACGACCATGTCGACGATGGCGAACTTGGTGTCCGGAAACTCCTTGGCGACCTTCTCGACGGCGGCGGCCTGGCTGAAGCCGATGGCGACGATCGGCGACAGGCCGCGGCGGGCGAAGTTGCGCATCGCCTGCTCGCGCTGCGAGTCGTTCTGCACCTCGAAGTCGCGGTAGCTCTCGCCCGTCTCCTTCTTGAACGCCTCGGCGCCGTTGTAGGCAGCCTCGTTGAAGGACTTGTCGAATTTGCCACCGGCGTCGTAGACGACCGCCGGCTCGGCGAGTGCCGCACCGCTCACCGCCAGGGATACGAGCACCGCTCCGAGCGCCACGCGCAGCGTCGCCCCGTGCTTCGTCTTGCGGAAGGCCGTGCCGGCCCCGATCAGTTCTTCGCCCATGTGTCCTCCGCAGCCGTTTCGCCGCGCGTCCGGCCGGCCGGCTTTGCTGGTCCCCTCCGCCGCTTCGGGGGCGGATCATGCGGCAGCTTGGCATGCGTCAGGGGGCAATGCATGCCCTTTCTCGCTGCACGGAAGCGCCGATCCTGACCAAATTTTGCCATCCGGTCAAAAGCTGCCGAGACAGGGCCGAGGTCGGCGCCGCGGCGATCGCGGCGGCTCGCCGCCGTCGCCGGGCGGACGCCGGCAAAAAAGAAAACCGTCGGCGGAAGGCACGTGATCTGGCACCATCGCTCGGGGTTGTGCTTCTGAGGGAGGCACGCATGTCTGCCGATGTCGCCGAGCCGCAGATCTCCGCTCGCCGCCTGGTGACGGCCGCCCGGCACCTCGCCGCGCCGTTCATGGGCGCGGTCGTGGCGCTAGCCCTTGCCGGTCCGCTCGCGGCGCCACCGGCGGCGGCGGCCGAGGAGGTCGACCTCGAGCTCGTCCTCGCCGTCGACATCTCCTTCTCGATGGACGTCGAGGAGCAGCGCCTGCAGCGTCTCGGCTATCTCAACGCCATCACCTCGCCGGAGGTCGTCGCCGCTATCCGTTCCGGGCTCGTCGGCCGTGTCGCCGTCGCCTACGTGGAGTGGGCCGGGGCGGGCGAGCAGCAGGTGGTGGTCGCCTGGCGGACCATCTCCGACGCGACCTCCGCCGAGGCCTTCGCCGACGCGCTGACGCGTGCGCCGCTGCGCCGCGCCTTCCGCACCTCGATCGCCGAGGCGATCGCCTTCTCCACGGAGCTGATCGAAACGAACGGCTACGAGGGCATGCGTCGGGTCATCGACGTCTCCGGCGACGGCCCCAACAACCAGGGCCGCATCGTCACCGCGATGCGCGACCGCGCCATCGCCCAGGGCATCACCGTCAACGGCCTGCCGCTGTTGCTGAAGCGCTCCTACAACAGCTACTTCGACATCCCCGACCTCGACCGCTACTACGAGACCTGCGTGATCGGCGGCGCCGGCGCCTTCTCCGAGCCGGTCAGGGAGATCGAGGCCTTCGGCGAGGCGGTGCGGCGCAAGCTGGTGCTGGAGATCGCCGCACCCACCGAGGCGGCGCCGCGCGTCGTTCCGGTGCAGGCGCCGGCCGCGGACGGCACCGCGCCGGCACCGGCCGTCGACCCGTTCTGCCTGATCGGCGAGCGCATCTGGCGCGAGCGCATCGGCGACGATCGCTGACCGGTCAGCGCGGCGTCGGCCGCTGCGCCTCCTCGGCGAGGAAGGTGCCGAAGGCGGCGATCTTCGGCACGGCGAGTGCGCCGGGCGGGTGGACGAAGTAGTAACCCTCGCCCTCCGGCGGCGGCGCCCCGAAGACCGGCACGAGGCGGCCGGCGGCGATGTCGGCCTCGATCACCGGCGCCGAGACGAGTGCGACGCCCTGGCCGGCGAGCGCCGCGTGGATCAGCGCGTTCTCGTCGTCGAAGACGATGCCGCCGCGGGCGAGCGCCGCGTCGAGCCCGGCGCGTCGCAGCCACGTCGTCCACTCGTCGCGGCAGTCGAAGTGGAGGAGGGCGGCGCGGCCGACGTCTCCGGGGGCGGCGAGCCGCTGCCGGTCGGCATAGGCGGCGGTGGCGACGGGCCACAGCGGCGATGGCACGATCAGGCGCGACTCGAGCCCTGGCCAACGGCCGCCGCCGAGCCTGAGCGCGCAATCGAGCCCCTCGCGGGCGAGGTCGAGCGGCGCTTCGGTGTGGCGGATGACGATCTCCAGCTTCGGATGGCGCTCGACGAAGCGGCCGAGCCGCGGCGCCAGCCAGCGCGTGCCGAAGGACGGCGTCGTGGTGATCGAGAGCAGCGTCTCGCCGCGGCGCACCTCGTCGAGGGCCCGCTCGAGCCGCTCGAAGGCGTCGGCGGCGGCGGGCAGCAGCCGGCGGCCGGCGGCGGTGAGGGCGAGGCGGCGCGTCGAGCGCTCGAACAGCGGCGTGCCGAGTTGCTCCTCGAGCGCCCGCACCTGATGGCTCACCGCCGCCGGCGTGACGTTCAGCTCGGCGGCGGCCCGGGTGAAGCTCAGGTGGCGGCCGGCGGCGGCGAACACCCGCAGCGCCGGCAGGGAGGGAAGCGGCGACATCGTCTTACCAACAAGCAAAACTTGATAATCGGCAGGCTCCGCCAAGAACCTCTCGTTTGTCAAGGCCGCGCCGCGATGCGAGGATTCCGTGGTTCCACAACGAAGGGTCGCGGCGCTGTCCGGCGCGGCGGAGGAAGGCGACGATGGATCCGATCTTGAATGCCGGCCTGAGCCGCGGGATCACCGTGCTGATGGCGCCGGCGGCCCGGACGCCGCGCTGCCGGGCCGGGCGGCCTGGCGACGCCGAGGCAGCCGTCCGGGCGGTGGCGTCGGCCGCCGCGCCGCGCCGCCGGTCGTCTGCGTCCGGCGGCCTGCGCGCTGTGACCGCAGTGGCGCTCGTCGCCGCGGGAAATGCCCTCGCCACGGCCGGCCGGCGGCTCGCCGGCACGGCGACGGTGCGTCCGGAGGCGGTCGCACCGCTGCCGCGCGGCTGTGGCTGAGCCGTCCGGAGCGTCGTTGCCAATTCGCCCCGGGGGGCCGCGCCTCCCGGCGGCGAGGCCCGGCGCGAGGCTGGGCCCGCCGCGCTCCGCCTTCGCCGCCGCCTTGACCCGCCGATCAGGCCGGGCGCAAATCGGCGCATGCAGAGACGCGCCTTCCTGATCGTCCTCGATTCCGTCGGCATCGGCGCGGCAAAGGATGCGACGCGCTACGGCGACGCCGGCGCCGACACCCTCGGCCACGTCGCCGAGGCCTGCGCCGCCGGTCGGGCGGACCGCGAGGGGCTGCGCGCCGGGCCGCTGCGGCTGCCGAACCTCGACCGCCTCGGCCTCGGCCCGGCCGCCGCGGCCTCGGCCGGCCGACTGCCGCCCGGGCTCGACGCGGCGGACGCGCCTGCCGGCGCCTGGGGCTACGGCGTCGAGGTCTCGAACGGCAAGGACACGCCGTCCGGCCATTGGGAGATCGCCGGCGTGCCGGTGCCCTTCGACTGGGGCTACTTTCCGCACACCGTGCCGTGCTTCCCGGCGCCCCTCACCGCGGCGCTGGTCCGCGAGGCCGGCCTTCCCGGCATCCTCGGCGACTGCCACGCGTCCGGCACGGAGATCATCGCCCGGCTCGGCGAGGAGCACGTCCGGACGGGAAGGCCGATCTGCTACACGTCCGCCGATTCCGTCTTGCAGATCGCCGCCCACGAGACGGCGTTCGGCCTCGAGCGGCTGTACGAGGTGTGCCGTATCGCCCGGCGGCTGGTCGACCCGCTCAACATCGGCCGCGTCATCGCCCGGCCCTTCGTCGGCATCGACGCCGCGAGCTTCGTGCGCACCGGCAACCGCCGCGACTACGCCGTGCCGCCGCCCGAGCCGACGCTGCTCGACCGGGCGAAGGCGGACGGCCGCGCCGTGATCGCCATCGGCAAGGTGGCCGACATCTACGCCCATTCCGGCATCACCACCGCGGTGAAGGCCTCCGGCAACGACGCCGTCCATGCGGCGCTCGTCGACGCCGTGCGCACGGCGCCCGGCGGGGCGCTCACCGTCGCCAATTTCGTCGATTTCGACATGCTCTACGGTCACCGCCGCGACGTCGCCGGCTACGCCGCGGCGCTCGAGGCCTTCGACGCGCGGCTGCCGGAGCTTCAGGCGGCGCTCGCTCCCGGCGACCTCGCGGTGATCACCGCCGACCACGGCTGCGACCCGACGTTTCCCGGCACCGACCACACCCGCGAGCACGTGCCGATCCTCGCCTTCGGGCCGGGCGTCGCGCCGCGGGCGATCGGGCGGCGGCCGACCTTCGCCGACATCGGCGAGACCGCGGCCGCCTGGCTCGGCCTCGCCCCCGGCCGGCACGGCACCGCCTTCCTGTGACGGAGATCCCGATGGCGACCAGATTCCGCTTTCCCGGGGACGGCGCCGCCGACCCCGGCCTGCGCGCCGCCTACGAGACCGACGGCTTCCTCGTCCTCGAAGGCTTCGCTGACGCCGCGACCTGTCGGGCGCTCAGGGAGAGGATCGACGCGCTGATCGAGGGCTTCGATCCCGCCAGCGTCCGCTCGGTGTTCTCCGCCGCCGACCAGGCCCACGCCCGCGACGCCTACTTTCGGGATTCGGGCGACAAGGTGCGCTGCTTCTTCGAGAGCGAGGCCTTCGACGCGGCCGGCCGGCTCGTCAAGCCGAAGGGCGTGGCGATCAACAAGATCGGCCACGCCCTGCACGTTCTCGATCCGGTCTTCGCGCCATTTTCCCAGGATCCGCGGCTCGCGCGGCTCGCCGGCGACCTCGGCCTGGCGGTGCCGCAGGCGGTGCAGTCGATGGCGATCCTGAAGCCGCCGTTCATCGGCGGCGAGGTCGGGCTCCACCAGGACGCGACCTACCTGCACACCGAGCCGGTGTCGGTGACGGGCTTTTGGGTGGCGCTCGAGGACGCCGGGCCGGACAACGGCTGCCTCCACGCCATCCCCGGCGGCCACCGGGCGTCGCTGAAGAGCCGCTTCCATTACGAGGGCGACCGGCTGGTGACGAGCGTCCTCGAAGCGGCGCCCTTCGACGACGCGGCGGCGGTGCCGCTTCCGGCACCGGCGGGCACCCTCGTCGTGCTGCACGGGCTTGTGCCGCACCGGTCCTCGGCCAACCGCTCGCCGCGCTCGCGCTATGCCTATGCGCTGCACGTGGTCGACGCGGCGACGCGGTGGTCGCCGGACAACTGGCTGAAGTGGCAGAACGAGGTGGCTTGAGGCGCGGCCGTCTGCGGGCGCGGCTGGCGGCGGCGGCCGCCGTCAGCCCCGCTTCTCGAAGCGCAGCAGGGTGTAGAGGTCGAGCGGCGGCACCGGGCAGCGCTCGACGAGGGTCAGCTCCGGCCGGGCGAGCACGCGCTCGACAGGCATGCCGGCGTCCCATCCGAGGTGTGTGGTGAACGGCTCGGCGAGCCGCTCGACGACTTTCCAGCCGCCGCGCTCGGAGCGGAAGTGGCTGACGATGATGATGGTGCCGCCCGGCCGCACGACGCGGCACATCTCGGCGAGCGCGCCATCTGGATCGGGGACGGCGGTGATGACGTACATCGCCACCGCCACGTCGAAGCTCGCGTCGGGAAAGGCGAGGGAGCCGGCGTCCATCACCGCGAGCCCGGCGACCCTCGCCTTCAGCCGCTCACGCTCGACCCGCTCGGCCGTCCGGACCAGCATCTCCGGCGAGATGTCGATGCCGGTGACCTCGACGGAGGGGGCGTAGAGCGGCAGCGCCATGCCGGTGCCGACCCCGACCTCCAGCACGCGGCCGCCGAGGGCGTTGACGCGCGCCACCGCCATGTCGCGGCCCCACAACGTCGGCCCCCAGAACACCGCGTCATAGATCGGTGCCCAGCGACTGTAGGCCGACCGCACGATCGAGACGGTGAGACCTTCGCTCCGCCGCCGGGCTGCGATCGCATCGGAAGACTGGTCTGGCATCCGGGTCCTTTCGCGCGGCGCGGCCGTGGTGCGAGACCTTGTGAGCGAGGCTTCTCAGCCGGCGGCGGTCTGCAGGTCGCGGCGGAAGACCGCCGCCGGCCCGTCGGCGCCATCGATCCAGCCGCCGCCCAGGACGCGGGCGCGGGGCTCGGGAGACTCGTAGAGAACGCACGCCTGTCCGGGTGCCACGCCAGTCTCCCCGGCGAGGAGTTCGACGGCGACGCCGCGCTCGTCGACGCGCAGGATCGCCGGGGCCGGTGGCCGCGTCGAACGCACACGGGCATGGACCTCACGGCCGTCGGCCGCCGCGTCGAGAGCCCCGTCGCCGAGCCAGTTGACGCCGCGCAGCCGCACTCGATGCGTTTCCAGCGCCGAGCGCGGGCCGACGACGACGCGGCCGCGGTCGGCGTCGAGGCGCACGACGTAGAGCGGCTCGCCGGTCGAAAGCCCGAGGCCGCGGCGCTGTCCGATGGTGAAGTGGATGATGCCGGTGTGGCGGCCGAGCACCCGGCCGTCGATGTGGACGATCTCGCCGGGCTCGACGGCGCCGGGCCGCAGCCGCTCGATCACCTCGGCGTAGCGGCCGGTCGGCACGAAGCAGATGTCCTGGCTGTCGCGCTTGTCGGCGACCGGCAGCCCGAGCTCGCGGGCGAGCGCCCGGGTCTCCGGCTTGGTCAGCCCCCCGAGTGGGAAGCGGACGAAAGAAAGCTGCTCGGGCGTAGTGGCGAACAGGAAGTAGCTCTGGTCGCGGTCGGCATCGACGGGCCGGTACATCGCCCAACCGCGCGTCGTCGGGCGCGTTTCGACATAGTGGCCGGTGGCGAGGGCCACGGCGCCGAGCTCGCGGGCGGTGGCGAGCAGGTCGGAGAACTTGACCGTCTGATTGCAGGCGATGCACGGCACCGGCGTCTCGCCGGCGAGGTAGCTGTCGGCGAACTGCTCGATGACGGCCGAACGGAAGCGATCCTCGAAGTCGAGGACATAGTGCGGAATGCCGAGGTGCTCGGCGACGCGCCGCGCGTCGTGGATGTCGCGCCCGGCACAGCACGAACCCGGCCGGTGCGTCGCCTCGCCGTGGTCGTAGAGCTGCAGCGTCACGCCGACGACGTCGTAGCCGGCGCGCTTGAGCAGCGCGGCCACCACCGACGAGTCGACGCCGCCCGACATGGCGACGACAACACGCGCGTCCTGCGGACGGCCCGGAAGGGCGAGGTCGCTGATCATGACGCTGTTCTTAGGTATCCATCGCGACGCAGGCAAGAGGCGGACGCCGGACGAGCCACGATCGGGCGCGCGGGACGAGGTCGGCGGGCTTGCGGATTCGGGCGCGCCGCCGCCGGTGCCAGCATAGACGAACTGCCGCCGCCGCCAAAGTGTCCCCGTCATCGCCGCGCGGCCCGGACAACCTTAACGATTCCTGAGCCTTGGCTTAGCGTATTTTTAAGCGAGCGCGGCTAGCGTCCCTGCCATGGGTGCGGGGAAGTTTGTGAGAGTACGATGACCGATCAGGTTCGGCCGCGCGTGCGCTACGTGATCGGCCCGGACGGCAGCCCGCTGACGATCGCCGATCTGCCGCCGGGGAACCAGCAGCGCTGGGTCATCCGACGCAAGGCCGAGGTCGTCGCCGCCGTCCGCGGCGGCCTGTTGTCGCTCGACGAGGCCTGCCGCCGCTACACGCTGACGGTCGAGGAGTTCCTGTCCTGGCAGGCGCTGATCGATCGCCACGGCCTCGCCGGCCTCAGGGCGACGCGCGTCCAGGAGTACCGCGAGTAGCCGCGCGCCGCCGCGCCCGCCATCGCGCGGCGCTGACCGCGGCATCGTCGCGATTTTCGGCGTATGCGCGATCGGCTAGAACTTGCCCATGCCGATTCCTATCCCCGTCCCCCCCGGCGTGCCGTCGCTCACCGTGCCGCTCGACGGCATGGCGGAGGTCCCGAACGGAACCATCGCCACCATCGTCACCTTCCTCGAGTGCCGCACGCCGCCGCCGGCGCCGGGCACGCCGGTCGACTTCGAACTGCTCGCGCCGCGCGAGCCGGGACGCGTCCGCGCCCTGTTCCGCGAGGTCGGCACGCCGTGGTTGTGGACGTCGCGGCTCTCCCATTCGGACGCGGCGATCACCGAGCGGCTCGGCACGCCGGGCATCGCCGCCCGCGCCATCCGCCTCGACGGCAGGGACGTCGGGCTCGTCGAGACCGACGCCCGCGTGCCGGGGGCGGTCGAGGTGGTGCTGTTCGGGTTCGTTCCGGCGGCGGTCGGGCGGGGCCTCGGCAAGCCGGCCTTCGCCGCGGTCGTCGCGGAGGCGTTCGCGCAGCCGGGCGTCGAACGCGTCTGGCTGCACACCTGCACCCTCGACCATCCGCGGGCGCTCGGCTTCTACCGCAGCTTCGGCTTCCGCGCCATCCGCCGGGCGATCGAGATCGTCCCCGACCCGCGCCTCAGCGGGCTCATGCCGGCCGACGCGGCGCCGGACCATCCGATCTGCGCCCCCTGATGCTCCTCGTCGCCGCGGTTCGGCGGCGGCAGCATGGCGGCGTCGAGGCGGCGCGTGGCGATCTCGCGGATGTCGAGGTTGTGGCCGACGATGCCTCGCTCCGTCATGCGGCAGTCCCAGGCGCCGGGCTTGCCGTCGATGGCGAACAGGTTGTAGCGCGCCGGCGGCCGGCGGCCGCCCGGCAGCTGCGATGCCGACGGCACGCCGACGACCGGCACCGGCTCGCCGTCCGGCCCGGCGATCGACAGGATGGTGTTCTCGTGGGTGTGGCCGTGCAGCACCAGCTCGGCTCCCGCCTCGGCGACGGCGGCGCGGAAGCGCGAGCCACCGACGAGGCGCTTGTGCCAGTTGGTCGCCTCGCGAATCGGCGGATGGTGGATCAGCACGATGCGGAACAGCCCCTCGTGGCCGAGTGCCTTCAGGAGCTCGGAGAGCAGCAGCGCCTGGGTGGCGTCGAAATGGCCGGTGGCCATGAACGGCCCGGTCGCCTTGGCGCTCGAGGCGCCGACGATGGCGACGTTGCCGCGCCGGCGGACGAACGGGAACACCGGTGCGGCGTGGTGGTGGAGGTCGGCGTCGTCGCCGGCCATGTGGGCCGCCCAGCGCCGCGTCGCGCGGTCGAGCGAGCCGGGCACGTAGGCGTCGTGATTGCCGGGCACGGCGGAGACGTCGGCGGCCGAGCCGAGCGCGGCGAGCCACTCGGCGGCCGGGCCGATCTCGCGCTGCAGGCCGAGATTGACGAGGTCGCCGGTGACGGCGATGTGGTCCGGGGCGGTTGCCTTGACGTCGGCGACGAGCGCCTCGAGCGCTCCGTTGGTCAGGTGCACGGCGCGGTTGCGACGCCAGTTGACGTAGCCGATCACCCGCTTGGACGCCAGCTCCAGGAGCCGGGGGTCCGGCAGCGGGCCGAGATGTGGATCGGAGAGATGGGCAAGTGTGAACATCGGCGACCGTCGGCTGCGAGCTGCTGCGCGGAACTCCCGAGACGGCCGGGGAGGCGGTCAGCCGAGGGAGAACGTCCTGAGCGCCGCGGCGACGCGGGCGTGCGAGAAATCGACCCTCGGCGACCAAACGAAGGCGGGCGACCGACGGCGACGGAACAGGTAGGCGAACATGGAAAGGCAACTCCTTCAAGCCCCGACCGGCCCGGCACGTCGCGGCGACGACGGCCGAGAACAGGTGCGCGCGGATCGGGGGCGGCGTTGCTATAGCCGCTTTTGCCCTCCGCCGCCAACCCGCCTGCGCCGCTTCGTCGCGCTGAGCGCCGTCGCCGCCGCCGTGTCGGTTGGCGAGACGACGGCGGGGACGGGGCCCGGAAGGCCGCCGCGGGCGGGGGCCGGACGGTGAGCCCGCGCCCGCCGCGGCGGCTCGCCGACCGCCTCGTCGAGCGGGCGATTCGCCTGCGCAACGTCCTCGGCAACGCCATGACCCTCGGCGTGCGCGGCATGGTGCTCGACGAGACGCGCGGCGTCTTTCTCGTTCGCCACGGCTACACGCCCGGCTGGCACATGCCGGGCGGCGCCGTCGACGCCGGCGAGACGGCGGCCGCGGCGCTCGCCCGCGAGCTCGTCGAGGAGGGCA
>Ga0255338_1005069_pt1 | contig 12607 bp, 10 predicted proteins | sample MeOH1_35cm_T4_19_FD_203715 | JGI IMG/M metagenome (GOLD analysis project Ga0255338, IMG submission 203715) | Sandy soil microbial communities from University of British Columbia, Vancouver, Canada - MeOH1_35cm_T4_195 | ecosystem: Engineered > Artificial ecosystem > Sand microcosm > Unclassified ...
CGACGAGGCGACGCATCTGTCGACGGTGCAGCAGCTCGATCCGATCTACGCCGACTTCACGCAGTCGGTCGGCGAACTGCAGCAGTTGCGACGTGAGCTCGCGGCCGGCACGGTCGAGCAAGTCTCCGCCGACGCCGCCAAAGTGAATCTCGTGCTCGATGATGGCACGATCTATCGCTATTCCGGCAAACTCCTGTTCTCGGACGTGACCGTCGATCCGAGCACAGGCCAGGTCACGTTGCGCGGCGAGTTCCCCAATCCCAACCATGAACTCCTGCCCGGCATGTATGTGCGGGTGCAGGTCGTGCAGGGCATCGATCCCGATGCGCTCAGCGTGCCGCAGCAGGCCGTGCGCTTCAATGACACCGGCAACAGCGAAGTGCATCTCGTCCGCGACGATAACCGTACCGTCGTGCAGCCGGTCCGCCTCGGCCACCTGATCGACGGCAACTGGGTCGTCCAGGACGGACTGAAACCGTCGGACCGCGTGATTGTCGAGGGCTTCCAAAAATTCGCCCCTGGCGATGTGGTGCGGCCGGTGCCGTGGCGCACGACGAAAGCCGACACGAAGGACCACGCCCGGGAAGCCGGCGCGCCGCCGCAATCCCTAACGCGCTGATATCCCAATGCCCGGTTTCTTCATCGATCGGCCGATCTTCGCGGTTGTGGTCGCGCTCTTCATTTGCTTGGGCGGCGTGCTCGCGATTCCGTTCCTCGCGATCTCCCAGTATCCGATCATCGCGCCGCCATCGATCTCGATCAGTACAAGCTATCCGGGCGCCTCGCCTGAGAACCTGTACAACAGCGTCACGCGCCTGATCGAGGAAGAACTGAACGGCGCCGCGGGCATCCTCAATTTCGAATCGACCAGCGATTCGCTCGGCCAGGTCGAGATCATCGCCAACTTCGTGCCAGGCACCGACTCGAGCATGGCCTCGGTCGAAGTGCAGAACCGCATCAAGCGGGTCGAGGCCCGCCTGCCCCGCGCCGTGATCCAGCAAGGCATCCTGGTCGAGGAAGCCTCAAGCGCCGTGCTGCAGATCATCACCTTGCGCTCGACCGACGGCAGCCTCGACGAAGTCGGCCTCGGCGACTTCATGGTGCGCAACGTGCTCGGCGAAATCCGGCGCATTCCCGGCGTCGGCCGCGCCACGTTGTTCTCGACCGAGCGCTCGCTGCGCATCTGGCTCGATGCCGACAAGATGGTCGGCTACAACATCACCGCCGACGACGTGACGCAGGCCATCACCGCGCAGAACGCGCAGGTCGCTTCCGGCGCCATCGGTGCCGAGCCCAGCCGCCGCACGCAGCCGATCTCGGTGATGGTGCTGGTGAAGGGCCAGCTCTCGAACCCGGACGAGTTCGGAGGCATCGTCCTGCGCGCCAATCCGGACGGCTCGACGGTGCGGCTGCGCGATGTCGCCCGCGTCGAGGTCGGCGGCATGGGCTATCAGTTCACCACGCGTCTGAACGGCCAGCCGGTGGCCGGCCTGTCGGTGCTGCTGGCGCCGACCGGCAACGCATTGGCAACGGCAAATGCCGTGCAAGCGAAGATGGAAGAGCTCGCCCGCTTCTTCCCGACCAACATCAAATACGAAATCCCCTACAACATCACGCCGGTCGTCGAGGCCTCGATCCAGAAGGTCATCACGACGCTCATCGAAGCGATGGTGCTGGTATTCCTGGTGATGCTGCTGTTCCTGCAGAACATCCGCTACACCATCATCCCGACCCTCGTCGTGCCTGTCGCTCTGCTCGGCACCTGTCTCGTGCTGCTGCTGCTCGGCTTCTCGATCAACATGCTGACATTGTTCGCCATGGTGCTGGCGATCGGCATCCTGGTCGACGACGCGATCGTCGTGGTCGAGAACGTCGAACGCATCATGTCGGAGGAAGGGCTGTCGCCGCGCGCCGCGACGCGCAAGGCGATGAGCCAGATCACCAGCGCCATCATCGGCATCACTTTGGTATTGGTGGCGGTGTTCATCCCGATGGCCTTCTTCCCCGGCTCCGTCGGCATCATCTACCAGCAGTTCTCCGTGACGATGGTGGCCGCCATTTCGTTCTCCGCCTTGATGGCGCTGTCGCTGACGCCGGCGCTGTGCGCGACATTGCTCAAACCGGTCGAGGCCGGGCATCACCACACCCAGCGCGGTCCCTTCGGCTGGTTCAACCGCGGCATGGAAAAGGCCAAGGACGGCTATGGCGGCCTGGTGCAATGGACATTGCGCCGCAGCGGCCGCCTGCTCCTCATCTATGTCGCAGTCGTGGCCGGCACCGCCTACGCTTTCGTGCGACTGCCGTCGGGCTTCTTGCCGATCGACGACCAGGGCTTCATCACCACCGACGTGCAGACGCCGTCGGAGGCCTCATTCAACCGCACGCTCGACGTGGTCAAGCAGACCGAAGAATTCCTCGCCAAAAGGTCCGGCATCGACACCGTCACGTTCCTGACCGGCTTCAGCTTCCTCGGCCAGGGCGCGAACACGGCGCAGGCCTTCATCACGCTCAAGGACTGGTCCGAGCGCGACGCGAAGGATTCCTCCAACAGAATCGTCGACGACATCAATCGCGGCCTCTCCGGCGTGCGCGATGCCAAGATCACCGCGCTCGAACCGCCGCCGATCGACAACCTCGGCAACTCCAGCGGCTTCAGCTTCCGCCTGCAGGATCGCGGTCAGAAGGGCTATGCCGAGCTGATGCGGGCCAAGGATCAGCTTCTGGCGTCCGCGAATGCCAGCCCGGTGCTGCAGGACGTCTATGTCGAAGGCCTGACGCCGGCACCCCAGGTCGAACTGGTCATCGACCGCGAAAAGGCGGCGGCGCTCGGCGTCACCTTCGAGCAGATCAACAACACAATCTCCACCAATCTCGGCTCGGCCTACGTCAACGACTTTCCCAACCGCGGCCGTATGCAGCGCGTCATCGTGCAGTCCGACGTGCCGGGCCGCATGCAGGCCGACGAGATCCTCAACTTCAATGTGCGCAACAGCCAGGGACGGCTGGTGCCGCTGTCGTCCTTCGCGACCCTGAAATGGTCGCTCGGGCCGACCCAGATCGTCGGCTTCAACTACTATCCATCGGTGCGCATCAGCGGCTCGGCCAAGCCAGGCTTTACCAGCGGCGACGCCATCGCGGAGATGGAACGCCTCGCGGGCCGGTTGCCGCGCGGTTTCGGCTTCGAGTGGACGGGCCAATCGCTGCAGGAGAAGTCGGCCGGCGCACAGGCGCCGTTCCTGCTCGGCCTTTCAGCTTTGGTCGTGTTCCTCTGCCTTGCCGCGCTCTATGAAAGCTGGTCGATCCCGATCTCGGTGCTGCTCGTCGTGCCGCTCGGCATTCTCGGCGCGGTGGTGGCCGTCATGCTGCGCGGCTTTCCCAACGACGTCTATTTCACCATCGGGCTCCTGACGATCATCGGTCTCGCGGCCAAGGACGCGATCCTCATCATCGAATTCGCCAAAGATCTGCGGGCGCGTGGCGCGCCGCTGGCGGAGGCGGCGCTCACCGCCGCGCGCCTGCGCTTCCGGCCGATTCTGATGACCGGCATCGCCTTCGTTTCCGGCGTCGCGCCGATGGTGATCGCGTCCGGCGCCAGCGCCAAGAGCCAGCAAGCGCTTGGGACCGGCGTGATGGGCGGCATGATCGCCGTCGTTATCCTGGCGCTGGTGATGGTGCCGCTGTTCTTCGTCGTCGTGCAGAAGTTCTTCGGCCGCGTGACCGACGAAGAGACCGAGGCCTCGGAAAGCGGCGGCTTGGGCCAGCTCGGTGACGCGCCCGAAGGCGGCGAAGCGCGTTAGGGGAGAGTGGCGGTCCCGATAGGATTCGAACCTACGACCTTCGGTTTAGGAAACCGCTGCTCTATCCAGCTGAGCTACGGGACCCGCGCGCGGGTGTCTAGCACAGCACCGGCGGCGGTGCATCCCCTAGAACGATCCGACCAACGTGCCGAGCACGATGGTCATCACCAAGGCGAGGATCGCGCCGACGATGCCGACCATGACGATGTCGAAATAGCTGTCCTTGTGCGTGAGGCCGCAGATCGCCAGCAAGGTCACCACTGCGCCGTTGTGCGGCAGGATATCCAGCGTGCCCGCGCCGATCACGGCGACGCGGTGCATGAGGTCGGGACTGAGGCCGGTCTGAGAGGCGATCGCCATGTAAGTGTCCGCCAGCGCGTCGAGCGCGATGGTCAGGCCACCGGACGCCGAGCCGGTCAGTGCCGCGAGCACATTGGTCGCGACGGCGAGCGACACCAGCGGTCCGCCTTCGATGTTCAGCACCCACTCGCGCACCACGGCGAAGGCCGGCAAAGCCGCCACCACCGCGCCGAAGCCGACGAGGCTCGCCACGCTGACGACGGGCAACACCGAGGCATTGGCACCCGCATCCATGCTCTCGCGCAAGGCCGGCAGGCGGCGACGGTTGAGCAGGATCACAGTGACGATCGCCACCGCGAGCGCGACGACGACGGACCACACGCCCGCCACCGCGGCAATGGACGTCGCGCCCCAGCGATCCTCGGCTAAAAATGCGAAGTCCAGCCGCGGCAGGATCACCAGCGACATCAGCAAGTTTGTCACGACGACGGCGAACAGCGGCAAGGCCGCGACGAGGATCGGCGGCGTACTGTCGCCATGGCGGCCGCGCGAGATTTCCGCCGGGTCGAACTCCCGCGCCGTGGTGGCGCGCTCACGTATCTTCTCATTGCCGGCCGCGGCATCGACCGACAGCGGCGCTTCCTCGCCATAGCCTTCGCCGGTCTTCCGTGCCGTGACCTCGGCCCGGCTCAGCCACCACCAGCCGAACCCGAGCATGACCATCGAGGCAATGATGCCGAGCCCCGGCGCGGCGAACGGCGTGGTGCCGAAGAACGGCATGGGAATCGCGTTCTGCACCGAGGGCGTGCCGGGCAATGCCGACATGGTGAAGGTCGATGTGCCGAGAACGATCGCGGCCGGGATGAGCCGCCGCGGAATAGCCGCCGCGCGAAAGAGCGCCTGCGCCATCGGTACGAGCACGAAGAACGCGACGAACAGGCTGACGCCGCCATAGGTGACAAAGGCGCCGGCGAGCACGACGGCGATGACCGCACGCTGCTGGCCCAGACGCTTGGTCATATAATCGGCGACCGCCGTGACCGAGCCGCTGTCATCCATCAGCTTACCGAACACCGCGCCCAGCAGGAACAGCGGAAAGAACTGCGCGAGAAAGCGCGCCGCGCCGGTCATGAACACTTGTGTCCAATTGGCCAGCAGCGGTTCGCCGCCGAAAAGAGCGGCCACGATCGCGGCACCGGGAGCGAGAAGCAGCACGCTCCAACCGCGAAAGGCGAACAGAATGAGAAGCCCGAGACCGACGAGGATTCCGAGTAGACCCATGTCTCAGCACTCCGCCAGCAGGACGTCCAGATCAGCGGTCGAGCGTTTGCCGATCTCGTGTGCTTGGGTCTGCAGGAATTCGGTTGCCGCGCGCCGCCCCTCGTCTTTCAGCATCGAGACGAAGCCCCATTCGGCGTTGAGCTTCGAGGAAGCGCCGAAATCGGCGAGCATGTCGCTCTTGATCCGATGCGTGCGCATGCCGGCCCAGCGCGCGCCCTCGCCGGAGCCGGGATCGGCCACCTGACGCAGGAGTGCGATCATGCGCAGCTCCTTGGCCAATGGCGAATTGAATGAAATTTCGTTGAGCCGGTTGATGATGTCCGATGCCGATCGGGGAATCTCGTCTCGCTCCGTCGGATTGATCTGTACGAGGATCACGTCGCTCGCATCGGTCTCGCGGACCAGCGGCGTGATTGTCGGATTGCCGACGAAGCCGCCGTCCCAGTAGGCCTCGCCGTCGATCTCGATGGCCCGGAACATCGTCGGCAGACAGGCGGAGGCGAGAAGCACGTCCGGCGTTATCTCGCCATTGCGGAAGATGCGGCCGCGCCCGGTTCGCACGCGCGTCGCCGTGATGAACAGCTTGATCGGCGATTGCGCCAGCCGGTCGAAATCGATGCTTTCAGCGAGGATGCGACGGAGGGGATGGATGTCCAACGGATTGAGGTCGTAGGGCGACAGCATCCGCGACATCAAATCCATCGCGACATAGGCCGGCGACGTATCGAGACTCCAGCGCCCGAGCATCCGGTCGAGCGGCGATCGCTGCAACGGACTGAACGCCGCCGCGCGTGAGACTCGCTGCCAATACGCATCCAGTGTCGCACGTGCGCCGTCTGCGCCGCCTGTCACCCAGCCCGCGGCGAGAACCGCGGCGTTCATCGCCCCGGCCGATGTGCCGGATATGCCAGCGATGCGAAGCCACGGCTCCTCGAGAAGCCTGTCGAGCACGCCCCAGGTGAAAGCGCCATGCGATCCGCCGCCCTGAAGCGCAAGATCAATCGGAACAGCACCACTTTCCATGGCCTCGGTTCCTTGCGGCACCCCGCCGGACGCCGATCATCTCACGGAACAGTGTCGTTTCGAAGCGCCTTGCGGCGAGTCGTCGTCATTACTCCGTCTCGTTCCGAACCGGTCCGGATTTCTTCAAAGTGTCTTGAAGGGTTTGAAAGCCGACCCAGCCCCAATAGACGCGATGATGGGCGATCAGCCCGTCAGCAACGTCCATAACCTCGACCAAATCCACTTGGTCGCCGTGCGGCGTCTCGCGCGGATATTCCCAGGTCAGTTGCTGTCCGTTGGAAAAGAACAGTCCGGTGCGATGCCAACGGTTAAGTTCATTGCCGAGCTTGCGAAGTCCTGCCGCGAAAAACCGCCTGATCTCGGTCTTTCCTCTGAGAACTCCCTGCGTCCGGTCCGTTAGCGTGACCAGGATCAACGGCGTTTCGAGGATGGCGTCCTCGGCGTAGAGCGCCATCAGGCTATCCAGATCGCGCGTCACGACGGTTTTGTGCCATCGATCGTGGATGTGGCGGATTTGTGCATCGGTATTCCCGGTCATCGGCGGATCCTATGGTGCAGAATGACCGAGAGATTTAGGGCACCGACGCGCCCGATGCTTCGATACGTGCCGAAGCGTCGGGACATCCATGATGCTAATGTGGCATCCGATCTCGGGAGCCTCAGATATGGAACACCAGCCGAATATCGCCTCAGCGGCTTTTCTGATCGCCGAGCCCGCCCGCGCCACGATGCTGATCGCTTTGCTCGACGGACGGGCACGGCCGGCCGGTGAACTGGCCTTCGCGGCCGGCGTGACCGCCCAGACCGCCAGTTCTCACCTCGGCAAACTATTGGAGGGTGGCCTCCTGACGGTCGAAACCGAGGGGCGCCATCGCTATTTTCGCCTGGCCGGCCCTCACGTGGCGCTCGCGCTTGAAAATCTTGCATCGATAGCATCGCGAGAGCCCGTCCGTCGAAAACCGATCACGCGCGAGGCGCGCAAACTTCGGTTCGCACGCTGCTGCTATGACCACTTGGCAGGTCGCCTCAGCGTCGCCATCACATGTGGTCTGCAACAGCGCGGATTTCTTGGTGCAACGCCTGACAAGCAGTTCGAGGTCACGCCTCCTGGCGCCGAATGGTTCGGCGACTTCGGCTTGGACATCACGAAGATCAAACCGGGCCGGCGCGGCCTTGCCCGGCAGTGCCTCGATTGGACCGAGCGGCAGCATCATCTCGCCGGTCCTCTTGGCAGGCAATTTATGGACCTTCTCTGCGACAAGGGATGGATACGGCGAGCAAAATCATCGCGTGCCATTGAGGTAACGCCGAAAGGCTGGAGAGGATTGCAGGAGCATTTCGGCATACGGGAACAGGCATTCGCCGTATCCGAGCATGGAAGCAGTTAGGTAGAGTGCTATAAATACAGGTTGATCGCCTCACACTCCGCTCATTCCTGCGCAAGCGGGAATCCAGCGCGGCGTTTCCCCATAGAGTCAGCGCTGGGTCCCCGCTTTCGCGGGGACGAACGGAGTGAGGCTGTGTTTCGAAAATTACAAGCTAATCTCAGCACCCGTTAAACCACACTACGCGTCTGCGAACTCCTTCTGATGCAGCCAGGCGGCGTGACGCGGCGGCTTCTTGGTGCGGCTCCACTCCTCGATCATCGCCGGGGCGACATCCTTCAAGCGCTTCAGTTCCTCCGGTGTCGTCGTCCAGGTAGCGACCTCGAGCCGGTGGCCGCTCGGATCCCTGAAATAGATCGACTGGAAGATGCTGTGGTCGGTCGGCCCCACCACCTCGAGCCCCGCCGCCTCGGCGTTGGCCTTGGCCTCTTCGAGAGCCGCCATGTCCTTCACTGTGAAGGCGATGTGCTGCGTCCAATCCGGCGTGTTGGGATCGCGGCTCATCGGCGGCGAATTCGGCAGCTCGAAGAAAGCGAGGATGTTGCCACTGCCCGCATCGAGAAAAATGTGCATGTAAGGGTCCGGCGCCTTTGTGGAGGGCACCTTGTCTTCGGCGATGGCGCCGATCAGGTCCATGCCGAGCACACGCTTGTAGAACGCGACGGTCTCTTTGGCATCCTTGCAGCGATAGGCGACGTGGTGGATTTGCTCGATTTTCATAGCGTAGTCCTCCCTGTACGGGCGTCTGATCCTGCCCCTCATCTTCTTTGCCATATAGTAACAAATGTTACTAATTGTCAATCCCATTTCCGGTCGACGAAAATCAGGCCATAAAGGCGCAAGGAGGCCTGCGCGCGGGGCTTCCGTCCCGATCGATACTATTCACGCGCGTCGGACCCGAGCCCATGAGCAACGGAAAGTCGTCACTCAAAGGAGCGCCGGAAGAAGCACGCGCGCCGTCATTCGACCTGACGCATTTCATGCCCTACCGGCTAGCCGTGCTGGCGGACGACGTCTCGGCGACGATTGCCCAGGTCTATGTCGATCGTTTCGATCTCACGCGCGATCAGTGGCGCATCCTCGCCTGGCTCGGCAAGCACGCGGAAATGCAGGCCAAGGAGGTCGGCCGCAACGCCGGCCTCGACAAGATGCAGATGAGTCGCGCTCTGGCGCGGCTGGAAGAAAAGAAACTCGTTTCGATCAAGCCCGATGCGCAGGACCGCCGCGGCAATATCCTGCAACTGACCAAACAAGGCCGCGCGCTTTACGACAAGATCACGCCACTGGTGACGGCGCGCGAAGATTATCTCCTGGCCGCCCTGACGCCGGACGAAGCCGCATCGCTCGACACGATCATCGCCAAGCTGCGGCGCCAGGCGCTCACGCTGAAAGCGCGCGGATAGCTAATCCACCTTCGCACCGGACAATTTCACCACGTCCTGCCAGATCGCCCGCTCCTTGGCGGCATAGGCCAGTGCCTCCTCCGGCGTCGAGGCGATGCAACGCGCGCCGGCGGTCAGGAAGCGCTTCTGCAGGCTGTCGTCGGCCGCGATCTTGCGCATCGCCGCCGATATCTTGTCGATGATCGGCCGCGGTGTGGCAGCGGGAAACACGAAGGCGGCCCACGACGTGACGACGAAGTCGTTGATGCCGGCTTCCGCCATAGTCGGCACGTTCGGCATGGTCGGCCAACGCTGGGCCGATGTCACAGCGAGCGCGCGCAACTTTCCCGATTCAATGGAGGGGATGTAAGAGGCGAGATTATCGATGGCGAAGTTCACGTCGCCAGCCAGCATCGCTGGAATCGTCTGCGCGGCGCCGCGGAACGGCACATGCGTCGCCTCGATGCCAGTGCGCTTGGCGAACAGCACACCGGACAGATGCGGCGAGGTGCCGACACCCGGCGAGCCGAAATTGACGCGTCCTTTCTGTTTCGTCCAGACGAGGAATTCCGCGACCGTCTTGGCCGGCACGTGGTCGGCCGCGACCACGAAGACATTCGGCAGCTCCCATGTCAGCGACGCTGGCACCATGTCGCGTTCGGCGTCGAACGGCATGCGGCTGTAGAGGAATTGGTTGATGGCGAAATGGCCGATGGTGGCCGCACCCATCGTGTAGCCGTCGGGCGCGCTGCCGGTGACCGTGGCGATGCCGATATTGCCGCCGGCCCCGGGGCGGTTCTCGATCACGAAAGTCTGGCCGAGCAATTCCTTGAGATGCTCCGCCAGAATGCGCGCCAACACGTCGGTCGAACCGCCCGCAGGATAGGGCACGATGATGCGTACAGGATGTTCGGGCCAACCCTTGTCGTCGGCGCGCGCACCTGTTGCGTGTAGCAGCGCGGCCGCCGTTGCCGATTGGAGGAGCGCACGACGCGTCGGCATTGTCCGTTGGATCGGCATGACGTCCTTCCCTGGCGCTTATTGTTATGATGGCCGGGCAAGCATAACGGACGGACCGCCGCCGCAAGCAACATTCGACGCTGCGATGCAGCGCCGTATTGACGATCGCGCCGGCGGCCCGACAATCGCGCGCATGAACTCGTTAGAACGCATAGGGTTCTGCCTCGCGGCCTTGCTCGCATGCACCGCGGCACCGGCCGCCGAGGAGCCGTGCAAGCTGTCGCCGATCGGCACGGCCGAGGTCGCGGTCGTGCGCGATGGACGTACTCTCATGCTGAAGGACGGTCGCGAGCTGCGGCTTGTCGCGATCGAAACCGATGACGAGAGCCGTGCGGCGCTGGAAGCCGCAATCGCCGGTCAGCCGCTACGGCTGGCGAAGCTCGGCGAGGAGCACGACCGTTATGGCCGCGTGCTGGCCTTCGCCTTCGCCGGCGAGGCGCGCCAATCGCTCCAGCAGGTGCTTCTCGCGCAGGGCCGGGCGCGGGTGGCGGCGCGGGTCGGCGACAAAATTTGCTCCGCAAGTCTGCTCGCCGCGGAGCGCGAGGCGCGCCATGGCGGGCGCGGTCTCTGGGCCGATCCAAATTTTGCCCCTTTGCCGGCGGAAAATCACCTCAGATTGGCGGCCGAGCGGGGGCGTTTTGTGCTGGTCCAAGGCAAGGTCTTGTCGGTCCGCGAGAGCGGCGGCACCATATATATGAACTTCGGACGCCGCTGGACAGAGGCGCTCACCGTGATCATGTTGCGGCGCGAGGCTAGGCGTTTCGCCGCCGCCGGCGTGGAACCCAAGCGACTGGAAGGTCGGCGCGTACTGGTGCGCGGATGGCTGGAACAGCGCAGCGGGCCTACGATCGAGTTGACGGCGCCGGAACAGATCGAACTCGCCGAGTAACAGAGTGAAATTGCGGCCATGGTGGCGGCGGTTGTGACAGTACAGGCGGGGCGGATGCGAGCGGTCGCCTGTCTATTCGGGCTCTTGCTGCTTGCCGGCTGTGCCAACTCGCCCGATTTAAAGCAGGTTTCGTTGCCGGTGCCGCAGGCGAGTCCGGTGCCGAAGCCGACGGCGGCGCAGCGAGAGAATGCACGCATCCTCGCCTCCTATGGCGGCGTCTACGAAAATCCGAAACTGCAGGCGCTGATCGAGCAGACTGTCGCGAAGCTGGTGGCCGCTTCGGAGCGGCCCGACCTGAAATACAAAGTCACCCTGCTCAATTCGCCGGCCATCAATGCCTTCGCGTTACCGAACGGCAGCCTCTACGTCACACGTGGCCTGGTGGCGCTGGCCAACGACAAGGCCGAGCTCGCATCCGTGCTGGCGCATGAAATGGGCCACGTCATCGCCCGTCACGCCGCGATCCGCGAGGAACAGGCGCGGCAGGCGGCGATCATCAGCCACGTCGTCAGCGACGTGCTGACCGACCCCAATGCCGGCGCGCTGGCGCTCGCCAAATCCAAGCTCACGCTCGCCAGCTTCTCGCGGGCGCAGGAATTCGAAGCCGACGGCATCGGCGTCGGCATGTCGGCGCGCGCCGGCTTCGACGCCTTTGGTGCCTCACGCTTCCTCGCCAGCATGCAGCGCAATGCCGAGCTGAAGTCGGGTCAGTCGGATCCGCGTGCGCTGGACTTCCTGTCGTCGCATCCGGGCACGGCCGAGCGCGTGAAGAACGCGCTGGCCAATGCGCGCCAGTTCAGCGGTCCGGGCGGCGGCGTCCGCGATCACGCCGAATATCTCGATGACCTCAATGACATGGTCTACGGCGAAGACCAGAGCGAAGGCTTCGTGCGCGGCCGCCGCTTCGTGCATCCCAAGCTCGGCTTCTCGTTCACGGCGCCACCCGGCTTTGCGCTCGACAACACCTCCCAGGCGGTGCTGGGCCTCAAGGAGGGCGGCGGCGAGGCGATGCGTCTCGACGTGGTGAGCGTGCCGGCTGAGCAGCTACTGACCGATTATCTGAAATCGGGCTGGATGGAGAAGGTCGATCCCGCCAGCATCGAGGAAATTACCATCAACGGCTTCCCGGCCGCGACGGCCACCGCGAGCGGCGATAGCTGGTCGTTCCGCATCTATGCCGTGCGCTTTGGTAGCGACGTTTATCGCTTCATCTTCGCCGCCAAGAGCAAAGGCGCGCAGATCGACCGTCAATTCCGCGAATCGGTAATGACATTCCGCCGCCTCAGCCTGAAGGAAAGCAGCGAGATCCGTCCGCTGCGGCTGAAGATCGTGACGGTCGTCGACGGCGACACGCCGGAGAAGTTCGCGCAGCAGATGTCGGTGCCGGACAAGGCCCTCGAGACATTCCGCGTGCTCAACGGCCTTAGCCCCAGCGACAAGCTCACGCCCGGCACGAAGGTGAAGATCGTCGTCGAGTAAGCGCCGCGGCCGAGACGGCGGGAACGCGCGAAGGCACTGCATTTGCGGAAT
>Ga0255338_1005070_pt1 | contig 12606 bp, 29 predicted proteins | sample MeOH1_35cm_T4_19_FD_203715 | JGI IMG/M metagenome (GOLD analysis project Ga0255338, IMG submission 203715) | Sandy soil microbial communities from University of British Columbia, Vancouver, Canada - MeOH1_35cm_T4_195 | ecosystem: Engineered > Artificial ecosystem > Sand microcosm > Unclassified ...
TACCTCTCCGGCGCGGACCTCTCCGGCGCGGACCTCTCCCGCGCGGACCTCTCCGGCGCGTACCTCTCCGGCGCGGACCTCTCCGGCGCGTACCTCTCCCGCGCGGACCTCTCCCGCGCGGACCTCTCCCGCGCGGACCTCTCCCGCGCGGACCTCTCCGGCGCGTACCTCTCCGGCGCGGACCTCTCCCGCGCGAACCTCTCCGGCGCTGAAAATGGTGATCTCTCTATCGCTCAAACCCGCATTCTGCCCGATGGCGATCTGATCGGCTGGAAGAAGTGCAGCGACGAAGTGGTCGTGAAACTGCGCATTCCTACGGAAGCCAAGCGCAGTCACGCATTTGGCCGCAAATGCCGCGCGTCGTTTGTTGAAGTTCTGGAAGTCATAGGCGCGGAGATCGGCATCAGCCGGCATGACGGAAAGACCGAGTACCGCGTCGGTGAACGCGTCACGCCGGATGCGTTCGATGAGAATTGGCAGGACGAATGCTCGTCCGGCATCCACTTCTTCATCACCAGAGAGGAAGCGGAGGCGTACTGATGGCTCCCCTAATCCGCCGCGTCCTCATCCTCTGGCGAGCATGGCGCGCCCGCAAGGTCTTCGGTCCTCAGGTCAAGAGCCTTCGCCAGTCCATAGACCGCGCCCGCCGCCATCACCGCCCCGTCAGGCACCTTCAAAGGCGCCTCCGCGCTGAGCTTGGAGTTAAGTAGATGAAGCGCGCTTCCATCGAATTGAAGATCGCTGAGCTGGAAAGCTACTCGATGCGCTGGCTGCGGCTGGCTGGGAACCTGCGTCGCGCCGGAAACTATGCGGACGCGAAAACCTACGTCCGCGTGTCCCGGCAGTTCACCCCGCCGAAGCTGGTAGATCGGCGCATTCCCCTGATCGCTGCGGAGTGACCGCCATGAACGTCATCGTCACGTCTGGCCTGATGGGCCACAATAATCCGCCTGTCGAGATCGAGCCGACGCCTTTCGAGATGTCGGAGGTCGAGATTGGCGACCTGTACGCAGAAGCCAAGAATTGGCTGGACGGCGAACCGGTTTCGTCTCAGGCGCAGGCTGACGGACTGTCCAAGCTGATCGACGATCTGCGGAAAGCCAGCAACTTGGCCGACGAGCGGCGAAAGAAGGAAAACGAGCCTTTCGACGAAGGCAAGGCGGAAGTGCAGGCTCGCTATGCCCCGCTGATCGCTGACACGAAGTCGGTCAAGGGCAAAGCCGTCCTTGCGATCGATATGGCGAAAAAAGCTCTCGCGCCGTGGCTCCAGAAGCTGGAGGACGAGAAGCGAGCCGCTGCTGATGCCGCCCGCAAGGAAGCCGAAGAGAAGGCACGTATTGCGCAGGAGGCCATGCGCGCCAGCAACGTTTCGGACCTCGAAAAGAGGGAAGCTGCGGAAGCTCTGATCCGTGAGGCCCAGGTTGCCGAGGCCGCTGCGACCAAGGCGGAGAATAGCAAGGCCCATGCGACTGGCGGTTCTCGCGCCATCGGACTGCGTTCTGTCTGGCGAGCCGAGATGACCGACCCGCGCGAAGCCGCCCGACACTACTGGCTGATGAAGCGCGAGGAGGTCGACGCCTTCTTCCAAGGTCTGGCTGACGCCGATGTGCGCGCCGGCAAGCGTGAGATCCCCGGCTTCCTCATTGCTGAAACGCGGGTGCTCTGATGACCGACAACCTCGCCCTCTGGCAGGCCGTCGAGAAGACGCCGCCGGCCCATACCAAGCCGATCACCGGCAAGTCGTATCAGGGCACGTCCCCGAATCCGCATTACCTCGTCCACAAGGCGACCGAGACCTTCGGCCCTTGCGGCATCGGCTGGGGCTTCACCATCGAAGACGAGCGGGTTGAGGAAGGAGCGGGCGGTGAGCGACTGCACGTTGCCCGCGTCAAGGTCTGGTACGAGTGGAACGGCAAGCGCGGCGAAGTCGAGCACATCGGCGGCACGCAGTTCAGCGGCACACGCAAGAACGGCACGCCGTTCACGGACGAAGACGCGCCGAAGAAGTCCGTCACCGATGCGCTGATCAAGGCGCTGTCCATGATCGGCTTTGCCGGCGACATCTTCATGGGCCGCTACGACGACAGCAAGTATGTCGCGGAGCTTCGCGAAGAGGCCCGCCAGGAATCCCCATCCGCGCCCATGGTGGGCCGGAACGCTGCCGGCGCTGGTGCGCCCCCCCAGCCGAAGCCGGCGCCGGCAGCGAACCTCTCCGAGCTTGGCGAGGAATACCGCCAGCAGATGGAGAAGCAGGCGACCAAGAACGCCCTCGGCATCTGGATGTCCGACAACACTGAACCGATGAAGCTAAGGCTCGGCGAGAAGGAGGCTTCGGCCATCCGTACGCTTGCCGCTGCGCGTTATCGCGACCTTCCTGACGGCACTCAGGAGGCGGCAGAATGAGCAACGATCTTCGCTCCCGCGTCTTCATCAAGCGCAATGGCGGCCTGTTCCCCGGCGATGCCGAGGCGGCAACCGCCTTCGCCAAGATGAAGGACGGCGCCGGCTATCTCGTCAGCCTGCATCGCCCGAGGAATATTTCGCATCATAGAAAGCTTTTTGCCCTGCTCAACCTCGTGCAGGACAACACTGATCGGTGGCCGACAGTCGAAACCCTGCTGGACGATCTGAAGATCAGTACCGGGCTTTTCGAGACGCGCGTGAACGCCGTCACCGGCATTCCTTATGTGGTCGCGAAGTCCATCAGCTTCGCAAGCATGAAGCAGGACGAGTTCGAACAGTGGTTCGATAAGGCCGTGGATCTGATCAGCAAGCAGGTTCTCGAAATGGATCGAGACTACCTGCTGGCGGAGATCGGTGACGTTCTAGCTGGTCGGAGGGCGGCATGACCCGGCGCTCCATCGGCAATGCGATGCGCGTCCGCATCTTTCAGGCGGCTGGCGGCGTCTGCCACATCTGCGGAGGCAAGATAGACGCGCCCAAGCAGCGCTGGGATGTCGAGCACGTCAAGCCTCTCTGGCTGGGCGGCGCTGACGACGAGACAAACATGCGTCCTGCCCACGTCGATTGCCATGCCGGCAAGTCGGCAGAGGAAGCCACGCCGCGCGCCAAGACGAACCGGATCGCGGCACGCCGGCTAGGCCTCAAGAAACCCCGCACGATCCGCTCATGGCGAAAGTTCGACGGATCGATCGTCCACGCATCGAGGGAACGGTGATGAGCACGGAGAAGATCAAGCACGGCGGGCAAGCATTCCCGATGCTCGGGGAAGCCGGATACAATTCCGATTGGCAGACTGATGGCGGCATGTCCCTTCGCGATTGGTTCGCGGGCGTCTACAACCTCGGGGCTGACGGCATCAGCAAGACATGGGCGGAAAAGGTCATGGGCTCGGGTGCCCCTGACTGGATGCTCGATAACGGCATGGATTGCATCCGCTGGTGGTGCGAGGCCGAAGCCCGCATTCGCTTCCTGCATGCCGACGCCATGCTCAAAGCCCGCGAGGCTCAGTCATGATCCGCAACCTCACTCCTCCGCCTTTCCCCGTTTGGCCTTCTGAGCCCGCAGGTTTGATGTGGCTCAGGATCGGCCTGGGAGCCGCAGGGTTCAGTTTCATGATGATCGGCGTCGGTGCCTTCATCTCGATTTGGGGGAATTGACCTGATGAAACGCTTTCTCACTGTATGCGCCGTGATCCTCATGAGCGGGGCGATATATGAAGCCGCGCAATGGTTCCGCGAGCCGAGCTTCGAAACCTGGTTCGCCCGCTCTTGGTTCGCTATCAGCGGCGCCGCCCTTGCTATGCTGTGGGAGGACGCATGACCGCTGAATCCCTCATCGGCATCTCGATAGCCATCACGATCATCGTCGCCCTCGGTCGCTTTGCGATCTGGATCGCTTGGCCTCGCAAGGTCGAAGACGATGCCCACGAGATGATCCCTCTGGGTTGGGAGAAACGGCTTTGAAAATCTGGTTCGACACCGAATTCATCGAAGACGGCAAGACGATCGACCTCATCAGCATCGGAATGGTGCGCGAGGACGGCGCAACTCTCTACATGGAGAACTCTGAATGTGATCTGTCGCGTGCGTCGGGTTGGGTGCGGGATAACGTATTTCCCAATCTGACAGGGCCTAGCTTTTCACGTCGCGAGATAGCTCACGAGATCATCGATTTTGCGGGCATCGATCCTGAGTTCTGGGCCTACTACGCCGATTACGATTGGGTGGCGCTCTGCCAGCTTTATGGGACGATGATGGACCTGCCGAAGTGTTGGCCGATGTTCTGTCTCGACCTGAAACAGATGGCGCACGCCCTCGGCAATCCTCTCCTGCCAGACCAAGTAACGGGAGAGCATAATGCTCTCGATGATGCCCACTGGGCGAAAGCATCATGGGAGTTCTTGGCGAAACTCGCGGATGCCAACTCAAAATCCCCCACCCCTCCCAAGGCCGGATCACAATGAGGAGCCAGGTGCAGCCCCGGCTTATGACGAAGCAGGAGGCGGCGGCCTATTGCGCCGTCACACCCTCGCGCTTCTACCAGCTCGTCAAGGCTGGAACTCTGCCCGGCCCTGTCCCTGGAACAACCCGCTACGACCGCGTCGCGATTGACCGCGCGCTGGACAAGCATGCCGGCCTTCAATCTGATGCCGAGCTTTCTCCGCTTCAGAAATGGTTGGCCGAGGATGGTAATCGTGCGGCTTAAGGGCCTCGCCAAGGCGACGAAGAAGCTCGCGAACGGCGAGAAGCGCGTCTACTGGTATGCGTGGCGTGGTGGCCCTCAATTGAAGGGCGAGCCGGGCTCTCAGGAGTTCATGCAATCGCATGCCGACGCGCTCGCCAAGCGGAAGGCCGAGCTGACGACCGGGGATGACCTACGCTCCCTGATCCGCGAGTTCGAGCAGTCGACCGATTATCCGACCAGCCCGTCATCGGTGAAGTCGTACAAGGCCTATCTCGCGCTGATCGAGAAGAAGTTCGGGACGCTGCCGATCAAGGCCCTGAAGGAGGCCGAGGTTCGCGGCGTTTTCCTGCGCTGGCGCGACGAGTTCAAGAAGACCCCACGCAAAGCGGATTACGTCTGGACCGTGCTGGGCAAGCTGATGTCGTTCGCCGTCAACCGCGGATACATCAAGACAAACCCGTGCGCCCGCGCCGGCCGGCTGGCCGAATCCGGGACACGGATCGACATCACATGGTCAGACGAGGATTTGGAGAGGCTCTTTTCGGAAGCGCCATGGGAGGTCGCGCTTGTCTGCTTCGCGGCCCTGTGGACCGGGCAGAGGCAAGGCGACGTGCTCTCGTGGACGCGCAGCAACATCCATGACGGCGTCCTGCGGTTCACGCAGGGCAAGCGCCAGAAGGGCAAGCCGCCGAAGAAGATCGCGATGCCTGTCCCTGCGCCGTTGGCCGAGGCCTTGAAGCGCGCCAAGAAGGGTGAAGCGCTCTGCCTCAACTCTCGCGGCGAGCCGTGGACGGGGGATGGCTTCAGGGCCTCCCTGGCGCGCGTGACTGAAGCGGCGGGGATCGATGGCCTGCGCTTCCACGACATGCGCGGCACGTTCAGTTCAGCCGCGGGCGACGCGGGAGCATCCGAGCCCGAGATATCGGCGGTGACGGGTCACGCCCTGCCGGGCCGGAGCGCGCTCAGCTCTGCCTATCTCAAGCGTTCTCTTGTTATGGCGACGAGCTGCGTTCGGCTGGTCGAGGAACACAAGGCGGGGACGATCTGGTTCACGGCGCTCGCCACGAACCCCGGCCCTGGCGCGAAGAAAAAAAGCAAACCGGCTCTGCAAACCGTTGCAAATCAGGGCCAGAAATGCGAGTCTGAAAAGACGCAGACGCCTAAGAAAAAGCGTTCTGAAACCAGCGACTTAGGTTCCGTGGTGGGTGATGTAGGGCTCGAACCTACGACCCGCTGATTAAGAGGCACCTTTCGGCGTTGATTTCTAACGCTTTTCCCACAAACCGAGGGAAAATCCGTGGTCGAGAAAACAAGCACTTACAGCGAGAACGCAAACCGGGATGAGGCCGAAATCATGGAGTGTTCGGCTTTGACGGAGCCCGGCAGCCTGACGCCGCGCGTCGTGGTCTACTCCTCAGATGAGGCCGTGCCGTCTCAGAAGTTCGTCGCCTACGTCACCGTCCCGACGCGCGACCGCAAGACAGGCGGCACGTCGGAACGCAGGCTGGGTATTAGCTTCCCGGCTGCGGATGGCGAGACGGCACGCTCTGCTGCGCGTGCATGGTGGCAGGGTGAATTAGACCGCGAGCGGGCAAGGATTGAGGCCGCTGCCGAACGAGGCCGGCGCCTAGCCGATGCCCGTGAAGCCAAAGCCTCCCCCCTCCTCACAGAGAGGAGGGCTGGCCGTGGTTGAGCGCGAGATCGACCTTAGCCACTTCTGCCACACCGAGGACGACCGGCCGTACCTCAAGCAGCCTTGGTCGCGAGGGGAATTCACCTACGCGACGAATGGGCATGTGGCAGTCCGCGTGCCCCGCCGCGCCGATGTCCCCGAGAATGATGAGGCCCCGGATGTCGAAGGGCGCATCCTGTCGAAGCTTCGGTTCGACGATCTGCGGCCGATCACTATCCCACGTCTGCCGCCTCTTCGCTTCATGCTGATCGAGGGCGATGGCATCCTCGATGTGCCGTACAGCGCGCTCAACAGCGAGTGCGCCCGTTTCGCAGGGGCTCTGTTCAACCTCCGCTACGTCCATCTGCTCTGCTGGCTACCGGGCCTGACGATGGGGCCAGCTGCTGACGAATTCTCGCCAAGCCCATTCGGCTTCGCTGGCGGTGGAGTTGGCTGCCTCATGCCGATGGAAGAGATCAAGGACCGGCCTCCTCATTACGACTTCGGCGGCCTTACCACCTCCCCCCTTCCTGAGGAGAGCGCGCCATGACGACGGACATCACAGGGCTGGTGGTGGAGTTGCATGATCTGCTCACCGACTGGAACGGCGCAGATTTGCCCGACAGCTCTCTTCCTCGCGTCGATATCCTATGCGGGACAGTTCGCCGCGCAGCCGACGCCCTTACCGCGCAGGCCGCAGAGCTGGTGGAGGCAAGGGAGCGTGCTGACAGATACGAGCACATCGCGAACGACCATCGGTCTCTAATCGGAGAGATAAAGCCTGCTCTAGCGGAGGCGCGGGGGCATGTTCGTCAGCTTCAGGATTTCAACAGCCGTCGCGAAATGGACGTGCTCGCAATTGCCCGCTCCCGCGACGAAGCCCTAGCCGCACTCAAGGTGGCGGAAGAGGCGTTGGAGCCGTTTGCGGAGGCGGCGGCCAGCTATGACCCCGATGAAGGTGATGGGCGCGACATAGCGTGGTCTCACGACTTCACGATTGCGTCTCTCCGCCGCGCCCGGTCGGCTCTGGAGAACAGCAAAGCCCGTCTCGCGGATGCCAACTCAAATCCAGAGACGGAACAGAGGGAGGCGGGGGTATGATCTCTGAATTCACCCCGCCCGGCATCAAGGTCGTCGCGTTGCGAAGCGGCTACGGCATTGAGAAGGGCGCGCTCTACACAGTGCGCGGCTTCGTCATCTGCCGGCACTGGCGCACGCGCGAGCCGGACCCGCACGTCTTGTTCGAGGAAGTCTCGCCGGTCGGGTGGAAGAAGCCCGTCCACGGCAAAGAGATCGGCTTCCCGCGAGATGCCTTTGACATTCCCAGCCTGCCGCGCCTCGTGCGCGAGATGGAGGCCGCATGACCGCTCCAATTAACACCGAGGAATCCAGCAGCCAATGCGGCTTCCCCTTTTGCTCCTGCGCCAAGAAAGGCGTCTGCGCTCACGCCGTGACCCAGACCACCCCCTCAACCTCCGCGCAGGGGCCGAGCCGGTTCCGCAAGAAGCCCGTCGTGATCGAGGCTTGGCAGTGGGACGGAGTTTCTACTGCTCCTGAGCGGCCCGGTTGGCTTACCGGCAAGGTGAAGGCCGACCACAACGAACAGACGTTATCTATCGCGACCCTTGAAGGAACCATGGTCGCAACGGTCGGCGACTGGATAATCCGGGGCGTCAAGGGCGAGGTCTACCCCTGCAAGCCGGACATCTTCGCCGCAACCTATGAGCCTGCCTCCCCATCCACAGCCGCCTCGGATGGGTCACCGAGCGGGGTGGATGCGGTGCGGGGCAGGCTCCGGGCTGCGGTGCTTCGCGGCACTGCCGACGAGGTCGCCGGCCTGCCCAACGGCAACATCATCACCAAGGGATGCGAAGCGGCGGAATATTGCGACCCCGAAGACGCTACGGGCGCGTTCGTCGACGCCATTGTTGACGAAGTGCTCGCCTCCCTCGCCAGCGCCACCCCGGCACCGACGCCGACGCCCGTGACGAAGGCGTATCTCTGGCGCCTGGGCAATGCGGCCGATCTACTTGGAAGGCTCGGGTATCCCGAAACCGCAGAAGGGCTGAGGGAGGCCGCGATCGCCCTCGCCACCCCGGCACCGACGAGCGGGGGTGAGGATGGGGGTGAGGCTACGCGCGCTTGCCCTTCTCTCGACGGATTAGCTCCGCCTCCGCCGCATCGCGAATAAACGCGGCGGTCTTACCATCGCCCGCGACTGCTTCAATGCGGTCGAGGAATTCTCGCGTGACCCGGATCGTCGTTTTGACGGTCGGCACGTCTTTCTTCAGCGGAGGGCGTCCCATGCGGGGTGCAGTATCGGGTGGCGGAAAGTGAGTCAAATTCATCTCCATAACGTATGGCGCTTATTGACAATAGCGTATGGCGCTTATATGTTCAAGTCAGAACGAAAATGGAGGGCGTGAGATGGCGATGTGGGGAAGCGAAGAGTGGTGCAGGCGCCGAGAAGAGGACGAAGCTCGACGCGCCAAGATCAACGACGAACAGCGAGAGAGGGCTTGCGGGCTGGACCGGTTGCTGCGGAAGGCTGATACCGACCTTGAGACGGCGCGGCTCGTCGAGATGGCCCGCCTGCTGGAACCCAACGCGTTCAAGATGCGTGAGGAAGGCCTCCAGCGCGTGCAGGAGATGCGTCTCAGCCATCGGGGCAACGACCCTGATTTCCAATCAGTGATCGACTCTCATGATCGTGTCGCGCGTCTCTACATCCAGTGGCCGATCGAACAGGCCCGCGCCGTCATCGCGCTGGTTCAGAGTTGGGAATCCCGCCCATGACGAAGAACAATGACGCCCTCGCCAAGCCCGCCTCTGAGCCTGCGGGCGGGGGAAGGGAGGCGTTGCAGAAGCTGGATGCGAAGACGTTGCGCGGTATCATTGCTCGTTGGGAAACGAGGCGCGAGTATCTGAATACCAATCCATCGGCTTATGACGCCTTCATTGAGCGTGAAGTCGCCGGTATACCTGAACGCGCTCTCTCGTCCTCTGCCGCCCCTGCGGGGGAGGCGGTGGCTTGGCGGTGCTACGACCTGTGCTCAGATCGCTTCAGCGTCACCGACGATAAGCAGCAGGCCGAGGCTCATGCTCGCCGATTGGGCGAGATGTTCGTCACGCCCCTCTACGCGCATCCCGCGCCCGCCGCGGTGGAGATGCGGGAGGCTTTGAAGATGGCTGAACGTCGGTTTCTAGATATCGCTCAGGGCCTGACTTTGAACGTAAAGGCTTGCGCTGAAGCAGGAGCTGAAGAAGCCCGCGCCGCCCTAGCGCCAGCGACCGAGGGGAGGAAGGGATGAGCAGGATCGCGAAGGCCAAGCGCTGCCCGTTTTGTGCCAGCGAGAGCAACTTCGTCGAGTGCATGGACTTTGGCTCGTTCGCCGTCATCTGCAACGACTGCGGCGCGCATGGGCCTGAGGCAGACGGCGACGATTGCGACCCCGATGGCGACAACGCCCGAGGGCGGCGCAAAGCAACTCGCGCGTGGAACCGACGCTCCCGCGCCGCGATCTCGTCAAGGCCGGCGCTCCGGGGATGAGTAGGCTGACGAACTTTCTGCCTGATCCGAAAGAGCGCGACTGGCATGCCCAGCGTGACGATGGCGAGCCGCGCTGCTCGGCCGACCAGTGGCGACAGCGCGACCGACAGCAGATCCTCTACATCAGCGAGATGGAGGATCGTCATCTTGGGCATTGCATTCGGTTCGCCAGCACGAAACCGCAGCACCGTTCGCGTCTATCTGCGTTGCTAGCGGAACGATCCGGCCGTCTCGCCCTTAGCCAAGCACGCACAGGAGAGCGGGATGGGTAGCTCACTCGACATGTTGCTGACGCTGATACTCTGCGTCGCGATGTTCTCTCCCGCCCGCATCGGCCGGTGGTTCGCAGAGATCCGCGACGCCTACGAAACCGAGCGGAGAGCCCTGTTTGCCACCCGCCTCGCCAAGGAGAACGAACATGGCTGAGACCGTGATTGTAACCGTGAGCGGTCCGACCGGATCGGGCAAGTCTGCTATCTGCGGCGAAATAGAGATCGCCATGCGCGCTATCGGCGTCCCGGTCACTTGGGATGACGAAGGCGAGAAAAACATGACGCATGCCGATTGGCAGAGCGCCTTGGATCTCTACAAGCCCAGCGTAGTCATCGTCGAGAAGAACACGCCGCGCCGGGCGCTGGACGATATTTCACCTATCGCAGCCGATGGCAGCCTCTCAGCCGATTGGCTCCATATGATCCTGAACGAGCACGCCCGCTTCGAAGACGGCAGGCTGGCGAACGGCGCCTATCTTGCGGTCAAGATAGTTGAAGCATCCGATCAGATCGCCCCGCGCCGCCTTGGAGCCCCGCGATGAGCGATAAGCTTGACGAGAAGGCTCTGGAGGCCGCCGCTCTGGCCGCCCCCGGCGAGACCAGGGAGGAATGCCGCGCCGTAGCCGAGCCGATCGTACTCGCCTACCTTGCCGCCTGCCCCGGCTCTACCGGCGCTGCGGAGGGGTGGGTGCTCGTGCCACTTGATCTTATCGAGAGGGCCCAGCACCAGCTTTCGGCAAGCCCATTCCCGTTCGATCGATGCGTCGGTGCCGAGATCAGCGCCATGCTCTCTGCGGCGGGGGAGCGCGAAGAATGAGCAGCGATTTCGAAGCCGTGAAGCGCTCTGCCCTTGCAGACATGGAAGCGACCCCTACCGGGATGCCGAGCGAGGAGGAGATCGCGCGTCTGCTGTTCCATGTTGAATGCGAGCCACACAACGCCGAAACAGGCTACGGTGACATATTCGGCTGGGACGATGCGATGCCGGCAGTTCGTAACCGCCATCGGGATTCAGCCCGCGCCGTACTCAAGCTCTTAGCCCCGATCCTGGCGGAGAAGGAGGCGGAAGCCGAACAGTGGCAGAACCTGTTCGAAAGCACCCGCGCATCGCTTCAGCAGGAGCTCAACCGGGCCGAAGCCCGCGCCCTAGCCGCAGAAGCCGACGCAGCTCGTTATCAATGGCTACGCAACGGGAATGCCTATGCCCCGGAAGAGGCCATGGTCGAAGGCGGCGACGAACTTGACCGACTTTGTGACGCAGCCATACGGGCGCAGGGGGAGTAGATGATCCGCCCCAACGGCTTCACCCTCGCCATAGCCTTTACGGCTCTCGTGGTTGTTGGGGTGTATGGGTGGTGGATGGGGAGGTTTTAGGTGGCATCCGCGAGGATCGGGCCAGAACTTATGAATGGAAGAGACCATGGATGACGACAGGCTTGAGGCCGCGTGGCTCTCCTTCGCGGAAGCCCTGCGCGAGAACGAGCGCTCCAAGCGCAAGCGAATCTGGCTCATGCTCAGCGATAGGCATTCGCTGTTAAGCAACATTGGCCAGTCACCTGCGGACACGATGGCCTTCAACTATCAGCGCCAAGCCATGAACAGCCCATCTTGGCAGCACTCTCAAATGTTCGGTCTCAGATCGGGGCCGCTACGGTCTTTAGGCCTCTGAACGCAGAAAAGGCCGGCGCAGCCCCGAAGGACCGCGCCGGCTGAGTGGTATCAGGGATGGGACCGAGCGGTCAGGAACCACTCGAATATCCGCAGGGGATGCCAGCGGATGGGGCAAAGCTCCGCAGAGCTAATAATGTGAAAGCTTGTTCCATACGCTCACGACGAAATCCCAATTCCGAATTAGGCATGCCGTCATCACGGACGCGAGGGTCCATGCAGCGAGCAATATCAGCCAAGCCGAAAACGGGAAGCGGGGTCGGGTCATTTCGCACCTTTGATTGACGCGAGGATTTCGCCGAATAGCTTGAGGGCGGCCCATGTCCCGCCGATGGTTCCGAATGTGCCGACGAGAAGCCATTTCACGAAGGCGGATACGGTACGGATCGAGCGGACCAAGCTGATCCCCTCCTCCAGCAAATGGACATCCTCAGTCCTGAGATTGGCGAGGAAGTCCTTGGTCTCTTCCGAGAGTTGGGAGAAGCGATCTGGAGGCATCAGGGGCGCACCCCTTGCGTCAGGTTAGGTTCATGCATCTGATAGGTCTCAGCCATGGGCGCCTCTGTCTGGTGCTCGTGCCGCCTGTGTTATCGCTTGGATGCGATCTGCTTCAGCGCCGTGCCCCGTAATGGGCGTCAAACCAGCTCTTCGCGGTGTGGCCACCCATGTAGAGCGTGAGGTACAAGCCGGTGAAGGCGACTAGATCTGACATTGGAACGACGATCTTGAAGATTGGGGCCATGATCACGGCAAAGGGCCACATGACCAACACCAGCCACATTCCGGCCGGGCGCCAT
>Ga0255338_1005071_pt1 | contig 12604 bp, 15 predicted proteins | sample MeOH1_35cm_T4_19_FD_203715 | JGI IMG/M metagenome (GOLD analysis project Ga0255338, IMG submission 203715) | Sandy soil microbial communities from University of British Columbia, Vancouver, Canada - MeOH1_35cm_T4_195 | ecosystem: Engineered > Artificial ecosystem > Sand microcosm > Unclassified ...
GGCCCGGCGGGCGGCGCAGCAGCAGCGAGACCTGGCGGTAGGCGACGGCCTGCTTGGACAGGTCGTCATAGATGATCAGGGCGTCCTGGCCGCGGTCGCGGAAGTACTCGCCCATCGTGCAGCCGGAGTAGGCGGAGACGTACTGCATGGCCGCCGACTCGGAGGCGGAGGCCGCCACGACGATCGTGTAGTCCATGGCGCCGTGCTGCTCCAGCGCGCGCACGATGCTCTTGATGGTCGACGCCTTCTGGCCGATGGCCACGTAGACGCAGACCATGTCCTGGCCCTTCTGGTTGATGATCGTGTCGACCGCGACGGCGGACTTGCCGGTCTGGCGGTCGCCGATGATCAGTTCGCGCTGGCCGCGGCCGATCGGCACCATCGAGTCGATGGCCTTCAGGCCGGTCTGCACCGGCTGCGAGACCGACTGGCGGGCGATCACGCCCGGCGCCACCTTCTCGATCACGTCGGTGAGCCTGGCGTTCACCGGGCCCTTGCCGTCGATCGGCTGGCCCAGGGCGTTGACCACGCGGCCAATCAGCTCGGGGCCGACGGGCACTTCCAGGATGCGGCCCGTGGTGCGCACGGTGTCGCCTTCCGAGATGTGCTCGTACTCGCCCAGGATCACCGCGCCGACCGAGTCGCGCTCGAGGTTCAGCGCCAGGCCGAAGGTGGGCGAGCCATCCTTGGTGGGCGGGAATTCCAGCATTTCGCCCGACATCGCGTCGGACAGGCCGTGGATGCGGCAGATGCCGTCGGTCACGGAGATCACCGTGCCCTGGTTGCGGATGTCGGCGCTGGCGGCCAGGCCTTCGATCCGGCTCTTGATCAGTTCGCTAATTTCTGCGGGATTGAGCTGCATGACTCGTTCCTTGTGTCCTTGGGGGCGGGGGCGGCCTTACGCCGTCAGCGCAACTTTCATTTGATCGAGGCGGGCCTTGACCGAGGTGTCCAGCACTTCGTCTCCCACCACCACGCGGATGCCGCCGATGAGCGACGCATCCTCCTGCACGGCGAGATTGAGCTTACGGCCAAAACGCTTCTCGAGCGCCTGGGCCACGGTGCCGAGCTGCTCGGGCGAGATCGGGAAGGCGCTGTAGACGACCGCATCGGACGAGCCGCCCTGCGCGTTCTTCATCTCGCGGAACTGCTGCGCGATCGCGGGCAGCACAGCGAGGCGGCCGTTGTCGATCACGGTGTGCAGGAAGTTCTGCGCCTGCGAGGGCAGCTGCACGCGCACGACGTCGGTGACCACGTCGTAGACCTGCTGGTTGCCGACCTTGGGGTTTTCCGCGAACTGCAGCAGCTGGGGCTGGCTCGCCACGACGGCGAGGGCATCCAGCCACTGCGCCGTGCCGTTCAGGTCATTGCCGGCGGCCTGGAAGAGAGCCTCGGCGTAGGGGCGGGCGATGGTGGCGAGTTCAGCCATGGCAGACCTCCCGCACGGCCGCCCGAAGGGAGGTCTCGGCCCCCTCGGGGGGCAGCGAGTACACGCAGTGACGAGCGTGGGGGCACATGTTTACACGAGCTCCGCTTGCAGGCGATTGAGCAGGTCGGCGTGCACGCTCGGGTTCACCTCGCGCTTGAGGATCTGCTCGGCGCCCTTGACGGCCAGCATCGCGACCTGGTCGCGCAGCTGCTCGCGGGCGCGCACGGTCTGCTGCTCGGCCTCGCTGCGGGCGGCGGCGATGATCTTGTTCGCCTCTTCGCTCGCGCGGCCCTTGGCTTCTTCCACGATGGCCTGCGCGCGGCGCTCGGCATCGGCCAGCAGGGTGGCGGTTTCGCTGCGAGACTTGGCCAGTTCCTCTTCCACGCGCTGGTCCGCGGCGGCGAGCTCGGCCTTCGCCTTGTCGGCGGCGGCCAGGCCTTCGGCGATCTTGCGGGCGCGCTCGTCCAGCGCCGCGGCGATCGGCGGCCACACGAACTTCATCGTGAACCAGACCAGGATCAGGAACACGATGATCTGAATGATCAGGGTACCGGTGATGCTCACTTGTTCATCCTTGCTCCCGCACGCTCATTTGCCGCGGGAAGGGGTTGAGGATGGATGGGAAGGCGGCTTACTTCGGCAGGTTGGCGATCTGGCCCAGGAACGGGTTGGCGGTGGCGAACCACAGGGCGATGCCGGTGCCGATGATGAAGGCGGCGTCGATCAGGCCGGCCAGCAGGAACATCTTGGTCTGCAGCTCGTTCATCAGCTCGGGCTGGCGGGCGGCGGACTCGAGGTACTTGCTGCCCATCACGCCGATGCCGATGCAGGCGCCGATGGCACCCAGGCCGATGATCAGGCCGGCGGCCAGGGCGACAAAGCTGATAACTTCCATGATTGCTCCTAAGGGACTTTGGGGGTTGACGAGAAAGGGGAAAGCTTGGCGATCAGTGGGCGTCGTGGGCCTGGCCGATGTACACCAGCGTCAGCATCATGAACACGAAGGCCTGCAGCACGATGATCAGGATGTGGAAGATCGCCCAGGCGGTGCCGGCGATGATGTGGCCGATGGCCAGGCCGATGCCCGTGCCGGTGAGCGAGAAGGCGCCGCCCATGAGGGCGATCAGCATGAAGATCAGTTCGCCGGCATACATGTTGCCGAACAGTCGCATGCCGTGCGAGACGGTCTTGGCGACGAACTCGACGACCTGCATGAAGAAGTTGGCCGGCCACAGCAGCGGGTGCGAGCCGAAGGGCGCGGTGAAGAGCTCGTGCACCCAGCCGCCCAGGCCCTTGATCTTGATGTTGTAGAACAGGCAGATCAGCAGCACCGAGATCGACAGGCCCATCGTGATCGACAGGTCCGCGGTGGGCACCACGCGCATGTAGGCGTGCTCGGGGTCGTGGCCGGCGGCGGCGTTGAGCTTCTGCCACAGGTAGGGGAGGAGGTCGACCGGCAGCAGGTCCATCGTGTTCATCAGGATGATCCAGATGAACACCACGAGGGCCAGGGGCGCCACGAACTTGCGGCTGGCAGCGTTGTGCACGATGCCCTTGGCCTGCGCATCCACCATCTCCACCAGGATCTCCACCGCGGCCTGGAAGCGCCCCGGCACGCCGGAGGTGGCCTTGCGCGCCGCCTTCCAGAAGAAGAAGCAGGTGATCACGCCCAGCAGCGTCGCCCAGAACAGCGAGTCGTAGTTGAAGACGGAGAAATCGACGACGTTCTTCGGCGGACTGTTCTGGAAGAACGTCAGGTGGTGAACGATGTATTCCCCCGCGGTCGGACCGTGCGCCGCGGCAGCACTTTCAGCAGCCATGTTTCTTTCAGCTCGATTTCGTCTTGGGGCGCGGCGCGAACGCCAGGGCGACCCAGTAAACCTTCATCGCGAGGATCAGGCCCACCAGCAGCGCCGGCCAGCTCAATCCCGCAACCCACCTCGGCGCCACCACAAGAAGGGTGATCGTCAAGGCGATCTTGACCATCTCCCAAAGCAGGAACCCGACTGCTGCGGTGCCTGCATTGAGCGACGAGAACCTCCCGGTCAGCCCCCGTGCGAACACCGCGGCGGGCAAGACCACCGCGAAAGCGCCGTACAGGACGGACCAGCCCACGCTCTGCCTTCCAGTCACCAGCCACCCGAGCAAAGCCGCGACGAGACCGACCCCGGCCTGACCCGCCACCACCCACCAGGGGGAAACCGGGGGGTTTTGTTCGCGCACGCGTTGCGCCTCCTCGGCGGAGAGCGCCCTGGGATGTGATTCCTGCTCGTCGTCTTCAGGCAGCGGGGCAAGCCTGTGTTGGCCTGTTCTTGTTGGCATGCCGGGCCGCTGGTGATCCTGAATTTCTGGAAAGCCGCTCATTATAGGTAGAAACCACGACAGTGCTCCAGCCCCCTGACATCAGCGCCGTGTCAGGCTGCGGTGCTTTCGCCACGGCCCCACAATCGGCCCGATGCGCAACCTGCTGCTGTTCCTCCATCTCGCGGGCGCCATCTTCTGGATGGGCGGCATGGCCTTCATGGCGATGGCGCTGCGCCCGGCGCTGCACGCGCAGCCGCCGCCGCAGCGGCTGCCGCTCGTGGTGCTGGTGCTGCGCCGCTTCTTCGTGGTGGTGATCGTGAGCATCGCGCTGCTGCTCGCCACCGGCATCCCGCTGCTGCTGCAGGCGCCCGGCGCCGCGGCACCGCGCGGCTGGCACGTGATGGCCGCCCTGGGCACCGCGATGATGCTGGTCTTCGGCCACATCTACTTCTCGCCCTGGCGCCGGCTGCAGCGCGCGGTGGCGGCCGGCGACTGGCCGCAGGCCGGCCGGCGCATGAACCAGATCGCGCAAATGGTGCATATCAATCTGGCGCTGGGCTGGGCGGCGATCGCGGCGGTGCTCCTGTGGCGTTGAAGCGCGCCGGCGTGTGGGCCGCCGGCCTGCTGTACGCGCTGGCGGCACACGCGAACCACGGCTTCGATCCGGCCCGGCCGCAGCACACGCCGCAGGGCTTTCGCAACGTCACCGGCGCGCAGGTCGACAAGCCCTTCTCCTGGCTGCTGCGCTGGAAATGGGACGCGTGGCGCGAAGGCTTGCCGGCCGCGGCGCAGCAGGCCACGCCCGTTGCGACGGCGCAACTGCAGGCGCTCAAGGTCAACACCGATCCGGTGCGGCGCATCGGGGCGCAGGCGCCGCGGCCGCCGCTGCCTTCGGCCACCTGGATCGGCCACGCCACCGTGCTGGTGCAAAGCGCCGGCCTCAACATCCTCACCGATCCCGTGTTCAGCGAACGCGCCTCGCCGGTGAGCTTCTTCGGCCCCCCGCGGGCGCAGCCGCCCGGCATCGCGCTGGCGGAGCTGCCGACGATCGACGTGGTGCTCATCTCCCACAACCACTACGACCACCTGGACCTGCGTTCCGCCGTGCAGTTGAACGAGCGCTCCGGCGGCCGCACGCTGTTTCTGGTGCCGCTCGGAATCAAGGCCCTCCTCGCCGGCGAGGGCATCGCCAACGTGGTGGAGCTGGACTGGTGGGACGTGTACCGGCACGAAGGCGTGGAGTTCCACCTGGTGCCCGTGCAGCACTGGTCGGCCCGCGGGCTGCGCGATCGCATGGAGACGCTGTGGGGCGGCTGGGCCGTGTTCGCGCCCGACCTGCGCTGGTATTTTTCCGGCGACGCCGGCTACAGCCGCCACTTCGCCGAGACGCGCGAGCGGCTGGCCGCGCACGGCCGCGACGGCGCCCTGTTTGACCTGGCGCTGCTGGCCATCGGCGCCTACGCGCCGCGCTGGTTCATGCGCGAGCAGCACATGGACCCGGCCGAGGCCCTGCAGGCGCACCGGGACCTGGGCGCGCGCCGCAGCCTGGGCATCCACTGGGGCACCTTCCAGCTCACCGACGAGGCGCTGGACGAGCCGCCGCGCGCGCTCGCCGCCGCCCGCGCGCAGCAGGGCGTGCCGGAGCAGGAGTTCTTCGTGCTGCCGATCGGGGGCACGTGGTGGCCCGCCGGCGAGCCGAAGCAGTGACAATCGGGGCATGACCGAAGCAATCCCTGCCCTGCCCTGCTGGCTCAACGGCGAGATGAGCACCTTGCGCGAGGCGAAGGTGAGCGTCCTCGACCGCGGCTTCATCTTCGGCGACGGCGTGTACGAGGTGGTGCCCGCCTACGAGGGCCGGCCGTTCCGTTTCGACGAGCACATGGCGCGGCTGGAGCGCAGCCTGGCCGAGCTTCGCATCCGCAACCCGATGGACCGCGCCGGCTGGCGCCAGGTGATCGAGCAGCTGCTGCAGGCCTACGCCCGGCACGTCGGCAAGCCGGTGGCGCAGACCAACCAGCTGGTCTACCTGCAGGTCACGCGCGGGGTGGCCATGCGCGACCACGTGATGCCGCCGGACATCGAACCGACCGTGTTCGCCATGGTCAACCGCCTCTACCTCTACCCGGCGGAAGAGCGCGCGCGCGGCGTGGCCTGCTACACCGCCGACGACTTCCGCTGGAAGAAGGCCCACATCAAGAGCATCAGCCTGGTGGGTGCGGTGCTGGCGCGGCAGATCAGCGCCGACCACGGCGGCAACGAGACCATCATGTTCCGCGAAGGCTGGCTCAGCGAGGCCGCCTCCTCCAACGTCTGGGTGGTGAAGGACGGCGTGGTGCTCGGCCCGCCCAAGGACAACCTGGTGCTCGAAGGCATCCGCTACGGCGTCTTCGAGGAGATCTGCCTGCGCCTGGGCATCCCCTTCCAGCTGCGGCGGGTGGCGCGCGCCGAGGTGCTCGGTGCCGACGAACTGCTGCTGTCCTCGGCGACCAAGGAAGTCCTGCCCTGCACGACGCTGGACGGCAAGCCGGTTGGAAACGGCCGACCCGGCCCTATCTACCAGAAGCTGTTCGAAGGCTACCAGCAGGCCAAACGCGCAACTTCCTGAATGACCGCATCCATCCAACCGCCCCCGTCCGCCCAGGCCGATCCGCGCCGCGATTCGCTGATCGAGTACCCGTCGCGCTTTCCCATCAAGGTGATGGGCGCCAAGGTGGACGGCTTCGTCCACGCCATCACCACCATCGCACGCGAGTTCGATCCGAGCTTCGATGCCTCGACGGTGGAACTGCGCGACAGCCGCGCCGGCAACTATCTGGGCATCACGATCACCATCACTGCCACCAGCCGGGAGCAGCTGGACAAGCTCTATCGGGCGCTGACCTCGCACCCGATGGTGAAGGTCGTGCTGTAAGACGATGCAGGTGAAGGTGCTCGGGCGGGTCGACTACCTGCCCACGTACCAGGCGATGCAGGCCTTCACCGAAGGCCGCGGCCCCGGCACCCCCGACGAACTGTGGGTCTGCGAGCACCCGCCGGTGTTCACGCAGGGCCTCGCCGGCAAGGCGGACCACGTGCTGGAGCCCGGCGCGATCCCGGTGGTGGCGACCAACCGGGGCGGGCAGGTGACGTACCACGGCCCCGGCCAGGTGGTGGCCTATCCGCTGATCGACCTGCAGCGCTCGCGCTACTTCGTCAAGGAGTACGTGTACCGGCTGGAGGAAGCGGTGATCCGCACGCTGGCGGAGTACGGCGTGACGGGGCACCGGGTGCGCGGGGCGCCGGGGATCTATGTGCGGCTGGACGATCCGTTTGCGCATGCGCGCCTGCCCTCACCCCAACCCTCTCCCGCAGACCCCTTCCAAGGCCTCGGCAAGATCGCCGCTCTCGGCATCAAGGTCTCCCGCCACTGCACCTACCACGGCCTCGCCTTCAACGTCGCCATGGACCTGCAACCCTTCCGCCGCATCAACCCTTGTGGTTATGCGGGCTTGGAAACGGTCGACCTTTCTACAATCGGGGTTTCCACCAACTGGAACGAGGCGGCTGAGCGGCTCGGCCACAAGCTGCAGGCCCTGCTCGCCCCCTGACCCCCTGAAAGACCCCATGAGCTCCACGAACGTCGTGCGCGAGGCGCAATCCCTCGAGACCTACGAGGCCGGCGCCAAGCAGAAGGCCGCCGCCAAGCTGTCGCGCATCCGGGTGAAGGTGGAGCCCGGCGAGATCCTGAAGAAGCCCGACTGGATCCGCGTCAAGGCCGGCTCCGTCAACACCCGCTTCTACGAGATCAAGAAGATCCTGCGCGAGCAGGGCCTGCACACCGTGTGCGAGGAAGCCTCCTGCCCCAACATCGGCGAGTGCTTCGGCCACGGCACGGCCACCTTCATGATCATGGGCGACAAGTGCACCCGCCGCTGCCCGTTCTGCGACGTGGGCCACGGCCGCCCCGACGCGCTGGACAGCGCCGAGCCCGGGAAGCTGGCCAGGACCATCGCCGCCATGAAGCTCAAGTACGTGGTGATCACCAGCGTCGACCGCGACGACCTGCGCGACGGCGGCGCCGGCCACTTCGTCGAGTGCATCCGCCAGGTGCGCGAGCTCTCGCCCGCCACCCGCATCGAGATCCTCACGCCCGACTTCCGCGGCCGCGACGACCGCGCGCTGGAGATCCTGAAGGCCGCGCCGCCGGACGTGATGAACCACAACCTCGAGACGATTCCGCGCCTGTACAAGGAGGCGCGGCCCGGCTCCGACTACCAGTTCAGCCTGAACCTGCTGAAGAAGTTCAAGGCCCTGTTCCCGCACATCCCGACCAAGAGCGGCCTCATGGTCGGCCTCGGCGAGACCGACGAGGAGATCCTCGAGGTGATGCGCGACATGCGCGCGCACGACATCGAGATGCTCACCATCGGCCAGTACCTCGCGCCCACCACCTCGCACCTGCCCGTGCGCCGCTACGTGCACCCGGACACCTTCAAGATGTTCGGACAGCAGGCGAAGGAGATGGGCTTCACCCACGCGGCGGTCGGCGCGCTGGTGCGCAGCTCCTACCACGCCGACCAGCAGGCGCAGGCCGCGGGCGTCGGCAGCTGAGGCTCAAGTCCGGCGCGCCGGCGCCGAAATACGGGGCATGAGCTCCGCCTGGTCCGAGGCCGTCGACACGGCGGCCAACACGCCGCTGCTGCGCCGCCCCGTGCTCGACGCGCGGCGCGCGATCCACGGCTATGCACTGCAGGACCGCTCACCCGGCGGCGAGACGCTGGCCGCCGTGCTGGCGCAGCGCGACGCGCTGCAACTGGCCGACCACCGCCTGCTGTTCGTGCGCGCCAATGCCGGCCTGCTGGCCAGCTCCGTGCTGGATCTCGTGGCGCCGGAGAACCTGGTGCTGCAGGTGGCCACGCCCCAGGGCGACGCCCCCGATGCCATCGAGCGGCTGCAGGCCCGCCTGCAGGCCCTGCGCGCCCGCGGCCTGCGCATCGCGCTGGGGCGCTCCGCACTGCGCCTGGCCTATGCCGGCTGGCTGCCGCTGGCGTCCTACGTGCGCGTCGACGCCGCCGGCCAGGACACGGCGCGCCTGCCCGCCTTGCTGAATTTCGTGCGCACCCACACCGATGCGCGGCCCATCGCGTGGCACGTCGCCAGCCAGACGCACTTCGAGCAGTTGCTCGCGCTCGGCTTCCCGCTGTTCGTGGGCGACTGGTTCGCCAAGCCGGCGCCGGTGCCGGCCGGCACGATGCAGCCTTCGACGGCGGTCGTGGTGCGGCTGCTGGGCCTGTTGCAGCGCGACGCCGAGATCGACGAGATCGAGCCCGTTCTGAAGCAGGATCCTTCACTGGCGCTCAACCTGCTGCGCATGATCAACAACGCGGGCGTCGGCCTGCCCTGCACGGTGACCTCGCTGCGGCACGCCGCCATGATGCTGGGCCGCCGGCGGCTGTTCCGCTGGGCGACGATGCTGCTGACGCTCACCCGCGCGAGCGGCACCGCGCCCGCGGCGGTTTCCGCGGCGATGGTGCGGGGCCGCCTGATGGAACTGCTGGCGGCGGAACTGCTGCCTGCCTGCGACTGCGACAACGCCTTCGTCGTGGGCCTGTTTTCCCTGCTGGACGTGATGCTGGACATGCCCTTGCCGGACGCGCTCGACTCCATCGCGCTGCCGGAAGACGTGGCCGACGCCCTGCTGCGGCGCGCGGGCCTGTTCGCTCCCTTCCTGGAGCTCACCGAGGCGTGCGAGAGCGGCGACGAAGCCAGCTTCGCCGCGGCGGCCGAACAGCTGCAGCTGACGAACCACCAGATCAACTGGGCGCACCTGCAGGCCCTTGCCTGGGCAGACGAAGTGGTTGCAGCCTGAGGCCCGGTGCTCGGCGGCAGGGGATGGAATAAAAAGCGCGCTCGCAGCGTTTTTCCTTCCGTCCACTTCCGGAGAGCCCCGCATGCCCCAGCACCCCGACCGCCCCGCCTCCAACAGCCGACGCGACTTCCTGCGCATCGCGGGCAGCCTGCCCCTCGTGGCCAGCCCCGCGCTCGCGCAGGCCCAGGTCAGTGCGCCGGCCGGGCGCGTGCCCGGGGTCGATGCCGCCGACCGCGTCTTCATCACCAACGAGGATTCGAACACCATCGCGGTGATCAACCCGGCCACCAACACGGTGGAGCGCACGATCAACCTCACCAGCTTCGACGAGGACCCGCGGCCGCCCTTTCGCTACGTCACCGGCGGCGTCGCGCCCACGCACGCGGCCATGATCCACAAGCCGCTGTACCACGGCTGCATCGACGCGCACGGCGCCGTGCCCTCGCCCGACGGGCGGCTGATCGCCACCAGCGGCCGCGGCTCCAGCAACATCTACCTCACCGACACGGTGCAGCTGCGCGTGATCGGCAACACGGCCAATCCCGCCGCCGGCAGCAGCACGAATCCGGAGCGCATCACCACCGGCCTCCTGGTCGGACGCGAGCCGCACGAGCCCACCTTCTCGCGCAACGGCAAGGAGCTGTGGGTCACCATCCGCGGCGAGGACCGCATCGCCGTCATCGACGTCGAGGCGGCCATCCGCAACCTGCGCGGCGACGCCTCCGCGCAGGTGATCCGCATGTACGTGGGCACCCTGCCCGGGCCGGCGCAGGTCTGGTTCAACCGCGAGAACACGATCGCCTTCGTCGCCAGCCAGAAGGTCTCGCAGGTGGACGTGTTCGAGCTGCGCATGGGCGGCGACGGCTTCACCTTCCCGCAGCGGCGCATGACGCTGGACATCTCCGGGCAGGACAAGCCGGGCTTCACGCCCTTCCTGAAGACCACGCCGGACGGCAGCGAAGTGTGGTTCTCGCACAAGCTGGCCGATGCGGTGTCGTGCCGCTCCACCCGGCCCGAGTTCGCCCTGCTCGATACCGTGCCGCTGGGGGCCAACGCGCGGCCCAACCACGTGGAGTTCGTCGAGAACGCGCGCGGCAAGGTGACGTACGCGAGCCTGGCGCGGGTGGACGACAACGGGCCGGGCGGTGTCGCCTCCAGCCAGGTCGCGATCATCGACCGGGCGGCGGCGCCGGGCTCGCGCAAGGTGGTCGGCACTTTCTTCACCCATGGCCGCGAGTCGCACGGCCTGTGGACCAATCCGGAGAACACGCTGCTGTACGTGGCGCACGAGCAGGACCAGCTCCCCGGCACGCCCAACGCGGGGCAGACGGTATGCAGCGCCTTCGACGTGCGCGATCCGCTGCGGCCGGCCTTCGTCGCGCAGATCCCGCTCGGCTCGCTGGCGCTGCCCTCGGGCGAGCTGCGCAACAAGAAGAGCATCAACCTGGTGTACGTGCGCGTCGGGGCGCGGGGGCAGACGGCGTGAGCGCCGCACGGCCGCCCGAAGGCGCGAAGGCCCCTGAGGGGCTGAGGGCTGCGGCTCCAAGCCTGCCTGCGCAGGCTTGGACAGCCCGAAGAGGCGTTGCCTCTGGCAACGCCGCGGCCTGCAAGGCCAGCGCAGTACACGAAGTGACAAGCGTGGGGGCCCGATGAGCTTCGCGAGCGAGATGGACGAGGCGATGGCGCGGATGATGAGCGCCATGCACGCACCCGCGGCGAGCGGCGACCCCGACATCGACTTCCTGGCGATGATGATCCCGCACCATGCCGGCGCGGTGGACATGGCGCGCGCGGTGCTGCGCTACGGGCGGGACCCGGCCACGCGCCAGCTGGCCGAGGAGATCATCGCGGGCCAGACGATCGAGATCGAGGGCATGCAGCGGCGGCTGGCGATGCTGCGCCGGCCGCAGCGCGCGCCGGAGTTCCCGGCCCTGGGCGGCACGCGCGGGCCTTGACGGTCTTCCTCCCTCCCCCGCTGGGGGAGGGCTGGGGTGGGGGCACTCTGCGCTCCAGTAAAGTCCGCCCCCATGTCCCCGCACCTGTACGCCCTGGGCGCCATCGCGCTCTGGGCTTCCCTGGCGGCGCTCGGCGTCACGCTGCGCCACGTGCCGCCCTTCCTCCTCACCGGCCTCGCCCTCGTGATCGGCAGCGTGCCGGCCTGGCCGCTGGCGCGCCAATGGCGCGTGCCGCCGCGCACGCTGGCGCTGGGCATCTACGGCCTGTTCGCCTACCACTTCCTGCTGTTCATCGCGCTGCGCCTGGCGCCGCCGGTGGAAGCCAACCTCGTCAACTATCTCTGGCCGCTGCTGATCGTGCTGCTCGCGCCGGTGCTGCTGCCCGGCGTGAAGCTGCGCACCGCGCACGTGCTCGCGGGCCTGGCGGGCTTCGCCGGCGCCGCGATCGCGATCCTCGGTGGCGGCGGCGCGACCGGCGCCTGGTCCTGGGGCTACCTGCCGGCGCTCGGTGCGGCCTTCATCTGGTCCAGCTATTCGCTGTGGACGCGCCGCGTCCCCTCCTTTCCCACCGCCGCCGTCGGCCTGTTCGGCCTGGTCTCGGGCCTGCTGTCGCTCGCCTGCCATGCGGTGCTGGAAGACCCGGTGCACCTGTCGCCGCGCGACCTGATGCTGATCGTGGTGATGGGCCTCGGCCCGCTCGGCGCCGCCTTCTTCCTCTGGGACAAGGCGCTGAAGACCGGCGACGCGCGCCACATCGGCATCCTCAGCTACATCACGCCGCTGGCCTCGACGACGCTGCTGGTGCTGGTGACGGGCCGCGCCTTCAGCGCCAGCATCGTCGCCGCGGCGGCGCTGATCATCGGCGCCGCGGTGATCGGCACGCGCGCGCGCTAGTTAGTGCGGCGTTCGACGCTGTTCGGAACATGCGCAGGCGCACTGGGGTCCTGCAACTGTCTGCGTCCGCTGAGGTCGCGCGCGAAAGCGACGTGATCAATGCGACGGGAAGAGGGATGCCGCCACAAGCGTTGCGTTGCGGTGCCGCGCTGCGCCCGTTGCCTTCGGTCCGGC
>Ga0255338_1005072_pt1 | contig 12604 bp, 8 predicted proteins | sample MeOH1_35cm_T4_19_FD_203715 | JGI IMG/M metagenome (GOLD analysis project Ga0255338, IMG submission 203715) | Sandy soil microbial communities from University of British Columbia, Vancouver, Canada - MeOH1_35cm_T4_195 | ecosystem: Engineered > Artificial ecosystem > Sand microcosm > Unclassified ...
CCAGAGACAGGCGAGCGCCTCGGTTAGCTTCGGCGAGTGTGCCGCAAGGCTGTCCGCCTAGTAGATCGCCCCTCGCCACCGGGGCTCGACTCGGCGCAGTTCAGACTTAGACGGCGGAAGTTCCGACTTAGGTGGCAATCGACAGCGCCCCCTCTTGAAACCCCGGCGCCCAACCCTATAATCTTCGCTGCTAGCACTCACCAAACGAGAGTGCTAACGATCCAAACCGGCCTGGCCGGCGCGGGTCTCCGCATGTGGATGGGTGCTCGGTTCACTCACTGCGCACCCTGCTTCTAGCACCGAGAAATCTCAAGGAGATGTGATGAAACTGCGTCCTCTGCACGATCGCGTGATCGTTAAGCGCCTGGAAAACGAAACCAAGACCGCTTCCGGCATCGTCATCCCCGACAACGCCGCCGAGAAGCCCGACCAGGGCGAAGTGCTGGCCGTGGGTCCCGGCAAGCGCAATGAGAAGGGCGATTTCGTGGCCCTGAACGTGTCCGTGGGCGACCGCGTGCTGTTCGGCAAGTACAGCGGCCAGACCGTCAAGGTCGATGGCGACGAGCTCCTCGTGATGCGCGAGGAAGATCTGTTTGCCGTGGTGCAGAAGTAATTTCTTCTGCCCAGCTGAACACCCCCATCTAAAGATTTCGGAGAAATACACATGGCAGCAAAAGACGTTGTCTTCGGCGGCGAGGCCCGTGCCCGCATGGTTGAAGGCGTGAACATCCTGGCCAACGCGGTCAAGGTCACCCTGGGCCCCAAGGGTCGCAACGTGGTGCTGGAGCGCTCGTTCGGCGCCCCCACCGTGACCAAGGACGGCGTGTCCGTGGCCAAGGAAATCGAGCTGAAGGACAAGCTGCAGAACATGGGCGCCCAGATGGTCAAGGAAGTCGCTTCCAAGACCTCGGACAACGCCGGTGACGGCACCACCACCGCCACCGTGCTGGCCCAGGCCATCGTGCGCGAAGGTATGAAGTACGTGGCCGCCGGCATGAACCCGATGGACCTGAAGCGCGGCATCGACAAGGCCGTCGCCGCCCTGGTCGAGCAGCTGAAGAAGGCCTCGAAGGCCACCACCACCTCGAAGGAAATCGCTCAAGTTGGCACGATCTCGGCCAACAGCGATGCCGACGTCGGCCAGATCATCGCCTCGGCGATGGACAAGGTGGGCAAGGAAGGCGTCATCACCGTCGAAGACGGCAAGAGCCTGAACAACGAGCTGGACGTCGTCGAAGGCATGCAGTTCGACCGCGGCTACCTGTCGCCCTACTTCATCAACAACCCGGAAAAGCAATCCGCGATCCTGGACAACCCCTTCGTGCTGCTGTACGACAAGAAGGTGTCCAACATCCGTGACCTGCTGCCGACGCTGGAAGCCGTCGCCAAGGCCGGCCGTCCGCTGCTGATCATCGCCGAGGAAGTCGAAGGCGAAGCGCTGGCCACCCTGGTGGTCAACACCATCCGCGGCATCCTGAAGGTCGTGGCCGTCAAGGCTCCGGGCTTCGGCGACCGTCGCAAGGCCATGCTGGAAGACATCGCCATCCTGACCGGCGGCAAGGTCATCGCCGAAGAAGTCGGCCTGAGCCTGGAGAAGGTCACGCTGGCCGACCTGGGCCAAGCCAAGCGCGTCGAAGTGGGCAAGGAAAACACCACCATCATCGACGGCTCGGGCGCCGCTGCCGACATCGAGGCCCGCGTCAAGCAAGTGCGCATCCAGATCGAGGAAGCCACCAGCGACTACGACCGCGAGAAGCTGCAAGAGCGCGTGGCCAAGCTGGCCGGCGGCGTGGCCGTCATCAAGGTCGGTGCCGCCACCGAAGTCGAGATGAAGGAAAAGAAGGCCCGCGTGGAAGACGCGCTGCACGCCACCCGTGCCGCCGTTGAAGAAGGCATCGTGGCCGGCGGCGGCGTGGCCCTGCTGCGCGCCAAGCAAGCGGCTGGCGAGATCAAGGGCGACAACGCCGACCAGGACGCCGGCATCAAGCTGATCCTGAAGGCCATCGAAGCCCCGCTGCGCGAGATCGTCTACAACGCCGGTGAAGAGTCGTCGGTCGTCGTCAACGCCGTGCTGTCCGGCAAGGGCAACTACGGCTACAACGCTGCCAACGGCACCTATGGCGACATGATCGAGATGGGCATCCTGGATCCCACCAAGGTCACCCGCACCGCGCTGCAGAACGCCGCTTCGGTCGCTTCGCTGATGCTGACCACCGAAGCCATGGTCGCCGAGTCTCCCAAGGACGACGCACCGGCCGGCGGCATGCCTGGCGGCATGGGCGGCATGGGCGGCATGGGCATGGACATGTAAGCCCAAGCCTCCAAGGCTTGATGATCAAGGGGCCGCCATCGCGGCCCCTTTTTTCATGGCTTTCGGCATGGCAAGCCGGCCGATAATCGCGGCATTGCCCGGCGCCCCGTCCCATGCCCCAAGACCTCTCGCAGCAGTCTCTCGTCGAAGATGCCCTGGCCCTGGTGCCGCTGCTGGGCCGCCAGCTGCTCGATACCCTCCAGGACGCGCTGAACGCGGGACCGCCCCAGCAGCATGCCCTGCTCGCCGCCTGGCTGCCCCAGCGCCTGCGCTTTGCCGAGCGTTTCCAGCAAGTCCTGACCACCCTGTTGCAGACCGCGGCCACCGGCCAGGACCCGCTGCGGCGCCAGGCGCCGCGCGGTCTGGAGTCGCTGAGCCTGGTGGACGAACAGCAGGCCCTGCAGGATGTCGCCATCGCCCATGTGATCCACGTGGTGGAAGACCAGCACCCGAGCGAACTGCATCAGCTGGGCAACTTCTTTGCCGCGCTGCGCGGCACGGCGCGCGCGCGCAAGGACGACAACCCCCTGCGCCCGGCCCTGTTCGCCCACAGCCTGCAGCAGGCCGTGCAGCTCGTCCCCCTGAACGCCGAAGGCCAGTACGCGCTGATGCGGGCGGCCGCCCAGCCCCTGGCCCAGGTGCTGGCGCCGCTCTACGCCGGCCTGTGCGCGCGTCTGCGCGAGGCCGAGCTGGCGCCGCTGATCGCCAACCGTGGTCAGCCCAAGCAGAGCGACGAGCTGCGCCTGCGCCGTGCCAGCGGCGCCTACATGGACCCGCGTGCGGCGCCCACCGAGCCCGCAACCCTGGACGGCCTGGCCCGGCGGGTCGATGCCTACAACACCCGCCCCCAAGGCCTGAGCGGGGCGGCGGCCGTGCCGCCGGTGCCGGGCAAGGACATGCTGACGCGGCTGTACGACCAGATCCTGGCCGACCCGCGCCTGCTGCCGCCGGTCAAGGCCCTGCTGGCCCGGCTGCAGGTGGCCGTGGCCCGGCTGGCCATGAGCGACCTGAGCCTGCTGCGCCGCCAGGACCACCCGACCTGGCTGCTGCTCAACAAGGTCAGCGCCCACGGCGCCGGTTTCGAGCGCGGCGACGATCCGGCACTGCAGGACTTCCTGCGCTTCATGGACCAGCGCATCGAGCAGTTGGTGAGCCAGCCCCAGCCCACCGCCCTGCTGTTCCAGCAGCTGCTGGCCCGGACCGAGGACTTCATCGGCAACCAGGCCCGCCAGCGCAGCGAGCGCAGCTCGGCGCAGCTGGCCGGCCTGGAGCGCGAGCAGATGCGCGAGCCCTGGCTGCGCGTGCTGCACGAGCAGATCCAGGTCCAGCTGGCCGATGCCGCCGACGCCCAGACCACGCCGCTGCTGCGCGACTTCCTGCAGAACGACTGGGCGCGCGCCATCGTCCAGGCCATGGTCCGGTATGGGCGCGATGCCGCCGAGGCCCATGCCTGCATCGATCTGGTGGACGAGCTGCTGGCCAGCCTGCGCCCTCCAGCCGACGAGGCCCAGCGGCTGCAACAGCGCGCCGCCCTGCCCGCGCTGATCCAGCGCCTGCAGCAGGGCTGCGACAGCATCGCGCTGGCCGCGCCGCGCCGCCAGGCGGTGCTGGACGAGCTGATGCGGCTGCATGGCCGCCTGCTGCTGGGCCAGGGCCTGGCCGCCGCCGCCGCGCCCGAGCCGGCCCCGCCGCCGCTGGACCCCGAGGCCCAGCTCCAGCACCTGCTGAGCGAGCGCGAATCCCAGCTGCCGGCCTCGCGCTGGGCCCATACCGACGTCGACCGCAGCCGCCTGCCCACGGTGCCGGTGCAGCTCTACAACGACGACCAGGGCGTCGACTCGCGGCTGGCGCTGCGCCACTGGATCGAGCAGCTGAGCATCGGCGGCTGGTACCACATGTTCGTGCAGAGCCGTTGGCTGACCGCCCAGCTGGCCTGGATCAGCGAGAGCCGCCAGTTCTTCCTCTTCGTCGGCCAGGACCCCGAGGAGCGCCACTCGCTGACCCGCGGCGCGCTGCAGCACCTGCTCAGCCACGGCCTGCTGACCCTGCTGGAGGAGGAGAACCTGGTGCAGCGCGCCGTCGAGACCCTGATGCAAGACCTGAGCGACCCGAGCTGATGCGCCGCACCCTGACCCTGGGCCTGATCGGCTGGACCCTGCTGTTGAGCGCCACGGCGCAAACGCCCACGCAAGACCCGTCCCCCGGGACGCCCCCCGCCCTGCGCCCCCGGCTGGGTCTGGTGCTGTCGGGCGGCGGCGCCCGCGGCCTGGCCCATGTGGGCGTGCTCAAGGTGCTGGAACGCGAGCGCATCCCGATCGACCTGATCACCGGCACCTCGATGGGCGCCATCATCGGCGGCCTCTACGCCAGCGGCATGAGCGCCGCCGCGCTGGAGCGCGAGCTGCTGCCGCTGGCCTGGGACCGCGTGTTCGCCAGCCGGGTCGAGCGCCAGCAGCTCTCGCAGCGCCGCAAGGAGGAGGATTTCGAGTTCTCCGCCGCGCTGGAGCTGGGCATGCGCGACGGCGAGTTCCGTGCGCCGCAGAGCACGCTCTCCAGCCGGGGACTGGAGATCCTGCTGCGCCGCTACACCCTGCCGGTGCGCAATATCGGCGAGTTCGACAGGCTGCCCACGCCCTTTCGCGCCATCGCCACCGACATGGAGTCCGGCCAGCAGGTGGTGATGGCCTCCGGCGAACTCTCGCTGGCGCTGCGCTCCAGCATGAGCGTGCCCGGCCTGTTCGCGCCGACCGAATGGCAGGGCCGCATCCTGGGCGATGGCGGCCTCGTGAACAACCTGCCGGTGGACGTGGCGCGGCGCATGGGCGCGCAGCGCCTGATCGCGGTCAACGTCGGCACGCCGCTGGCCGGGCGCGAAACCCTGGGCTCCCTGGTCGGCGTGACCGCCCAGATGATCAACATCCTGACCGAGCAGAACGTGCAGCGCTCCATCGCCAGCCTCTGGGAGGACGATGTGCTGATCACGCCCGAGCTGGGCAAGCTCAGCTCGGGCGACTTCGACCGCAGCAAGGAGCTGATCGCCCAGGGCGAGCGCGCCGCCGAGGCCCTGGTGGCGCGGCTGCGGCCGCTGGCGCTCTCGCCCGAGGCCTATGCCCGCTGGCGGCAGGCGCGCGCGCCCGAGGCCCCGCGCTCGGCCGAGCTGGCCGCGATCGCCTTCGAAGGCAGCCAGCTGACCCATCCGGAACGCTTTGTCGCCCAGCTGGAGAGCAAGCCGGGCCAGCCCTTCGACCAGGCCCGCGCCGAGCGCGATGCCCGCCTGCTGACTTCCTCGGGCGACTACGAGCGGGTGGACTACCACCTGGAGCCGCGCGCTGCCGGCGACACCCTGGTGTTCGCGATGGAAGACAAGCCCTGGGGCCCCAACTACTTCCGCATCGGCCTGGATCTCAGCACCGACTTCTCCGGCGAGAGCAGCTTCAACCTGCGCATCAGCCACAACCGCCACTGGCTGACGCCGGCCGGCACCGAATGGCGCAACCAGCTGACCCTGGGCCAGACGCCGCGCATCTACAGCGAGCTCTACCATCCGCTGGGCTTCAAGCTGGGCAGTTCGGACGACTGGTTCGTGGCCGGCTGGGGCGAGCTGGAGCGGCGCACGATCACGCTCTACAACGAGAGCACCGGCCAGGGCCTGGCGCGCCTGGGCCGCACCGGCGCCACCGTGGGCCTGGACCTGGGCCAGCCCTGGGGACGCCTGGGCGAGGTCCGGCTGGGCCTGGTGCACCAGGGCTGGCGCATCAGTCCCGACGTGCTGACCATCGAGGCGCCGGAGGGCGTGCTGAACCAGACCTGGCGCGAGACCGGCCTGCGCCTGAAGGCCGTGGTCGATCAGCTGGACTTCGCCAACTTCCCGCAGAGCGGCTATCGCGTCGCGCTGGAGGCCATTGGTGGCCGGCAGTACGGCCCCGATGTGAAGAGCGCGCATTTCCAGCGCTTCGAGCTGCAGGCCACCGGCGTCAAGAGCTGGGGCGCCCATACCCTGAACCTGCACGCCCGCATCCTGGACGCCCATCAGCCGGAGGACTCGACCCAGGGCCCCTATGTGCTGGGAGGCTTCCAGCAGCTCTCCGGCTACCAGCCCGGCCAGCTCAGCGGCAACACCCTGGTGTTCGGCCGGGCCAGCTACTACATGCGCCTGCGCGAGACGCCGGTGCTGACGCGCGGCTTCTTCGTCGGCGGCTCGCTGGAGCTGGGCAATGCCTGGGACAGCCGGCGCGAGGTGTCGGCCCGCGACCTGCGCAAGGCCATGAGTCTGTTCATCGGCGCCGACACCGGCCTGGGCCCGCTCTACCTGGCGCTGGGGCGCGCGCCGCGCGGCGGCTCGGCGGTCTACCTGTTCATCGGTCGGCCCTGAGATCGTCCCGGATCAGCCCGGCCAGCAACTCCGGGCGCTCATGCACGATCCAGTGGCCGGCGCCGGGCACACGGTGCAACGTGAGCCGGGGCACGAAATGCTCCAGCCCGTCCAGCATGCCCACCGGCAGGGCGCGGTCCTCCTCGCCCCAGATCACCAGGGTGGGCAGCGTCACGGTGACGAATTCGGGCGCGAAGCTCAGAGCCATCGCGCCGGGATCGTCCGGCGTGGGCGGGCGCATCGGCGAGGCCCGGTAGTAGTTCAGCGGGCCGGTGAGCCCCTGGTCCCAGACCTCGCGATAGCGGGCGCGCAGCGCCTCGGTGAGCCAGGCGGCGCTGCCGCCCTTGTCGGTAAAGAAGGGCCACAGCCGCGCATAGCCGTCCTCGGCCAGCAGCGCTTCCGCGTCCGGCCGGCACAGGAAGTTCATGTAGGCGCTGGCCTCGCGCTGCGCCGGGCTGAGCTGCAGCTCGCGCAAAAAGGTGCCGGGATGCGGCGAGTTGATGATGATGAGGCGCTGCATCAGCGCCGGCGCCTGCACGGCCAGGTTCCAGGCCACGGCGCCGCCCCAGTCGTGCGCCACCAGGGCGGCCAGCGGGCCCTCGCCCGTGGCCACGATCAGGGCCTTGATGTCGGCCATCAGATGCTTGGCGCGGTAGGCCTCGACCTCGGCCGGTGCGCTGCTGCGCTCGTAGCCGCGCAGGTTCGGCGCGATGCAGCGGTAGCGCGGCGCCAGCAGCTGCATCAGCTCGTCCCAGACGAAGGCGGCCTCCGGAAAGCCGTGCAGCAGGATCAGGCGTGGCGCGTCCAGCGGGCCGCAGGCCCGGCAGGACAGGGTGATGCCCCGCCCATCAAGGCCAGGCAGCGCTTGCTCGAAGGTCTCGATCTTCATCGGCCCAGTATGGGCCGGCCCGCGCGGCCCGCCCTGTCAAGCCGGCGACAGCGGCGCTTCGGGGTTTTCGCTGAGGGCGGGCGCCGGCGCGGGGGCGGCCTGCACCCATTCGTAGAGGATGCGGGCCACGTCGGCCACGCCCTGCTTCTTCAGCGCCGAGAACAGGGTCACGGCCACGTCGGACTCGTCGGTGGCGAGCTCGCCGAGGAATTCCTGGCAGGCCTGCAGCGCGGCATTCGCTTCCTTGCGGTTGAGCTTGTCGGCCTTGGTCAGCAGCACCAGCAGCTTGACCTCGCCGCTGCCCACGCGCGGCGCGACGAACTCGAGCAGCTGCTTGTCCAGATCGGTCAGGCCCAGGCGCGAGTCCACCATCAGCACCACGCCCGAGAGGCTGCGGCGGATCTCCAGGTAGTCGGCCATCACCTTCTGCCAGCGCAGCTTGGCCGAGCGCGCCACCGCGGCATAGCCATAGCCCGGCAGGTCGGCGAACAGGGCATCGGGCGCGTCCTTGGGACCGAGCTCGAAGAGGTTGATGTGCTGGGTGCGCCCCGGCGTCTTGGAGGCGAAGGCCAGGCGCTTCTGCTGGGCCAGGGTGTTGATGGCCGTGGACTTGCCGGCGTTGGAGCGGCCGACGAAGGCGATCTCCGGCAGCTCGGTGGGCGGCAGGTGGACGAGCTGGCTGGCGGTGGTCAGGAAACGGGCCGTGTGGGTCCAGGCCAACACCGTCTTGTCGGTGAGCAAACCGTCATCCGGGCGGTCGGTTTGCTGGGCGGTGGGGGAAGTGTTGGTCATGAGATCGCGGGCTTGTTGGTTTGCCATTGTAAAATCCCCGAGTTGCGCTTACCGAAACCCAAAAAACTCATGAAGACTGCCGCTATCTTGTTGTCGGGCTTGATGTTTGCTGTCGCCGCCGTGGCGAACGATGCGCCGGCCGCCGCCAAACCCGATCTGGCCAAGGGACAGGCCATCTCCTCCCAGGTCTGCGCGGCCTGCCACACGGCGGACGGTTCGCGCGGCAGCCCCGCCAACCCGATCCTGCAGGGCCAGCACGCCGACTACCTGGCCAAACAGCTGCATGAATTCAAGGACGGCAAGCGCAAGAACGCCATCATGCAGGGCATGGCGGCCCCGCTGTCCGACGAGGACATCAAGAACGTCACCGCCTTCTACGCCAGCAAGCAGGCCAAGCCCGGCTTCGCCAAGAACAAGGAGCTGGTGCTGCTGGGCGAGAAGATCTACCGCGGCGGCATCGCCGAGCGCCAGGTCCCGGCCTGCGCCGGCTGCCACAGCCCCACCGGCGCCGGCATCCCCGCGCAGTACCCGCGCCTCTCGGGCCAGCACAGCGACTACACCGAGGCCCAGCTGAACGCCTTCCGCGGCAACAGTCGCGCCAACAGCCCGCAGATGGTGGCCATCGCCGCCAAGATGAACGATCGCGAAATCAAGGCCGTGGCCGACTACATCGCCGGCCTGCGCTGAAGAAGCCGGCGGCCGACCGCCCGCTTCTTCTTTCCCACTCTCCCTTGCAACAAGGCCGGCGCTGCGCTCCGGCCTTTTTTCATGGCGCGGCCGCCCGAGGCGGCAGCCGCGACAATCCACCCACCATGCCCGAGACCACCCCGACCGCTGCCCCTGCCCCCCGCCACGCGCGCGCGGGCCGCGAGCTCTACGAGCTGCTGTCCTCGATGCGCTTCGCGATCGCGCTGCTGACGGTGATCTGCATCGCCTCCATCATCGGCACGGTGGTCAAGCAGCGCGAGCCGCTGACCAACTACGTCAACCAGTTCGGCCCCTTCTGGGCCGAGCTGTTCGGCAAGCTGGACGTCTACACGGTCTACAGCGCGCCCTGGTTCCTCTTGATCCTGGCCTTTCTGGTGGTCTCCACCAGCCTGTGCATCGCCCGCAACACGCCCAAGATCATCGCGGACCTGAAGAGCTACAAGGAGCATGTCCGCGAGAAGTCGCTGCAGGCCTTCCACCACAAGGCCATCGGCCAGCTGGACGTGCCGGCCGAGCAGGCGCTGGCGCGGGTCTCGGCCCTGCTGGACGCCGAGGGCTGGAAGGCGCGCGCGCAGATCCGCGACAAGGGCACGATGGTGGCCGCGCGCAAGGGCATGGCCAACAAGATCGGCTACCTCTGCGCCCATGGCGCCATCGTGCTGATCTGCCTGGGCGGCCTGTTCGACGGCGACCTGATCGTGCGCGCCCTGATGTGGGCCCAGGGCAAGAGCATCTACCAGGGCGGCGGCCTGGTCAGCGACGTGAAACCCGAGCACCGCCTGCCGGCCAACAACCCGAGCTTCCGCGGCAACCTGATGGTGCCCGAGGGCGGCCGCGCCGCCACGGCCATTCTCTCGATGCCCGACGGCGTCGTGCTGCAGGACCTGCCCTTCGACGTGGAGCTGAAGAAGTTCATCGTCGAGTACTACGCCACTGGCATGCCCAAGCTGTTCGCCAGCGAGGTGGCGATCCGCGACCACGACAGCGGCCAGGTCAGCCAGGCCACGATCAAGGTCAACGAGCCGCTCATCCACCGCGGCATCGCCCTCTACCAGAGCAGCTTCGATGACGGCGGTTCCAAGCTCAAGCTGCTGGCCCAGCCGCTGGCCGGCACGGGCCAGCCCTTCGAGATCGAAGGCGTGGTCGGCGGCAGCACCACGCTGGCCGGCGGCGAGGACAAGCTGGCGCTGGAGTTCAGCGGCCTGCGCGTCATCAACGTCGAGAACATGGGCGGCGGCGGCAGCGGCGCCGACGTGCGCAAGGTCGACCTGGTCGATTCGGTCCAGGCCCATCTGGGCAGCGGCGCCAAGACCAAGAGCAGCAAGGAGCTGCAGAACGTCGGCCCCTCCTTCAGCTACAAGCTGCGCGACGCCAGTGGCCAGGCGCGCGAGTTCAACAACTACATGCTGCCGGTCGAGCTCGACGGCCAGAAGGTCTTCCTGGCCGGCGTGCGCGACACGCCGGCCGAGTCCTTCCGCTATCTGCGCATCCCGGTCGACGACAGGGGCGAGATGGCCGGCTGGCTGCAGCTGCGCCGCGCGCTGGCCGATGCCCCGCTGCGCCAGCAGGCCGCGCGCCGCTACGCCGAGGGCGCCACGCCCAGCGACAAGCCGCAGATGACGCCCCAGCTGGAGGCCACGGCGCGGCGCGCGCTGGCGCTGTTCGCCGGGGCTGAGGGCGTCAAGCCCGACGAGAAACCCCTCGGCGGCCTGCCCGCGCTCTCGCAGTTCATCGAGCGCGAGGTGCCCGAGGCCGAGCGCGCGCGCGTCTCCGAGGTGCTGCTGCGCATCCTCAACGGCAGCCTGTTCGAGCTCTACAAGCTCACGCGCCAGCAGGCCGGCCAGGCCCAGCCCGAGCCCAGCCCCGCGACCCAGACCTTCATGACCCAGGCCGTGCTGGCCCTGTCGGACAGCATGTTCTACCCGGCTCCGGTGCTGCTGCAGCTGGCCGACTTCACCCAGGTGCAGGCCAGCGTGTTCCAGGTGGCGCGTGCGCCGGGCCAGAAGCTCGTCTACCTGGGCGCGGTGCTGCTGATCATCGGCGTGTTCGCGATGCTCTACATCAAGGAGCGCCGGCTTTGGATCTGGCTGGAACCGGTCCAGAATGGCGGCACGCGGGTGCGCATGGCCCTGTCCTGCACGCGCCCGACACCGGACACCGACACCGAGTTTGAGCGTCTCTCGCAGGCCGTCTTGAAGGACTCCCACGCATCATGAACACCGCCACCGCTAGCATCACCCTTGGAAGGCGCGGCTATTTCGCCCAGCGCGACTGGCAGGACTGGGTCTTTGCCCTGCTGGTGCTGGCCGGCGCCGGCTTCGCCTTCAGCCGCTACGGCGCCGCGATGGACGGCTACGAGAAAGGCATCCTGGCCTGCGCCACCCCGGCCCTGATCGCGCTGGGCTGGTTCTGGCGCCCGCTGCGCCTGCTGACCGTGCTGGTCGGCGCGGCCAGCCTGCTGGCCATCAACCTCTATCTGCGCAAGACCGACGCCTTCGGCGCCGACCTGGCCGCCGCCGAGCAGGTGTTCTGGCTCAAGTACCTGCTGTCCAGCCAGAGCGCGATCCTGTGGATGAGCCTGCTCTTCTACATGAGCACGCTGTTCTACTGGGGCGGCTTCTTCAGCAAGAGCGGCAGCGACGGCGCCAGCGCGGCCGAGGTGATCGGCTCCAAGCTGGCCTGGGGCGCCGTCTTCATGGCCCTGGTCGGCACCATGGTGCGCTGGTTCGAGAGCCACCAGATCGCGCCGGACATCGGCCATATCCCGGTCAGCAACCTCTACGAGGTCTTCGTGCTGTTCAGCTGGCTGACGGCCCTGATCTACCTCTACTACGAGCAGCGCTTCAAGACCCGCGCCCTGGGCGCCTATGTGCTGCTGGTCATCAGCGCGGCCGTGTCCTTTCTGCTCTGGTACACGGTGGCGCGCGAGGCCCACGAGATCCAGCCCCTGGTGCCGGCGCTGCAGAGCTGGTGGATGAAGATCCATGTTCCGGCCAACTTCGTCGGCTACGGCACCTTCGCGCTCTCGGCCATGGTGGCCCTGGCCTATCTGCTGAAGACCGCCACGCCGCGCGCGCTGGCGATCGGCCTGATCGGCATGCCGGCCGCCCTGGTGGCCGTGATCCTGGCGGTGCGCTTCGGCGCGGACATCACGCCCGAGACCGCCCAGGGCCTGATGGGCTGGGCCGGCAAGATGACCGGCCTGCTCGCATTCTTCGCGCTGTGCGTGGCGCTGCGGGAGAAGCTCACCGCCCGCCTGCCCTCGCTGGTGCAGCTCGACGACCTGATGTACAAGGCCATTGCCCTGGGCTTCGCCTTCTTCACGATCGCCACCATCCTGGGCGCCTTCTGGGCCGCCGAGGCCTGGGGCGGCTACTGGAGCTGGGACCCGAAGGAAACCTGGGCCCTGATCGTCTGGCTCAACTACGCGGCCTGGCTGCACATGCGGCTGATGAAGGGCCTGCGCGGCGTGGTCGCGGCCTGGTGGGCCCTGGTGGGTCTGGTGGTCACGACCTTCGCCTTCCTGGGCGTC
>Ga0255338_1005073_pt1 | contig 12602 bp, 5 predicted proteins | sample MeOH1_35cm_T4_19_FD_203715 | JGI IMG/M metagenome (GOLD analysis project Ga0255338, IMG submission 203715) | Sandy soil microbial communities from University of British Columbia, Vancouver, Canada - MeOH1_35cm_T4_195 | ecosystem: Engineered > Artificial ecosystem > Sand microcosm > Unclassified ...
GTTCCAGAAGGCGCGCATCTCGGTGTCGCCCGGCAGCCGGAACGGGAATTTGCCGACGACGCTCTTGGTCCAGCTGCGCTTGCCCTGCTTGACGGCGGGTTGGAACGCGATCCGCGCTTCGTCCAGGTTGCCATCGGCCAGCCGGGGCGGGATGGCGGCGGAGAGGGTCTCGTCGCGATCCTCGCGCCAGCCGAACACCGTCACGATGTGATCCTTCAGCCAGTGGCTCTGCAGGGCCACCGCGGTGGAGTCGAGGTCCTCACGCTGGTCGTTGAGCGACGAAAGAATGCGGAGCGGACGCGAGGTGCCCGTGACGAACGAACGGGTCACGGGATTGTAGGCCTGGAGCGTGTACGTCTGGCCGTACTGCGGCCGGCCGCTCGTGATCGCCTGCAGGCGGACATCCTCGAGGCGGTTCACGTTGAGCAGTGAGGGCCCGATGTAGAACCAGCCGTTGACCTGGGTGCCGAAAGTTCCAGGCAGCGCCCCGCCGAGGCTCGACTGCGGGTTGAGCTGGCCGGTCGGATCCCAGGTGCTGGAGTACGTACGGTTCGTGCGCTCCATGCGCGTGCTGAAGAGGAGGCCCGAGAGGGTGTGGCGGCCGAGGTAGCGGGCGAACCGCGAGTCGTTGCGGGTGAAGTCGTGCTTGAGGAAAGCCGTCATCTGCCAGGCCTCGCGCTTGGAGCGGTTCATCTGGTCGCGGAAGACGTCCGGCGTGCTGATGAACGGGCGACCGAAATTCGGGTTCGGAATGCCGAGCGGGAATTCGGGCGAGCGGACACTCAGGACGGAGTTCACGTCGACCATGATACCCTCGTCGTTGCCGGAGCCCGGGATCGGGAAATCACGCCGCCGGGTGAAGGTCTGTTTGTTGTAGGCCACCTCCATGCCGACCTTGCCGCCGAGGAAGAGCTGCTCGTAGCGCAGGTCGGACGCGTTGAAGCGCTGGTCCCGGTAATCGAAGGCGCCGGTGAGCAGGTTGTCGTAGAAATTAAAGATCTGCGGATCGCTGAGATGGGTGCGATAGTAGCCCGCCCGGAGGCGGTTGGCGTCACCGGTCGCACGCAGGGCCCCGCCGGGGCTGCCGGCCAGGGTGGCGGGAATGTTGCCCTGAAAACCCTGGACGCTGGCAAGATTGGGATTCGCGATGCCCACGCCGGGGCTGGCGGACGCGGGATTGGCGTAGATGAGCGCCCATTGGTTGTAGAGCGGGAAGCCTTGGATGATGCCGGTGGCGCTGGCGGCGCCGGTCACGGTGGCGCCGGCCGAGTTCTGCACGAGCTGGCGCGCGCCGTCATATTGCCACTTCGGGTTGATCGCGTTGAACCAGTTGCCGACGGTGAAGGTCGGCGTGATCGGGTCGGGTGGCACGCCCTTGATCTTCCCGGTTTCATGGTTCGCGCGGAACGTGCCGTGGCCGAGTACGGAGTCGCGCTTTCCCTCGATGACGCGGAAGGTGACCGCCGCGTAGAGGCGCTGGTCCTTGGCGTAGGCGGGTTTCTGGCGGAAGCGCGTGTCGTCGTTCAGCAGGTCGAGCCGGAGCGAAAGGCGCTTGGGGATGATGACCTTGTTGAGGTGCGCCTCCTCGCGGTGCGACCCGTGGTCGCTGAAGCGGGAGACCACGCGATAGCTGTCCTTGAACGTCGCCTTGCGCAGGGCCGCATCGATCACGCCACCGGCGCTGCCGACGCCCGCGAGCACCGCGTTCGGACCGCGGCTGATCGTGAGCGAATCGAAGCTGAAGCCATCCGAAGGAATGTCGGAGGGGAAGAAGTCGCGCGTGCGCGTGGCCGTCGCGAGCGCGCGCACCCGGTTGACCGCCGAGGGGTCGTCGCGGACTCCGGCCGAGTTCTCGCCGCTGACGCCCGAGAAATTGCCGTTCTGGCCGCCGGCCTCGGTCGACATCGTGTAGGTCAGGATGTCCTCGATCCTGGAAACGTTGATGTCGGCGAGAAACTCCGCGGTGTAGACGGAGACGGCGGCGCCGACGTCCTTCAGGCTCGTGCTGAGACGCGTGCCGGCGAGCGTGCTGGTTGCCTGGTAGCCGGTTTCCGCGGTCGATTCCACGACGAAGGGGCTGAGCGCGATCGGGTCGTCATTCGACACCGGCGAAACCGGTGCAGCCGTCTGGGCCATGGCCTGGGCCGCCCATACGCACGCGACGGCGGTCGCGCTGCCGGCCCGGAGCAACCGGGCGGCTGCGAACCGGGAGGGACACCCGGCGCCTGCGGGGGAGGTGACATCGAATCGGGCCGGAGTCGTCGGGGTCGCGAAACGGGCAGGGAGGCGGGAGCGTGACATAGGCAGGGTGGGCAGGGGTTGCAGCCAGATCGAACGGGCAGCATACCAGACCGAAACGGCCGCCTCTATCCCCCCATTCGGGGGAATTTTTGAGGGAGTGGACACCAATCGCGAGAGCGTTCCGGACGGCCAAGGTGGCGCGAGCCTCCTGCTCGCGGGTGGTAGCGGTTCGCGTCTCCGCTTCAGGCGAGCAGGAGGCTCGCGCTACTTTGGCCGTGCGCAATCCAGGCGGCGGAGCGGTTGTTCCTTGGGCCCAGGGATTGGAGCCCTCCGGCGAACGGGGGAACGGATCGATCCTAGTGCTCCCGTGCCGCCGTGGTCGGAAACCCCTGTTTGCGCAAGGCCCGTCGCAACGCGGCGACGTGGGCATGGTCGCGGGTCTCGACCGTGCAGATCGCGTGCACGGCGAAGACGTCGGTCCCGCCGAACGCGCGCTCGTGTACGATGTCGCGGATGCTCGCGCCGCTGTCGGCGATCACGCGCGTCAACGCGGCCAGCCCGCCCGGCCGGTCGTGCACCACGGTGGTGAAACGCGTCAGCCGGCCGTCATGCACGAGCCCCTTGTCGATGACGCGGCCGAGCATCGCGGGATCGATGTTGCCGCCGCTCAGGATGAGCGCGACGCGCCGGCCGCGCAGTTCGGGGAGCTTGCCGGCCATCAACGCGGCGAGCGGAACCGCGGCGGCGCCCTCGACGACGGTTTTCTCGAGTTCGAGCAGCCGCAGGATGGCGAGGGCGATGAAGGGTTCGCTGACGCTGACCACCTCGTCCACGCGGTCGCGCGCGAGGGCGAAGGACGTCGGGCCCACGATGAGCGGCGCGAGGCCGTCGGCGAGGGTGGGGCGGCGGGGCACGGTCACGGGCCTCCCGGCGCGCAGCGCGGCGGCGAAGTTGCCCGTATGCGTACTTTCGATACCGATGACCTTCACCTTCGGCCGCAGCGCCTTCACCGCGACGGCCACGCCCGCGATCAAGCCGGCGCCGCCGATCGGGACGAGGATCGCCTCCACGTCGGGCACCTGCTGGAGAATCTCCAGCCCGAGCGTGCCCTGACCGGCGATGATGTCCGGGGCGTCGAAGCCGTGGATGTACGTCAGCCCTTCGCGGGCGACGAGGTCGTCGGCCACCGCGCGGGCGGCCGTGAAATCGTGGCCCTGCACGACCACGCGGGCGCCGAGTTTTTCGCAGGTGGTGATCTTGATGAGCGGGGCGTAGTCGGGCATCACCACCGTGACCGGGATGCCGAGCAGGTGACCGTGGTAGGCGAGGCCGAGCGCATGGTTGCCGGCGCTCGCGGCGATGACCCCGCGCCGTCTTTGCGTGGGCGGCAGCCGGAGCAGCGCATTCCGGGCGCCGCGTTCCTTGAACGATCCCGTGCGCTGCAGGTTGTCGAGTTTGCAGACGATGCGGGCGCCTGTGATTTCGCTCAGGGGAATCGATTCGGGGCACGGCGAAACGTAGATGCCCCCGGCGATCCGGCGCTGGGCGGCGCGGATGTCGGAGAGGGTGACGGGCATGCGCGCAGCGTGGTGGGTGGTTTCGAGCGCGTGAAGCCAGAATGGGGATGGGGTTCGTGCTCTCCTGGAAGCGCGGACGCCCTCTCGTCCGCTGCGCCAGACACGAGGCAGGATGCCTCGTCTACGTCGGAGCGCGTCCTGAAGTGGACGAGGCATCCTGCCTCGTGTCTGGCCGATGGCGGACGAAGGCGTCCGCGCTCCCAGAGGAGTTGACCGGCGACTCGAAGCGGCCAGCGTCGCGAGCACCGGCTCACCCTGCGGCATGAATCGACGTGATTTCCTCCTTTCCTCCACGGCGGCCATCGTAACGACGTCGATGGGTGCCGCGGCGGTGCCGGAAACCGGCCGCGGTCCGCGCATCCTGCTGCGCGAGGCCCTGCAGTATGAGAACATCGGCGACGTCGGCCGCGTGCCCGGGACGATCCGGCTTTTCGAGCGGCACCTGCCCGGGGCCGAGATCACGCTCTGGCCCTGGAGCCTGCATGCCCGCGAGCGCGAGATGCTGCGGCGGGCGTTTCCGCGTTTGAAGATCGCCGAGGGTGAAATCGACGCGCGCGGCCGGGCATCGACGCCCGAACTCGCGGCGGCGTGGTCCAGCGCGGAGATCTTCGTCTCGCCGTCGAAGAACGCCCGCACGTTCACCGAGTGGGCGGCGACCGGCCGGCCGTACGGTTTGTTCGGCGCGGCGTTCGATCCGATCACCGACCGGGCGAAGCTGCCCGATGGCCTGCCCCTCGACGAACTGCGCGCGCGGATCGACGCGCTGCCGGAGGGCGAGTTCGCGCGCAAGTTCGGCGACCGGGCGTTCTACGAGCGCGCGGCGTTCATCTATTGCCGCGACACGCTTTCGCTGCGGTTCCTGCAGCGGGAGAAACTGCGGCCCGGGGTGCTCGAGTTCGGCCCGGAGGGTTGCTTCGCCCTGGACCTGCGCGACGAGGCGCGGGCGGCCGACTGGCTGAAACGCAACGGGCTCGCGGGCGAGGACTACCTCTGCGTCGTGCCCCGGCTGCGTTACACGCCGTACTACCGGGTGAAGAACGTGCCGCGGTCGAACGGCGACTACGTGATGGACGCCCTCAACGCGCGCACGACCACGTCGGATCACGCGCCGCTGCGCGACCTCATGGTTCGCTGGGTGCGCGGCACCGGCTGCCGGGTCGTGGCGTGTCCGGAGATGACCTATCAGATCGAGACGGCCAAGGAGCAGCTCATCGATCCGCTGCCGGCCGACGTGAAACGCAGCGTGGTGTGGCGCGACACGTTCTGGCTGCCGGACGAGGCGGCGTCGATCTACGCCCGGGCGCGGGCCGTCGTGAGCGTCGAGTGTCATTCGCCGATCATCGCGCTCGCCGTGGGCACGCCCACGCTGCACACGCGCCAGCCGGTCGACACGGTGAAGGCGCAGATGTACCGCGACATTGGCGTGGGCGACTGGTTGTTCGAAGTGACGCAGTCCTCCGGCGAGGAATTGTGGGCCACGCTGCAGAAGATCCACGCCGACCTGCCGGCGGCGCGCGCCCGCGTGCGCACGGTGATGGCGAAGGTGGCGGAGACTCAGCGGACGATGACGGAGACGCTCGGTCGCGCGGCGAAGCGGGTTTGATGGGGAGCACGGACGTCCGTCTCCCAGGCACGGAGCAGGATGCTCCGTCCACTTCGAACACGAGGCAGGATGCCTCGTCTACGTCGGCTCGCGTCCCGAAGTGGACGAGGCATCCTGCCTCGTGGTTTGTCCGTGGCGGACGAGGACATCCGCGCTCCCAGGGGCTTGCCTAATCGGCGTGGTGACGGCTTCGTGAAATTACCCCGCCCCATGACTCGTTTCGCCCTTCGCCTCCTCCCGGGCCTTGCCCTCGCGCTGTTTGCGTCCGCCGTCGCTCCCGCCAGCGACGCGCCCCGGCCGAATCTGATCATCATCAACATCGACGATCTCGGTTTTGGGGAGATCGGGCCGTTCGGCGGCGCCAACCGCACGCCGCACCTCGACCGGATGGCGCGCGAGGGCCGGAAGCTCACGAGCCACTACGCGGCGCCCGTGTGCTCGCCGTCGCGCGCCTCGCTCATGACGGGCAGCTACGCGAAACGTGCGCTGCCGATTCCGCACGTGCTCTTCCCCGTGGCGGAAGTCGGCCTGAATCCCGCCGAGCGCACGATCGCCGAGGTGCTGAAGGACGCGGGTTACGCGACGGCGTGCATCGGGAAATGGCACCTGGGCGACCAGCGCGATTTCCTGCCGACGCGGCAGGGTTTCGATTCGTTCTTCGGCATTCCGTATTCGAACGACATGGGGCTCGCCGCCGAGGGCGCGCGGAGCAATCGCGGCGCGCCGCTGCCCTCCGGCAAGCAGGCGGCCAAGGCGGCCAAGGCGCCGGGGCCGATGGAGCGCGAGACCGGCCTGCGGGGCAACGCCCAGCCGCCGCTGCCGCTCGTGGAAAACGAGACCGTGATCGGCCGGGTGCGCGTGGCCGAGCAGATCGATCTCACACGCCGCTACACCGAGCGTGCGGTGCAGTTCATCCGCGAGCGGCGCGACCGGCCGTTCTTCCTCTATTTCGCGCACAGCGCGGTGCACTTCCCGGTGTATCCACGGGATGAATTCATGGGGAAGTCCGGCCGCGGGGTGCTGGGCGACTGGGTGCAGGAGGTCGACTGGAGCGTCGGCCAGGTGCTCGACGCGCTGCGGGCGCTGCAGCTCGACGGCAGGACGCTCGTGATCTTCACCTCCGACAACGGCGGCCCGGTCAACCAGGGTGCGACCAACACGCCGTTGCGCGGCAGCAAGGGATCCACGTTCGAGGGCGGCATGCGCGTCTGCACGCTCGCGTGGTGGCCGGGCCGGGTGCCCGCCGGCACCTCGACCGCAGCGATCACGGCGATGATGGATTTCCTGCCGACGTTCGCCCGGCTGGCGGGTGGAACGATCCCTGCCGACCGGAAGCTCGACGGCGTCGACATCTGGCCGGTGCTTGCCGGCGATCCCGCCACGCCGCCGCGCGATCAGATGCTCTATTTCCGCGGCCTGACGCTCGAGGCCGTGCGGTCGGGGCCGTGGAAACTGCACCTGGCGAACGGCGAGCTTTACGACGTCGCGAGGGATCTGGCCGAGTCGCGTGATGTCGCGGCGCAGCACCCGGACGTCGTGCGCCGGCTGCGTGCCCTGGCCGACGCCACGAAGGGCGATCTCGATCCCGACGGGGTCGGGCCGGGTTGCCGGCCCCTTGGCCGGGTGGCCAATCCGCAGCCGCTGCTCGCGCTCGACGGCACGGTGCGGGCGGATGCGGTGGGCAAGGTGAGGACGTTTCCATGAGGATTTTCCTGGGAGCACGGCCGTCGCCGGCCGCTCGCGGAGGCGGGCCACGAGGCAGGTTGCCTCGTCCACGTCGGCGATGTGGACGAGGCCTCCTGCCTCGTGGTTGAACCCTCCCGCAGCCATTGACTCCGACGCCCCGAAATCATCGCGTCACAACATGAACGCCTCCCTCCGGCCGCGCTTCGCCTTCCTTCTGGCCGCGTTGGTGGCAACCAGCGCAGCGGCCGCGGACAAGCCCCGACTCGCCGTCCTCACCGACATCGGCGGCGATCCCGACGACCAGCAGTCGCTGATCCGGCTGATGGTTTACGCGAACGAGTTCGAACTCGAGCTCCTGCTGGCGAGCGCGTCCGGCACGCCCGGCGAATTGAAGCAGGCGGTCACGCGGCCCGATCTGATCCGGCAGATCGTCGACGCCTACGGCGAAGTGCGGCCGAATCTGCTGCGTCACGCGTCCGGCTGGCCGACCGTCGAACACGTGCGCGCGCAGATCGTCTCCGGCAACCCGGAGCGCGGCCGGGCCCACATCGGCGCCGGGCACGACACCGCCGGCTCGCGCGCGCTGCTCGAGCGGATCGACGCCGGCGACACCGCGCGGCCGCTCAACATCGCGATCTGGGGCGGCCAGACGGATCTCGCCCAGGCCTTGTGGCGCGTGAAACAGGACCGCGGCGCGGCGGGGCTGGCCGCGTTTGTGCGGAAGTTTCGCGTCTACGACATCAATGACCAGGACCGCATCGCGGAGTGGATGCGCGCGGAATTCCCGGGGATGTTCTACATCCTGGCGCACGCGCATCCCGGCCGGGACAAGCGCGAGGGCACCTATCGCGGCATGTACCTGACCGGCGATGAAGCGCTGACCAGCCGCGCGTGGATCGACGAACACGTGCGCCGCCGCGGGCCGCTCGGCGCGCTCTATCCGACGAAGACCTGGACCGCGCCGAACCCGCACGGCTGTCTCAAGGAAGGTGATACGCCGTCGTGGTTCTTCTTCCTGCCGCGCGGCGGCAACGACCCCGCGGATCCGGCGAAACCGGGCTGGGGCGGACAATACACCCGCGAACCCGACGGCTGGTACCGCGACCTGCCGGCCAGGCCCGGCTTCGAGCCGCGCGAGGCGGTGAGCCGCTGGCGCCCGGAGTTCCAGCGCGACTTCGCGGCGAGGATGCGCTGGTGCGAGCCAGCGGCGGCGCCGCCGGCGTCCGCTCCGGCCGGAGCGCCCTGGGCCCGGCACGTCGTCGACGGCGTGGGCCGCGGGTCGGATGGCACCAAGCTCGCGGATATCAACGGCGACGGTTGGCTCGACGTGACGACCGGCTGGGAGGAGGAAGGCGAGACGCGCGTGTACTTGAACCCCGGACCCAAGGGCGCGGTGAAGCAGCCCTGGCCGAAGGTCGTGGTGGGCAAAACGCCGGACGTGGAGGACGCCGTGTTCGCCGACCTCGATGGCGATGGCGTGCCGGATGTGGTGTCTTCGTCCGAGGGCCGGACGCTGCGGCTGTACGTGCACTGGGCGCCGCGGGAGCGTAACCGGATTCTGGATGCGAGCGCCTGGCGCCAGCAGGAACTGCCGGCGGCGGCGGGCGTCACGTGCTGGATGTTCGCCGAGCCGCTGCAGTTCGACGGGCGGCACGGCCTTGATCTCATCGCCGGTTCCAAGCGGGGGCCGGACGGCCAGAAGGCGTGGCTCGGCTGGTTCGAGGCGCCGGCGCAGGCGCGCGACCTCGCGGCCTGGAAGTGGCACCCGCTGGCGGAGGCGGGCTGGATCATGTCGATCGAGCTCGTGGACATGGACGGCGACGGCGATCTCGACGTCCTCTATTCCGATCGGAAGGGCCCGACCCGCGGCATCCACTGGCTGGAGAATCCGGGCGCCGCGGAGATCGCGCGCGGCGTCGCGCCCGTCCGGCACAGCCTCCTGCGCGAGCCGGCCGAGCAGGTGATGTTCCTCACGCTCGGCGACGTCGATGGCGACGGGCGGCAGGACATCGTGGCGGGGATCGAGGTCGGCGCCGTGACGCGCGACGAACCCAACCGGAACAGTCGCATCGTGTGGCTGCGGCGGCTCGACGGGACGGGCCGCAGCTTCGCCGAACAGATCGTCCCGGTCCCGGCCAACACGGGCAACATCAAGGGCCTTGCCGTTGGCGACGTCGATGGCGACGGGCGCGCCGACCTCGTGGCCTCCTGCGAAAATGCCCACGGCGAGCGCCGCGGTTTGTATTGGCTCAAGCAGGACGCCACGGCGGCGCCGGCGGTGTGGCGGGCGTTCGATGTCTCCGGCGCGCCGGGCATCAAGTTCGACCTCGTGCGGCTGCTCGATCTCGATGGCGACGGCGACCTCGACGTGCTGGCCAACGACGAGCAGGAAAACCGCGGCGGCCTCGGCGTGGTATGGTACGAGAATCCGCACCGGTGATGACGCCGTCCGAGGGCAGCGGATCATTTTTGCTGTGGGAGGGGCTTCACGCCCCGACCCTTCATCTGGTCGCGGCGTGAACAGTCTGTCGGACTTTGAAAATGAAGGCCATCTGGCGCGGTATATTCGCGCGAAAAAACCATTCGAAGGCGAATATTCGCCTCTAGACCCCCTTCATTTTCAAAGTCCGACAGACTGGTGAAGCCGCTCCTGCAATCGATGTCCCCAACCCTTATGCTTCCGAAAACCATCGTTGGACTTCTGCTGCACGCGTTCGTTGTCGTCTCCGCCGGTCTTGCGCAAGGCGGCCTCCATCTCGCGCAGGGTCTTCTGGCCGGCGAGATCTCGGCGACGTCCGTCATCCTGCAGACCCGGCTCACGGCGGTGCCCGGGCTCACGGCCGGCAATGTGCCGGGCGCCGCGGGCGTGGGGCGGTTCGAGCTCGCGACCCAGCCCGACTTTCGGGACGCGCGTCCGACCGGGTGGCTGGAGGCCGCGGCGGCAGGCGATTACATCCTGAAGACCCAGGTGGGCGAGCTGCGGCCAGGCACGGTTTACTATTATCGGGTGGCGTACGGCGCGACCCGCAACCAACCGCGACTCAGCCCGCCGGCGACGTTCAAGACCCTGCCGGCCGCGAACGCCGCGGTGCCGGTGAACTTCGTGCTCACGAGCTGCATGAACTACGCCTTCTTCCACGAGGGGCACCAGCCCAAGTCGGGCAAGGGCGCCAAGGCAGCCTACCAGGGGCCCGACCGCATGCAGGGTTATCCGGCGCTCGAGCCGATCATCAGGCTGCAGCCCGACTTCGTCATCATCGACGGCGACGCCGTGTACTACGACCACCCGGTCGCGACGCGGGCGAAGACGCAGGCAGAACTGCGGAAGAAGTGGCACGAGCAGTACGTGATGCCGCGGTTCGTGCGGTTGTTCGCGCAGACGGGGACCTACTGGCTGAAGGACGACCACGATTATCGCATCAACGACTCGGACCCGACGGGCGACTACGAACCGTCGCACGCGCTCGGCATCGCGACGTTTCGCGAGCAGGTGCCCGTCGTGAACCCCGCCGATCCGCAGGCGGTGACGTATCGCACCCACCGGATGGGGCGCGACCTGCAGCTCTGGTTCGTCGAGGGGCGCGATTACCGCAGTCCGAACGCGATGCCTGACGGCCCCGGCAAGACGATCTGGGGCGCGGAGCAGAAGGCGTGGCTGCAGCGCACGCTCAAGGCGAGCGATGCGACCTTCAAGATCCTCGTGTCGCCCTCGCCGCTGATCGGCCCCGACGACGCGAGCAAGAAGGACAATCACGTCAACGAGCTCGGCTTCCGCCACGAAGGCGAGGCGTTCCTGGCCTGGCTGAAGGACAACGGCATCGCGCCCGGCCGATTCTTCATCATCAACGGCGACCGGCACTGGAAGTACCACTCGCAGCACGCGACCGGCTTCGAGGAATTCTGCTGTGGCGCGCTGAATCGCGAGAACTCCCGGCTGGGGCGCGAGCCGGGTGATCCGGGCTCGACCGATCCACAGGCGAAAGTGCGGCAGTTCTACACCGACCATCCGCCGAGCGGCGGGTTTCTGCGCGTGGCCGTTTCGCCGCGCGCGGACGGACAGGAGGCGAGAATCGAGTTCGAGCACTACGACGAGGCGGGCACCGTGCTGTACCGGCATGCTTCCGCCGCGCGTTAGCCGCGGCGTGAAGTAAACGAGGCATCCGGCCTCGTCGTCGGTCCACGATAAGCGGGCATGAGCGCTTTGATCGATTGTGAGCTGGGGCGTTGACGCTCGCCAGTGCGGGCGGGAGAACGGCCCGGTGCCGCTTTTCGCGCTGTTCGAACCCCGTTCCTTCCCTGCGATGTCCTCCTTTCGCTCCCGCCTGCGTGTCGTCGTCCCAGTTCTCGTCGCCGGTCTGATGACTGCGACCATTCCCGCCCACGCCGCGCTCCAGGCCGGCGCCGCGGTGGTCGACGTCATGCCCGAGAAGCTGCCCGTCCTGCTGAACGGTGGCATGACCAATCGGCAGAGCGACAAGGTGAAATCGATCGTCCATGCGCGCGCCATCGTCGTCGCCGACGGCCGGACCTCGCTCGCGCTGGTGGTCGTCGATTCGTGCATGATGCCGCGGCCGCTGCTCGACGAGGCCAAGGCGCTCGCGGCGCAGCGCACTGGTATCCCCGCCGACCGTATCCTGATCTCGGCGACCCATTCGCACACGGCGCCCTCGTCGATGGGCTGTCTCGGCACCCATGCCGACGAGGCCTACGTGCCGGTCCTGCGCCGGAAACTCGTGGAGGTCATCGCCGCCGCCCACGCCAACCTCGAGCCGGCGCGCGTCGGTTTCGCCAGGGCCAACGCCGCCGAATACACCGCGCTGCGCCGCTGGATCCGGCGGCCGGACCGGGTCGTCGACGATCCCTTCGGCAACAAGACCGTCCGCGCGAACATGCACGCCGGCCGGGTCTGGGACGACGTCACCGGCGAGTCCGGCCCCGAGGATCCCGATCTGACGCTGATCGCCTTCCAGGCCCGCGACGGCCGGCCGATCGCACTGCTGTCGAGCTTCTCGATGCACTACTTCGGCGACCGCGACATCAGCGCCGACTACTTCGGCCTCTACGCCGAGGGCATGAAGCAGCGCATCGCCCCGCAGCCCGCGCCGGGGAAGCCGGCGTTCGTCGCCGCCATGGCCCACGGCTGCAGCGGCGACATCTACCGCGTCGACTACAAGATCCCGGAGGCGCAGCGTAACTCGAAGATCACGATCGACGAGTACGCCAGCCAGCTGGCGGACATCGCGCACAAGGCGTATTCGGGCATCAAGTACCGCGACGACGCCGACCTCGCCATGGCCGAGACGCGGATGACGCTCAAGTACCGCGTGCCCGACAAGCAGCGCCTCGAGTGGGCGCAGCGGATCGTCGCCGCGATGGGCGACCGGCTGCCCAAGGACCAGACCGAGGTCTACGCCCGCGAGCAGATCTACCTGCACGAGCGCCAGCAGACCGAGATCGTCGTCCAGGCCCTGCGCATCGGCGACACCGCGATCGCG
>Ga0255338_1005074_pt1 | contig 12601 bp, 9 predicted proteins | sample MeOH1_35cm_T4_19_FD_203715 | JGI IMG/M metagenome (GOLD analysis project Ga0255338, IMG submission 203715) | Sandy soil microbial communities from University of British Columbia, Vancouver, Canada - MeOH1_35cm_T4_195 | ecosystem: Engineered > Artificial ecosystem > Sand microcosm > Unclassified ...
AGCTCGATCCGCCCAGGGTCGACGAGAAGTAAATAGGACGTTTCCAGTCGTTGGACGCGATGATATCGAGCATGATCAGGTCTGATTTGTACAAATCACCTTTACCAATCGTCCAGCTGATCGAATCGCTCACGAATGGAACGAGGTCGCTTTTGATAATATTCATCTTCTTCACAGCCTCCGCATCCACCGGCAGGAACAACACCGACGACGGCAGAATAGACGTCATATCACCGCTGGTCAACGGTACCTGGATAGCCTTATTTTCCTGCTTCACCAGCCCGAGGTATTCTTTCAGGTTGATACCCGCTTTCACGCTCGGGATTTCATAGAAAGGTACGATATCGTTCTTTCCGAATGCGTAATTGTTCTTGTCGAGCGAGATCGGCAGCGCTTCCGACTTGTACGTCTTGCGCTTCATCTGATCGATGTACCAGTCGGTCCCCAAAAGGCTCAGGTTACATACGCGCACATCCGTGCGGAAGCCTTCCACTTCCTGCACGTACCACAACGGGAAAGTATCGTTATCGCCACCTGTGAAAAGGATCGCATTCGGCGCGCAGGAATTCAGGAGGTTTTTGGCAAAATCAACTGAATGGTAACGATGGTCGCGGTTGTGATTATCCCAACCCTTGGTACCCATAATTACCGGTGCAGCCAAGCCCAGGGCAGTCGCAACACCCGCACGGGCCGTACCGCTTTTTACAAACTTGCCAATCGCGTCCGCAATGGCAATAACGCCATAACCGATCCAGATACAGAAGATATAGAATGAACCTACATAAATGTAATCACGTTCGCGCGGCTCGGTTGGCGGGGAATTGAGGTAAACAACCAACGCTACGCCGGTAAGGATAAACAAGAGACCTAAAACGAGCAGGTCGCGTTTCTGGCGGAAGTAGCAAATGACAATACCGAACAATCCGATAAGGAACGGCAGCATAAAGTAGTTGTCGTGCGCCTTGTTCTTGGCAATCGGTTCAGGGTATTTTGTTGAAACATCCCACGGGGTCATATTACCCGCACCTTCCTCGTCACTTTCGCGCCCTACGAAGTTCCAGAGGAAATAGCGCCAGTACATGTGGCCTATCTGGTAGGAGAACATGAAGGAGAGGTTATGCGACATGGTCGGTTTCTGTCCTTCCGCCAAGCCTGTCATTTGCATATACAATTGCGGGTGGCCCGGCTGCGTGCTGTACATACGCGGGAGCAGCATATTTGCCCCTGGCTCGTATTCGTATTCCGGACGGTAGTCGTAGATCACATATTTACCATCCTGCTTGCGGTACATCGGTGCACCGCGTTTCTGGCTTACCGGACGCGATACGAACGATGGCCCGTACAACAACGGGCGGCTGCCATATTGCTCACGTTTCAGGTAAGAAACGAAGCTCAGTACGTCGTTCGGGTTGTTCTCGTTGATCGGCGGATTGTACTCCGCACGCACCAGTACCATCAAATAGCTGGCATATCCGATCAATACAAAAGCCAATGAAAGCAAACTGGTATTCAGCAACACATTGCCTTTCTTTTGGGAAAAACGGATTCCCCAGATCAGCGTGCCGATGAACAATATAATGAAGAAGATCACACCCGATTTGTAGGGCAATCCCAAAGTATTTACAAAGAATATCTCAAATTTACCCGCAACGCTCGGCAGACCGGGGATGATACCCGAGTTGATGATCCCCAAAACCACCAGACCGCCAACGAATGCCATGATACCTCCTAAAACACTGGTTTTCTGGTATTTCTTGAAATAATAAACCAAAGCAAGCGCCGGAATTGTAACAAGGTTCAGCAAGTGAACACCGATAGAAAGTCCCACCAGATAGGCTATCAGGATCAGCCAGCGGTTCTCGGCCGCAGGGTCCTGGATACGCTCCCATTTGAACACGGCCCAGATTACAATGGCTGTAAAGAAGGACGACAACCCATAAACCTCAGCCTCGACAGCCGAAAACCAGAACGAATCGGACCAGGTATAAGCCAGGGCACCAACGATACCGGCACCCATTACAAGAAGTGTATCCGCCTGAGTAAGCTCTTCCTCCGTTTTAGCGACCAGCTTGCGAACCAGCAAGGTAATGGTCCAGAAGAGGAACAGGATCGTAAATGCGCTGCTCAATACAGACACCATGTTGATCCAGTATGCCACTTTCAGCAGATCGCCTAATGCGAAAAGAGAGAAAATACGGCCGATCAGCAGGAAGAAAGGAGCGCCGGGAGGGTGAGGAACCTGCAATTTGAATGCACAGGCTATAAATTCCCCGCAATCCCAGAAGCTGGCAGTACGTTCGACTGTAAGGGCGTATGTGATGAATGCAATAGCAAAGACAATCCAACCCGTAAGGTTGTTGGTACGGTTGAAACGGGTCATCTGAAAGACGGTAAATTTGAAAAAGTTATATGCACAATGCGTAAAGATGGCGACTCTTTTTGAGCAGTTCTATCATTGATCGGCCAAAATTAGCAAAATAACCACAACAGCAAGGGTTTGGGAATCTTAAAAAACGTTAAGGAAGCCTGCGGTCATTTATAAAATATCCACTTAACAAGCTCCTTGTAACTAACCTTCTTCCCATACATCAAAATCCCCACACGATAAATGCGGGCGGCGACCCAGGTGGTACCCATGAACCCCAGTACCAGCAGCACCATCGATAGCACCAGCTCCCAGGCCGGTACACCGAAGGGGATCCGGACCATCATGATGATCGGCGATGTGAACGGGATAATGGATGTCCAGAACGCTAACGTGCCGTCGGGGTCCCGGAGGACGAATTGGGCAAAAACAAAGGAGAAAATAATGGGTAATGTAATAGGGAGCATGAATTGCTGGGTATCAGCATCGTTGTCGACAGCCGCTCCCACCGCGCCGAACAGTGCGCTGTAAAGCAAATAGCCACCCAGGTAGTAGAAAAGGAAGCAACCGATGATCAGGGGGATATTCAGGCTTCCTACCGCGCCCAGCACTTCCGTTACCGGGTTGTCAACATTGCCGCCAGGCATTGCCTGCCCGGGGCCTTGCGCTTTGTTCATTTCCTTTGCCATCTGCACCGATTGTTTGGACAGCTGGCTGCCGATAATGGCCGATGTAGCGCTCGTCAACGCCGTGGTAAGCAGTATCCATAGTACGAATTGGGTCAGCCCGACCAATGCCACGCCGATGATCTTGCCAAGCATCAGGTGAAAGGGTTTCACCGACGAAATAATCACTTCCACGATCCGGCTCGTCTTTTCCTCGGTGATCCCGCGCATGACCTGTGTGCCGTAGATGAATACCGACATGTAGATCAGAAAGGCACAAACCCCGCCGATCACCGTCGCCGCACCCGAACTACTGGTTTTCTCCCCTTCTTCGCTCAGGCTGATGGTCTCGGAATTGATATTTACACGAGAATCTTCCAGAATTTTATGCGTAATGCCCGCTTCCGCCAATTTGATGTCTTCAATTTCCTTCTCGATCACTTTTTCGATCTCCGATTTCAAATCCATGCTTACGTTCTTTGCTGCGTAAATGCGGACACTCTTAGGCGCATTGATCACATTGGCAGGAATATATACCAGCGCATTGGCTTCGCTGGTCGGAAACGCGGCTTTGGCAGAATCAATGCTTTTGTCGGTGAACACGAATTTAAGGGTCTCCGAGTCGTTGAATTTATTCCTAAACAATCCGCTTTCATCCAGCACTTGTACAGTTTTGGTATCCACCGAACCCAGCGCAACCCAGAAGACCGTCGCATAGAAAGCCACAAAAAGCAACGGCCCCAGCAGCGTCATCACCAGGAATGACTTCTTTTTAACCCTTACCAGGTATTCTCTTCTAATGACCAGATATATATTTCGCATGGGTTTCGGATTAATAACTGTAAATAGAATGCGCGCCGGTTACGCCTCGGGAACTTCGTTGACGGCCTTCATAAAAATATCGCTCATGGTCGGGATGTTCTCACCGAAAGCGCGGATCTCCACTTTCGACAGCAGATTAAGCAGCAATGCATTGGCATTCGTGTCCCCGTCCAGATGAATGTTGGAACGGAAGTAACCGTCTTCAGTTATTTTTTGGTCGAGTATCTGGTAAATCGGGTCCAGTTCGTCGAGATACCCTTTGTATTCGACAAAATACGTATGCGTCTTGAATTGTTCCTTAATCGCCTTTTTCGGTCCGTCGAGTACTTTCTTCGACTTATGGATCAATGCAATGTGATCGCAGAGCTCCTCCACGGTTTCCATCCGGTGGGTGGAGAAAATGATGGTGCTCCCCTTTTGTTTCAGTTCCAGAATTTCATCTCGGATCAGATTTGCGTTGATCGGGTCGAATCCGGAGAATGGTTCGTCGAGAATGATCAGATCGGGTTCGTGCAGGACGGTCGAAACGAACTGTACCTTTTGCTGCATTCCCTTCGAGAGATCGCCGATTGTTTTGTCCCACCAGGTTTTAATGTCAAATTTAATAAACCAGGTTTTCAGCTTTTCCATCGCCTCCTTTTGCGAAAGGCCTTTGAGCTGCGCCAGGTAAAGCAACTGCTCTCCTACTTTCATTTTTTTATAAAGTCCACGCTCCTCGGGCAAGTACCCGATCCTCGAAATATGATCGGGGTTAAGCGGAACGCCGTCGAACAACACTTCTCCGCTATCGGGGCCGGTGATCTGGTTGATAATACGGATCAGCGACGTTTTCCCTGCTCCGTTCGGCCCGAGTAACCCGAAAATGCAGCCTTTGGGAATGGATACGCTGACGTTGTCCAGGGCCATATGGCTGGAATATTCCTTCGTTACATTCCTTACCTCTATGATGTTCATAAATCTCTAAACGGTGTAAACGCAAATATGCGAAGTAATTTCCCGGCTCGCGGTAACCACAAGTACAAAAGCCTCATTTGGCTGATCAATGGCAAAAATAAAAAGCGGGCGGAATAATCCGCCCGCTTCGCCCGGAACATGTCCGTTAATATTTAAGCGTATTTTTCCCGAATCTGGAATAGCACCCAGAAGCCGATAATACCACCTATGATAAAGCCAAAAAGGTATAATTGAATGAGATTGCTTATCAGGCCTAGCAGCAACGCATAATAAAGCAAGTTCCAACCAGCCCTTTTGCGTGCTTTAAGCGGTGAAAAGGCCATCAGATACATAACCAGCGTTACAATGCCGATTGCGATACCTACGTAAGCGTTGAATGCAATACCCGCAGTAACACCCCCCATCCCTAATACCGCGCCACCTAAGCCCAACGCCGTGAGCAAGCCCAGTACACCGATAACGGAAAGCACCAGGATAATGTAAGGACCATACTGCACGAGAAATTCCTTAACACTCTCTGAAAATGGCGGAAATTTTTGAAGAAAAATTGGTTCGAGTTCCTTCTCGAGAAGTAGTTTAGATTCCATAGACGGGGGATTTTTTTAGCTGAGTTTCAAATTATTAATTTATAAAACTAAAACAAAATCCGGGAACCCGGCCCCCACTACCTAGTAAGCGTTCCAACTGTTTATTTAGCGGCCTTGCGCCAATTTCCAACCGTCATCCGGGCGCTAATCTTCGGGATAAGGCACGTATACAAAACCCGAGAACTCACCGATCAATGCAAACAGGCAGCAGAACTCCTCCGGGTTTTTGTAATTCTCCGTAAAAAGCAGCACCGACTCTTCTCCTATGAGCTTGCGATCGACAAACTCCTGCAGGTACGACGCTTTATAAACGTAGTTGTTCGCCAACTCGCTTGAATCGAAAAGCAATACCCCCAGGTCGAGCTCGTTGTTGGTAACGGCAAAAATCGGATATTCCGAAAACCCGCGTTTGCGTATCTGGTATGAGGCCTCTTTAAGCTGGTCGGCGACCTTGATAAAATCCTGCGATATATATCCCATCAGTTTCTGATTCAAATCCGGAGAATTTGCATCGTCCATCAGGGCATTTTCATTACTGTTGTTGATCATTGTTGTAATATGCTGTATGCAATAGGCTGTAAGCTGTAAGCAATAGGCTATGAGTTAATTACGCAACCAGCACAGATAAGTTTAATTGTTAAAAAATACATAAAGCTTAAAGTCCAAGGCTTAAGGCCTAAGGCTTACAGCCTAAAGCCCCCCTTCACATCCTCGCCGCCAGCAGCAATGTCAGATCCTTATAACGCATATTAAAACTGCGGGCGATGTGGGAGTTCGTGAGGGTGCCTTTGTGGCAGTACACTCCCTTCATAAACCAACGATTGGCATAAATCATTTCCTCGATGCCCCCTATTGTGCCGGTTTGAAGCAAAAATGGCAAAAATACATTACTGAGCGCCGTGCTCGCCGTATGCGCCACGCGCGACGGGATATTGGGTACGCAGTAATGAATGACCTCGTTGTATTTGAAAATCGGGTTCTTGTGCGTCGTCATACGCGAAGTTTCGAACGACCCGCCCTGATCGATGCTCACGTCGATGATCACCGAGCCCGGTTTCAGTTTCGACACCATTTCCCGTGTTACTACCATCGGACTCAGGCCGTTTTCGGCGCGCATCGTTCCAATCACCACATCCGCGCGACCAATCGCTTCGGCCAGCGTTTCAGAATCGATAATGGAAGTATACAGGTTTTGCCCGATCGAGTATTTCAACCTTTGCAGGCGGTAAATGTGTTTGTCAAAAACCTTCACGTCGGCGCCCAGGCTCAGGGCCGCGCGTGTGGCATATTCCGCTACCGTACCTGCGCCCAGGATCACAATCTTCGTGGGAGGTACGCCGGTAATACCACCCAGAATAATACCCCGGCCGCCATTGGGTGTGGAAAGATACTCCGCGGCAATAAGCAGCACGGTGCTGCCGGCGATCTCGCCCATGGCCCGGATAATCGGTTTCCCCCCCACCTTGTCCTCGATCAGTTCGTAGCCGATGCCGGTTATTTTAAGCTCATTGAGTTTTTCAAAATACTGCTTTTCCAAAGCAGGAAGGTTGAGCGCAGAGATCAGCGTCGTTCCGGCTTTCACATAACCGAACTCCTCCTCTACCAGCGGCTCCACTTTCAGGATCACATTGGCCTGGTACACTTCCTTGGGGCTACTGACAATCTTCGCACCCGCCTCGCTGTATTCATGGTCCGAGAGGTTGGCTCCTTTGCCAGCGTCCTTCTCTACCCACACTTCATGCCCGTTCCTGACCAGGATCGCGACCGCGTCGGGTGTGAGCGCGATGCGGTTTTCCTGTAACGAGACCTCCCTCGGCAAGCCGATATGCAATGAGTTCTGATCCTTCCGGACGGCCACTAATGATTCCTGGGGATACAGCACCGACTGCTTGGCGAGCTCTTCAAAACCGGTAATCTGAGGTTGTGCCATTGACTAGCAAAATGAAAGTGAAACTGTAACTAACTAAATTTGACCTCTTATACCCTGGTGACTTTCAATATTCTCATGCCACTCTCATCTGCTTCCAGATGCAGCTGCATATAATTCACCGGCCAAAGGCCCTCCACCTTACCCGGCCATTCGACAAAGCAGAAATCCCCCGAATCGAAATATTCCTCCACGCCCATGTCCAGGGCTTCTGTTTCGTCCTTAATCCTATAAAAATCAAAATGATAGATTGTTTTGCCCCCCGCGTCATATTCATTCACCAGCGAGAAAGTGGGGCTCTGCACGTGCGTTGTTACTCCAAGATGGCTGCACAATGCCTTGATGAGCGTCGTTTTACCGGCTCCCATCTGGCCTTCGAAGAGCCAAACCGGCGTTTCCGCACCAAGCTTCAAAAGTGCTTCAGATACATTTGCAAGCTCGTCGAGTTCTTTAAAACGAATAACCGTGGGTTGTCCAATCATGTTACAAAAATACACAATTTGGAAAAACCCGTGACAATTTTATGCCTCCGACGGTGTCATACTTTCCATTCTTTACGCATTGGGCGCCCCAGAAGACGGCTAGCTTTTTTATCGCCTTCAAAATCTTCCTTTACCGGGTCCCATTTCAGCGAACGCCCCAACCCGTACGCGATATTCCCGATGTTGCAAACCGTAGCGGTGCGGTGGCCTGTCTCGACATCACAAATAGGCGGTTTCCTTGTCCGGATCGCATTCAGGAAGTCTTTATAATGATTGGTGCTCACGTAAACACCGGCATCCCCCGTATTGAAAACCTTGTCTTTCAACGGTTCCGGGGTCGTTCTCAGCTCGCCGCGGGCTACAAAAACCTCGCCGTCACTGCCTACGAAATGACAGTGCTGCTTGCCTTCCATCGGACGGTGCACGACCTCCACGCCATTGGCATATTTGTAAACCAACCCTTTGCCCGGTTCGGAATAAATCAGTTCGACTGGGCCGCTGGCATCCATATTCAGCCCCCATTGCGCGATATCGAACATGTGTGCGCCCCAGTCGGTCATACCGCCGCCGCCAAATTCGATATAGTCGCGCCATTTAGGCCAGAAGGTGGCATCCATAGCTGGTGCCAGTTCGTTGTTGTAGGGTCTTTCAATGGTATTGGGTCCCATCCACAAGTCCCAGTCAAGCCCTTCCGGCTTTATTTCGCCTTTCAAATCCCAGACTTTCGGCGGCCCGCTTACATTTACATATACTTTTTTAACGGTTCCGATGGCCCCGCTCCGTACCAGTTGTACCGCTTTTGTGAATTCAGGCGCCGAACGCTGCATACTTCCGGTCTGGAACACGCGGTTATTGTTTCGCGCTGCATTCACCATCGCCCTGCCCTCCTTAACCGTTAGTGAAAGTGGCTTTTCACAGTAAATATCCTTTCCTGCATCGGCTGCGCGTACCGACATCGCCGCGTGCCAATGATCCGGCGCCGCAATGACCACCGCATCAATATCTTTTCTCGAAAGCAGTTCCCGGAAGTCCTTAATACCAGTAGCGGCTTGATAAGTCCCCTCTCCGAGCTTTTCGGAATACCATTTGTTGGTCGCATTTACAAATGCGTCCAGCTTGCCCCCGTACACGTCCGAAGCTGCGATAATGCGAGTTTCCTGGGTATCAAGAAAGCGGTTACGCAAGCCGCCGCTCTGGCGCCCGCAACCGACGAAGCCCAGTGTGACCATGTCGCTCGGCGCTTTGTAACCTCGCCCGAGAACGTGCCGCGGCACGATCATGAAGGAAGAAACAACGGCACCTGCTTTCAGGAAATCGCGGCGGTTCAGACGTTCGGTATTCATATTTTTTCAGGAATTTGTACTAAATGAATTTAAATTAAAGGCCGAAGTAAGTGATTCTACTGAATAATGGAGTCTTATATTCGATTACATTCAACTTCCTAAACCACAGCCGTTATGATCAGACTACTACTGGCGTTTGCCCTGGCGATCGCGTTGTCCGGGGGCGCCCAGCCTGCTGGCGCCCAGGTCACTCAGCGTAACATATTAGCCCGGAAGTACACACAAAATGCATTCAGCGAGGCATTCATTCCCCTCGACAAATGGGCACCTTACCCCAAAACACCCGAAGAATGGCGCGGCAAAACCGACCCCGCCGAACGCGCAAGAGTCATTAAAGCAGGTGAAGAAGCGCTGGAAAAGCCCATTCCTATGGTTTCGGCAAGCCTCCTGCTCGATTTCACCCGTAGCGGCGACCGGGAACGGCACGCGGCAGCATCGTTCGGGCGAAGAAATCAATTAATGAACCTCGTACTAGCCGAAGCCATGGAAGGCAAAGACCGGTTCATGGAAGCCATTCTGAACTCCGTATGGGCCATTTGCGAAGAAACCTACTGGGGTGTGCCGGCGCATTTGCACACACAAAAGGCCAAAAACGGCCTGCCCGACGTACAGGATCCGACCGTCGACCTATTTGGAGCTGAAACTGCCGGCGTACTCGCCCTTACCGATTATTTTCTGGGTGCGAAACTGGATAAAATGTCCCCGCTCGTCAGGCCGCGCATTTATTTCGAAACCAATAGAAAGATATTCGAACCACTGAAGGACGCCAGCCGCTACGGCTGGCTGAGCACGACTAATCCTGTCAATAACTGGAATCCGTGGATCGTTTCGAACTTGCTCATCGCCGATTTGTTACTGGAAAAAGACGCACAAAAGCGCAGTGATAATGCCTATCAGTATATGGTCTTCCTCGACCGGTATTTCAACAGCCTGGGCGACGACGGCGGCTGCGACGAAGGGCCCAGCTATTGGTTTGCCGCCGGCGCGAGCGCATACGACGCACTCGCGATCCTGGAAAGTGCTACCAGAGGGAAAATCAATATTTATGACAATGAATTGATCCGCAAAATGGCGGCCTATGTTTACAAAGTGCACATTGCGAACGACTACTTCGTCAACTTCGCCGACGCCGACCCTAAATTGAAGCCGGACGGGCTAATGCTCTACCGCTTCGGCCTGGCGGTTCAGGACTCGGAACTGGCGGCATTCGGCGAATGGGCCTACGGCCAATTCGGGGCGGTTATCGGCGGAAACGGTTACCAGCGCCCCAGGAAGGTCTGGAACCTGTTAACGACCAGTGAATTGAAGCAGGATCAGACTAAAACTTACAAACCGGTTACACAATCGTGGCTTTCCGACATTGAAGTGCTTACGGCGCGTTCCGGGAACGGCCTGTACCTCGCCACGCACGCCGGCCACAATGCTGAAAGTCACAACCATAATGATGTCGGAGATTTTATTGTGTATGCCGATGGCGAACCTGTAATTATAGATGCCGGGCGCGGAAACTATACGGCACGAACGTTTTCTTCCAAAAGGTACGAGCTATGGTTTACACAATCGAAATACCATAATCTGCCGGTCATTAACGGATTCGGGCAGCCGGCCGGAAAGCAGTTCAATGCGAGAAATGTCAAAAGCAATATTTCCGAAAAGGAAGTTTCGCTGACTATGGACATCGCGCCCGCGTATCCGCAAGAGGCGGGCATACAAAACTGGAACCGGCTGGTAAAACTCAATCGTAGTAAAAATGCTGTCGAAATCTCCGATGATTACATTCTGAAACAGCAACCGGACTCATTGCAGCAAATATTCATGACCGTCTGCAAGGTCGACACAGGCGCACCTGGCAAAATCATCCTCACGACCTCCGGTAAAAAATCGGTTTCGCTCACTTATGACCCGAAGTTCTGGACCGTTTCCACCGAAGTCCCATCTACCGAAGGCATGGAATACAACAGTTTCAAAACCAAGTGGGACGGCAACCCGGTCACCCGCATTGTACTCACCTGCAAGGCATTGAAACCAAAAGGCAAACACAGTTTCATCATTACCAAATCCTGAACAAACCCATGAGCCTATCCCGCAGAGAATTCCTTATCAACAGCGCCCTCGCCGGCAGCATTATTCCTTCGCTGCCGCATGAATCGTTTGCAAGCCCGGCCAACAGCGCGGCGGACGATTTAAAAGTGAACATTTTTTCCAAACACCTGCAATTCCTGAACTACCAGGATATGGCGGAAGTGGCCAAAGAACTTGGTTTCGACGGTATTGATCTCACGGTGCGGCCCAAAGGCCATGTGTTGCCCGAAAAAGTGGATACGGACCTGCCGCTTGCCGTGGAAGCAATGAAGAAAGTGGGGCTTGCGCCACAAATGTTTTGTACGGCCGTCGAGGATGCCGCCAACCCGGTCGACAAAAAACTGCTTGAAACGGCAGCCAAGCTGGGTTTCAAATATTACCGCATGAACTGGTACCGCTATAATGAGCAAAAGGCGATTCCCGAACAGCTCGGCGAATTCAGTACCAAAATGGCTGGTTTGAGCCAGCTGAATGATAAGCTGGGCATTCACGGCTGCTACCAGAACCATTCGGGCAGGATGGTTGGTGCCTCGATGTTCGAGATCTGGCAAATCCTTCAAAAAGCCAATCCAAAAACAATGGGGGCACAATACGACATCCGCCACGCCACTGTCGAAGGCGGACTTTCCTGGCAGACGGGCTTCAACCTGATCCGTCCGCACATCAAGACCATCGTGATCAAGGATTTTTATTGGGAGAAAAACAGCAGTGGCAAATGGGCGGTAAAGAGCGTGCCGCTGGGCGAAGGTATGGTGGATTTCAAAACCTATTTCAAACTGCTGAAAGACCTGAAAGTGGATGTGCCGATCTGCCTTCACCTCGAATACCCGCTGGGCGGAGCCGATCAGGGTGCGTTTCAGATTACTGTGGATAAAAAAGTGGTTTTCGATGCGATGAAACGCGATTTGCAAAAGCTGAAAGAACTATGGGCAGCCGCTTAACACCCAGCTACATTCCATGAAACTGACGCCCACCCTCCTCTCTGCCTCGTTTGCCGTACTGTGCGGTTTTGTGATCGGTACGCAGCCCGCCGATCAGAACTGGCCGGAATACCATGGTAATGGTGCACGTAGCCATTATTCTGCTCTGAACCAGATCACAAAGGACAATGTAAGACAGCTCAAAGTCGCCTGGACATACGCATCCGGGGGCGCTGACACAGTGCGCAACCGCACGCAAATGCAATGCAATCCGATCGTGATCGAAGGCATTCTATACGGCGTCTCGGCAGGAACTCAGGCATTTGCGCTAAATGCCGCCACAGGGCGACAAATCTGGAAAACAAACATTACCGAAAACGGCGGCACGACGAGCCGCGGCGTCACTTATTGGTCGGACGGCAAGGAAACACGTATTTTTTTCGGGGCGGGGAAA
>Ga0255338_1005075_pt1 | contig 12595 bp, 10 predicted proteins | sample MeOH1_35cm_T4_19_FD_203715 | JGI IMG/M metagenome (GOLD analysis project Ga0255338, IMG submission 203715) | Sandy soil microbial communities from University of British Columbia, Vancouver, Canada - MeOH1_35cm_T4_195 | ecosystem: Engineered > Artificial ecosystem > Sand microcosm > Unclassified ...
GAAGGCGGAAACAGGGATACCTGATCAACATCCCACGGCAGAAAACGCTTGCTCATCCCCCAACTGAATCAAATCTATGCCCCGCCGTCCAGCCCAGATCGACGAAAATCGTAGACGGGCTCCTAGATAATCGTTTACGAACTAGGCGACCATTTCATAGTGATGGGCCTTGCGGCACAACTCGACGTGCACAGCGACGCCAACCCGATCATCTTCCACAAGGGTAGATATGTAGGCATTAGGTCGATCTAGCCAAGCCGGATGCTGCGGGCGGCCACTCGTGCGATAATTCACTCTAGTCCGGAGCTAGGACTTACTTCCAGTCGACCAACGCTTCCAGAATATCGGGATGATGCTTCTTCATTTGCGTAAGAGAATTGTTAATTAGATCGAAAGAACTATCCCGTGCTTTTTTAGCGTTATTTTCTCCAATGGCGTCTATAATGCGGCAATATTGGGCAATCGCAGTCTTCCGCATTTTTGCCGTGTATTCTATATGGCTTATTCTTTCTGCATAGATCGCCCGAAGCGCAGAACTCATCAGCGCGAGGACCGAGTTGCCCGCCATTGCTGCCAAGATGGCGTTGAACATGGATGCGATACGGGCCCATTCGGCATTGCGGCCTAAGCTGATCCCTTCCATCACCTGGACAATGTCGCGCAGCCGTTCGATGCCATTTGCGGTGGCGTTCTCGGCAGCGAGACCGGCAAGGACGGGGTCAATTTCAAGGCGAGCATGGGCCACATCTCCGAAGGTGCAGCCGCGTACGTTCATGTGGAGGCTGAGCATCCTGCCCGCATCGGCTGTCGTCGGCTCCACCACTGTGGGCCCTCCGCCCGGGCCAGTCCTGATGTTGATCAACCCCTGTACTTCCAGCAGACGCAATGCTTCTCGCACTGAAGTGCGGCCTACGGAATAGGTCGCAGCCATGTCTGCTTCCGACGCGAGAAGACTCCCGGGGACGAGCCGTCCATCGCCGATCTGACGAACAATGTCGCGTGAGATAGACATGGCGAGCTTCTCCGATGTGGCCACTGCTCCCACTCGCGCTTCGCGCCAAGCCCGGTTGACCAAGGCATCGATCGACGAGCTACTCTTGTCGGCGATCCAGGATGGCTTGGCGCGGGACCCCTCAGCAACATCGAGATCGATCATCATCTCGCTTTTCGTTGGCAATTATTTCCACCTTTATAATCGGAAATTGGCTAGAGCATGTTAGTGATTTACGGCTGTTGCCGCAAGATGGGTCGATGATTTTTCGTCTGACAAGGGTATTTTCCCTGAGAGATTGAACTGGGGGTTTCATGGTTCAGTTCAGGGGTAGCCGAAAGCGGTGGGTTTCAACCGGCGCCGTGTACATTGCTGGGTATGAGCACAGAAGGATTGGGAAGATGCCGCTCGCAAGGCCACATCGGCTGAATGAATCCCTTAGTTCCTTATGAGTTTGGCCTACGAAGGCGGGAATCAAAGATGGGCGGCTGACGCAATCTCGAGGGCGATGAATACCGGGGTCTGCACATTAAACGCCGACATCGAAAAATATTTGCGATTTTTCCGCGTGGCGTAATGAGGCATTATTATTGCCATAAATTTGGTCGGCGTGCATTGTATTTTGATTAGGCCCGATAGAACCTCGATCGATGATTTCGATGCGCCGGTCACCTGGGCGAGGACGATGCTCGCAGGCTCATCCATGACGTTCCTGCCTGAAGGGGCGGCTGTCCGCCTTGGAGGGTAAGGCGATCCTCGAGACAAGGAGCTTGCCAGAGACCTTCGATCGTTCCTCAAAGATCAAGCGTCTTTGGAAACTGTGCAGAACCTTGTGCTGAAAGATGCGCTTGAGCGGGTACGGCAGGCCAGGGATAAGCACCGAGAGGATCAAAGTCAGAAGGGGCCTCAGGAGCGAGAACTACCTGCTCGCGAGCGGTAGGGGAGGGTGATCTGAATGGAAATGGATGCCGAGGAAGAGGCGCGCCTTGAGCACACGTGGAGGGAGGCCTGTGAGCGAGGCCGGCACGCGCCTACCGAAATTGTCGCTCGTCCGCCGCCGGTGCAGAAGTCGTCGCTACGTGAAAGCCCTCGGTACAATGCTGATTGCCAGCCACTGATGTTTGCGCGACGCCGGCTCTGTGCCTCGAAGGCGAGTTCTGCGCTCAAGCCATCCGCGCCATCAGAGGCAAAGGTCATTGGAAGATTGGCTTCCGCTCCACAAGTTCGATCGCCGCATGTTGCTCATACAGCATGGCAAGCTCGAGCTGAGCAAAGTGATTGCGTGCGCGCTGGATCAGGTCATCGTCGACACCGTGAGGGCTTCTGATCGCGAAGCTGAAGGTCACCCGTGCGCCGACGGTGACGGTGGCACGCAATAGGGATGGAAAAGCTGCTTGTCCGGCTCCTCGGCGTGATGGTTCAGCTTCGCATGATTGCACTCGAAGCAACATGGAATGAGGTTCGCCGGAAAGACGGATAATTCGGGATGCTGGTCCTTTGCCAGATAATGATCGAGCGTTTTGACGTCGCGCTGGCCACACGTGGGGCAGCGGTTGAGCCGCGATGCTCCCCTTAACTTGACATAATGTGGTCTTTCGCCTCCCTTTACTTACACGCGGCCGTATAGGCCGCTAAGGTCTCCCTGATCAACGTGGACGGGATCCTCGGGTGCGAAGTCGAACAGTGCGCCAATGTTGGCATGTTGGAGATACAGCGCGGCTCGTGCTTCGACGTGCGGGCGCTCCGCCAGCAAGCGCCGCCCGCTGACCAACGTCGCGCGTTCGGGTCGCAAAGGCGGCAAACACTTCACCGGCGTCGTGCATGGGGCGAGTGACCACAAGCATTAGTTAGCGGCCCGCAATATCGCGCGCGCCGATGCTCGGCCTTCGGCACCAATATGGTCGTTGAACGTCCCCAGGACATCATCGAGAGACTTGGCGGTTTGCGCCACCTCGGTGATGGCCGCTCTCGGTCGCCTCGACCCGGAAAATTTCGCGGGTTAGCGCGCCAAGATTTTCGCCGAAGGTATCGATCTCTGGATGCTCGACAGTCACCGCATCCCCAGCTCGAAATAGCGGCGTTACACAGCTCGCCGATGCTTCCTGCACGACAACCGGCCAGTGGGTGGCAAGGATCGCGACACCGTTAGGCTCTGCCAGAAGGTCGGAGATGGCACGCACCAATGCCATCAGCAGTGGCGGAAGAAGATGCGCTTCGGGCCCGTCGATCAGGACACGCTGGCCATGCGCCTGCGCTCTGGATCGCGCGCCCGCTGGTACGGCGCGCGGCCTTCGCGCTCGTCCTTGTCGAACTGGGCGGCGTTAGCAGCTGGGCCTATGTCCAGCACGGCGACCATATCGCGCAGCTGGCCGATCGGCTGGTCCCGCCTGCGTGGCGAACGCCTCGTCTACGCTGCGATGTGCGACATGAAGGGCGACAGGGCCGTCCGCCTGGTGATCCGCAGCGGCGGCCGGGGCCGTGATGGCTGAGGGCCAGGAATTTGCCGGCAAGGCAACGATCATCACGGGCGGCACGTGCGGCATCGGTAAGGCTGTCGCCGACTGCTGGTGGAGCGCGGGGCTGCGGTGCGCGACAATCTGGCCTGCTGCGGGTAGCTCCGCGGCATTATTTCTATAAAGGTACGGCGCGTATAGCCTCGCCAGGAACGGACGGGCGGGCTGACGGCGATCCGTCAGCCCGCCATTTCGCTCATAACAGTTCGATTGCCATTGCCGTCGCCTCGCCGCCGCCGATGCAGAGGCTGGCGACGCCGCGCTTGAGGCCGCGAGTCTGCAGCGCCGCGATCAATGTCGTCAGGATGCGCGCGCCCGATGCGCCGATGGGGTGGCCCAGCGCCGTCGCGCCGCCATTGACGTTCAGCTTGTCTGCGGGGATATTCAGTTCCCTCGCCGCGATCATGGCGACGACGGCAAAGGCTTCGTTGACCTCGAACAGGTCAACATCATCCACCGACCAGCCCGCCTTCTCCAGCACCTTGCGCATCGCGGGCACCGGCGCGGTGGTGAATTTGGAGGGCTCGTGTGCATGGGCGGCGCAGGCCACAACTCGAGCCACCATCTTCATCCCCTGCTGCTCGGCGATGCTCTGGCGCGTCATCACCAGCGCGGCCGCGCCATCGGAAATGGAGGAGGCGTTCGCCGCCGTAATCGTCCCGTCCTTGACGAAGGCGGGCTTTAGCGACGGGATTTTGTCGGGCTTCCCCTTGCCCGGCTGCTCGTCGGTGTCGACCAGCGTTTCGCCGGCCCGCCCCGGCACGGCCACCGCCGCTATCTCGCGCGCGAAGGCGCCACCGGTGATGGCCGCATTGGCGCGTTGGAGCGAGCGGATCGCATAATCATCCTGCTCCGCCCGGGTGAACTGGTAATCGCGCACCGCTTCCTCGGCAAAGACGCCCATCGCCTTGCCCGGCTCATAGGCGTCCTCCAATCCGTCCATCATCATCGTGTCGATAATGCGGTCATGGCCGATCCGGGCGCCCGAACGATGTTTGGGCAGCGCATAGGGCGCGTTGGTCATGCTTTCCATGCCGCCCGCCAGCACCACATCCGCCGCGCCCGATGCCAGCGCTTCATGCGCCATGATCGCCGCCTGCATGCCCGATCCGCACATCTTGTTGACGGTCGTCGCCTCCGTGTTGAGGCCAAGACCTGCGCCGAGCGCCGCCTGCCGGGCGGGTGCCTGGCCAAGGCCCGCCGGCAGCACGCACCCCATGTAGATGCGGTCAACCGCATCGGCCGCGACGCCGGCCCGCTCAACAGCGGCCCTGATCGCTGCCGCCCCGAGGTCGGTAGCCTTCAGCGCGGAGAGCGCGCCCTGAAACCCGCCCATTGGCGTGCGCGCATAGCCGGCGATGATGATAGGATCGTCCTGCATTGCCATTCTCCTCAAAGCGCCCTGGCGATGACCATGCGCTGTATGTCTGACGTGCCCTCATAGATCTGGCATACGCGCACGTCGCGATAAATCTTGGCGACGCCGAATTCCTCCAGATAGCCATAGCCGCCCAGCGTCTGGATCGCGCCAGAGACGATCGCCTCCGCCGCTTCCGACGCGAACAGCTTGGCCATGGACGCTTCGGTGAGGCAGGGCAGGCCTGAATCCTTCACCCGCGCCGCGTTCAGAACCAGTTGCCGCGCTGCCTCCAGCCGGGTGGCGAGGTCGGCGATGCGGAAACCCACCGCCTGATGGTCGATGATCGGCTTGCCGAAGCTCTTGCGCTCCTTGGCATAGCCCACCGCGATCTCAAGCGCCGCCTGTGCCATGCCCACGCATTGCGCGGCGATGCCGATGCGGCCGGTTTCCAGATTGGCGAGCGCGATGCGGTATCCCTGGCCCGGTCGGCCGATCAGCAGATCATCCTCGACAAACATGTCCTCGAACCGCAGGGCGCAGGTGTCGGACGCGCCCTGGCCCATCTTATGTTCGACCTTGTCGACCACATAGCCGGGCCGGTCGGTCGGCACGATGAAGGCGGAAAGCCCCTTCTTCCCCGCATCGGGGTCCGTCACGGCGATAATCATCACGAGCCCGGCGATCCGGCCGGATGTGATGAACTGCTTTGCGCCGCTGATGCGCCAGCCGCCATCGACCTTCACCGCGCGCGTGCGGATGGCCGAGGCATCCGAACCCGCGTCCGCTTCGGTCAGGGCGAAAGCGCCGATGGTCCGGCCGCCGATCAGGTCCGGCAGGAAACGGGCCTGCTGGTCCGGGGTGCCGTCCTTGAGCAGGCCGGAGACGAGGATCGAATTCTGGATAGAAACGATCGTGGAGAGCGCACCGTCAGCGGCCGCCAGTTCGATCAGCGACAGCGCATAGGCCACCGAATCCGCTTCGGCGCCGCCAAACGCCTCGGGCGCGGTCATGCCCCAGAGGCCAAGGCCTCCCATATGCTCGAAAAGGGCGCAGGGATAGCCGCCCTCCGCCTCGAAACGGGCGGAATGAGGGCGTATTTCCTCCTGCGCGAAAGCCCGCACCGTGTCGCGGATCGCAAGTTGGATGTCAGTCAGCATTAATATCACCCATCCAATTGGCACTTGTCAGTGCATCCTGTGGTCAAAAACGTCTGCCAGCCGACCCGTTCGACCTAGCTGCGCGGATCGAGCCCCTGGGTCAGAATATCGACCAGTTGCGCGGCGATCGTCTCGGTCGGCAACGGCCCCTCGGGATCATGCCAGCGCGCCGGCCAGTTGAGCGCACCCGCCAGCGTGAAGGCCGCCATCCGCACATCGACCGGCGCAATCGAACCGTCCGCGATCGCATCCGTAATCATGCCGCGCAGCGCGTTGTCGATCTGTCGCTTGAGCTGCCGATAGCGCGGCAGGCTGGCCAGCGAGAGCGCCTCTTCCCCCGTGCGGATCACGCAACGGCCGAAATCGTCCATGTTGATTTCGGCATAGCGGCGCAGGAAGCGGGTTAGCCGGCGCCGGCCGTCGCCATCTTCCCCGCGCGCCTGCTCGGCCGCCTCCAGCAACTGCTGGAGGCCGAGGGTGACGCATTCCAGCAGCACCTGATCCTTGTTGGCCAGATAATGATAGATTGTCCGCTTGGATATGCCCAGGCTCGCCGCGACATCGTCAAGCGAGGTCGCGTGAAACCCCCGTTCGTTGAACATGCGGACGGCTGCGCGCAGAACCGCTTCGCGTTTGGCGGCGCGCTCCGCTTCCTTTTGGGCAGCGGTTCGAAAGGGTGAAGCGGTGGCCATCGATTTCCTTTTTCCTCTGTCGCTGTATTGACAGGAAACTTCACAGTCCGCAATATACTCGACAGTGCAAAATCGCACTAATGAATTTTGGAGAGTCGCATGGATATCAGCGGAGTCGCCGCCATTGTCACCGGAGGCGCTTCGGGACTGGGCGGGGCAACCGCCGCGCGCCTGGCAAAGGCCGGTGCCAGGGTGACCCTGTTTGATCTCAACCCAGAACTGGGCGCCGCCAGGGCAAAGGCGCTCGGCGGTCATTTCATCCAGGTCGATGTCGCCAGCGAAGCCGCTGTCCATGACGCTGTCGAGGCCGCCGAAGCGCGCCAGGGTCCGGCCCGCATCCTTGTCAACTGCGCGGGCATCGCGCCTGCGGTGAAGACGGTGGGCAAGGAATATGCGCCTCATCCGCTCGACACATTTCGCCGCACGATCGAAGTCAACCTGATCGGCACGTTCAACATGATCGCGCGCTTCGCCTCCCGCGCCGCCGCGGCGGAGGAGGTGGACGGCGAGCGCGGCGTGATCATCAACACCGCGTCGGTTGCAGCCTATGACGGCCAGATCGGCCAGGCTGCCTACAGCGCATCCAAGGGCGGGATCGTAGGCATGACCCTGCCGATCGCGCGCGATCTGGCGCAGCACAAGATCCGCGTCATGACGATCGCGCCGGGCATCTTCCTGACGCCGATGCTGGAATCCTTTCCCCAGACCGTGCAGGATGCGCTGGGCGCGCAGGTCCCGCATCCCAGCCGCCTCGGCAAGCCCGAGGAATATGCGCAGCTGGTCGAAAGCATCATCGCCAATCCGATGCTGAACGGCGAAGTCATCCGCCTGGACGGCGCGATCCGGATGGCGCCGCGATGAGCGGTCCTGGTCCGGAGCGGACGGCTGCGATCGCGGCGAAGGTGGAGGCGTTCGTGCTGCAGAAGACGGGCCTGTCGCCGCTTGGGGCGCTCGCCTGCAACACCGCCGCGGCCGATGAGGGCAATATGTACCTGCTCGCGGTCGAAAGCATGCAGGCATGCCGATGAGCGGCGATCCGGTTCTGCTGTCCATAACGGACGGCATCGCGCGGGTGACGCTGAACCGGCCCGATGCGGGCAACTCCGTCGACCTAGCAATGGCGCGCCGGCTGGTGGAGGTGGCAATACGCTGCCAGACGGACGCAAGCATCCGCTGTGTCGTCCTGACCGGCGCGGGGCGGCTCTTCTGCGCCGGCGGGGATGTCGTCCTGTTCCAGTCCTCGGGCGGGCATGTCGATGCGCTGCTGAACGAACTGGCGGGCACCTTTCACATGGCGCTCACCCGCTTCGCCCATATGGCCAAGCCCATGCTGGTGCTGGTGAACGGCCCGGCGGCGGGCGCGGGCCTTAGCCTCGCGATCGGTGGAGACGTGGTGCTGTGCGCGCGATCGGCGCATTTCACGGCGGCCTATGGCATGCTTGGCCTGACCCCTGACGGCGGCATGAGCTGGCTGTTGCCCCGACTTGTCGGCCTTCGCAAGGCGCAGGAGATCATCCTGACCAACCGCCGGATCAAGGCGGATGAGGCAGAGGCGATCGGCATGGTCACGCGCACGGTCGATGACGATGCCCTCGTCGCAGAGGGCGAGAAGCTGGCCGCGCAACTATGCGACGCTGCCGTCGGCGCGGTCGGCGCAGCGCGCTCGCTGCTGCGCCAAAGCCTGGAGAGCAGTTTCGAAACCCAGCTGGAGCGGGAAATAGTCGCCATCACGCGCGCGGGCGGCTCGCCCGAATGCCGGGAAGGGCTGGCGGCCTATTTCGCCAAGCGTCCGCCCAATTATAAAGGAGTGTGAAGATGGCCGAGGCCTATATTGTTGACGCCGTGCGGACCCCTGGCGGCAAGCGCAAGGGCGCACTCGCCTCTGTCCACCCCGCCGATCTGGGCGCGGTGGTGCTCAATGCATTGGTCGACCGCAGCGGCATCGATCCGGCGGCGGTTGAGGACGTCATCGTCGGCTGCGTGACGCAGGGTGGCGAGCAGTCCTTCGCTTTCGGCCGCAATGTCGTGCTCGCCTCGAAGCTGCCCGTCAGCGTGCCCGCCGTCACCATTGATCGCCAGTGCGGATCCTCGCAGCAGGCGTTGCAGTTCGCGGCGCAGGCGGTGATGTCCGGCACGCAGGATCTAGTCATCGCCGCGGGTGTGGAAAGCATGACGCGCGTCCCGATGGGTTCCAATTTCAGCCTCCATGCGCAGGCGGGGCTGGGGGAGGGGCCTTGGCCCGCCAGCATCCAGAAGCGCTTCGGCGTCGCTGAGTTCAGCCAGTTCCATGGCGCGCAGGCGATCGCCGACAAATATGGGTTCACCCGCGAGGCCATGGACGGCTACGCGCTAGCCAGCCATCGCAAGGCCGCCGCTGCCATCGCCGCCGGCGCCTTTACGCGCGAGATCGTGCCGGTCGCAACGGCGGACGGTCCGTTCGCGCAGGATGAAGGAGTGCGTGCCGACAGCACCATGGAGGCGCTGGCGGGGCTCAAGACACTGACCGAGGGTGGCGCCATCACCGCCGGCAATGCGAGCCAGATGACTGACGCCGCGTCAGGCGTTCTGGTAGCGAACGAGGCGGCGGTGAAGCGGTTTAACCTGACTCCGATCGCGCGCATCCATACCCTCACGGTGTCGGCAGGCGACCCCGTCATTATGCTGGAAGAACCCATTGCAGCTACGGAAAAGGCATTGCGGCGCGCCGGCATGATGATCAGCGACATCGACCTGTTCGAGGTGAACGAGGCCTTCGCATCGATCCCGATGGCCTGGCTTAAGGCGACGGGCGCCGACCCCGACCGGCTGAACGTCCATGGCGGCGCGATCGCGCTCGGCCATCCGCTGGGCGCCAGCGGGACGAGGTTGATGGCGACGCTGGTGCATGCGCTCAGGGCGCGCGGGCTACGCTACGGCCTGCAGACCATGTGCGAGGGTGGCGGAATGGCCAATGTAACGATCGTGGAGGCACTGTAATGGCCTTGAAGACGCGCTTTACCGAACTGGTGGGCATCGAACATCCGATCGTGCAGGGCGGGATGATGTGGGTCGGCCGGGCGGAACTCGCCGCAGCGGTGTCCAATGCCGGCGGGCTTGGCATATTGACAGCGCTGACCCAGCCGACGCCCGACGATCTGCGGCGGGAAATCGACCGCTGCCGCACGATGACGGACAAGCCCTTCGGCGTGAACCTCACCATCCTCCCCTCGGTGAGCCCGCCGCCCTATGCCGAATATCGCCGCGCGATCATCGACAGCGGCGTGAAGATCGTCGAGACGGCCGGGCACAAGCCGCAGGAACATGTCGAGGATTTCAAGTCGCACGGCGTCATCGTGCTGCACAAATGCACCACCGTCCGTCATGCGCTGTCGGCCGAGCGGATAGGCGTCGATGTCATATCGATCGACGGGTTCGAATGTGCCGGCCATCCGGGTGAGGACGACATTCCCGGCCTCATCCTGATCCCCGCCGCAGCGGACAAGGTGACGATCCCGATGATCGCCAGCGGTGGCTTTGGCGACGGGCGCGGCCTTGCCGCGGCGCTAGCGCTGGGGGCAGAAGGCATCAACATGGGGACGCGTTTCTGCGCCACGGTGGAAGCGCCTATCCACGACCGGGTCAAGCAGTTCATCGTCGACAATGACGAGCGCAGCACCAACCTCATCTTCCGCAAGTTCCACAATACCGGCCGCGTCGCGCGCAACAGTGTTTCTGACATGGTGGTCGAAATCTCGGGGCGGGATGATGCCGTCTTTGACGATATCCGGCCCTTCGTATCGGGCGCCAAAGGACGTCTTGCGCTCGAGACGGGCGACCTTGATGCCGGTCTGGTTTGGGCCGGGCAGGTGCAGGGACTGATCCGCGACATCCCGACATGCCAAACGCTCCTGCAGCGGATGGTGCGCGAAGCGGAGGAGATCATCACCGGCCGCCTCGGGAAGATGGTGAAGTCAGAATAGGACGGACGACATTCAGCTGTGGAGACCGCAAATGCTTGCCTCGCTGCGAATGACCCAATTCAGTCCCAACGCTTGCGGTGCTCACCTTTTCAAGGCTACGCGAATGGATCTCAAGGAGAGGGTGGGCGTGTCTTGAAGTCAGAAATCAACGCTGTAGCCAAGAATTACTGACCGATCTCAGACTAGATACCAACCTCGCTGTCGATCTCAGTCTTAGGGCTCGTTATTTAACGCGCACCGTTGCCTGTTGATTGCCACTGAGAGTTGACCCGGGAAGGGCCGATATTTCCATTGAGAAGTGACCCATGTTGAACTCACCCCTAGTTTTGGCGAGCGAGGGGTCATGGAGTGTTGGACAGGGCGCTATTGAGCGTTATGCGGCGCTGGCATTTTCGCGACCAGCTTTCGATCCGCGAGATTGCGCGGCGCGCGGGACTGTCACGTAATACCATCCGTAAATATCTGCGATCAGGCATGATCGAACCGCGGTTCAAGGTGCCCGAGCGCCCGAGCAAGCTCGATCCGTTCGCGCAACGGCTGTCAGCTTGGCTGAAGCGCGAGATGGGCCGCACCCGCAAGCAGAAGAGGACGATAACCAGCTGCCATCGACCTGGTGAGCCTGGGTTATGATGGCTCCTATAATCGGGTTGCCGCCTTTGCTCGGGACTGGCGCGACGATTATCGCCGCGAGCAGCAGCTGAGCGGACGCGGGGCGTTCGTGCCCGCTGTCCTTCGCCGCCGGGAGGCGTTCCAGTTCGATTGGAGCGAGGACTGGGCGATTATCGCAGGCGTGCGCACCAAGCTGCAGGTCGCGCACTACAAGCTCAGCTCCAGCAGCGCCTCACCGTGCGGGTCTATTTGCTGCAGACCCACGAGACGCTGTTCGACGTCCATAATAACGCCTTCCGCATCTTGGGTGGCGTGCCGCGCCGGGGCATCTATTATCGATGCCTGGGCTGATGAAGCGGAATGCCTGATGCCGACTGGCAGCAACGATACAGGGGGAATGCTCCTTAAACAGTGCCCCAATTTATATCGGGAGATTGTCCGCCATATAGAACTGACCTGATGCCCGATGAAGGGAGGCATCCACCGTATCATTCATGGGGCTCTTTTACCCCCTGTCACCAAAAGGCCAAAAATTTCGGAGGGGGCAGGGTATTTGACAAATCCATAGATATTATGTCTATAATAGGGGTGATTGGACGCAGAGTCCGGACAGGGCGATAGGCCCAACCAGTGGGAGGGAAAAATGAAATCTATCCAGTGTGTTTCAATCTTGCTCAGCACGGTTGCTTTGGGGGCAATCCCGGCGGCCGCACAGGAAGCGGCATCAGATGCTAACGCAACGCAGAACGCTTCTGCATTCGGCGAAATCGTAGTTACCGCCAACAAGCGCTCCGAAAATCTCAGCAAGGTTGGCGCATCGGTCACCGCGATCACCGGTGAGGCGCTGCAGGAACGGCAGATCGTCTCCCTGTCCGACCTCGCGACGGTCGTGCCGGGCTTGCAATATGCAGCAAGTACTTCCAATACGCCGATCTTCACGCTTCGGGGCATTGGCTTTAACGAGAACTCGCTGGGGGTTTACCCGGCGGTGTCGGTATATATCGATCAGGCGCCGTTACCGTTTCCGGTAATGGGCAGCCACTCCGCCTATGATCTGGAACGCGTGGAAGTACTCAAGGGTCCGCAGGGCACCTTGTTCGGTCAGAACTCGACCGGCGGTGCGGTAAACTACATCGCCGCCAAGCCTACCAAAGAGTTCAGCGCTGGCGGCGATCTCACCTACGGCCGTTTCAATCAGGTGACGGCCAACATGTTCGTCAGCGGGCCGCTCTCTGATACGCTCGCCGTGCGCGTCGCGGCAACCGGCCTGCGCATGGATCCGTGGCAGCGCAGCGTCACCCGGCCCGACGACCG
>Ga0255338_1005076_pt1 | contig 12592 bp, 9 predicted proteins | sample MeOH1_35cm_T4_19_FD_203715 | JGI IMG/M metagenome (GOLD analysis project Ga0255338, IMG submission 203715) | Sandy soil microbial communities from University of British Columbia, Vancouver, Canada - MeOH1_35cm_T4_195 | ecosystem: Engineered > Artificial ecosystem > Sand microcosm > Unclassified ...
CAGCAGGAGACGACGGTGCTGCAGGGGCAGGACCTGGGGCCGCTGGAGGTGATCGTGGAGCTGTCTGAGGGGGTGGAGGACAACGACGCGATCCGGCAGCAGCAGCTGTTCGACTGGCTGCGGGCGGGGCTGCTGGAGATGGTGACCTCGCCGATGGGGCCGATCATGCTGCAGATGCTGCGGGACATCGGGCAGGGGTGGATCGCGGACATCATCGAGCGGGAGCTGCCGCGGATCCAGGCGCAGCAGGCCCAGCCGAAGCCGGCCATGCCGCCGCAGCCCGGGATGCCGCAAGGAGGAATGCCGCCGGAGCTGGCGATGCTGGCGCAGGCGGCGGCCGCACAGCGCCAGTAAGAGAGTGGCCCGCGAAACACGCGAAAGAGACGCAAAAGGAGAACCAGATTCTGCCCGCGGAACACACGGAATAACGCGGAATGGGAATTGGGAAGGGCACGTACGGGTTTGCGTGGCCGATTGCAACCGTGAAAAGACAAGTAAAAGGAATACGGAAAACGGTTGGGCGCGGACGAGTGCAATCGTGAAGAACACAGAACAGGAATGAACCGCCAAGGCGCAAAGGACGCCAAGAGGGTTGCGGAGAGAGTTTTAGGCGAGATTGACGAGGTAGTCGGGATTTGGGGAGGGCTGTGTTGAGCGGCTACTCCCCTTTTTCCTTTCTGTCTTCTTTCCGCGTGGTTCCGCGTGTTCCGCGGGCAAACTCTCTGGGTCTTCCCTTTTCGCGTCCCTTTCGCGTTGTTTCGCGGGCAATGATGGGGTGGGTTTGGGGCGGGGATAGCTCAAGGGTAGAGCGGCCGTGCAAGTAGCTCGGTGGTCGGGGGTTCGACTCCCCCTCCCGGCGTTCCCTGGGATGGGATGCAGGTCGGAGGAGCCGCCGATACAGGCTCGATAATCGCAGATCGGCTTTTGGGAAGGGCGCTCCGGATGGGACGCCCTTCTTTCGTGAGGAGAGCGATGGACGACGAGATGATGACCGACTCGGCGCCGACGACCGGCGGGGAGCAGGGCAGTGATGCGGCTGCTCCGGCGGTGGAGCAGGAGGCCTGGGCGGAGTGGATCGAGGCGCAGGAAGAGGTGGTGTCGAGCGGGGTGGACGAGGAGCCGCGTCCGGGGCCGGTACCTTACGAGCGGTTCCAGGAGGCGGAGTATGCCCGCCAGCAACTGGAGGAGCAGTACGAGCCACTGCAGGGGTGGGCGCCGGCACTGCAGCAGCTGGCGGAGCTGGGGATCACGCCGGAGCAGTTTGTGGCGCGGTTGGAAGAGGTGCAGTACGGAGGCGAGCCCCAGTGGGAGGCTTCGCCGGAGATGCAGTTCGCGGAGTGGATCGCGGCGCAGGAGATCGATCCGGATGAGTGCACCCGGGCGGAGCTGCTGTCCCTACAGTCGACGTGGCAACACGAGCAGACGCTGGCGCAGTACCAGCAGCAGGCGCAGGCGGCGGAGCAGCAAGCGTTCCGGTCCCAGTGGCATGCGGACCTGCAGTCGGTCTCGACGCATTATCCGGAGTTCAGCAACCCGGTGCTGCGGGACGCGCTGATCAACACGTACGAGGGGCGGTTCGGGATCGAGCCGGACGCGTACCAGCTGGGGGAGCTGGCGGAGGAGCTGAGAGGGGCGATCCAGACGTTGACGCAGAGCCAGGTGGCGCGCTACGCCCAGCAGAAGCAGCAGGATGCGCTGGTTCCGGTGGTGGCGGGGGGCTCGGCGCCGGCGCCGGTGGGGGCGTTGGATTTCCATCGCTTGAATCCGTCGCAGCAGCAGGAGTTTCTGGAGAGTCACTTTGCGGCAGTTAGTCGTTCTGGCTAACTGTCGTGGGGCTGAGCTTTGTTAGGTTGGTACTTCTATCGGGGGTACCCCCCGCGCCCTTGTCACCCCGCGCCGCCCTCTCGCGCCGGGGGGCCCTCCGCTTCGCCCTTTACGCCCCGCTAAAGCGGGGCTAGCGGGCGGCTCCGGGCTACCGTACCGTTTGCGACTTCCCGCGGTACGGAGTGTTGACCGTTCCGGAGGTTGGTTCACGGGCTGCGCGGGGTGCCTTCGAGCGACTCCCCCCCGCTGGGGGGAGTCACAAGGGAGCGCTGTCGCGCTCGGAGGTGGAGCCTTTTGGGCTCTTGGGTGGAGCACTGCGTGCTCGGGGATTGCGTTTGGGGACGGGGGATGGGCTTGCTTACGGGGTTACCCCCCGCGCCCTTGTCACCCCGCGCCGCCCTCTCGCGCCGGGGGGGGGCCCTTCGCTTCGCCCTTTACGCTCCAGCAAGCTGGAGCTAGCGGGCGGCTGCGGGCTACCGGTCCGTTTGCGACTTCCCGCGGTACGGAGTGGGAACCGTTGCAGAGGTTAGTTCACGGGCTGCGCGGGGCGCCTTCGAGCGACTCCCCCCCGCTGGGGAGAGTCACAGGGGAGCGCTGTCGCGCTCGGGGGTGGAGCACTGTGTGCTCGGAGGTGGAGCACTGTGTGCTCGGAGGTGGAGCCTTTTGGGCTCGGAGGTGGAGCGCAGCGTGCTCAGGGGGAGGGGTTGGCGCGGCGGGAGTGTTTCGCGGCGCTGGCGGCACCGGATGGGGAGAGGGACGCGCAGGGGGAGGAGCTCCGGCGGACGCTGGGGCTGGTTCAGGGGTGATACGGGAGGGATGAAGATGGGACCGATGCGGTTGGGACAGGGAATGGGAGGGCAGCGGCAGCGGCTGACCTCGATGCTGGGCTTCGGGCCGCTGGGGGCGGGTGCTCCGGGGGCTGGGGGCCGGGGACTGGGGACCAGCGGTCTGTGGCGTGGGGGCCGGGGCGGAGGACGCGTGGGAGGGCGGATGCTGAATACGGCCGCCGCGGAGAGCCCGGTGGAGACCGAGGCGGCGGTACCGCCGGTGAGCCGGTCGCGGCCGCAGGAGGGGGAGGCGATTGGTGCCCCGCTGTACAGCGGTAAGGGGAGCGGGGCGAACGGCATCCGGCGGCGGCTGATGCAGCTGAACTACAAGAATGCGACGGACGCCCAGGCGCCGATGTGGGACGCGATCAACGACCTGATCGGGCAGGCGAACACGGACCGGTTCTCGCCGGAGGGGCGGGCGCAGTTCCTGGCGCCGCGGATGCAGGCGTACGACCAGCAGGAGCGGGCGGCGCAGGCGGGCGCGCTGCGGAACCAGATGGGCCGGGGCATCGATGAGAGCAGCTACGGGGGGAACGTGGCGGCGACCATCGGCAGCCAGTTCGGGGCGGCACGCGCGGGGGCGATCAACGACCTGTACGGGGCGGAGGAGCAGCGCCAGATGCAAAACCAGGCGCTGCTCCGGGACGTACTGATGGGGCTGCAGGGGAGGTCGTCCCAGCAGGCGGCGAGCGTGGCGGACAGCATCACGAACTTCCGGATGCAGCAGCAGCAGCTGGACGCGATGAACAACCCGTGGGCGACTATTGGCGGCATCATCGGCGGAGGGCTTGGGATGGCGGGCGGGCTTGGGTGGAATCCGTTTGCACGAAAAACGCCAGGAACACCTCCCTAGTCAGCTTTGATGTTTGGTCCATATTCGCCCACAAACACTGGGCGACCAAGCTCACCTTTAAATCGGTACACCCGCCCCGACTGATTAGCGGGAGCTGCGACATAGATGTTCGAACCGATCTGGAGGGATGGCGAAGCATGGGAGTCACCAATGCCTGATCCCTGCGCGACTGCTGGCACTGGAGTCATTGCGGGGCGGAGGGCGATGGTCCAGAGGGCGCCGGCGAGGGCGGCGAGGAGCAGCTTGGTGGTGGTGTCGGTCTTCATCGGGTGAACCTCCTGGGGAGACGGCTATTCTCCGGGAGGTTCGGCGGGGGGACGGGGGAAGTCCTGCCGGGTGGGGACGGAAGGGACGGAAGGGACGGAAGGGACGGTGGGGACGGTGGGGATTTGAGATTTTCAGTTGACAATTTTCAATTTCAAATTGAGAGGGAGCCGCGACGGCTCGGGTAGACGGCGGGGGGCATCGAGGGTAAGCGGTTTGCGGAACATTTTGCGCTGGGCGGCTAGGGGAGCTGCCCGGCGCTTTTGCTTTCTGGGAGGTGGGATGATGGCTTTGACGGGGAATGGGCTGCGGGTGCCGCGGGGGCCGATTGGGTTTCTGGCAGGGTTGATCGACGGGTTACAGCCCTCCATGCCGGCGATCCGAGCGCAGCAGCAGTGGCGGCGGGAAAAGGCGGCCGAGAAAGAGCAATCCGGCTCATCGGGTGACCTGGATGATTCTGTGGACGAGGGTATTTCCCCCGCGCACGACATGCGTGGCTCGTATTCATTCCCAAAGTATGAACCGCAGGAGCCGGAGAGTGACGAGGAGGCAGGCATTCCACCGCGGCATCCGCTGTCCGCACTCCCGTCCCAGGAGGCGTTCGGATCGCGTTACGCTGGCAGCACGACCGGGAGAAGGGCTCCGGCAGCCGGCACGGTGCGGGGCAGCCGACGGGTAGGGCACGGAGCCCCGGCTACTCCGGAGAGCTTTGGGCGACTTTCGCGGACGTTTGGTCTACCGGCAGGCCCACAACGAGGGACACTCCGGGCGGGCGGTGGTGCGCAAGGCACAGCCTCCGGGCGTAGCGACGCGGAGCGGTATGCGAGCCACCTGCAAGCGGCGGGGCTGCCGGAGGCGGTGGTGCGGCAGCTGACGGCCGAGCGGTATGGCGTGTAGGAGGAGCGAGCCATGGCGATGAGCCGACCAACGCCGGAAGAGCAGGCGGAACAGGACCTGCAGCGGTGGCGGCAGGGCGGGTTAACCCCGGCCTCGACCCGTACGCAGACCTCCCTTCTCCCGGCCACCAGGTGGCAGAGCCCGGCGGCGGCACCGCTGCAGTGGGAGACGGCGCAGCGGGCCCGGGAGAGGCCCACGCCCGAGGAGCTGGCTGAAAGGGACCTGCAGCTCTACCAGAGACAGGGCGAGGGGGTGGCGTCGCTACCCGCGAAACGGGATGGTACCTCCTCCCTAGCAAGGGAAGGGCCGCTGCAACCGGGGACTGACCGCGGAGCGGGACCGGCACCTATCCCGAGGCGGGACTCGGTGCAGTGGACCGCGTACCAAACGGCCGATAAACACCTGAATGCGCCGCCGCCTCGCCTCGCGTCTCAGCTCCGCTCGGCCGACTTCGGGAGCGGTGCACGCAGATCGGCTGCGCCGCAGACCGGGCCGGCCGAGGGGGTAAAAATCCCTGCCGATGCCGGCGGCTACCCCGCCCCGACGGGCTTCCCGGGTGCCCGCGGCTCGGAGCCTCAAGCACCCCCGCAGGCGCCCTGGTTCGACCCCTTTCGCTATGCGGAGCAGGGTAAAGCTCCCCTGGGACAGGCGGTCGGGGAAGCCGTACGCACGACGGTCGGGGAGGCGGTGGGAGGCGTCTCGGCGGGTCGCGAGCGGCAGGTGGAGGAGCGCTACTGGAAACAGGGGCCGAAGGTGCCGCTGTCGCTGGACCTGGCGGAACGCCGGAAGCAATTGCAAGAAGCGGAGGTCTTGCGGCGGCGAGTGGAGCCGTACTGGGAGCGGAGCGTTAACGCCTACTATGCGCGGTTGAGCCGGATTGCCGCGCGCCCGGAATACCAGAACTTGAACGGAATGCACCAGCAGGTTGGCATGTTCCGGGACGACGCATTGCGCTTCCAAGGCTCGCCCGGCGGTATCCAGGCGGGTGCGCGGGCCGACGCCCTGGAAGCCGACGTGCTGCGCCGGGAATTCCAGCAGCGGCTGGAAGTACAGCAGGCCACGGAAGAGTTCCGAGGCACCATGCTGCCGGAGCGACTGCGACAGGCCGCCGGAGGAAGGCTGACCCCGTTTCAGGAGCAGGCGCTCCAGGCAATCAGCTCCATCAAGCAAGACTCTGCGGTGAACCAGCGGTATATCGGCAGCGGGCTGCTGGCGGATCTGGCTATTACCGCGGTTTCGGCGCTGGCGGGGAAGCTCCTGGCGGGAGCAGGCGTTGGGGCGGTCCGCGTCCTGGCCGAAGGAGAGGGCCCGCTGGCGCGGGCGGCAGCGCTCTTGCTTCGCGGAGGGAAGTCGGTCCAGAAGGCGCGCGTGTTCCAGGGGCCGCTCGGTCAAGCTTTCCGGCCAGATGAGGCGGCCGTGAACAATGCGCTGCTGGGCATGTTCCAGCAACCCGCAGCGTACCTGGCATTAGAGAAGGAACCGAAGGTAGACCGTCTCATGGGGGAAGCGGTGACGGGGTTAGCGGGAGGCTACCTGCTGCACGGGACCGGTAGGCTCACGGGAGGGCTGCTGGAACGCGTCGCAAGAGGCGGAGTCAAGCTGTCCGCAGTCGCCTTTCGCCGGGTGCGCGCCCGGGTGAAAGCGGCGGGAGCGCGGAACACAGCCGAGGCGGCCCTGGCGATGGAGCGGGCGCTGAGAGAGCTGCAACTGCAGAACCCGGAGGCCCTGGTGATGAGCCCGGACGCCCACTCGGAAATCCACGGGAAGCAGAACAACTCGAGGTTCACAGGTTCGACGCAGGCGCCGGCGGGGACAGGTGCTCCGAATGGGGCGGCCGGACCTGCGGCTGCGGGGAGGAGCCGAGCCTCCCCTGCGGCCCCCGGCCCCCCTGGAACGGGCGCTCGCCGCCGGGCGCCGGACCCGGGAGGGGCGCTCCTGGCGAAAGCGGTGACCGCGTCCGGCGCGCTGCGACAGGCGCCGAAGACGTACGGAACGGGCAAGACGGGTTGGATCCGCTGGTATGACGTGGGTGGGATGATCCAGGCCCTTCCCGCACGTGAAGCCATGTACGCACACCTCGAGGCCCGGTATCCCCACTTCCTGGCGCGGAGGTGGAGGATTCCGGGCCGAGGCACGGGCACGCTCTGGGAGCTACTGGTAGAGCAGGGCGTATTGCCTGCGGAAGTGGGCGACCTGTACACGTGGGGCCGGGAATGGCGAGACGGTGCTCGCGCGAAGCCCGCCACCTACGAGGCGATCAAGGCTCGCGCGGGCGGAACGGCCCCGGGGATCCCCGGGAAGAAAGTGGGGGGTCTCCCGATCATCGAGCCGCAAGGCAAACTCGATCCTTCGCAGCGCAAGAAATGGGTGGAAGTAGCGGAGACTTCTGAATTCCAGCGCGACATCAACAAGTACAACAAGGTGACCCAGCGGCTCTTCAACACCCTTTCATTCTGGCCACGGATCAAAGCCGCCAAAAACGCGGACGAAGTAATCCGAGCCCTGAAGAGCGGAAAGGTACGCTTCTACCACACCCCCGGGGTTACGAACGCCGCCATCTATGAGATGGTGATCCCGGAGACCGGAGAGGTGTATTACCACCTGCAGGCAGATCTCATGAAGGATAAGAACGAGGATGTCCTCCGGCACGAGCTGTTGCACCTGGCGGCCATCCTGAATGGCGAGCGGGAACGCCCCATGTCGGGCTACCTCCTCAACATTCCTCACGAACTGGCCGTCTCCTGGGCCACGACACCCCATCTTGCGGCTCCGGCAACTGGAGTGCTGAGTATCCCTTACGTCGGCGGCATCTGGCTTACGGCGCAACAGATCCAGAAGCTGACGCAAAAGCTGCGGGCACCCAAACCGGAGGAGAACCCGGTCACCGACAGGACCCGCAATCCGGCCCGCCGGTAAGACAGCCGGCTCCCGCATCCGCAGCTGCCGCCTCACTCACGGAGCCGGGCAGCTGCGGACGGCGAGCTGCAGGCTGGTTGAAACGAAGACGGGGTTCCACTCGTCCATCTGTTTACAGGCTAGGATCCTGAGGTGCGACGAGAGCCGGGGACGGGCCGACCGCCGGGAGGTATCTCAATGGAAGGACACGCGGAGTCGACGCAGGAATCGCGACTGGAAGAGCCGGACGCGCCCCGGGGGGGTGACTGGAGCGGGAGCTGGAACCGCTGGCGCGAGGCCAAAAGCAAGTGGCGAGTTCTCTACTTTGGCTTTATGACCGTGATGCTGGCGGCGCCGCTCCTGGCCTTACTCTGGGGCGGACCGAGTTGGGGGCGGCCAGCAGCCCTGGCCTGCGGTCTGATCTGGCTCTTCTGTGGGTATTGGGGGGGATTCGGGGCCTATAGCTTGACTTTTTACTCCCTGGCTTTGCTTGGGTTGATGGCGCAGTACTTCTGGCTGAGCTACCCTGGCAAACCGCACTAAGGCGCCCGCCGGAGGTGGTTGATTCGCAGGTGGGCAGCCGGATCGGACCGCGTTGGAGCTGAGCGCGGGAGGGGAAGCGGCAGACGGGGAAGATCGAGCGCCGGAACCCGGACGGGACCGTCCGCCTCCCCAACGGTATTGCCAGTGCCCCACCGGACCGGCTGCGGCGCCTGGACCCGCCTGCCGGCGCAGAGCCGGAACGCACCTGCCGCACCGCCGAAATGCGGTCCCCGCTGGCTGTGGGGACGGAGGTGAAAGTTGACCGGTGGAGCGGTTCGGCGCGGCGCTCCGTGATCGTGGGCGTAAATCCGCATGGGTCGTACCTACTCCGGAATGGCATCGCGCGGGCGGATCCGAAACGGTTGCGGGTGCTGGGCTCCAGCGCCGCGCCCGTGCCGCGGCGTTGAACGAAAGCCCCTGCTCCGGGCGGTGAGCGGGGGAGGGACAGAGAGGCAGCGAGGCGGGGGCAGTTTTCGATTTCAGATTGATCCGGAGTCGTAGGAGGAGCGGTCTGTGGGTTAGTTTGCGCCGGGCAGCCAGGAGAGCTGCCCGGCGCTTTTGTTTTCTGGGAGGGACGAGGATGGCCTTGAGTGGGAATGGGCTGCGGGTGCCGCGAGGTCCGCTGGGGTTTCTGGCGGGGCTGATCGACGGGCTGCAGCCTTCCATGCCGGCGATCCAGGCGCAGCAGCAGCGGCGGCGAGACGAGGCGGCGGCGAAGAAGGCGGAGCGGCAGCGGCAACTGGCGGCGCTCGACGCCGCCACCTTCGAAGTGCCGACGCCGGAGTATACGGGGGATTACGAGCGCTCCTGGCGCCACGGAGTTCCCGAGGTAGGCACGGAGGGGCCGCGGGTGGTGAGTGCACCCTCGACGCGACCGGCGCTGCATTCCGGGAGCTCGACGCGGCGCGGGACCGGGGACCGTCTCACCGCCGCTCCCGGAGGAGAGGTGGGCGGATTGGCCCGCCTGCTCGCCGTAGGGCGCTCCGGCGTACCAACCGGACGGGCCGGAGGGCGCGGAGGGTCGCAGTTCGCGCGGGCCGGGGAGGGCGAGGCGCAGCGGTATGCGCGTCACTTGCGGGGAGCGGGGATGCCGGAAGCGCTGGTGCAGCAGCTGACGGCGGAGCGGTACGTGGGATAGCCGGAGGCAGCACATGGCAATGAGTAGACTTACGCCGGAAGAGCAGGCGGAGCAGGACCTGCAGCGGTGGCGGCAGGGCGGGCTCTCTCCTGAAGCGCTGACCCAACAAGACAAACGACTTCAGGCGCAGGGTGGTATGGGGACCCCGCCGTGGGCGACAGAGTGGAACCGCAGCCCCATCCTGCTGACCGGAGGGACGACCCCGGAGCGGGACGGTGTGCAGCAGGTGGCTGCACAACCGGGTGGCAGGAGCGCACCGGCCGGCGCACCAGCTCCTCCGACTACCTATAAAGAGTCCCAGCCACTACGAGGCAATGCACCGCCGCAGGGCGGGACCCAGCGCCCGGCAGGGGATTCGGAGCCCACGGCGAACCGGCGCAACTCAAAGAGACCGTCCCAGTTTGACCAGTTGGAGCTCCGGCGGGGGCTTGCGACGCAGGAAGTCCCCGTCGCCGGGGAGCGCGCCCCGGTTCCGCGCGGGAGGGTCGACGGCAGCGACGGCTCGATGGTCCAGGACTACTTCAAGCGCGACATTCACCGGCCCCGGACTGGCCTGGAGTTAACGCGCGACTACGCCTTCGGCCTTCTGAAGGGCCCCGCGGCGGTCGGCGACGAGGACGCGCTGGCGAAGGAGGTCGTAGATCGGGCGCAGGCGGGAGACATTCCCTTGCCGGCGGTCTACGCCAACGCGAAGGAGCGCAAGGAAGGTCAGGCGGTCTACCCGCTGATGGAGCGGTACGACCGCGAGCGGATCGGACCGAAGTTCTTAAGGCTGTATGCCCCGCCTACGGATGCGTTCGCAGAAGCCGCCGGAGCGCAGCCGATCCCGGCAATCAGCAACGGCTACAACACGCCGGCTCGCAGGGCCGAGGCGATGATCGGGGCCGCAAGGGATTGGAAATACTTCCCCGAGTGGGCACGCAAGCAAGGCATCACGCTGACCCCCGCACAGCTTGCCACCTACCGGCATGCCGCTGCCGCACGCACCCTCGAAGCACTCAAACGGGAAGACATCGACGGGAAAATCCTGGGCAACCTGGTGGTGCTGTACGTGACGAACGAATTGGGGGGAGTGCTCGGCGAAGGGCTGGGCCTGGCTACCCCCTGGCTGGCCTCCAAAGCTCCGTGGATCGCCCGGGCGGCGGCCACGCTGGACGGGGCCGCGATGCGGCAGGCCCCTACCCTGACGCGGTGGGCCAAACAGATCGGCAGGTCGCTCGACGTGCCGGGAGCGGTGCGCTCCGGGACCGTAAATGCGGTACTCGGCGCGGGAACGCAGCAACTGGAAGACCCGCAGGCGGATTTCCAGAAACGGCTGCGGACGTTCGGCCACAACTTCGCCGGCGGCGCGGCGTTCCATTCGGGACTCCACGCCAGCGGCGTGGTGCGGGGCAAGGTGAGCGGGAAAGCCCGTGGCACGGTAGCCGACGTACGGGCAGCCATCCAACGCCGCCGGGAGGGGAAACCGCTACCGAACGGGAAGGTGCAGCTTCCCGACCCAGATCCGCCGCTAAGCGGCGTGCAACCCAACCCAGAAACCACCGCCCCCGAGCCGCAGCCGGGGGCGGTGGGCGTTTCTGGGGGGCAACCTACGGAGCCGTCACCGGCAAAACGGTCGCAAGTACCGGGCAGCGGGAGCGGCCTGAGCCCGGACACGATCATCGCGGATCTGAAGGCGCGAGATTATGGGGAGCAGGAGGCCTGGACCGGGTACCTACGGTCCAGCAAAGGGAAGCCAGAACTCTCACCGGAGGAGTTCCGCCGGCGCTTTCTGGAGGCGAAGCCGAAACGGCACCTGCTTCCGGAAATTCAGGCCCCTGCGGTTGAGGAGGCGCGATATCTCGCGGAAGGTCTGGATGAAAGTCGAGGGCGCTACTCCGGACGGTTCAACATTGAGAAGCGAAAGTCCCTCACTCCGGAGGAGCGCGCTATCGAAGCCGCCTTTGCAGCACGCTTGGAAGCGCACCCGGAAGCGTTCCTCCAGGAGTATCTGCGCCTTCACGGCAACCAGATCAACACCGACCTGGCCAAAGAGCTGTGGCCCGACTTCGTCGCCTCACCGGAAGGACGAATCAAGAGCTCCAACGCAATCTACGCGCCGGCCAAAAGGCTGGCGAGCCTGGCTTACGAGCGACTTCTGGCGGAAGCACCGAGCGCGGGCCGACGCAAGACAGTTTTATTTACGGCCGGCGGTCCGGGAGCGGGCAAGAGCACAGCTATCGCCGGGGTGCCGACTGCTCAACAGGCGCAAGACGCTGCCCACATCGTTGTGGACGGTACCCTTTCGGATTACCGGTTAGCCAAAGAAATGATCGATCGCGCGCGCGGTGCGGGTCACACCGTTAAAGTGATTTACGTCCACCGGCCTGCCGCGTTGGCGGCAGTAGGCACGATGCTCCGAGCGCGAGATCCGAAGAAGGGTTGGCCGGTCCCCTACCGAAGAATCGCCGAAGGACACTTTGGCGCCCAGAATACTGTCCTGCAGCTCAAAGCCGAGTACGGCGACCAAATTGACATTCTGCCGCTAGACAACAGCGGCACTCTGCATGAGATCAGTGACCTCGATTTGTCGAGACTTGGTGATGAACGGTACACTGATTTAGAAAGCCTAAGTAGGAGAATACGCGATGCACTCGAAGCCGAATACGACGCCTCCGTCCAACGCGGAGAGCCCCTCCCATACGACCTCTTCAAAGCCTTTCTCGGAGATGACGGAAGAAGAGTGGGGCCAGGCGCTCCTGGAAGGAATCAAGGAGAACTTTCGCCGCGAAGCCCGACGTCAGGCCGAGGAAGCGGCGAAGGGAAAATAGGTAACAACCCGGGTAAGCCTGGTGACCCGGAGCCACCCGCAAATTCGGGGAGTAAGCCGCTCCTGGGGATCGTGGGAGCAGCAACCGGATTGGGGATCGCCAGCCAGCAGAACGCGTCCGGAGGCAACGACCGGGGCGGCGTTCTGCTAACGCGGGCGGTCAGAGTGCGGGGGTCGCTGAAGCACGACACCTACGTAGATACGGAGGGTAAAAAGCGTACTGCGAAGTGGTACGTGATCGGTAACGCTCCGGAGGCGCGGGTCGCGATGGCGACGTACCTGCTGCGGCGGCGCCCGGAGTTGGTGGGACGCACGTGGTTCATCCCCGGGGTGGGCAGCGGCACGCTGGAAACCTTGTTGGTGGAGCGGGGCGTAATGCCTGCGAAAGCCGGAAACGTCTATCGACAGGAGGGCCAGAAGTGGCGCTCCGGCGGTGGCCGAGCGGGTGCGGGTGGCGGTGCCGAGCCGCCGAGAGCAGGTGGATACCGCTAACTACCGCGAAGAGTACCGGCTTAAGAGTGCCGCTTGGGGAGGCCCCG
>Ga0255338_1005077_pt1 | contig 12591 bp, 10 predicted proteins | sample MeOH1_35cm_T4_19_FD_203715 | JGI IMG/M metagenome (GOLD analysis project Ga0255338, IMG submission 203715) | Sandy soil microbial communities from University of British Columbia, Vancouver, Canada - MeOH1_35cm_T4_195 | ecosystem: Engineered > Artificial ecosystem > Sand microcosm > Unclassified ...
TACAACGTCTGCACCGCGCGCAAGACCGATTTCAACGGCATCGTGGCCGCGCTGAACTCCACGCTCGGCACGAGCCTGCAGCCCGAGTACATCAAGAACCCCTACAGCTTCTACCAGAACGAGACGCTCGGCGACCCCGCGAAAGCGCAGAAGGCCTTCGGCTTCCGCGCGCAGTGGACCGTCGAGCGCGCGATCCAGGACTATTTCGGCGGCCGCAAGACGCCGGTCGGAGTGTAAAGACAGATGGCTTCACTCAGAGAACTTCGCAGCAAGATCAAGTCGACCAAGTCCACCGAGCAGATCACCAAGGCCATGAAGATGGTCGCGGCGGCGCGCATGCGCAAATCCCAGCTCGCCATCCTCGCCGCCCGCCCGTTCGCCTCCAAGATGGAGCGCATGGTCCGCGAGCTCGCCTTGCTCGAGGTCCGCGCCGACCTGGCCGCCAAGCAGGCCGTCCACATCCATCCCTTTTTCGATAAACGTCCTGAAGGGCCCGAGCTGCTCGTCCTCGTCACCGGCGACAAGGGCCTGTGCGGCGCCTTCAACGCGAACGTGATCCGCGCCGCCCTCGACTGGTTCCGCCAGCGCAAGGGCAAGAAGGTCTACTGCGTCGCGGTCGGCCGCAAGGGCCGGGACATGGTGGCGCGCATCAAGGGCCAGGAGATCGAGACGGTCGCCGAGCTCGTCGGCGTGTTCCCGAAGATCACCTTCGCCCACGCCGAGCTCGCCGGCCAGGCCGTCATCGACGCCTACCTGAACAAGGGCGTGTCCTCCGTGACCGTCCTGTACAACGAGTTCAAGTCCGTCGCGACGCAGCGCCTGCTGACCGCCGAGATCCTCCCGATCCCGGTGCCCGAGGGCGCCGGCGAGGCCTCCCAGCTGCCGGACCACGGCTTCGAGCCCGGCCGCCAGGAGCTGCTGGCCGAGCTGCTGCCGCGCCACATCAAGGCCCAGTTCTACCGTATCCTCCTCGAGTCCCAGGCCGCCGAGCTCGCGTCGCGCATGAACGCGATGGACTCGGCGTCGAAGAACGCGAAAGAGATGCGCGAAGGCTACGTCCTGGACGCGAACCGCACGCGCCAGGCGATGATCACGAAGGAGATCGCGGAGCTCGTCGGCGGGGCCGAGGCCCTGGCCGCTTAATTTCATGGAGAACCCTTTGACCCAGCAGAAGACCGGAAGCGAACAGAGACGCCACCCGCGCACCGTCGTGGGCGCCACCTTCGACATCAACATGGCCGGGCCCGCCGCGGCGAAGTGCCGCGCGACCATCACCGACCTCTCCGAGGGCGGCATGACCTTCCGCACCGACGCGGAGCTCGAGAAGGGCATGACCTTGCATCTGCGCCTGAACCCCGCCCTGCAGATCCGCGGCGAGGTCCGCAGCGTGCTGGGAGCCGTCGGCGGACAGCGCCGCTACGGCGTTCGATTTCACAAGATCGGGCTCGCCCCGACCACGACCAACTAAGAGAGCGATAACATGAACATCGGCAAAATCGTCCAAGTCATCGGCCCCGTCGTCGACGTCGAGTTCCCCTCCGGGAAGCTCCCGGCGAACTACAACGCGCTCAAGATCAAGATGCCCGGCGAGAACGGCACGGGCGCCACTTTGACCGTCGAGGTCGCGAGCCACCTCGGCGACAACATCGTGCGCACGATCGCGATGGCCGCGACCGAAGGCCTGACGCGCGGCACCCCCGTCGAGGACACCGGCGCGCCGATCTCCGTGCCCGTCGGCAAGGCCTGCCTCGGCCGCCTGATGAACGTCCTCGGCGAAGCGAAGGACAACAAGGAGCCGATCAAATCGGCGACTTCGTTGCCGATTCATCGAGAAGCGCCGAAGCTCACCGAGCTCGTCACCAAGCCCCAGATCTTCGAGACCGGCATCAAGGTCGTCGACCTGCTGGCGCCCTACATGAAAGGCGGCAAGGTCGGCCTGTTCGGCGGCGCCGGCGTCGGCAAGACCGTCACCATCCTCGAGCTCATCAACAACGTCGCCAAGGAGCACGGCGGCGTCTCCGTGTTCGGCGGCGTCGGCGAGCGCTCCCGCGAAGGCAACGACCTCTATCGCGAGATGGAGGAGGCCAAGCTGTCCGACGGCGCTCCCGTCCTCTCCAAGACCGTGCTGGTGTTCGGCCAGATGAACGAGCCGCCCGGGGCCCGCGCCCGCGTCGGCCTCACCGCGCTGACCCAGGCCGAGCACTTCCGCGACGCGGAAGGCCAGGACGTCCTGCTCTTCATCGACAACGTGTTCCGCTACGTGCTGGCGGGCGCCGAGGTCTCGGCGCTGCTCGGCCGCATGCCCTCCGCCGTCGGCTACCAGCCCACGCTGACCACCGAGATCGGCGCCCTCCAGGAGCGCATCACCTCCACGAACAAGGGCTCGATCACGTCGATCCAGGCCGTCTACGTCCCCGCCGACGACCTGACCGACCCGGGCGTCGCCAACACCTTCACCCACCTGGACGCGACGACCGTCTTGTCGCGCCAGATCGCCGAGCTCGGCATCTTCCCGTCGGTCGACCCGCTCGAGTCCACCTCCCGCATCCTGGACCCGAACATCGTCGGCGAGGAGCACTACAACGTGGCCCGCGGCGTGCAGAAGGTCCTGCAGCGCTACCGCGAGCTCCAGGACATCATCGCCATCCTCGGCATCGACGAGCTGTCCGAGGACGACAAGCTGGTCGTGTCCCGCGCCCGCAAGATCCAGAAGTTCCTGTCCCAGCCCTTCTTCGTGGCCCAGCAGTTCACCGGCCGCGCCGGAAAGTACGTCAAGCTCAAGGACACCATCCAGAGCTTCAAGGGGCTCATCGAAGGCAAGTACGACGCCCTGCCCGAGCAGGCGTTCTACATGTGCGGCGGCATCGAAGAAGCCGTGGCCAACGCGGAGACGATGAAGTAAGAGGATCTATGTCCGACAAGCGCCTGACGCTCGAGCTCGTGACGCCGGAGAAGGTGGCGTGGTCCGCTCCCGCGGATTTCGTCGTCCTGCCGGCGTACAACGGTGAGATGGGCGTCCTGCCCGGCCACCAGTCGTTCCTGGTCCAGCTCACGGCGGGCGAGGTGCGCGTGACCGCCGGCGGCGAGGTGAGGAACTTCGCCGTCTCCGGCGGCTTCGCGGAGATCAAGAACGACACGGTGTCGCTGTTCGCCGAGACGGCCGAGGACGCGGGGCAGATCGACGCCGAGCGCGCCCGCCAGGCGCTCGAGAAGGCGAAGGCGGTCGTGCACGCCGGCCTCGACCCGATGCAGCTGGCGCAGATGGAAGCGGCGATCCGCCGCGCCCAGGTCCGCCTGCGCGTGTCGCGCCGCACCAAGCTGCCGCCGCCGCACAACCCGGAAAGCTAGGCCCGTGGCGAAGGACGAGGGGCTCAAGACGCGCGGCGGCCTCAAGGCGCCGCCGCCCCCGCCCATCGACGGCAACCACTCCAAGGTGATCCGGCGCGAGCCGGGCAAGTTCGAGTGGAAGGACGTGCCGCTCGAGCCGTACAAGACCGACACGGCCGAGTACAAGGGCATCTCCCGGCGCGAGCTCGTCGGCAAGCGCGGCGAGAGCATGAAGTTCCACGTCAGATACTTCGAGATCGCCCCCGGCGGCTTCTCCACCCTCGAGAAGCACGAGCACGAGCACGTCGTCATCCCGATGCGCGGCAAAGGGGAAGCCCAGGCCGGCTGCTACATCTGGACCGTCGGCGTCGGCGACGTGGTCTACGTGTCTCCCTCCGATCCCCACCAGTTCCGCTGCCCCGCGGACGCGACCGAGCCCTTCGGGTTCCTGTGCATGGTCAACTCCGAGCGCGACAAGCCCACGAGCGTCGACGGCCTCGGCGTCTGTCATATCTGCGAGTAATCGCCTAGGTCCTTTACGCACCCTCTTTTAGGACCTTAGTCCCAGAGCCTCGGCGCGGGCCGTTCCTATAATGGGCTCGTGAGACGAGCGCTTGCCGCTTTGATCGTCGCGTCCTCCGTCGCCCCTTCCTGGGCTCCCGCCCAGGTGGTCGGCAACGTTTCCTTCCGCGCCGCGCCCGTCCTGCCGTCGGCGCCCGTCCCGTCGTTGGGGTCCCGCGCGATGTCCCTGACCCCGTCGTCGCTGACGCCGTTGACGCTGACGCCGTCGCTCGTCCCCGCCGCCGTGCTTCCGGCGATCACCCCTTCCGTCGCCGTTCAACCCGCCGCCGTCAAAGCCGTCGCCTCCATCCCCTTCGCCGCCGCCGTCGGCGACCCCGCGTCCGGGGCGCCGTCCGAGCCCGCGCGCGAGCCCGCCTCGGAGAGCGCCGCCGCGCAAGCCGGCGCCCTCTTCGACGGCACCGCCGCCGTCCCCAACGCCGAGACTCCGGCGCATCCCGTCGCAGCCCCCGCGCCCGCCGCCCCTCTGGGCTCCGGTCTCCACATGGCCCGCGCGGAGCACGACTCCTGGCTCACCGCCGTCGTCGGCGTCCTCTCCGGCTCCAAGACGGGCCGCCGCGTCCTGCGCGACATCGACGCCCTCTCAGCCAAGCGCGGCCGGCCGGTCATGCTCGACGTGAAGGCCATCGGCAACAACGGCGAGTTCCGCTACGACTCCGACCTGCTGGTCATGGACTCCGCCCACCTCAAGCGCGATCCGTTCCAGAGCGCCCCCATACTCGCCCACGAGCTCCAGCACGTCCTCCAGCGGGCCCTCGAGCTTCCCGCCGACGCGCTCGAGCTCGAGATCGAGTCCTACACCGTGGAGAGCCGCGTCTGGAGCGAGCTCGGCATCGAGCCGGAAGTGGGGAGCTTCGCGCGCATGGCCCGGCAGCGCCTGCTGAAGAGCGCCCCCGGCTTCGTGAAGTGGCTCGGCGAGCAGTACAAGAACAACATCGCCCTGTACGGCTCGACGATGGACGCCTACGTCGCGCGCCTGGAGAAGAACCTCGCGCGCGCCAAGCGCGCGGAGGCGCAGACCCGCCGCAAGATGGCCGCCGTCGAGCGCGTCATGGAGAGCATGCGCGCCAACGGGATGTCCGAGGAGGCGATCGCCGCGCACCGCCGCGAGGACCTGGAGCCTCTCGAGCGCAGCCTGCGCGACAACCTCGTCAACCGGGCCTGGACCGAGCGCGACCTGCTCCGCTTGAAGGAGCCCGCGATCCAGGACGCCTTCCGCGCCTACGCCCGCGGCGTCATCCGCCGCGCCCGCTCCCTCTCGCGCCCCTGACCCGTATTTTGTAAAAAAGCGGCATGAGCCACTCTCCCGCCTTCCTCAAGATCGTCGACGACGCGAAATCCCGCGTGAAGCAGACCGACGTTGCGACCGTGCTCGCCCGCGTGAAGAAGGGCGAAAAGCTCCTCCTCGTGGACACCCGCGAGGACAACGAATGGGCCAAGGGCCGCATCGCCGGCGCGATCCACCTCGGCAAGGGCGTCATCGAGCGCGACGTCGAGGCGACGATCCCCGACAAGGGCGCCGAGGTGATCCTGTACTGCGGCGGGGGCTTCCGCTCCGCGCTGTCGGCCGACAACCTGCAGAAGATGGGCTACACCAACGTGATCTCGATGGACGGCGGCTGGCGCGGCTGGACCGAGGCGGGCGGCCCGACCGAGAAGTAGGCGCATGCTCCGCTTCGGCATCGGGCTCGGCCGCGGGCCCGACGGCGAGAAGGCCGCGCGCGAGGCGATCCGCGCCGCGCGGCGGTCCGTGAAGCGCCCGGACCTGACCGTCGCCTTCGGCTCCATCCACCTCGACCAGAAGGCCGTGCACCGCGTGCTGGCGGGCGAGACCGGCGGCCGCGCCTTGCTCGGCGGGTCGTCGTACAAAGAGGTCACCAACGCGGGCGTCACCAACGGCACCGTGGCGGTGCTGTCTTTGGACCTCGGCGGCGCGCCCGTGAGGTTCGCGCAGGCCTCCGTCGGGGCGCCGGCGCGCACCGGCGCGTCCTTGGCGAAGGGCCTCGGCGGGGGGAGCCTGGAGCGTCCGCTCGCCCTGTATTTCGGCTCGGTGGCCACCGGGCGCGACCGGGAGTCCCTGGCGGAGATGCGCCGGACCATGGGCCCCGTGCCGGTGTTCGGCGGCATGACCTGCGGCGATTACGACCTGGGCATGGAGCATCCGGATTTTTGGACGAATTTCCAATACGGCGAGCGCCTCACGCGGGGCGCGGCGCGCGCGGCGCTGTTCGACCTGCCCGCGGGGGCCGACGCGGCGTTCGCCTTCGAGCACGGCTGGGACCCCGTGGGCCCGCCGTTCACCATCACCCGCTCGACGGGCGGGCGCGTCTACGAGGTGGACGGCATCCCGGTGCTGGACTACTATCGGCGCCTGCTCGGCGACGTGCGCGACCGGGATTTCTTCTCGCTGATGATCCAGCGCTTCGGCTTCGCCGTCGAGGCGCCGGACGGGCGCAGCGTCTTCAAGATGCCGGTGTCGGTGGACCTGCGCGGTGGGTCGGTGGAGCTGTTCCCCGTCGAGCAGCTCCAGGGCCGGCGCGCGCGCCTGACCTTGGCCAGCCGCCACGGCCTGCTGGCGGGGGCGCGGGCGGCGGCGCAGCGCTGCCTCAAGGCGCTCGGCCGGCCGGCGGACCTGGTGTTCTTCGTCAGCTGCTGCAGCCGCGGCGCCATCCTGAACAGCCGCCTGGGCCGCGAGCTCGAGGAGGTCCGCTCGGTGTTCGGCCGCGGCACGCCCGTGTTCGGCTACTACTCCGGCGGCGAGATCGTCCCCGCCGTCGCGCGCTACGACGAGGCCGCCGCGCCGGAGGCCTCGTGCTCGGGCTTCCACACGACGACCGCCACCTTGCTGGCCCTGGCCGCGCCGCCGCGCTCGCGCCCGCGCGCCTTGCCCAAGCGCCTGCTTCGGGCGGAGGCCGAGGACCTGCGCGCCGCGCTCGAGCGCAGCGAGACGACGCTCGACCGCACCGAGAGCATACTCGCCAACCTCAGCCGCAAGTCCTACGAGGACGGCGAGAAGCTGCGCAAGCAGAGCGAGGTCATCCGCCGCTACACGCCCCACGGGATCTGGGCCGAGGCCGGCCGCCTCGCGGCGCGCGGCGAGTACGAGGTCCCCGACGGCTCGTTCACGGGAGCGTTCCTGTTCATGGACGTGAAGGGCTTCACCGCGTTCAGCGAGGGGCACAGCCCGACCGAGGTCGTGCGCGAGCTCAACTGCATCTTCGAGCCGGCCACCGAGCTCATTTATGAGCACGGCGGCGACGTGGACAAGTACATCGGCGACTGCATCTTCGCCGCCTTCCCGACCGCCGACGCCGCGTTCACGACGGCCCGCCGCGTGCTGGCCATGGTCGCGCAGCGCCGCCGGGAGGGGAGCCCCTTCGACGTGCGCATCGGCGTCAACTGGGGCCGGGCCGTGCGCGCCAACGTCGGCGCCCAAGGCCGCCGCGAGTACACCTACATCGGCGACGCGGTCAACCTCGCCCAGCGCATGGAGGCCAACGCGACGCCCGGGAAGGTCCTCGTGGCGCAAGCCGCCTGGCGGCGGCTGCGCCGCGCGCCGAAGGCCCGGCGCCGGGTCGTGCAGGTCAAGGGGAAGATCCGGCCCATCGTCGCGTTCGAGTTCGGCGACGCGCGCGAAGGAATGTTAGAATCGGCGCATGATTGAGCTCGCGACCTTGCTGCTCGCCGTCAGCGCCGCCGCCGCGCCGGCGCCCCACGGGAAGCCGTACTGGCTCAAGACCTACTCGCATTCGCCGTACCGCGAGACGTGGAGCGGCGACCTGTCCGTGAAGAAGCTCGACGGCGCTCTTCCGAAGGTCGTCTCCGCCGTCGAGAAAAGCGGAGGCCGCCTGACCCAGCCGCTGGCGCTGTTCGCCGGCTCCGCGACGGAACAGCAGCTCTCGTTCATCGTCCCGCTGAAGCGCGCGAAGGCCCTTCTCCAAGAGCTGCGCAAGCTCGGCAAATCCGCCGACCCGGCGGTGCGCCCGCACGCCGCCCCGGTCCCGCTCGAGGAGGTGCGCGAGAAGCTCGCGCGCCTGACGCGCGAGCGGGCCGAGGGCAAGGCCGCGTTCGCGGCGGCGCCCGCCACCGCCGAGGCCGTCGACGAGATGATCGAGCACCTGACCTTCGCCGAGGCCGTCGCGCGCGCGACGGACGGCGAGGTGCTTTGGAACATGACGGTGAAGGAAGCGCGTTGAGTCGAGCGCTCGCGCTCGCGTTCGCTTCGCTCGCGCTCTCTTTTATCATAGCCGGCTGCGTGGAGATCGGCCTCGTGCCCAACGGCCTCCCGCCGCCTCCTCCGCCGCGCCCGGTCCTGCGCTCCGCGCGCTCCGCCTCGGCGACGTTCGGCTCGATGCTGATCGCGCGCCGCAAGGTGGACGGATTGCGCGTCGAGATCTTCGTCGTCGGCGAGGGCAAGGTCCGCGGCAACCTTTTGTCCGAGCTCAAGAGCCCCGAGTCGCGGCTCACGCCTCCGTTGACCGCCGTCCTGATCCGCCATCCTAAGGAAGGCGCCGTGCTGTTCGGCGCGGGACTGCCCGAGGACCTGGGGGGCATGGGCGCCCGGCGTCTCAAGGGCTCCGCCCTGTCTCCTTTCAAAGTGGGTGCGGGGCGGGACATCGTCTCCCGCCTGGCCGCCCGGGGGATCAAGCCCGAGGACGTCACGACGGTGATCCTGCCCGACCTGGCGCCCGAATGGGCCGGCCGCGCCGGGGCCTTCCCGAACGCGACCATCATCCTCTCCTCCCAGGCCTGGACCAACCCGAAGAGGCGGGCTTTGGAGCGGGACATGCCCGACCCCCGCGCCTTCATCCCAGAAGAACGATTGAAATTACAGGATTTCTCGCAAGCGGCTCCCTATGGGACCTTCGACCACGGCATCGACTTGTTTAAGGATGGGACGGTCATACTGGTCGACCTGGACGGGGGGGCGGCCGGCGGTCTGGGGGCCTGGGTGAACCAGGATTCGGGCTCATTGCTCCTGACCGGCCCCGGGGCCTTCGTCTACGACAACATCTTCGATGACGCCCTGCCGGACAAGAAGTTCGTGGTGGACATCTCCAGCTTCATGTGGAACGCGCGCGCGATGAAGCTGGCCTCCGAGGCCGCGCCGCGGCTCGTGATCCTGCCCGCCTACGACCTCTCCACGCTCAAATTATCGCCCCGACCCGACATTTCGCTCGTTCCGTAGCGGTCACTGGTTTTCTGGCGGCGCTGAAGTCCATCTATTATCATCCAGTGTCGGGTAGGCGAAAAACCATCGAATTTTTCGGCGCTCCTTGTCATCTCGCTCCTTTCACCGAAAAGAGGCCGGGATCCGGCGCGCGAAAAACGGCGCACGCGCGAAAATCGAAAAGTTTCCGCGCCGGCTTCCGCGCGGAACGCGGCAAAATAAAAAATATTTTTTTCGTCCGGAAAGTCGATTCCTCGACGAGGAATCCGGTCCGCGCGCGGCGCGAAAAAAATAATTTCAAAATCACAGTTGACATGCGCGGAATGTTGTGCTAATATTTCATCACTCCGGCAGCGCCTCAAAACGCGGCCAAGTGGCAAGATAAAATTGCCCCCGGCTTCATGGGAAGAAACATGAGGCCAGGAAACATTTTTTGTTCTTTGACAATTCGGTTTTTGCAAGCGAATGGGCGCCCTACTTTTCCCCCCGGAAAAGAGGGCGTAAGGAATTATTAGGTGTGTGTTTCAGAGCGGAACGATCCCTTAAAAGATCGCGAAGCTCGAGAAACAACAAGAGCAAAGAAGAGTCAATTCTTCTTCATTTTTGATGCAAGCGGAAGTAGCGAGGGTCTTACCCCCGCCAAAACGCCCAAATTTAAATGGAGAGTTTGATCCTGGCTCAGAATTAACGCTGGCAGAGTGCATAACACATGCAAGTCGAGCGAAACTAGTAGCAATATTAGTTTAGCGGCAGACGAGTGAGTAACACGTAAAGAATCTACCCTTGAATGGCGAATAACCAATCGAAAGGCTGGCTAATACGCCGTACTCTCCCTTGAAGGCATCTTCGAGGGAGGAGAGATCCGCAAGGATCGTTCTTGGAGGACTTTGCGGCCCATCAGCTAGTTGGCGGTGTAATAGACCACCAAGGCTACGACGGGTACCCGGCCTGAAAGGGCGGACGGGCACGATGGCACTGAGACACGGGCCATACTCCTACGGGAGGCAGCAGTGGGGAATTTTGGACAATGGGCGAAAGCCTGATCCAGCAACTCTGCGTGAGGGACGAAGGTCTTCGGATCGTAAACCTCTTTTACATGGGAAGAATGGCAGCAATGCCTCGACGGTACCATGTGAATAAGCCACGGCTAACTATGTGCCAGCAGCCGCGGTAAGACATAGGTGGCAAGCGTTATTCGGAATTACTAGGCGTAAAGCGAGTGTAGGCGGACGATTAAGTCCGATGTTAAATCTCCAGGCTTAACTTGGAGTCGCATCGGATACTGGTCGCCTCGAGTGGGGTAGGGGGCAGCGGAATTCCCGGTGTAGCGGTGAAATGCGTAGATATCGGGAGGAACACCTATGGCGAAAGCAGCTGCCTGGGCCTTTACTGACGCTAAGACTCGAAAGCTGGGGGAGCAAACAGGATTAGATACCCTGGTAGTCCCAGCTGTAAACGATGGTAACTAGATGTGGGAGGTATCGACCCCTTCCGTGTCGTCGCTAACGCTTTAAGTTACCCGCCTGGGGAGTACGGCCGCAAGGTTAAAACTCAAAGGAATTGACGGGGGCCCGCACAAGCGGTGGAGCATGTGGTTTAATTCGACGCTACGCGAAGAACCTTACCTGGGCTCGAACGACTGGTAGTAGTCCGATTGAAAGATTGGGCGACCCGCAAGGGAGCCAGCCGAGGTGCTGCATGGCTGTCGTCAGCTCGTGTCGTGAGATGTTGGGTTAAGTCCCGCAACGAGCGCAACCCCTATCCTGTGTTGCTACCCGCAAGGGAGGACTCTCAGGAGACTGCCGCGGATAACGTGGAGGAAGGTGGGGATGACGTCAAGTCCTCATGGCCTTTATGTCCAGGGCTACACACGTGCTACAATGGCGTACCCAGTGGGAAGCGAAACCGCAAGGTGGAGCAAATCCTCAAAGTACGCCTCAGTTCGGATCGGGGGCTGCAACTCGCCCCCGTGAAGGTGGAATCGCTAGTAATCGCTGATCAGCAGGCAGCGGTGAATACGTTCCCGGGCCTTGTACACACCGCCCGTCACACCACGAAAGCCCATTGCAACCGAAATTACCGCTAGCCGGTAATGAAATTGTGATTGGTGATTGGGGTGAAGTCGTAACAAGGTAGCCGTACGGGAACGTGCGGCTGGATCACCTCCTTTCCATTCATCTTTCGAGAGAAAGCTGATAGGTCGAACCCTTAATGGCTCGATAGACGCGTCGCAAGACGCGGGCCGTCTTCGAGAAACGTTGTGGGGCGCTCATTGGCTTGCAAAACCGTAATTGTATCGTCTTAGTGCACCGCCGGGCTCGTAGCTCAGGGGTAGAGCACACGCTTGATAAGCGTGGGGTCGGAGGTTCGAAACCTCCCGGGCCCAATTTTTTGTTTGGGCCCTTAGCTCAGCTGGGAGAGCGCCTGCTTTGCAAGCAGGAGGTCGCCGGTTCAATCCCGGCAGGGTCCATCGCCGCCGATGGCGGCGATGACTAATAAACGAACCTGTCTGAGCCTCGGCAGGACAAAAACCGATTTTCTTTGACAACTCATCCGGATCTGCGAACGCACGCAGCCACGATAAACCCTTGACGGGGTGTGGCTCGGAGCCGAGCGGAGAAAAAAAGCAAATTAAGTAACGAGTTAAGTAAGCGTCTTACACGCACAAGGTTTCGTATTGACCAAAGCCTTGTGCGATAGAAGAATATGGTCAAGATAAAAAGTGTGTGTGGTGGATGCCTAGGCGTTAGAAGTCTATGAAGGACGTGGCTAGCTGCGATAAGCCCCGGGGAGCCGCTAACAGGCTTTGATCCGAGGATCTCCGAATCGGGAAACCGGTCCAGTCGAAAGACTGGACATGTGGACGTAAAGGCCCGGCCGTCAGGTCGGGAGATAGCGTTCTCAAGACAACGCGGGGAAGTGAAACATCTCAGTACCCGCAGGAAAAGAAATCAACAGAGATTCCCCTAGTAGTGGCGAGCGAACGGGGAATAGCCCAAACCGATGCGGCATGCCGTGTCGGGGTTGCAGGGCTCGTCCGGTGTAGAACCGGGGAGTTACCAAACGTCGGTTAGGAGAACGGTCCTGGAAAGGCCGGCCATAGCGGGTGACAGCCCCGTATCCGAAAACTAGACGACTCCTGACGAGTTCCTAAGTACCACGGGACACGTGAAATCCCGTGGGAATCCGGGGGGACCACCCTCCAAGGCTAAATACTCTCTAACGACCGATAGTGAACCAGTACCGCGAGGGAAAGGCGAAAAGAACCCCTGATGGGGAGTGAAAAAGAACCTGAAACCGCACACATACAAGCTCTACGAGTCCTATGATACGCTTCGGCGTATAATGGATGAGTAGGTGCCTGTTGAAGAATGACCCGGCGAGTTAATGAGTGGAGCGAGGTTAAGGGGCCCATGAAAGTGTGCTCCGCAGCCGTAGCGAAAGCGAGTCTGAAAGGGCGTCAGTTCCATTCATTAGACCCGAAGCCAAGTGATCTAACCATGGCCAGAGTGAAG